>JACXTT010000049.1_pt1 | contig 166087 bp, 155 predicted proteins | sample 9270951 | NCBI WGS metagenome assembly JACXTT01 (sample SAMN15532306, study PRJNA645909) | rock metagenome | isolation source: weathered quartz diorite | place: Puerto Rico | collected 2017-06-21 | reverse complement strand
AAACTTCCTACAGGGAAATCTGTTGAAAAAGAAAATTTGCTGAAATAGAAAGCAGCGTCGCTACGCTCCGGGGGGGCAGTTCCCTGAAAATGCCGGGGTCAATTCAGTGAAAACGAGCAGACGGTATCACCCTTGCCGTTGAAACTGATAAAAGAATTTTTTGTATCGAGCCCGAGTTAGTTTCAGTGTTAAAGGTGATTCGGCGAGAGGGAAATATCCTTTCGCCGATTTTACGAAATGCTTGGGATGGAAAAGCATTACAAACTTTGACTAGACAGAACCCCATCAGAATTGACGATCCACATATTTCATTGGTGGGGCATATTACTCAAGATGAGCTTCTCGCTTCACTTAGTAATACAGATATAGCAAACGGGTTGGGCAATCGTTTCCTTTACTTCTCTGTTCATAGAACTAAAGATCTTCCTGAAGGTGGCTGTGTTGCTCCTGAAGATGTGAAAATGATATGCGACGAACTCAAGGCTTCGATTGATTTTGCAAAAACGATTGGCCTGGTAAAAAGAAACTCTCTAGCTAAAGATTTGTGGGAGCTAATTTATAAGGAATTATCTTCAGGATACCCTGGTCTTGCCGGGAGTCTTCTGGGGCGAGCGGAAGCTCAGGTTCTACGACTCTCACTTATTCAGGCGATCTTAAACAGAAAAAGCGAAATCGACGAGGATTGTATCACTTGTGCTAAAGATATATTTGAATATTGTATTCAATCCGTAAGAGGCATTTATGGAGATCAGACCGGAAGTGCTCTTGCTGATAGAATAAAGGAATACTTAGACCGGGAGCCAGAAGGAATATCACGGGGAAATTTACTGGAAAGATTAAATCGCAATCCCACCAGAGAGAATTTCGATACGGCATTAAAACTGCTCAAAAACAATGGCCTAGCGAATTTCGTAAAAGTTAATACTTCTGGTCGCCCTGCGGAGCTTTGGTATTCATCTATTTACAAAGATAAGTACGAGTTAAACGAGAAAAGTATCCCCCTTACCTCGTTTAACTCGTACAGTTCTGGGGAAGGCTTGAGTCAATGACAACTCAGAGATTAGTCGGATTTAAAGAACTAAGTCAAATTTTAGGTCGCTCTGAAAACTCCCTGCGGTATCACTTTAGAATGGGACGTTTTATAGCAGCCGCAAGATTTGGTCGCAGTTACTCATTCGACCCCAACGAAGTTCTAAAACAGTTACAGCGAGGCATAAAACAGCCTCGATAACCTTGAAATTCCATAAATTGTTAGTTAAAAGCCCCTCGTGTTCTTTGAAATTCGAATACGAGTGGGCTTGGTTTTCCCAAAAAGGAGAAAATCATGGCAAGTTTAAAAAAAGAAGCAAAAAAGTACGTCAAATCATACATGACTCCGAGTGGAACTCGTTGGAGGGTTTGTATTCCCGACGGTCATGGCAGTCAGATTCGCAAAAGTGGCTTCATTCAGGAAGCTCACGCTGTCAGTTTCGCCAGCGGTGAATTTACCAAGACCTTACTGCAGAAGAATAGACTTGGCTATCTAGGCGACAATAAAATGACATTTTCCGAATACTCAGAGCAGTGGCTCGATATGAAGAGAAGAAATGATATCGAGAAAGTGACGGCTCGTCGCTATGGAGATTTGATTAAAGGATTTATCAATCCATTCTTCGGTGCATTTAAATTGCGAGATTTAGATAAGGTTCATCTGAGGAACTACATTTCGGAGATCCAAAAAAATGAGGTGTCTACATACAATGTAAACAGCTCAGTGACTCTGTTTAAAATGATTATCAAGCAAGCGATGGAAGATGATCTGATGCCAATGAGTGGAATCTTAGCAGTTAAAACTCCTAGGCATCGTCCTAAAGATCCTCGATTCTGGGATCAAAGGGAGATGAAGTTCTTTTTGAATGCAGCAGCAGAAAGCAGATGGATTCATCTGTGGAAGTTTGTTCTGTACACAGGCATGAGGGCTGGCGAGATTGCCGGTTTAAAGTGGGAGTGCGTTCACTTAGATATGAAGTCTGGCGATCATGTGGGGTTCATTAAGGTTTGTAGAACGTGCGCACAAAAAACACGTGAGATCCGTGAAACTACAAAGAACGGTGAAAACAGGATGATTCCGATCTTTCCTGAACTTCGAGCTTTGATCAATGACATGAAGAAAGATGCGTTGGGAGATTTCGTGTTCGGAGGAGATGAGCCCTTGGATCCTTCACACTTCAGTCGTCTTTTGCAGCAGGATCTTAAGAAGATTCCAGAGATCCCTAAGGTCAGCTTCCATAGTCTTCGGCATACGTTCTGTAGCTATCTTGACTCCGCAGGCATGCCTCGCAGGATTGTGGCGGAAATTATGGGACACAGGGATTTAAGTACGACAGATCGCTACTCTCATGTAAGTAATCAAACACTGGGATTAGAGGTCAGCAGGTGGCTTGAAAATGCAAGTAAGCAAAATTCCAACAACCTTGCGGTTGTCTCTTTTTAAAAGAGTTGGAATTTTGACTACTTAGAAAAATTTGGCGTTCCCAAGGGGATTTGAACCCCTGTATCCTCCGTGAAAGGGAGGTGTCCTAGGCCCCTAGACGATGGGAACGTGTAGAGAAAAGAACAGACTCTTTAAAATTTCTCGATAAAATCGAAAAATAAAAAATGGTGGCTCGCGATGGATTCGAACCATCGACCCCTTCATTAAAAGTGAAGTGCTCTACCAGCTGAGCTAGCGAACCACGTGTCCGTTTCAGGAAGTGCTAATTTGTAGTAACTGGACCTTAATGTCAATACGATTTCTTGCAGTATTTTAAAAATATTTTGGACTTTTTTGGGGTGCGGCGAAACTTTGCTCACAAGATCAGCAGCCTTTGCGAGAAACTCTTATCTATGCCTAATTGTTGAACAAAATATCTCTTGAAACTGTTTACCAGGGCTCGTCTCACGCTCTACTGCCCCTCTTGACAGTAGAAATTTTCTGCCTTATATTTAACTTATAGGTTAATTAACCGATAGGTAAGATATGCAAGATCATTTAAGTCAAACATTCGCAGCCCTCGCCGATCCCACAAGAAGAGCCATGCTGGCTCGCCTCTCTAAGGGTGAGGCCAATGTGTCTGATCTTGCTAAACCCTTCTTAAAGGATATGAGCCTGCCCGCCATCACCAAGCACTTGAAAGTTTTAGAGAACGCGGGGCTTATCACTAAAACAAAAGAAGCGCAGTGGCGCCCCTGCAAGCTGAACGGCGCGGCCTTCAAAGATGTCTCCAACTGGATGGAGCAATATAGAGTTTTCTGGGAAGAAAGTTTCGATCGTCTTGATGCTTACTTAAAAACCGTTACTCCGAAAGAACCAACGAAAAGGAAAAAACATGGCCACAAAAAATAAGCCCAATGAAATTCAAATCACTCGAATTTATGATACTCCGGTGAAAGCCGTATGGGATGCTTGGACAGACCCAAAACAAGTAGCACAGTGGTGGGGACCCCGTGGATTCACACTGACAACTCACAGTAAAGATCTTAGAGCTGGGGGAACTTGGGATTACACCATGCACGGACCAGATGGTGTCGACTACCACAGCACAACAAAATACCTCGAGGTCGAAAAGTATTCTCGCATGGTTTACGACCACGGTGGTAATGACGATCGCGCGCCTCTTTTCCGAGTGACCGTGCAGTTCACCGACATCAAAGGCAAAACCAAGATGGACATGAGCATGGCACTACCAACGCCGGAAGCTGCGGAAGAAACTAAAAAGTTCATCAAAAAGGCTGGCGGAAACTCAACCTGGGACAGACTAGCAGAGTATTTAGAAAAAGAATCCACTGGGAAAGAGCAATTTGTCATCAACAGAACATTTGAAGTTCCCCTCGCTGTGATGTTTGAAATGTGGACCAATCCCAAACATTTCTCTCAGTGGTTGCCTCCGACGGGATTCAAAATGGAGTTTATTAAATCCGACATCAAACCTGGTGGAAGCACTTTCTACTTCATGACAGATGGTGGAAGCACCAAAATGTACGGCAGCACAAATTACCTAGAAATTTCCAGCCAGAATCGCGTTGTTTACACTCAAGAGTTCCGCGATGAAAAGGGAAATATCTCTCGTCATCCGATGTCTCCAACCTGGCCTGAATCCATGCTGACAACTATGACGTTGGCTGAAGAAGGCCCCAATGCAACACGGGTGACTGTGGCTTGGGAACCGCACGGCACAACAACTCGCGAAGAGCTTGAGACATTCATCAAAGCAAGGGCTGGCATGACACAAGGGTGGACAGGTTCATTCGACAAGCTTGAGGATTACAGCACCCAACTGAAAGCTTAAATACTTTTGGTTAGCTTCTAAAAAACAAAAAGCCTGATCTTCTTAAAGGTCAGGCTTTTGACATTCAGACCTTCCAAAATCCCAACGTGTATTTCACAAACTTTTCAACCAAGGGTGAGCGAGCCCCTTTTCTCCAGACAACTTCCAAATCATAGCGCGGACTGTTCTTCGGAAGATCCAGCCATACAACTCCTGGAATTTTTAGTTCATCTGTCACTGGAACCGGGGCAACGCCTTGCCCAGAGGAAACCAACCACACCTGCCCTGCTATACCCACTGCCGTTTGTGAAAGTTGAGGAACTACACCTGCTTGATCTAATCGCGTGAAAAATTCCGCATAGTAGTCGGAACTGACAATTTTAGAATCCACGAGAACAATCTTTTGATCTTTAAGATCCTTCCAATCAATTTGCTTTCGTTTTGCAAAAATATGATCCGACGGAACCGCCAATTTCATCTCTTGCTTTAAGATTGGCTTTGCAGAAAAGCCACTGGGCAAATGAGGCCACTTGCGCATAAAGCCCACATCCAACAGACCTTCATCAAAAGCCGGAATCTGCTTGCCTGTTGAACGCTCGAGCAAGGTAATTTGCACCCCCGGATTTTCCCGGGCAAAACCGCGAATCATCCGAGCGAATCTTTCCGTGCCGAAGGAAGCAATGTAACCAATAGAAAGATGCCCAGTACTGCCAGCGGATTGTTGCTGAGCAAAAACTCCTAAACGCTCCACACTTTCTAAGGTCTTCTTAGCTTCTGGAAGAAAGGCACGTCCTTCCGCGGTCAAATAAGGTGACTTTCTTTTAGCGCGCTCAAAAAGACGAAAGCCCACCTCATCTTCAAGAAGTTTAATTTGCTGAGACAAAGGAGGTTGCGCCATTAAAAGCTTCTCCGCCGCTTTTGTGAAACTTCCTTCTTCGGCCACCGTAACAAAATAGAGTAAACGTCGTGTATCTAGCATTTTCCTATTATATCTAAATCATATTAGAAATGTATTAATTATATATTTTTTGTATTTTTAAAACAGGTTCATAATCTCTTTATGGACCGAAAACTTCTTTGGCTTCTGGCCATCACTTCCATGTTCTCTGCAGGCAATGTCTATTATGCCCAACCTCTTTTGGGAGATTTAGCCCGGGACTTTGGCGTCAGCACGGCAGAGTCTTCTTTAATTCCGGTACTTACACAATGTGGCTATGTGGTGGGACTTTTGTTTCTTTCCCCTCTGGGGGACATCATGAACAAAAGACGTTTGATTTTATGGCTTCTGATTGCTGAAGCCGTGATTCTGTTAGGTGCTGCGGTTTCATCCAATTTTTTATTTTTTCAAATAATCGCATTCAGCCTGGGAATTTCCTCCATCCTTGTGCAGATTGTGATTCCTCTGGTCGCGGGATTGAGTACCGTTGAAGAGCGCGCCAAAAACCTCGGATTGGTTGTAGGCACCGCTTTGGTCGGAATACTATTATCCCGCGCAAGCAGTGGCATTATCGCCGCTAGTTTCGGCTGGCGTTCTGTTTACTATATCGCTGCCTCTTTACTGACTTTATTAAGCGCAGTCCTTTACTTCATTCTTCCCCAACAGATCTCCGCAACGAAAACTTCCTATAACAAGTTAATACTTTCGTTGTTCACAATGGTTCGCGATATTCCCGATCTTCGAAGAATTGCAATCAATGGGGCTCTTCTTTATGCGTCTCTTTCAGCGTTCTGGGCCTCATTAATTTTCTTCTTAGAAAGTGATTCTTATCATTTAGGCTCCATGGCTGCTGGCGCTTTCGGAGTTATTGGCGCCATGGGTGCCGCCTCTGCCAGCTCCGTCGGTGGATTTATCAATCGCTATGGATCACAAAAAGTTCTGCGCGGCTGCATGCTGTTAATGGGATTATCTTTTTTGATCATGGGCTATTTCGGCGCAACTTATGTCGGACTCATTGCCGGAGTGATCATTCTGGATGTCGCAGCCCAGGCCGCCACTGTCACCAATCAAAACGAGTTGTACTCACTGCATGCCAGTGCTCAAGCCAGACTTAACACCATTTACAAAGTCATTTACTTCATTGGCGGCGCTGCAGGCTCTGCGGCATCAGCAATAGCTTGGCAAAAATTCGGTTGGATCGGGGTCTGCTATACAGGTTTAGCATTCGTGAGCGCGGCCGCCCTGTGGGAACGAATTGCGAAATTAAAACTTCAATCAATGCCTGAACAGGAGCTAACATGAAAAATCTCATTCTTCGAATAGATCATATTGTTTTCACTGTAGCCGACATTGAAAAAACAACGCGCTTTTATACCGACGCTTTGGGAATGAAAGAAGAAACCTTTGGCCAAGGTCGTAAAGCGCTGACCTTTGGAACACAAAAAATCAATCTTCACCAAAAAGGTCATGAGTTCGAGCCTAAAGCGAACCATCCCACTTGTGGAGCCATGGATCTTTGCTTGATTTCAGAACAACCTCTAGAAAACATCATGGCTTGGCTTACTCAATGCAAAGTTATGATCACGGAAGGCCCCATCGAAAGAACCGGAGCCATGGGAAAAATAAGATCCATCTATTTTCGAGATCCCGATCAAAATCTCATTGAGATTTCAAATTACCTTTAACTATCCCTCCGATCAGTTTAGACGAGAAAGTTTTTTGTCGATTAACAACAGAAAAGCTCTTAAAGCACAGCTTGTTGACTTTATGTACACCCAAAGAGAATTTGCGTTCACGTTGCCTCCCACCTCAGGAGATCAGATGCGCAAACTTATTTTAAACTTTTCTGTTGCCGCCCTTGTGGCTCTAACTGGAAATGTCGCACAAGCTCAAGACGCTACACAATTCCCCCAGAGTGGTCGCGCTGAACTTTGCCGTCGCTGGTATTCATCCGACATATTTAACACCTACCTGCGTCTTGCGGTGACTAAGGATACTTCTTTGGCCCTCTGGATCGACACTCATATTCCGTATGGCATTCGTCCGCTCCCCTATGAAGTCACGACCCTTCAATGCGCAAAAAACAATCTGCGCATTCTTGGGAAATCACCGATTTTCCGGGTCGAATTCAAATTTGATCGAAATGAAAATGGGCCTGACCTTCAAAACGGCACACTGTCCTATCTAGACGACTCTGGAAATCCGGTAACTGCTGTTAACTTCGAATGTTCGTCTTCGGCCATTCAGGCTTTCTGCGCAGCCCAATAAAAAGTAATTCACTTCCTCTGAAAAAGAGATTTAGACTTGCTCTATGATTTGGACACAAAAACTCACTCTTGAAACTCTCCAAAAAGCCTGCGCAAATACAATGTGCGAACATCTCGGCATGGAGTTCACTGAAATAGGCGATGACTTTCTGTCAGCGAAAATGCCTGTAGATCATCGCACCAAACAACCGGCAGGTTTACTCCACGGTGGAGCGTCTGCAGCTTTGGCTGAAACTTTGGGCAGTGTAGCTTCTTTGATGTGCTTAAGCTCGAAACAAAAAATGCCGGTTGGAATTGAGATCAACGCGAATCACTTGAAATCTGCGACTTCAGGATTTGTCTCAGGCAAAGTCACACCAGTGCGCATCGGACAAAGTTTACATGTCTGGAATATCGAGATTCACAACGAGAAATCAGAACTGGTTTGCGTCAGCCGCTTAACAGTGATGATTGTCGACAAAAAATAAAATTTAGCTGCGATTAAGAAAGCAGAGGCAAAACAACGCTGATAATCGCGCCATGCGCTGCTTTGGAATCCAAAATCACAATGCTACCACGATGAGCTTCTACAATCTGTTTGCACGCAAAAAGTCCAAAGCCTGTTGAACTTTCTCCAGAGGTGGATTTAGCGCTGAGTGTTTGACCATAATGAAAGGCTTTGATTTTATCTTCAGCTGAAAAGCCCGGCCCTTGATCTTCGATCTCAATATGAAGACTGTGCTGATCCGCGAAACAGCGCACCCATATCAAAGTATTTCGATCTGAATACTTGATAGAGTTGCCAATAAGATTTCCGAATAAGTTCTGCAACTTTTCGGCATTGCCAAAGATGAAGGAGTTCCCAAGAGGAAGTTCTACCTTGATGGTTTGCGATTTAATTTTTGCCTTCAACGCAAATTCGGAACTCACAGCGTTCAAAACCGGAATGACATCAATCTTTGCAAAGCCGTCGTCAAAACGATCCGCTCCATCTGACAACAACAAGGAATCCACCAGACGCAAAGTTCTTTCCGATGAGCCACGAATGGCCGCTGAAAATTCCTGAATTGTCGCACTTTCAGGGTTTTCATCTAAAATCAGCTCTGCGAATCCTCGAATAGTTCCCAAGGGATTTTTCAAATCATGAATCATCATCTTGTTTTTTTCGAGCTGCTCAGACAGACGAGCTTCCAATACTAAGTTCAACTTTTTGAAACTCTCGTTAGCTGAATTCAAATTCTCTTCAATGACCTGCCGTGCGCGGCTTTCGACCAAATACAATCCCCCAAGAGTCAAAAGCAAAACAATATCCAAAGCGATGGCTTTCATCAGATCGGATTGAAGTCTTTTGTTGGCCATCCGGTCGGCAACGATCGCTTTTTGCAACAGGGAGGTTTGATTTAAAATCATTTTATTCAAAATGGGCTCAACCTCGGAGCCCGACTTAGCCGACAGCAAATGGCTTTGTAAAACGAGATAAAGTTTTGATTGCTCGTCATGCTCACTAAGCAAATCATTTAAGGCATCTACATTATCTTGAGTCTCTGCTTTTAGGCTGATTTGATCTGGCGCTGAACGACGCATACCTATTTCACGATCAATTTTTTGCAAAAGCATTTCCGCATTGGAGGCCTTCACAACTTCCTCACCCAACAGATTTGATTCTTTAAAAGTTTGATAGGCCCAGAAGTCACTGACTAAATTGAAGACGAGTCCCACGGCTAAAATCAGAGTAACAACCTTAGTAACTTTCATTCTCGCCGCACGATTTGCCATTAGTATCCTCAAGTCGGAGTCTAATAAGGAGACCTGACGGATGGCAATAGCAATTCTTGCATTCCCTTTCCAGAATCATTCCATGGTCTCAAATGCATCGAAAAACAATGCTGCTTTTCGATGCACAGGACACTAAAAATTACACACTTTTCATGCTTTCCAAAACTTCGACTGAAAGAACTCCAATAAAATCAGGGGGCATCCGCCCAAACGACACCATATTTAACGGCATACTTCTTGAGATAGTGGCCCCTGTGGTAGACCCATAGCTTTAAATGGTGTCGAGATGCCACTACTTGATTGAAGCCACCCAAGAAGAAAGGGCTTTTTAATGCAACCACGCAACTCTAGATTCTCCCCGAAATTCTCACTCATTCTTCTTTCTGCGCTTTTGATGGCCGGATGTAATTCAGCTAAATCACCTATGGCTACTTCTGCCAATGCCGAGTTCCTTGATGGTTTGTACTCCACAAGACCCACTTTGAGCGAACCGATGATCGCAATTTTAAAATTGCAAAATCCAGCGCTCTTGGAAACTTCTAAAAGAGAAAATGGCAAACTGATCGTCGATAAAACCTTGCTGAAGGCCATTCAAGCTGAGCAACAACAGACGATCGATGCTCTTCAAAAAATCTCTCCGGATATTCGTGTGCTTATTCGTTATAAATTCGTTTTGAATGCGATCACTGTTTGGGCTCCAGCTGATGCATTTGATAAAATCAAAGCTCTTCCCAATGTGATTCTTTCCGAAAAATCGTCTCCATTCGCTCGCCCTATTCCAATGGCAAAAGAAAAACTCAAAGGAATTGTCGGGCCAAAAACATCTGTTAAGTTTATTGGCAGCGAAGCCGCTTACCAACAAAACATCCACGGCGAAGGTATGAAAGTCGGCATCATCGATACAGGCATCGACTACACCCATAAGATGTTCTATGGTGAAGGCACCGAAGAGGCTTACAAAGCCATTGATCCTACGAAAGCTAATGCAGCTTTCCCGAATAAAAAAGTTGTGGGCGGTATTGACCTTGTCGGTACGGACTACAACACCGCATCTCCTGATTATAAAAAACGCATTCCTGTTCCAGATGCCAATCCACTGGATGAAGCCGGCCACGGGACCCACGTTGCCGGAACCGTTGCTGGTATTGGTGACGGTGTAAATACTTATGATGGTGTGGCTCCTGCTGCCGATTTATATGCCATCAAAGTTTTCGGGGCCAAGGGATCAACTAGTGATGAAGTTGTCATTGCCGCGTTGGAATATGCAGTGAATCCTTCTGGCGATATGAAGTTTGAAGATCAATTGGATGTCGTCAATCTTTCTTTGGGCAGTGGCTATGGTAGCGCTCACATCATGTACAATCACGCCATCAAAAATCTAGTTCGAGGCGGAACTATCGTAGTAGCCTCTGGAGGAAACTCTGGCGATAAAAACTTTATCGTTGGTGCTCCGGGTGTATCCGATGATGCCATTTCCGTGGCTTCAAGTATCGACAATATGAACCAAAACGTTCAGTTCCCAACGGCTCAGTTCACGGCTGGAGATAAATCCATCAGTGCCGAAGCCATTGAAGGTTCGATCACAAAGAAAATTGCAGATATCGCTGAACTCAAAGGTGAGATCATTTCTTTGGGATTTGCGGACGCTGACTTTGAGTCTCCGTTGAAAGAACAAATCAAAGGTAAAGTGGCCTTTATCGATCGTGGCAAGGTGGCCTTCGCAGATAAAATCAAACGAGCCCAGGATGCTGGGGCCATCGCGATTATCGTGGCTAACAACGCCGACGGAGATCCCATCGTCATGGGTGGCAATGGTTCATTCGACATTCCTTCTGTGATGATTTCTTTGAAGGATGGCAATGCTCTTAAAGAGCTTCTTAAAACAACTTCAGTCAGTGTGAACCTTAAGCCTGAAGCTTTGATTGAAAAGCCTTGGTTGATTGATACCATTTCACCGTTTTCTTCCCGTGGACCACGCTCTGAAGATGGTTTGATCAAACCTGAAATCGCGGCTCCTGGTACCAACATTATCTCTGCTGATATCGGTGGCGGTGCTCAGGGTGTGACCATGTCGGGAACATCCATGGCGGGACCACATATCGCGGGTGTGATGGCTTTGTTGAAGCAAAAACACAATACTTTAAATCCTTATGAATTAAAGTCTGTTCTTTTAGGACACGGCAAGGTCATTGCTGATGCCGATAAAAAAGTTTACTCCGTAAGCAGACAAGGTGCTGGACGAGTGCAAGTGGCGGAATCTTTAAATGCCAAACTTGTGACGCTTCCGTCGACACTTTCTTTCGGTCTGACTGACGTCGAAAAGCAAAAAACACTGGTACAGCAAATCACTCTTAAAAACATCAGCACTGAAACTCTCACTTTGAAACCACAGTGGAAAGGTTCTGCGGCATTGCAGGTGCTTGCTCCAAGCGTGACTTTGTCCGCCGGAGAATCAAAAACGATCTCTATCACAGCGAAAGTCATTGCCGCTTCTATGAAGAGCGCCAATGATGAGCTGGATGGGTTCTTGATTTTCGCAACTGACAAAGAAACTATTGCTCAGCTTCCCGCTTTGGTAGAGGCCCGTCAGATCTCACAAATTAGCGCAACATCTGTTGTTGTTCACTCCACGTCCGAAGCTGACAGTGCTGGCAGCCTAGCTGAAGTGCAAATTCAGAATAAAGGTCTTAATAAGGGTGAAGCATACTTGTTCAATTTATTGGGCACAGATTCACGCAAAAAAGATAGTAAGCCTGATCTGGCCCATAACAAAAATTGCGACATGCAGTCTGCAGGTTACCGTGTGATTGAAAAAGACGGTCAACGCATTCTGCAAGTTGCAGTGAAACTTTATGAGGGTATGACCACTTGGAATCGCTGTGAAGTGAACGTTCAAATTGATTCGAACAATGACAACAAAGCAGATCAAGAAATTGCCGGCCTTCCACAATCTAGCCTTCCTGGCTTGACTGGTGAGGATTTTGTCAGCTTGCTCTTGGATGGAAATCAGGCCCGTGAAATGCGCAAACTATTTGAAGTCGCTTTCGCAACGTCGCCAGATACTGCTAAGGAAGACTATACGAAGGCCATTGTCGATCAACGCAGCATGGGTGTTTTCGATAACTCCACACTGGCGATTATCGAAGCTGATATCTCGTTGCTATCAATTTCAGATACCGGTGAATTGAATATCAAGGTTTCAACGACCCATGAAGATTCTGGTGCCGTTGAGTACGACGACTACCTGGGTAAACAAGACATTTCATGGCAGAAAATTTCTGTCGATAAAATGGGACAGTCTTTTGCTCAACTTCCTGAGGTTATCGAACTGAACGGACAAGAGACTGTCACAGTACCTGTACTAAAAGGTTATGGGTCAGGAGATCTGATCTTGTATGCCCCTCAGAATAAATCAGTACGCGACACCGTACTGGAAGATACGCAGTCCCAAGTTATACCGGCGACTTACCAAGAGTAATTCACAATTTCCAATCTTAGCGAAGGCCACTGCTCTCAAACGCAGTGGCCTTTTATTTTCTGCGAATTTAGAAAAACTGCTCCATATCTATATCGCCACTCCCCACCAAAATCGTCCGTTCTTCGGGATGTCGCTCAAACCATCTTTTCACATAGGGGCAAGTGGGAATGATCTGTACCTTCTCTGCCTTTGCCTGCTTGATGGCCTCTCGCACCAGTTGATCCGCGATGCTCCGACCTCGTGATTCATGGGGGACCTCAGTACTGTACAAATCATACGCATTGTCGGCAGCCCGGCGGTAAAGAATCACAGCATCTCCGCCATCCACCGCAGTCACAAATTTATGTTTTTCCATATCGTTTTGGATATCCATTTTTCCTCCAGAACCGAACCTCATTAGGTTACGAAGAATCCCCGCCACAAACAACGGTCGCCACTATTTGCTGCCAGACTGCACGCGCCAAAGTCTTTTTCTATGACTTATCAATTTGTTCTTATATAGTTTCCCTATGAAGTACCTGCTGTTTCTGATTATCGCGCTGATCTGCCATTGTTCTTTCGCACGGAAATCTTCGTATAATCCTCTTCGTTTTGGCATCAATACAGACTTTGCAATGCCTTTAGTGCAAATCAAACGCAATGACCCGCCTCAGCTACAGAACGGAATTTTGAAGGATCTTGGAGAGGCTCTTAGTAAGGAAATGAAGTTGAAACCCGTTTGGGTGCTACTACCGAAAAAACGTGTGGCTCCGTCTTTACTTTCCAGCGACGCCAGCATCATCTGTCATATTAATGAAGTCTGGCAGCCTGCCCTAAAGGAAAAAGCTCTGTGGAGCCATGACCTTTATCGCGCCACCAATGTGATCGTCTTTACAAAAAAGAAGGTCATCCGAAGTGTGCAGGATCTGAGCGGAGAACGCATCGGAACAGTTTTAAATTTTATCTATACAAATTTGGATCCTCATTTTGCAAAAGGTGATATCAAAAGAGAAAACGGTCCCAATAATGAAAGCAATATTCAAAAGCTTATTCACGACCGCATTAGCTACATCGTGATGTCGAACTTAGAATTTAATTATTATAAAAAAATACACCCGCAATTAAATTTTGCCGATTTGGGCATGGATACTGTCACGACCAAATGTGCTCTCTCTCGCAAAGGCGAGGTGTCTTTAGCCCAGGTCAACAAAGCCATCGATGCCATTAAAAAGAATGGCACTTTGGATCGAATATTAACGTCCTATTAAACGAGTGATCTTCAACGCTGGCACAGAATCAAGGGACAACGAGCAAAAACTTAAAACCGCAGATATTGAGACGACCGAAGCTTACACCCTCATGCTATTGCGCACGATTCAATTTGAGGAAAAATAGAAAACCAATTGCCGACATGTGAGGCAGTCATTGAAAATTACTCATACTTTAGAGGCAATTAAAGGCATGACTTTGCCCCCAAAATCAGATAACTAGCCCTCATGAGCGACATTCAAACGACCCTGACAAATGCCCCGAAAGCCCTTCCTCCATCTGACAAACTTGGATTTGGTCAATACTTCACAGACCACATGTTCGTAGCCAAGTATATGGAAGGCAAAGGCTGGTATGACGCCCAAATTCTTCCCTACGGTCCCCTGCCATTAGATCCTGGCGCTTCGGTATTCCACTATGGCCAGGCTTTGTTTGAGGGCATGAAGGCTTTCCGTCAAACTGATGGAAAAGTGGTATTCTTTAGACCCGAGTTCAATCATACGCGCATGGTTGCCGGCGCTGAGCGCATGTGCTTGGAAGCTCCGCCTTTGGATCTATTCATGAAAGGTCTTCACGAACTTGTGAAGGTTGATGAACGTTGGATTCCGAAGGAACCAAATACTTCTTTGTATATTCGCCCTACTTTGATTGGAACTGAATCCTTCTTAGGCGTTCGTCCTTCCCGTGAAACCATGTTCTTCATTTTGCTATCGCCTGTGGGTTCTTATTACTCTGAAGGCAGCAAGCCTATTAAAATCTGGACGGAAGAAACATACCTTCGCGCAGCTCCTGGTGGCCTAGGTGCCGTGAAAGCTGGAGCCAACTACGCTTCCAGCTTGAAAGCAGCTCTTGAGGCTAAGAAAAAAGGTTATGCTCAAGTCTTGTGGTTGGATGTTGAGCACGCTGGCATTGAAGAAGTCGGCACGATGAATGTCTTCTTCGTTTTCAAAAACGAAATTGTCACTCCGGCATTGAACGGCAGCATTTTAAATGGTGGAACCCGTGATGCGATCATTGAATTGCTTCACTCTAAAGGTCTTCCTATTATTGAAAGACGCATCACAATTAAAGAAGTTATTGAGCGCCTGCAAAAGGGCGAATTGCTTGAGGCCTTCGGAACAGGAACTGCCGCAGTGATTTCTCCGATTGGAGAGCTTTTCTATCAAGGCAAAGACTGGGTCATCAACGGTGGCCAAACCGGCGATTTGAGCACAAAGCTTTACACTGAAATCACATCCATTCAGCGCGGCGAGATGCCTGACACACAAGGTTGGATCAGCCCTCTGGTTTAAAAGCCAGAGGAAGTGCTATTCTTGAGCACTCTAATCTCCTCGAAGAACCCCTGGTCGAGAATTTGTGTAAAGAAAAGATTCCCGACCTAGAGTTGTAAGCACTTCTGCAATTAGGCATTTTGATTTCTTTTTCGTGTCCATCTTTTGAAATAGGCCTCACCATAAAAATGCGAGGAGGTGCCTATGGAACGAACGGCTTCAGCCTATTGGCGAGGATCTCTGCAACGCGGTCGTGGGGACGTCACAACCGCCAGTGGAGTTTTAAAAAATATCCCTTATTCTTTCGCTACCCGTTTCGAAAATGCACCGGGTACCAACCCCGAAGAACTGGTCGCGGCGGCCCATGCCAGCTGTTTTGCCATGGCTCTTTCGGGCGCATTAAATAAAGCCGGATATGAAGCGAAAGCTTTGGATGTTTCCGCAACGGTGACGATTGAAAAAGACGGCACCGGCTTCAAAGTCACCTCGTCAAAACTTAAACTGCGTGCCCAAGTTCCTGGTATAGATGCAGCTCAATTTAGCACCATCACAGAGGATGCGAAAAAGAACTGCCCTATTTCTAAACTGCTCAATGCTGAAATCACTTTGGAGGCTCGGCTTGAAGGCTCTCAAGCAATTTCTTCAAAGCCCAGTAACAACCAACAAAGTTCCGCTGTCTAATGCTTGTCTAAGAACAGTCTAATGACTGAGATCTAAAACTCCAGCGTTATCGGACGCCAACTTTCCGAGAGCGCTGAGGTCCATCTCTCCAAAGCCGCGGGCCATAGCCGTGAGAACTTGATCATGGACCAAGCTTGCCATGGGTAAGGGGCTACCCGCCTCTGCGGCCGCACTTTGGGCAAGACGTATATCTTTCAGAGCCAACGGCAAACCAAATCCCACTTTTTTGTCGTAGGACTTGTTAACGATCATTCCGCCATAATTCTTAAACAACGGAGCTGAGAACAACGAGCTGGTCATGGCTTCTAGGAACATCTTCTGATCCAAGCCGGATTTTTCTGCCAACGCTAAGGACTCGGATAAAATCTGAATATTTGAAATCAACATAAAGTTTCCAAGAATCTTGGTGAGATGAGCATGGGCCGGACTTTCACCGATATGAAAAACTTTTTGCGCTAAGGCTGCGAACACTCGCTTACAACTTTTGAGGACCTGTTCATCGCCCCCCGCCATAATAAATAATTTCCCAGCCTCTGCCAATTCGGGACGACCAAAAACCGGAGCTCCGACTAAAAAGCAATTTACCATCTTGTGATCAACATCCATGTGCTCAGCCAATGAGGGGCTGATCGTACTCATGCAAATATGAATCGCACCGGGTTCGAGATGTCGCAAAAAACCCCTCTCGCCATAGACCACGCTTTCGACCGCTTTATCATCAGAAAGCATTGAGATGATGATGTGGCAGTCGCTAAGGTCCGCCGGGGTTTGCACAAGATTGGCTCCCTGGGCAACTACCTCCGTCGCCGCAGAGGGAGTGCGATTGTAAACACTTAAATCGAATCCCGCGTGAATCAGCCTTGCGGCCATTTTAGAACCCATGTGACCGAGTCCCATAAATCCGATTTTCATTGCAGCCTCCTTCTGTTTCCCTCTAGCATAATAACATTATGGGGGATTCTATGAACCAACGAGCAAACAAAACATGCGTACTACATTTGGCTTTAACTTTGTCTCTACTTAGCTTGGCTGGCTGTGCGACTCTTCGTCCAACAAATATTAGTAATGTGCCAAGAATCAATGTGGCAAATGTCAAAGTTCCGCCTCTTAAAAACATTCCTCAAAAGACGGTCAGCATAAACATCCTGGACAACCGCGATACCGAATACCGCCAAAACACAGAAGCTTTGCAGGCCGAACTGCGTAGAGCCGTCACACTCACTCTAAAGTCCCAAGGGATCTCAGTGAACTCAACGTCTACTAACGTTCTTTTGCTGTCGGTTCAGAACCAACAGGTGGGCGAGTATAAAGACGGTTGCGTAAAAATGAATGGGATGTTGGCGATTCCACAGGTTGCAAATCTTTATTCAGATGCGACGTCTTGCTTTGAAATGAAAAGTCCCGTCAGCTCTGTTTCCATGGGCAGCGACATCAATCAGGCCTATGAAATGGCTCTGACAACGGTCTTCCAAAACTTCAGCGCGAATTTACAAAAACTGAATCCTGCTAAAAAGTAAAGAACCGAGATAAATTCAAAAATGAGAAGGAGGCTTCGATGCCAAATGAAAAACAGTTTTACCTGCAAAAGAAGAAACTGTCCTCTTTCTCAACTCGCGGCGAGGATTTCACAAAACTAAATGCCGATGAGCTGGAGTTCAGAACCCGTCGCCTTGGAGAGCGCTTGGCGGATCTTCAAGAAGTCATTTTCGCCCAAAGCAAACATAAAATTCTTATCGTCCTTCAAGGCATGGACACATCTGGCAAAGATGGCACTGTAAAACATGTATTCGGTGCAACCAATCCCCAAGGTGTGCGTGTTGTTTCTTTCAAGGCGCCCACGGAGCTAGAACAATCCCACGACTATCTTTGGCGGATCCACAAAGAAATTCCCGGCAACGGCGAATTGACCATCTTCAATCGAAGTCACTATGAAGATTATGTGGTTCCGCGAGTGCACAAGACCTTGCCAGCCCCATTGGTCGAAGATCGCCTAGAAGATCTTCGCGCCTTTGAGTCGATGCTCGTTCGCGAGAATACAATCTTATTCAAATTCTTTTTGCATATCAGCCGAGACGAACAATCAAGCCGTTTGCAAGTTCGTCTTGAGAATAAAAACAAACACTGGAAGTTTTCACTGAGCGATCTGACCGAACGTCGTTACTGGAAAGAATATCACGAAGCCTATGAAAAAGTGATTCACTTCACGCACAATAAGCATGCTCCTTGGATGGTCATCCCGGCGGATAACAAGCTTATTCGAAATTATATCATCTCAAAAATTTTGGTGGACCGCCTTGAAAGCTTGAAACCAAAACTTCCGCAGTTTGATGCCAACGTCATCCGACAACTCAAAGCCGAGGCCGCACGACTTCTGCACAAGAAAAAGAAGCCTTTAAAAAAATAAAAGAAAAACAAAGGACAATTTTCACCTGTTCTTAGAATGAAAATTGTCTGCCTGAGTGCATATCGGCGTTATACAAAAAGATCTTCACCGAACTTTGAATTATTTTTGAGCGAGATCAACTATTGGCAAGGAGGCCATCGTGAAAAAAATAATTCTTTCGACTGTTCTATTCTTCATGGCGGGTATTTCATCCGCTTATGCGCAAAATCAAAGCGATATGAACCAGCAAAGTTCTGAGGAAGCCGTAGTGCAGCCTTACCTAAGAAGCTGCGACTCCCCTTATCTTGGTCACAATGAAACCTGTATGAGCAATACCAATAGTTGTCCCGGTGGCTATCAATTCAGCCAGGCCAATTATTGCTGTGACAGCAGCGGCAATCACTACCGCTGTGGAACTGTTTGTAAATCTATTTACGGTGGTGGAGGACATTAGATCTAAAGATTCATTAAGAAAGGCCCCTGCAGAAGGGGCTTTCTATTTTTAGCTTCACAGATTTATAAATTTCGAGACTTAAACATCTTTCGATAGCTATCCCTCCAGACCATGGTCTAATTCAACTCGCTTCAAAAGTGATGAAATGCACAAACAACCCTTCTTACATTCATGATTGAAAATAGAACTATTAAAGATAAGACGGTCCACGACATGTTAAGAAGATCTGCCTTAATCCTCTTGTTTCTTCTTCCCTGCGTCCTGATATGGACCGAGATCACTTTATATTCAGGGAACAGTCTCTATCGTCATCCAGAATGGATTATCGCCAAAAGAATGCTCGCATTCACCGTCGTGGGAACAGATGAATTCCTTCTCTCTCGATCTTCCGTTGCACAGAATAAAATTCAATTGGGGAAATGGTGGGGATTTCAAGAGATCACCTACAGAAAGCAGCTCACACCTAAAAAAATTCATCTCGAGGCGACATTGGATGAAAATGCCTATCTCTACGTTCTTTTCGGAGACTCCAAACGTCAGGTCGGTCTTCGCGTCAGCAACTATACAAATAAGCCCACAGCTCTTATTACAGCCTCCCCGCAAGGAGAAATCTTCAGCGAGAAGCCACTTAACACAACCACTTCTAAAGGCCGTCACGACCTCGAATTTGAGTGGAACTCAGAGCAAGTAAAAATATGGCTCGATCAATCTATTGTTTATGAAGGTAACCAGTTCCCGGAGCAGGGACAGTTGACTCTTCGTGGTGGCCGAGAAAATGTTCGCATCGATCGCCTACAAATTGAAGAACGTAACGGCACTGTTCATAATGAAACTGTCCGAAATACTCAAAAAGGAGTTCAGATCCTTGCTCTGATCGCCACATTCTTCCTGATTATCGGCCTTATATTTTTATTCTTGAAAAACAAAAAGACGGCCCTGTTCACTTACTTGACTGTTTTATTTACGGCGAGTCTCATCGGAGTAAGCTACTATCTCTTTGATTTGTATGCCTGGTCTTCCATTGAACAAAGTCACTTAACCAAACCTCTTCCTGGGCAAAAAGGTTTGAAATCCTTTGCCTTGGAAGTCGCTCGCTATAATTTCTTTAATAGCATTGCAAGTTTGGCTGGCGTAAGCCCCATCACTCAAGATGGTATCATAGCCATGGGATATCCTTCTCGCCGTTACACCGAAGGCCCTCTATTTTGCGATTCTTCGCCGTTGGGCTGTAGAGCTTTAGAACCGGTTCAAAATACCGCCCTCATTCACGAACCGAAAAAGGGCCTTCGTGTCTTATTCATTGGGACATCCCAAACTATTGGAGCCGGGGCCGAAAATATCCATCAGACTTTTTTTGCATTGATTCACGGCTATTTGCAAAGCCGTCTGAATACATCTCTTGAATCTATGAACATGGCGATCTCTGGTTCTCATGCAAAGGAGCTTATTCAAAAGTATTACGAAGTTTATCAGCCGTTTTCCCCCGACGTAGTCATAATCAACTTGGCCTTTAACGACAAACCAGAACAAATGCGTGAGCAGTTACCACAGTTTATTAAAACACTTCGTTCCGAAGGAAGGCAGGTCCTGCTTATTCAGGAGGCCACCAACCCTGAAGATCCTGCGGGAAACAAAGATAACAGAGATGCGCTGACACTCATCGGAAGTGAGCAGAGTGTCCCGCTCCTCCTGCTTCACGAATATCTAAACGATTTAGCGACAGTAAAAAAGGGAATGCTTTGGTGGGATGCCGTTCATTTAACCCCCTTCGGTCAAAAATTGGCTGGGGACTGGTTGGGTCCTAGAATCCTGGATGCAATCAACAAAAATATTCCGGATCACCACAAGAAACAAAAATAAAAAAGGCTTCGGTCAGACTTATTACCCACAATTTTTAGAAAGATTGCTAGATGTAGTAAGACTTTTGAGAAGCCCTTTTTTTATGTTTCTATTTCTTAGTTTTTAACATTTACAGTCTGATGAGCACTTTCAACAACAGCATCCATGCTGTTAGTTTTCACATGACCCACATACCAAATTTCATATTTTCCATTTGGTACCAAATTGGTTCTCCAGCCCATGGTCATTTTAGCCGGAACAACGTTTGCCGATCTGATCTCTTCTTTGCCATCAGGTCCACGGCGATGAAACTCGATGGAGCTCAAAGGAACAGAGCTGGAAGTCGTGGTAATATCCATCTCGATTCTCTCACTCAAATCTTTACTTAAATCGACGTCCTTGCCTTTAAATGAAATACTCATTTGCGGTTGTTGATTGGCAACATAGAAGAAATGCCTTTCTGACGTGCCAATTTTTTCTCCACGATTGTTCAAAGCAAAGAATTGCACTTCGTAACGACCATCCGCCAAGGAACTGACATCTAAATTCTGAGCGCAATTGCCACCCGAACAGCTTAGATTAGCCACCGCCTGATTTTGCGAATTATAAATTCCCACGGACACTGAATCCGTTGCCGAGAACGACGAGAAACCTTTCACAGGAACAGAGCCGGTGAAGTAAGCATAGTCCGCTGGAGATTCCACAGACACTCCGCCAGCCAAGGTTGGAACATTGTAAAGCCATGTTTCATCGCCGACACCTGATTCGTCGTCATAGGCAACATAGCCGAAGCCTTTATCTCCCCACTCTTCACTCCAGCTATTACGAATAATGAAGGCATTTTTCGAATCATCATAACCGACGATTGAAATGGCGTGACCACCCATGTAATCACCGTCTGTGTGTTTGTAAACTCCCCCCGCATAGGCCATGAAGTCCGCGTACACCGTCAAAGTTGTGACGACGGGCCCTTGTTGCAAGGCTTGCTTCACTGCCTGAATATTTTGCGAACCCCTTGTTGGTGTTGAAGAGCCTGAGATTTTAAAACTTCTTTGTGAAGCATCTGGACATGTTGCGCGACAAGCAATGTCTTGTCCGGTCGCTCCAGAAGTGTAAGGCATGCACGCTTCATCTGGAATCCCAGAACTTTGCAAATATCTTGCGGCACTTGCTGGCATCCAGCCAAAATTACAACCGCCGCCACCACATGCGAACAAGTGTTGCGGTGAAAACTTCACGTTGAAGTTTGGAAACAGCGAAGAAATTTTGTACTGAGTTTCAAGGACACCGACTGCCGCAAAAGCGACACAACTTCCGCAATTGCCTTGATCCAAAATCGGCGAAACCCAATTTTGACCATCCTTATTTCTCCAGTCCAGTTGCGACGGCAAATTAGCGGCAATATGGGTTTCAGAGGTCATGAATTGAGCATCCACCGCCCCTTCACGATGAAGCCCCATTCTGTGCCGAGCCTCTTGCTTCGAAAGATCTGTCAGAGAGTTTGAACGGGCCGTCCATTCTCCACCTGTCTTTTGAATTTTTTGATTGAGTTGCTGTACGTTCAAAAGCCCTGCTTGTCCCGTTTGAGAAAGCAAAAGCGCTGCGATTAGAATAAGTGTTCTCATTCCGTCCCCCATACAGACTATTTCAAATTAAAAATTGTTAAGTGACAACAACAATTGCTTAAAAAAACAAACATGCCTTCCGTGCCATCGACTTCGAATCAAGGACTGGGTTCAAAGTAATTTGGAGCAGGAGGTGGTTTGCTATGCAAACGTCTTTCGTAATCCAGAAGAATTTCTTGAACTTTTTTATTATCAAAATGTGCGATGGCATCTTCGATCAAAAGACTTTCTCGATCTCGACCCACCGTCAACAAAGCCGCGACTCGCTCATCATCATAGAAGGCCACAGCGAAATCATTGGTATCCAAATCACCAAAAACTTCCATGCGATCGAAGCCTTCTCCATTGCCCACATAGCCAAGACTGGTGTCATAATGTTGAGTCCAAAAGAACGGCACTTCTTGAAATTTGACTTCATCCCCCAACATATTTAATGCCGCCACTTGCCCTTGCCGCTCGGCCACTTCCCAGTGTTCTACCCGTATGTGCTTATTACTATGAGGATCTGGCCAGCGCGCAATATCGCCCGCCGCAAAGATCCCCGAAATAGAGGTCTCTAAGAACTCATTCACCAAAACACCTTTATCAACTTTGCAACCCGCTTGTTCCGCTAATAAAGTGTTTGGACGAACTCCCGCTCCGACGATCACAAAGTCACATTGGACAGACGTCCCATCATCCAGAACGACACTGCGAGGGCGGACCTCTTTGATCCCGTGACCTAAATGAAAATGCACACCGTGCTCTTCATGCAACTTCTTTAAGTGACTGGCGACATGAACTCCGACAACTTTAATCAACGGCAATTCCTCAGGAGCGATGACATGAACTTCCAAGTTCCGTTCTCGTAAAGCCGCCGCCGCTTCCAAACCAATAAAGCCTGAACCAATAAAGGCCACGGTGTTGGCCCAAGTCGTGCGATCAATAATATGTCGACAATCTTTTAAAGAGCGCAGGACATAGACATGGTCTTGTCCAATTCCTGGAATTTTTGGCACAACTGGAGTACTTCCTGTTACCAACAAACACTTATCAAATTTCAAAGTTCGTCCGTCTGCCAAAAAAACGTGTTTGCGTCGACTATCGATTTTCATCACTTTCGCGTTCAGTTCAATTTGAATATTGTGTTTGCGATAAAACTCTTGCCCCCACAATGGGATCCACTCATCCGGGGCACTGCCCGCAAGATAGTCTTTAGATAAATTTGTTCGATCATAGGGAAGAGCCTCATCTTCACTAAGTAAATGAATAACTCCCAGAAAACCTTTGCGACGAAGCATCACAGCGGCAGCCGCCCCTGCGGCACCTCCACCGATGATGATGAATTGCTGTTTTTCAGTTCCTTCGCGCTTTTCAAGCAAGGCTTTGCGTTTGCCCGTGACAAAAACTTTGTCGTCGCGAACTTCGATACTCCAACAAGAAATCGGAGTTAATGCCGGAGCTTTTAAAGCTTCCCCAGTCCGCAAACTAAAAACGGCATGATGCCAAGGACAGTGAACCGTATCGCCGACAATCAGGCCCTCGTTAAGTGGACCTCCGTAATGTGTGCAGTGGGCACCCACTGCGTAAAACTCATCCTCAATCTTACTTAGCAGAACAGCCTTGTCACCCACATGTCCCAAAAGACTTTCGCCCTCGGCAATGAGTTCAATCGAAACACCCTTTGAAAAATCAGGCCCCGAAAGCTCCGCACTGATGCCCATGTGGCCTCCTTGAAATGAGAAGGAAAAACCAAAACAGCGACACAAGAACATTCTAGTTTTTTTCAAAGAAGGACAGCAGGACTGGCAATGATATATGCATAAAAACATCACTTCCCAGGACCTCGACCCGCACGCTCACAAAGTCTGTGTTTCATTTTGAGAAATGAAGAATTCTTCAGCAAAGACCCCTCAATCTTCCACCCTCATATTCCGAAATATAGAGGTACATCGGACCTAACGAGCAGGCATTGAATCCGGAGGCTGACGTTGAAACAGTGGGTAAAAAAACTTGTCGACCAACTTGATATGGACTGGGGCTCTTCATCTGATGCGAAGAAGTCGGAAGCTCCCGTTCTGTCTGAAGAACGCGCAACAATCGTGTATATGCTCGACATCTACAACAAGAATCTCTTTGAAGTTCCTAAACACCAAGTGCGTAAAGTCCGTTCGAAAATTGACAGCTTTGCAAAAGGTGTTGTGCATGCGCAAAATCAGGACAAATTGAATGACACTCTTTTTGAGCTTCGTCAGTTCTTTTCTAGTTACCGCATTGACGAGTATTCTTTCGTGCAAAATACCATTGATGATTTCAAACGCATCATCTGGGAGTTCGCAGATCACTTAAGCGAAGAAGTCACCTCAGAGACCTATGCGCAAAGTGATATGGATAAAAGCTTGGCGCAGCTTCGTGAAGCAGTCGAGTCGAACTCAGTTGAAGAATTGCGTGCAAAATCACGTGAGTTTATTGATTTGTATCTGAAGAGCCAAACGACTTCCAATGAGCGTCGCTCGAAACGTATGGAAGCCGTAAAAAAGAATCTTTCCAGCGTGAAGCGCCAGCTTTTGGAAGCCAATCAAACAATGCGTCGTGACCATCTGACTGGGGCTCACAATCGTCGTAGTTATGATGAGCAAATCAAACGTTATTTGCAATTGAACGAATTAGATAAAGACCCTATCACATTGGTGATGCTCGATATCGACTTCTTTAAAAAGATCAATGACAACTACGGACACGATATTGGTGACTTCATTCTGCAAGAGGCCGTTCGCATGTTGCAGGAAAGTTTCTCCCGCGAAGAAGACTTCATCGCCCGCCTTGGCGGCGAAGAGTTCGCTGTGATCCTTCCAGGTTGCGATTCCAAAGCAGCTTCCAAAATTGTCGACGATGCCATGGCTCGCATTCGCAAAGAAGTCTTTATCCATGGCAATCACCAGATTCGCTTCACAGTGTCCATGGGCATTGCACAGTTGATCCCCGGGGAAAACGCCGACACTTGGTACAAACGCGCCGATGGCGCTTTGTATGAATCAAAGTCCACGGGTCGCAACAAGTACACGATCGCTGGTCCCACTGTCATAAAAAAAGCGGCCTGATCAACTTTTAGACGGCTGTCTACTCATAGATGGTGACTACAAAAGCTTGGACACTCGTCCGAGCTTTTTTTATGTTTAAAAGAATCTAGACACTCATGGCGTTTTTTCAGACGAGGACCGTTTTAACAGAGTCTCAAGCTGGTCCACTCATTGCTCTAGCGATAGGGCATGAAGACAAACGTAAAAGTAACCAAAAAATTCATCGGCCTTTCTCTGGGACTTCTTCTGACTTCATCTTCATTCACGGCTCCAGCCCAAGACAATCGCAGCAAAGACATTGTCATTGCGATCATCGATACCGGCGCAGAGATCAACCATCCACTTATTAAAGACAATATTTGGGAAAACCCCAAAGAAGTTGTTAATGGCATCGACGATGACGGCAATGGATTTGTCGACGACGTCCACGGATGGAATTTTGTTTCTCATAATAATGAACTGACAGACAACAACGGTCATGGCACTCACATTGCGGGGATCATTCAACAACGCACGCAAAGCCCTCATGTCAAATACATGATCTTAAAATACTTTGATAGCGGCAAAAACGGAGAAGACAATGTCTCTGCCACTGTGAAAGCCATTCAATACGCGACTAAAATGAAAGTCGACATTATTAATTACTCTGGCGGAGGTTATGATCGCAACCCCACCGAAGAGAAAGCAATCCGTGAAGCGCAAAAACAGGGTATTCTTTTTGTGGCAGCAGCAGGAAATGGCGGTTTGAATACAGATACATTCGGCTATTACCCGGCCAGCTACAAAGTGAGCAATATTATTTCCGTGGCGGCCATGGATTCGCAAAAGCGTTTAATCGCCAGCAGCAACTATGGCTCACACTCTGTTGATATTGCCGCTCCAGGAAAACGCATCATGTCTTCTCTGCCTGGAGGTCAATATGGATATATGACTGGGACATCGCAGGCGACCGCTTGGGTGACCGGCTTGGCTGCGAACTTAATGCTGAAAAAGAAGACCTATGTTCCTGAAGAAATCAAAAGACAACTTGAAAACCAAGGGACACGGGATTTGACCTTGGCCAACAAGACTAAATCTCAGGTGCGCATTTCCGCTTTACAAGATCCGGGCTCCAGCCTATAAAAAAAACTTGAGCACTCTCAAGTTTGACCCAGCAGGGCCCTTTCCTTTAATGACCTACGACGATTGCACCTATCAAGAGGCGCAAGAGCACTCTGTTGAAGTCGACAATTGGTTGGGCTTTCAAACTGCGGAAGTTGAGAACTCACTGCTCTCTTCACAAGACTACAATGTCCAGGCTGACAAAGACATTCCTGTGCAATTCTGGCGCGGGCTCCCCGTCCAGGCTTTGCAAACACCCTATTCAGAAATTCGTTGGATTTTAAATTTGCTCAATTTAAAACCCAACGAGACTGTCGTCGATTTGGGCTGCGGTTATGGGCGCATGGCTTTCGTGATTGGCAAGCATCATCCTGACGTGAACTTCGTGGGCTACGAACTGGTCGCGGAACGCGTTGCCGAGGGCAATCGCGTCTTAGGCTGCTTCGACTATCCTCGGTCTAAAATTCTGACCCAAGATTTGACGGCCCCTGATTTCATTCCCCTCAAAGCAAAGCATTATTTCTTGTTCGATTTTGGCAGTGCCGCAGCCGTTGACAAAGCTTTGGAGGATCTAAAGAAGATCGCCAAAGGACAATCAATCAATATTGTCGCGCGCGGCCGCTATATCCGACATCGCATTTATCAAGCTCACCCTTGGCTTTCATCCATCAATGAACCGCAAGTTCACGACACCTTCACTATCTTCACCTCTTAAAAATTTGTTTTCTTACACAATTTTATTTGCTTGGTTGTGAAGCTTAAATTTTCTTCGCGATACTTAAACCATGAATGTAAATGGATTGGGTGGCGTCTTCATCAAAGCGCAAAACCCGGAAAAACTTTATCACTGGTATGAACGAAACCTCGGTCTTCAACGCAATGACGAGGGCGGCTTTATCATTCCCGCAGAAAGAATGCTGCCGGACTATACAAGGGTCAGCTTTCTTCCCGTTGATACCAGCTATTTTTCTCCGTCTAAATCCCCTTGCATGCTTAATTTTCAAGTCGATGACCTCGCACCTGTTCTGACCACCCTTGCTGAAAATGGTGTGCGCATCGAAGATCATCTTTCAGAAAGCGAATATGGACGCTTTGCCTGGGCTTTCGATCCTGAAGGCAACAAAATTGAATTTTGGGAACCGCGCCCGATCTTCTACAATCCCATTGATATTGGCGAGCCGGACTGATCATACTTTTGACAATCACGTAAAAGACTCCCTTTCCAAGTTCTAAGGAATGATGCCTGACAACTAGTTGGATTTGGCCCTTCATATTCTGGCAAAGCCTTTGCTTCGCCACTTAGAATGAAAGTTCTTTTACGTATACTCATTTTGACCGCCACCCTGCTTTGCTCTGCGTTTCTTGAAAGCGCCCTTGCTGAACAAGTTGATCTTCTTCCCCTTCAAACAGAAGTTAAAAATCAAAAAGATCGCGATACCTGTGCCTACTTCGCTGTTTCGGCTTTGATCGAAAGCACACTTAAGAACTTCAACGGAAATGACTATGATGTTTCCGAAGAGTTCGAGGTCTTCCGCAATAAGATCATCCACTCTTGGCGCCCCGAAGTTGAATTCGGAGACACCTACCGTGTTCTGCAAAATCTTAGCAATGACATGTATTTCTATTCTGAAGGCAGTCTTGCTTATCAAGAAAAAAGCATCGACTTCACGAAACCCCTCGATCCCCGTGACGCGGCCTTCTTAGATGTGCGCCAGTCCAACGCCCCTCGAGTGGAATTTCGCAGTCTCAAGTTCAAGCAATTAACACAGATGTGGGTTCGTAAACCTTGGTCAACTCTTGCCATGGAAGAGATTAAACAAAAACGCCCCGTTGTTGTAACTCTGCAAGTGGCCTTGCCCTACGTGAACGATAAAAAAGGCACGGTCAGCATGACTCCGGCGATCAACGCAGAATGCTCTAGCGGCAAGATCTCTTGTGGTGGGCATGCAGTTTTACTTGTGGGATATGACAGTGAAAAGAAAGTCTTCCTATTTAAGAACTCTTGGGGGCCTGACTGGGGCAACAAAGGGTATGGCTATGTGACCTTTGATCATGTCGATGGTTATTCTGACCAACTGCTTACAGCGTATTTTGACAAACTCTCATCCCCTTTCGTGAGAGAACGTACCCCATAACCTAAAATAGGATCATGAATCCCATGACAGCAATGAACTCTTTCCCGGAAAAAAAGTGGTACGAGCTTTTCAGTAACAAGGCCCGTGTTATCTATCCGCATTCGGACCCATCCCATGATTACTTGCACATTCTAAGAGTTGTGAATACCGCGAAGAGTTTATGTCTTTCGGAAAATGCAAAATGGGAAGTGGTCATGCCGGCGGCCTTTTTCCACGACTTCGTCAATGTTCCCAAAGGAGATCCAAGACGTCCCTATGCTTCAAGAATCTCCGCTGAAGCCGCCTTGGAGTATTTACGGTCTGTTCACTATCCTGAAGAATACTTCGAAGACATTCGCCATGCGATTGAAGCTCACTCGTATAGCGCCAATATCAAGCCCGAAAGTATCGAAGCGAAGATAGTTCAAGATGCAGATCGCTTGGACAGTTTGGGAGCGATTGGAATTGCCCGTTGCTTTGCGACCTCGACATTGATGAGTCGCCCCTTCTATTCAGAAGAAGATCCCTGGGCTACAAATCGTGACCTAGATGACAAAAGCTTCGGTATCGATCACTTCTATATCAAATTATTTAAGCTGGTTGATCACCTGAATACAGAGACCGCAAAAAAAGAAGGCGAGCATCGCATCGCCTTCATCAAAACTTACCTGGCGCAAATTAAGCGCGAGATTTAAAAACTGCATCACTAACACCACACAATGGTGCCAGTTTTTACTTTTTTTGTTCGTCGAACATAGAAGCCACAGATCCGTCAACAATACCGGCTTTCTGTACGAACTCTTTCATAAGAACAGCTAGAGTCACTGTTTTCTCAGAAGGCATTTTCAACAATGTCTCGATCATGTCTTCCTGGAGAGCTCGAGGAATCTGCGCCAGCTTGCCTTCTCCGTCTGGAGTTAGTGACACAACAACTTTGCGCGAATCCAACTTCGACGTTGTTCTTTGCACCAGCTTTTGTTCTTCAAGCTTCTTGACGACAACAGAGACAGAACTTTGATGTGTTACCGTTCTATTGGCAAGATCGTTAATGGAAAGACCCGGTTCATCTTTTAGTTTCTTCAGTACAAAAATCTGTGCGGCACTAAGACCGAGATCTTTTTCAAATTGACTGGAAGAAACGCGAAGTGCTTTGAAGATGTGACGGATATAATCCATAACCTCTCCAATTTCGGGACGGGCTTCAGGACTGAGATCGGCTACAGAGTCTTTGTGCTTCATTGATATTAATTTAGAACCATCGCTTGATCACAAGCAACATCATTTTACATGCGTTCACATACATGAATCCCAAGTGAGATTTGAATTGTTTGGATTGTGTTTGGAAAATATTTTTTCCACATTCCCTTAACACATCTAAAGTGCTATAACGACAATCGCCTCTGGCAGTCCTAGAGTCGAAGCTCCAGGAGCCTCAGAGAAATCAATTTTATACGAACGAAGTGCTATTGAATTTTCAGACAACCAACTCACTTTGGAACCATAGAGCGAGTCCCCTACAATCGGAAATCCATGGCAACTCAGATCGAAACGCAATTGATGAGACCTGCCTGTCACCGGCTGCAAATCCCACTGCAAAAGGCGTCCTTGCTCACGCACCACCTCACCCAAATAGGTCGCAAGGGTCAGACTGGGCTTCCCTTGGGCATGCTCGTAAGCACGACGTTTCCCTCGCAGCAAGAGGCTCTTCCATTCAAAGTGAGCACCCTCTTGCAACTCGATGGGTGCACGAGGATTACCAACATTCGCGGGAATATGCGCAAAGTCCTGACCGGTTGTCAGCGCTCGGTAAGTTTTATGAACCTGCTTTTTTTCAAACCAGGCATTGGCTTTACGATGGGCCTCGGTTGTCTTGGCATACATCACCAGACCAGATACTTCGAAGTCCAAACGATGTACGGGATAGATTTGAATTTTTAAATGCTCTTGCAAAGCCGTTCCCAGACAAAGACGAGCATCGTCTTCTTCGAAACGGCTTGGCGTTGAAAGAACCCCACTGGCCTTATCGCAAACCACCACGTGTGAGTTCTCAAAAACGATATCGATCATTTTTTACTGATTCCCACCAAGAAGATTTCTTTAGAAATTTTGCGTGTGGAGTCTGGTTTAACCGCTTCACACTTTGCAAAACTCTTTTTGATTTCATCGCGAAGCTTACCAAAGTCATCACTGTGAAAAAGTTTGCAGACGAAGTGCCCGTCTTTTTTCAAAAAGCGCCTTGCAACATCCAACGCCAGCTCACACAGTTCCATGGAACGAGCTTGGTCAGTCATACGGATGCCCGTGGTCTTAGGAGCCATGTCAGACATCACCAAATCAAAAGGTGGTTGGAAACCGTGTTCTTTAAAGATCTCTTCCAGATTCAAATCACGAAGGTCTGCTTGAATAAAGACAGCGTTGTCCAACTTAACAGTGACGGGGCTTAAATCAACGCCCAAAACGCGTCCACCACTGCCCACCATTTTTGAAGCATATTGTGACCATGAACCCGGAGATGCTCCTAAATCAAGAACGGTTTGACGAGGCTTGAAGATCTTGTATTTCTTGTCGATCTCTTCGAGCTTAAAAACGGAACGTGCCGCAAAGCCCTCTTCTTTTGCTTTTTTGAAGTATCTATCGCGCGGATTGTAAGTCATATCCGTGGGTTATGTCGTGTTAAGCGCTCAAAGTCCAATACAAAGTTTTACATTCACTTTTGCGAAAGTTTATACTAGAAAAGATACACTTTCGGAGGCCTCTTTGGACATCGTTCTAGCTATGAGTATTTTCTTTATCGTCGTCACCATGATTTTTGTGACAATTGCTCTGCTCCTGCCAGAATGGATGGGCATCACTGGCAAAAGAGCGAAAAAGATCATCGAGATGCAAAGACAGGAAGAAATCAAAACGGAGCAGCAAAAAACTGCTTCACCGAAAGAAACTCATCAAGAGGACGCTTCCGCCCCGAAGGACGAAAGCAAAAAAGACATCTAGTTTGCCGAGGGCTCTTTCACTTTCAACAAGAGCCAACCACCACTTACGAATAACACCAGCAGCCCGACCATCCCCAGTCTAGAATTCCCTGTGACCGTGACTCCAACGGCCACAACCAACGGCCCCAGGATAGAAGCAAAACGTCCCACGAGATTGAATAAGCCAAAATACTCTCCACTTTGTTCCTTAGGAGCCATGCGCGCGAATAATGAGCGACTCAAAGCCTGCACTCCCCCTTGAACCATGCCAATAACGATGGCTAAAAGATAAAAGTGCCATGCCTTGGACATCATCGTGGCAGCGATCACCGTGACTCCGTAGATAGCGATGCAGAATAAAATCGGCGCCTTGGTTCCCCAACGCTTCGTCACAGTCCCGAAATAGTACGCACAAGGGAAACCGATAAACTGAGTGATCAATAAAGCGGCGATCAGATCCTTGGACTCAAGTCCAATGGCCATACCAAAATCCACAGCCATGGTCATGACCGTATAGACTCCATCAATATAGAGCCAGTAAGCCACCATATAGATCAGCAAGTTTTTTTCTTGCAACAGTTCCTTAAAGGTAGCCGCAAGGGTCCGCACACTTTGCAAAGTGAGTTTAAAAATATTGTCCTTGGAGATCGTGGTCTCAGGCTCTGGAATGTTTTTAGCCAAAGGATATGAAAACACCAACCACCACAGTGCCACACTTAAGAAAGAAACCTGCACACCTTGAATTCCATCACGCAGTCCAAACCAAGCTGGGTACAGATACATCAAAACATTGAGCAAGAATAAGATCCCCCCACCCAGGTATCCCAGCGCATACCCTAACGAAGAGGCATAATCGAGGTCTTCCGTCGCAGCGACAAAGGGAAGCAAAGCTTCATAGAAAACACAACTGGCATTGAAGGCCATCATCGCAATTCCATAGGCGACGATCGCTGTCCACCAATCCCCTGACGGGATGAAGGCCATCCATGCGCAGGATAAAACGCCAATAATCATGAAACCAAGACAAAGAATTTTTTTGAATCCACGAAGGTCCGCGATCACTCCCAAGGTGGGGCTGAGCAAAGCGACTATCAGGCTGGAAACCGAGATCGCGGTTCCCAAGCGCGCCGTGGTTGTCACCGCATCGGCACCATGGCTCCAAAAACTTTTAAAGAAAACCGGAAAGAACCCCGCCATCACCGTGGTGGAGTACGTGCTATTTGCCCAGTCATACATGGCCCAGCTAAAGATTTTCTTTTTCTTTGGATCCATCGTCGCCCCTATTTTTTTTGCTCTCTCCAAAGAGAACATAGAAAGATGGCGAACGGAAGAGGAAAATAAGCACGAACAGAGTCATTAAAAACATCAGACTGGATAGCGCATTGAGCTTGGGGCTCACACCCATTTTCATCGCCGTATACAACTTCACAGGCAAAGTATCTTGACCAACTCCGTTAACGAAATAGGTAATCAAAAAGTCATCGAACGACAGCAGAAAGCTTAAAATAAATCCACCAACAATGGCTGGCTTTAACAGAGGCAAAATCACGGTTTTCAATACAATCCACTCGCCGGCCCCAAGATCCCTTGCGGCATCCTCCAAAGAGGCATCCAAGGTGACCAACCGAGAGTTCACGGTCATCATCACATAGGACAAAGAAAAGCTAACATGGGCGATCATCACTGTCTGCAAACCCATTTCTAAATGTAAAATAAAAAACCAAGACAAAAGAGACAGGGCAAAAACGATTTCGGGGAAAATCAAAGAGATCATGGAAAGTCCTTCCATCACCCCACCCCATTTTGAAGAACTTCGATGAAGCCCAACGGCAGCGGCTGTTCCCAAAACTGTGGAAAGTACACTCGACGACAGTGCCACGATCAAGCTGTTGCCCAAGGCACTCATCAAATTGGAATCCGCAAAGACTTCAGAAAACCAATGCAATGAGGCTGTTATCTGCCCCTCCTTCACTTCCAAAAATGAACCCAACAACATCACCGCAATAGGCAAATAAAGCAGAACTAAAACAGCCCACAAGATAGTTTTCGCAAGACGAGGCGCCTGGGGACGTGAACGCTCAAATGCCACGTTTGACTCCATTCTTGCGGTAATAGACAAAGACGATCGCCAATAACAACAGAATCAATAAGACTGAAAAAGCAGAGCCCAAGGGCCAATTACGAGCTTTCAAAAATTCTTCGGTGATAAGATTTCCGTAGAGCATGTTCTTTGCTCCACCTAATAAATCGGGAATGACATATTCCCCCAAGGATGGAATGAACACCAACAAGGCCCCACTTAGCAAAGCCTTCTTGAGGTTTGGAAGAATCACAGAGAATAAAATCTGCCACGATCCCGCTCCTAAATCCTGAGCAGCCTCGACCAACGAGAAATCAAATTTCTCAAAAGCCCCATACAACGGTAAGACCATGAAGGGTAAATAGGTCGTCACCATTCCATAAAAAACTAATATTTTATTCTGACTTAGAACAAAGGGGTCGAAAGAAATTCCCGCGTTTGTCAATAATGTCTGCAAGGGACCGTCATAGCCAACGAAGACTCTTAAAGCATAAATGCGAATCACCAGATTTGTTAAAAATGGCAGAGCTACGGCACAAACATAAAAATGACGTTGTCCTGCAGGAGCGGTACTCATCGCCCAGGCCATCAAGACGCCCAGGCCTGCACAGCTTAGCGTGGTCAAGCTTGCAAGTTTCAGACTCTCAAAGAAAATTCCAAGGTAAGAAGCTGAAAAGGCGTTTCGATAGTTTTCCAGCGTCCAAGTCCATTCGATGCCACCATAAGTGCCCCGAGTTGCGAAACTAACTAGAACGACAATCAAAAGGGGAACTAAAATGAAGAGGGCAAACCAAAATAACGTTGGCAACGCCAAAAAACTACGAAGTTGTCCTTGTGAGTTTTTCGTTGGCGATCTCGATGTCGATTTCATTACCGACTTCATTTCTCGCGAGTCTCAAAAACTTGGGAATCAAGGCGATTGAACACCATGGCTTTGCGAACATAGGCATCCAAGCTCATGCCGACACGGATTTGCTCCAAAGGAATATTGAAGCGACCCCGCACCAAACTGCCATCACTCAAACGAACCGTGGCTAAGTCTTCGCTGATTTCCACAAGCTCACCTTGCAGCAAACTAGTCGCACCCAAAAACTGAGAAGCAAAAATAGTTTCTGGATTCTCATAAATTTCGCGAGGCGAATTAACTTGTACCAGTTCACCTTTATTCATGATGCCAATGCGATCAGATAAGGCCAAAGCTTCTTCCTGATCGTGGGTGACGTAAATAAAGGTCAGACCTAACTTTTGCTGCAAAGCCCGCAATTCTTTTTGCATGTGCTCGCGCAGTTTTTGATCCAGGGCTGACAAAGGCTCGTCTAAAAGTAAAACCTGAGGTCTATTCACCAAGGCCCGTGCAATCGCAATTCGCTGCGCTTGGCCTCCAGATAAAGTTTCAGGGCGACGTTCTCGGAACTCTGCCATCTCTACCAAGGCCAAAATTTCAGCGACTCGGCCCTCGATTTCATTTTTAGACAATTTTTTTAGCTTTAAACCGTAGGCGATGTTCTCTTCCACCGTCAGGTGCGGAAAAAGCGCGTACTTTTGAAAGACCATATTGAAGGGTCTCTGCGCGGCACTCAAGTGATCAACGCGCTCGCCATTGAGAATGATTTTACCTTCCGTTGCCGACTCCAACCCCGCGATAATGCGCAGAAGAGTTGTTTTTCCACAACCACTGGGCCCCAGCAAAGAGAAGAACTCTCCTTCTGCGATAGAAAGATTCACCGCCTTTAAGGCAGTTTGACTCGAAAAACTTTTGCCGATATTCAGAAGTTCAAGCATGTTCTAACAATAAGAAGGAATTGAAAAAATGTCGAGAATATTGATGTCGCTCGTTGCCTACACTTTGCTTTTCTCCGCGTGCACAAAGAAAAACACGGACGGCGCACCTGCGGGGAACACCGAATCTCAGGTCGTGAACTTGTCAATTTGGGGCAATTATCTTTCCGCTGAAATGCAAGCGAAGTTCGAGAAAGAAAGCGGCATCAAACTCAATATCTCCAATTACTCTTCCAGCGAAGAACTGCTAGCGAAGGTGCAAATGGGTTCCTCGGGCATTGATGTGGCTGTGCCTTCGGATTATATGGTCGACATCATGACTAAGATGAATCTCTTGGATCCCCTTAAGGCAGAACAGATTCCTAACAAAGCTCTGATCTCAAAACAATTCTTGGCGCAAAGTTATGATAAGGACAATAAGTTCTCTCTACCCTACACCTGGACGACGATGGGAATCGCGGTGAACCGAAGCCTTTACAAGGGCTCACTTAAATCTTGGAAAGAACTCTTCAACAATCCAGATCTGAAGGGAAAATTCGCCCTTCTGGATGACGTCAGGGAAACCATTGGCGCTGCCATGATTGCCAATGGCGCCAGCGTCAACAGCACTGATCCTGCGGAGCTTGCAAAGGCCAAGGCCACACTTTTGAATGCAAAAAAGAATGTGAAAATGTTCACATCCGACACCGTTGATATTCTGAAGAACAAAGAAGTTGTCGCGGCCCAAGCCTATTCGTCAGATGCTTTGCAAGCCTCTGCGCAAAACAAGGACATCGAATACTTTCTGCCAGAAGAGGGCGGCACCATTGCCATCGACAATCTAGTTATCATCAAGGGATCTAAACATCCCGAGGCGGCCCACAAGTTGATTAACTTCTTAATCAGCCAAGAAGCCGAGCTGAACAAAGTTCAAGTTATTCGCGGTGGACCGATTCTTAAAGACACCCAGGCAAAACTTCCCAAGGAGCTGCAGAACAACAAAGGTCTTTTCCCCGAGGCCTCAGTCATGAAAAAGCTCGAAGCCATCCATGACCTGGGTGATAAAAATAAACTTTGGGAAGATATTTGGACGGAAGTTAAAACTCACTAGCCCTGATCTACATTGTCGCCCTCGTGGGTGCCATCGCTGGCACCTTCCCCCTGTATCGGAGCAGACTGGGGCGGCCCCTCTCCTCGAGCTGCAAATTGACGATAAAGATTCACCGCCCCCACGCCTGTCAAAACAAGCCCCGAGACTAAATAAATCATCACCACTTTTTTGCTTTGATTAAAGGCGAAATTGAAAGCCGCTATTATTATCAGCAAAGGCCCAACAACCACCAAGGACGATACTATCTGCCGGAGAGCGAACTCTCCCATTTCTGAATACATAACCCCGCCTACGTTCAAGATTTTGGTTATATTCGTAGAACTTATCGGCAGGACCATGGGCTACTTAACAAGTTAATTGAGCTTAATCAAAAAAAGTTATTTCACTTTGATTTAAGACGCCGCCATAGGCGTTCAGAAAGATCTAGAAAAGATCCAGATAACTGTCCACTTTTGAAACGATGGTTAAGTGATTCAAGCCCTCTATGACTTTAATTGGAACGGAAATTTGCGTAAAGATCTCTCGCAACTTTTCGGCATCGACCACTTCGTCTTTGGCGCCGGTAACGACTGCAAGTTTCGGATGCAGAACTTGAATTCGCTCAAGGACATCGTCCTTGGCATGGACGGCATCTAAGTACTCCGCACTGTAGTGCAGCTTCTCATGTCCTGTGCGCATGGCTTCGGGATAATTGACATTGAAACCACCCTCGCTGTCGATGGTGATCCAGCCGCCATAATTTTCCACATCCGCATTGAGATGCATCGGCAGATGAGGCGCCAATGCGATATACTTGTGAAATTGATTGCGCAATTCAGAAACCGCAATACGCAAAGTAAAACCGCCTCCCATGGAATGGCCAGCTAAAGTCACACGCGTGACCGCTTTCTGCATTTTTATATGAATCAGTAGTTCTTCGAGATCAATTTCCAGTTGGTTCGGGGCGATCTTGTCACTCAGCCCTAGGCTGGCGCCGTGGCCTCGCAAATCCGGAGTGATGACGCTGGCAATTCCCTGCGCGGCAATGGCTGCTGCCAGTGCACACATATAACGACTGTCACTGCCTGCGCCATGATACAAGATCACCAGATCTTCAGACCAAGCAGGATAAGAGCGGTAAGACAAAACGTCGCCTTGACGGGTGCGAAACTTTTCCACCGGAGCTAATTTCCCCAGTGGAATTTTAAAGTCTCTGAGATTCAGACTCGCTTTCATGCTCGACGATCCATCAAAGACTTTGTCATTAGGAATTCGCTTCCTGTTGTTTTTTATGAGTGTAGTAGTCGTAATCCCCTTCATAAATACGAAGTTGATTTTTATCGACCTCAAACACCCGGGTCGTCACAGCTCGCAAGAAGTGACGATCATGCGATACGATCATCACGGTTCCTGGGAAATCTTTGATCGCGTCGAGCAAGATTTCGCGAGATTTAATATCCAAGTGATTCGTCGGCTCATCCAGAATCAACAAATTCACAGGTTGAGCCAAGATTGTAGCAAGGACCACACGGGATTTTTCTCCACCTGACAAGATCGAGATTTTCTTATCCGCATCGTCGCCAGAGAATTTGAATGCTCCCAAAAGACTGCGCACAGTTCCCAAGCCCGCCGTCGGCATGCGCGAATGAACTTCATCAATAATCGTCATCTTAGGATCCAAAACGTCCAAAGAGTTTTGCGAGAAATAACCGACATTGATAGAGGCACCTAAGGCACAAACACCCGCCGTCGCTTCCGCATCCCCCGCGATAATTTTAAGAAGCGTCGATTTACCAGCACCGTTCACACCCACGACCGCAATACGATCCAAGCGTTTCACCAAAGCTTTAGCGCCGCTAAATACTAGTTTCTCTTTACCGTCACTTTTCCAGATTTTTGAAAGGCCTTCGAAACGCACAACCTCTTCCCCACCACGTGGCGGAACGGGCCAAACGAATTTGATATCGGCTTCTTCATCAGGGATTTCAATACGATCAATTTTTTCTAATTTCTTAACTCGAGACTGAACCTGCGCAGCATGGGACGCACGGGCTGCAAATCGAGCGATGAATTCTTCTTCCTTCGCTAACATATCGTCTTGGCGCTTCGCCGCCGCGATCAATTGCTCTTTACGGATGTCGCGTTCTTTTTCATAGAAGTCGTAGTTGCCACCATAGACAGTGATTGATTTATTAGCCAGCTCGACGATTTTATTTACAATGCGATTCATGAACTCGCGATCATGGCTTGTCATCAAAATGGCGCCCTTAAAGTTCGACAACCACTCTTCAAGCCAGATGATAGATTCCACATCCAAGTGATTCGTCGGTTCGTCCATCAACAGAACTTCAGGATTCAAAACCAAGATTTTTGAAAGAGCGATACGCATCTTCCAACCACCCGAAAAACTTTCCGTTGGACGATGATAGTCGTCAGGTCCAATGCCAAGGCCCGTCAAAATTTCCGCAGCGCGAGATTCAAGATCATAACCACCAAGACGTTCAAAGTCGGCTTGCAGCTCTCCGTAGACTTCAAGGATCTTCGTCATTTCGTCAGGATCTAAATCAGGATCACAAAGTTTTCCTTCGTATTCCTGCATACGTGCCGCCATATCGCCAATATTGCCGACAGCTGATTTCACTTCTTCCAAAGCAGAGCGGCCCTTCATCTCTTCGATATTTTGTGAGAAGTAACCTATGACTGTGCGGTCTGACTTGGAAATAGTTCCGCCTTCGATGCCCTCTTCGCCCGTGATGATACGAAAGATCGTCGTCTTTCCCGCGCCATTAGGCCCGACCAGGCCAATCTTCTCGCCAGTATTGATCTGGAACGAGCCATTGCGATAAAGAATTTTATTACCCTGCTGCTTAGTGATGTTTGATAAGTGAATCATAGGTACCTTATATAGCCCGAATCCGTTTCAGATGCGCGGAATATTTTTAAATATTGTGCCCTATTATTAAGCACTTCGCGATCTTGAATTTTTGCGCCCATGACAGATCTAGACTGGCTTAAACTCCGACTTCGACGAAGCAAAACTCCCCTCTTAATGTGAGGAAAAAGTGAAGTAGTTTCAGAGTGGAACCAGTTTGGTAAATGCTGAACTTTTGGCGCTTTTGGCAAATAGTTCATTATTAAGGCACAAGCAAAATAGTACGGGCTTTTACTTTTGTAATCGTTTATCTTCCGGGGACTATTTTCGAAAGGTATTCATGACTCCTCCATTAACTACAGTTGATAGTTTCGAAAGCTTTGGTCTTAGCGCTCCACTTATGGAAGCGATGAAAGACATGGGCTTCTCGACACCAACGCCCATTCAACAACAAGCTCTTCCGATCCTATTAGCCGGAGCTAATGATTTCATTGGTCTTGCATCTACAGGAACAGGCAAAACAGCAGCCTTTGGTATCCCGTTGGTCGAAAACATCGACACAACAACTAAAGACACTCAGGCCTTGGTCCTCAGTCCTACACGCGAATTGGCCCTTCAAGTGGCTGAACAACTTGCTCTTTTGGGTAAGAAAAAAGGTCTTCGCGTTGTTACAATCTACGGTGGCGCTAGCTACCGCACACAACTTGACGGTGTAAAACGAGGTGCCCACATTGTGGTTGCTACTCCAGGCCGTTTGGTCGATTTCCTTGAGCAAAAAATGATCAAGCTTCAAAGTGTTCAAACAGTTGTTTTGGACGAAGCTGACGAAATGCTCTCTATGGGCTTTAAAGACTCTCTTGATTTCATTCTTTCTGCGACCCACACTGAAGAATCTAAAACTGAAAGAGCGGCGTGCCGCACTTGGCTTTTCTCTGCCACTATGAGCGGCGAAGTAAAACGTCTTTCAGAAAAATATTTGGAAAAACCAGAAATGGTTCAAGCCAACAAAGTTGGTTCTACAGCTTCTACAATTGAGCAAGTTTACTACACGGTTAAAAACTCTGGTAAAATGGAAGTTATCAGCCGTCTTTTGCAAACGTTGCCAGAGTTCTACGGTATCATCTTCTGCCAAACTAAAATGGAAGTTGCTGAACTTGAAGACTTGCTAACTCAACGTGGTTTCCCAGCGGATTCTTTGCACGGCGATAAAAACCAACAAGAACGTGAAGCGACCTTGAAGAAGTTCAAACAGCGCCAAATCAAAGTCGTTGTTGCGACGGACGTTGCGGCTCGTGGTTTGGACATCAAAGATCTTACTCACGTTATCAATCATTCTCTTCCTTGGGATGTTGAATCTTATGTTCACCGTATCGGTCGTACAGGCCGTAACGGTCAAAGTGGTACTGCGATCACTTTGGTAAACCCAGAGCAATTGAACCTTCTTCGCAGAGTTATGCAGTCCACTAAAGCCGTTATGGTTAAAGGTGTGATCCCTTCTGCTGATGAAGTTGCTGGTCTTAAGATCAAAGACGTTTTGGATAAAGTCAGCACAATGAAAGAAGATGACGTTGCATTGAACCTTGCGAATGATTTGATTCGCGTGTTGATCACTGCTGGCGATACAGATCTTTCTGCTTTCACTAAAGAAGACTTACTAGCTCGCTTCATCGCGGCTTACTTCCCGAAAGTTTTCGTTAAGAAAGATTTGATGCTCGACTACATGGGCGACCGTGTTCCTCGCGAACTTCTTCCTCGTGATCCTAACGACAACCGCTTCACTAGCGGCCGTGGCGATCGTGATGGTGGTGGTCGTGGTGGATACCGTGGCGGCAGAGGCGGTGGTTACCGTTCTGATCGCGGTGGTGGTTATAATGCAGAACGCTCTTCAGGCTACAGCGCTGATCGCTCATCCGATCGTGGTGACAGAGGCGACCGTGGCGGCTACAGCCCTGACCGCTCTTCTTCTGACCGTGGAGATCGTGGTGGTTACACTCCACGCAGCGACCGCGGTGGTTACAGCGCAGATCGTTCTTCTTCTTCGGAAGCTCCTCGTCGTTCTTTCCGCAGCGATGATTCTGGTGATTCTCGTCCAGCTCGTTCTGAGTCACGCGCTCCACGCGCTGATTTCAACGAAGCACCGTCTCCTCGCGGCTTCCGCAAGCGTGATGATGCGGCCGGCAGCGACTCTCGCCCGCCTCGCAAAGACTTCGGCGATCGCCCAGAGCGCAATGACCGTGGTGGCCGTCCTGGCGATCACAGCGGCATCAAACGCGTTCGTCCTGGTGGCGGCTCTTCTCGTCGTTTCCGCGACTAGAACATCTGGATCAAAATATTGTGAGATTAATTACAGGGGTGACATAAAGTCGCCCCTGTCTTTTTTTTAGACAGTGATTTCCGCTGAGATAAAATTCATTGTACTTTGAGACGGGCACCGATCCTGCTCATAGATCAATATGATGCATATTCTCAAACACCTCATCATTTCGACGGTTTGTCTGATGCCTTTGTGGGCCCAGGCAAATGCCCCAAACAGACCCCATGATTTCAGCTCACGCTCGGGTCATTTCGAGGCTATGCCGCCATGTGCGGGCTGCAACACCTCTGAAAACAAAACAGCAGCAACCCTCGTTCGAAATATACGCAATACCTTAACGGCCAATGCCTCTGCAGAGCAGATCTCTGCCGTCAGCGATAAAATGAAATGGGGGGACGCCTGCGACAACTTTACGTCTGATGACGAGTTCGGCAAATGGGGAACCATGATCATGAAGGAACTTAAGACCAACGAGGCAGAAGCTCTGTTGCTTGGTTCAGATGACTTGGTACGCCAGTGTCCTGGATATAAAAGTTTAAAAATCGAAGGTCGTCAGAATGTTTGGGTTCTGATTATTAATGCCATGGCTTTCTATGAAAGCTCTTGCAATAAAAACAGCAAAGCTCAAGGACCGAATGGATCCTTGATCGGCCTCTTGCAACTTCACCGTGGCAAGGAACATGTCTATGCACCTAACTGTAAAAAAGGCGATGGCAATACTCCAGCGGGAACCTTCCGTTGTGCGATCTCGATGTTGAATTCTCAATTAGAACGCGGAGAGCCTTTATTCAGTCGTAAATCTTACTGGGACGTCTTGCGTCCTCAAGCGCGTAAGAAGCAATTTGCGAAGATCCAGAAAGCCATCAAGGCCTTCCCTCTTTGCCACTAATCTTTTTCTCCACCGTGAATCATATCGGATACTAAACCTTGATCGCCGCGAAGTTCGGCGATCACAACTCTTCATGCCACCCTACCGAAAGAAATTAGTGCCGTACGCAGATCATCAGTGACTTCCATGCCTCTGACAACCCCCATTCGTACTAACTTTTCTCTCAGTCCGTCTTTAAGCGAACACAGGCGTAATTCCACCCCCCGCGCACGAATCTCTCTTTGCATTTGTGCAAGCACAGGGATCGCTTCCGGGGACACTGTTCCTACTTGTTGGAAATAAAGAACCACACACTTAATATCCTCTTTCGCAAGGATCTCTGTGCGGCAAGCTTCCAATCCGGGTAACACCACGGCGGTGAGTTCCCCTGTAAAAGAAACAACAAGCATCTTGTTTTTATGACTCAGCGTATAGCCGAACGACTTCTGATCTATCAACGTACAACTCCTAGAAATCGATTCTTATAATGTAGGTAACGATTGCCATGATCTTAACACCGCTAGGGCAAAGATTAAACTTTTGGAACACCGTTGGCTCTGATTGAAACGAGATCTAAGAACACCCGATTTTGACCAATTGTTAACTCACTTAGGGCTACGAATATTCCTACTGAAAACAAGGGTTTGACAAGCCCCACCCAGAGGAATAATTCTCATTTTCTCAGAGGGGGATTCTGCATGGCATGGGCGATCATTAAACGACAACTTTCTATGGCTCTGGTGGTCTTAGGATTCGTAACGTTTTCGTTCACAGCAGCTTTCGCGGCTCCGACGGCAAAGCAACCTGCTGTTGTTAAGATCAATCCCGACTCTTTAAAAAATTTGCTTCTTGAGCAAAACATTTCACTGATGATTCAGTTGAACAAAGTTTATCAAGCCAAAGAAAAAGTGAACTTGAGCCGTGCGCAACTTCTTCCATCCATCAACCTTGGATCTGTGATTTCCAGCGGACCGAGCTTCGCTCTGACAACTGTTTCTATGTTGCTGCCATTCCTTATGCCTAGCAATTGGTTCGATCTCAAAGAAAGCCAATACCTTCTCAATGCGCAAGCGACTTCTTACTATATCGCTCAGCTAAACACTTACTCATCTGCGTACTCTGTTTACGCAACTGTAGTTGGCGATATGGAACTTCGCGAAGTTCTTTACAAACAGTATCTCAACTACCGTGACATTGAAGACCTGATTGCCATGGCCGTTGATGCGGGCATGATGCAAAAATCAGATTTGTTACAAGCCCAAGCGCAAACACAGCTTTCATCTATTCAAGTTTCCCAAGTCGACGACTTGCTACAACGTGAAAAGGCAGCCATTCGTGAGATGTTGGCGTTGCCACTCTCGCAAGAAATCGTTTTCGATAAAGTTCACATAGCGCCTTCCTCAAGCGAACTCTTGCCTGCACAGGTTCTCTTGGATCGCGCGACTGCGAAAGCACCGGAAATCAAACAGATGAACTCTATGATTTCTGCAGCGAACACTGCGAAGTGGAGCAAAGGTTTCAGCTTCCTTTCGGGCAGTTCTTTGGGAGCCTCTCGTTCTGGAAGCGGATCTGCTTTCGGATCTATCACACAAACTGGATCTGTGAACTTAGGCTTCGGATACTTCCCAGCATTGAAGCTTAGCGACTACAATATTGATGAGTTGAAGTTGCAAAAAACTCAGCTGACTTTTGACCAAGCTCAATTGATTGAAGCAACCTTAGGATCTTTGGCCGAAGCTCAAAAACAAATTAATCTTGCACAACAAGCTCAAGCAAGTCTTGAGCAAGTCTATGAAGGTGAAGTTGAAAAGTTCAAAGGAGGCCTCACGGACCTTCTACACGTTCTTTCCGCTGCCAATTCTTTGACGACTGCTTTGACAAACAAAGTGAAAGCTCAAGCTAATCTGGACACTCTTCGTGTCAGCTTGAATCGTATTATGATTGATGAACGCTTTGCCCAGGTCGGCGCTTGCCAGTTGGAACGCAAAGGTTCTGGTGGCATTACAGGACGCCTGGGACGAGTCTTCAATCCTAAAAAGGATCAAGTTTCTCTCGACGAAGCTTGCGGGCCCCAGACCGTTAACTAAATAACTCGATCTTATCTTTTAAAACTCAATGACTATTTTGCCCACGGTGTTGCCGGATTCTAGCATCGCGTGGGCCCTTTTGAAGTTTTCAGCAGTGAAACCTTCGAAGATGTGGTTGATTGTGGTTTGGATTTTTCTGGTATCAATAAGGTTCGCTATCTGATTTAGAATCTTACCTTGCTCTGCCATGTCAGGTGTTTCAAACATTGATCTGGCGAACATATATTCCCAGTGAATACCGACGCATTTTCTCTTGAAAAGTTTAATATCAAAATCCTTCGGATCATCGATCAAACAAATGTGGCCCTGGGGAGCTATGAGCTTTTCCATTTCTTCTTTGTGTTGATCGCTATGGGTCAGGCTGAGGATATATTTAACCGTATCGATACCTAAGGGTCTTAATTGATCATGGATGTCTTTGCTGTGATCGACCACAATATCCGCACCTAGTTTTTTGCACCAGGCAGTGGAATCTTGCTTTGAAGCCGTAGCAATAACTTTCAAGTGAGTGAGTTTTTTTGCCAGCTGAATCGCCATGGAGCCGACGCCCCCTGCTCCGCCATATATAAGAATGGCAGCGGGTTCATTGACCAAGACATTTAATCTTTCAAAAAGAGCTTCATAGGCAGTGATACTAGTCAGAGGCAAAGCGGCGGCCTCTTCAAAAGTAATTGTTCGAGGCTTCAAAGCGACAATTCTTTCGTCGACTAAATGAAATTCGCTATTGGCTCCTGGGCGGTTGATACTTCCCGCATAAAAAACTTCGTCCCCTACTTTGAAGTGTTCTACCTTGCTACCGATTTTCTCAACGACGCCAGCGGCATCCCAACCTAGAACTTTGAGCTCGCCTTCATTTGGTTTTGAATTTCTTCTGACTTTGGTATCAACGGGATTTACTGAAACCGCTTTAACTCGAACTAAAAGATCTCGAGGTCCCGGAGTCGGTTCTGAAACTTCAGAAAGAATTAACGAGTTCTCTTGGCTGATATCTTGAGATTCGCGATAGCCGATGACTTTCATAAACACTCCTAGACAACAAGACTTTGAGCTTCCTCTATATTCCGCTCAAATAAAAAAGTTATCAAGGGTGTCATTAGACAGTCCATTCTTGCTAGTTAAAGCAAGAATGGACCTTTTGTTGTCGCACTAGCCGATCAGCTTCAGTGCTAATTGATTTGATTGATTGGCTTGAGAAAGCACCGATGTCGCTGCTTGCATCAAGATGTTATTGCGGGTCATCTCACTGGATGTTGCCGCGATATCTGTGTCACGAATTCGACTGTTTGCCGCAGAAAGATTTTCTTGCGTCACACCAAGGTTGTCGGCTGTCGAAGTCAGACGATTTTGTAAAGCTCCCATATAGGCTCTAGTCCCATTGACATGCGTTTGCGCATCATCAAGTTTCGCCAAGGCTTCACGGGAACCTTCTTTTGTAGAAAAATCCAAACCGTTCAAGCCCAAGGCTTCCAAAGTTGCGGAATTGGATCCGGCATCGAAAGAGATTCTGTCAGCTTCAGGATTGTTTCCAATCCCCACTTGAAAATCAAATTGTGGTGCCGTACCGTCCAACAGTTTTGTTGTGCCCCAAGTTGTGGTTTTAGAAATACGTTGAATTTCGTCTCTGAGTTGCACAACTTCTTTGTTCAGCATTCCTCGTTCAGTTTCTCCGACTGTGTCAGAGGCCCCTTGGATTCCCAGCTCGCGAAGACGAACAATGATATTGCCAATTTCGTTCAATCCACCCTCAGCCGTTTGGATCATTGAAATACCATCGTTGGCATTTCTTTGTGCCTGTGCCGAAGAACGAATCTGCGCTTTCAATCTTTCCGAGATCGCCAGACCAGCAGCATCGTCCGCTGCTTTATTAATGCGACTGCCTGAGGCAAGTTTGGCCATCGAATCGTTAACGATTCTTTGTGTGCCCATCAGATTTCTCTGAGCATTGAGGGCTGCTATATTTGTATTAATCCTCATTCCCATCTGCGACTCCGTTAATGTCTCAAATTCATAGCGCTAGCCTCCTTGTGTTGTTTCCAGCCGGCATCCGAGCCCGCTTGCGCTTCGGTCTGACCGAAGGCCTCTCTTGCTTTACCTCTTGCAAAACTGAGATGCTGACTTTTCGGGAATCAGTGAATTCACTTCACGGGACTATGGGTGTATTTTTTGACTGCTTCTCAACAATCTGGACGCTGCTACAGAGGAGAAAAATCCCTTTTCTCATTTTGAGATTTCAGTTCTTTAAGCGAACCCACTACTCTGGTCGATGTTGTGCTTTTCTGACGCAGTACTAGGCTGCTACAAGCTGAGAAGTCAAAATAGGGGCAACAAAACTTTTTCCAAAACCGAAATTACGGTGGAGGTTTTATGAAAGCACTGGCCGCCTTACTGATGACAGGAGCTCTCTCTTTATTCTCACAAGGAGCATTTGCAAAAGGTATTGTCATACCTATGGATGCCACTCAATCAAGTATTGATTTCGGCCAAGTGGCCATAGGTTCTTACAACTATGAGGTCATTGATGTGATCGCGGGAACGGATACACTCACCATAGATGTCGGTCTGACCGGAGATATGTTCAGCGTTGCGCACAACTGCCCTGCTACCTTAGATCCAGGAAAAACTTGCCATATCTTTGTGATTTTTGAGCCCACTTCCGATGGAGACTTCACTGGTCAATTAACCGTGAACACCAGCGGAGGCGATTATCTTTTTGATCTAACTGGTACGGGCTTCACTGACAGTGGCAACTAGGCGTGGCAATTAGATAAACTTGCTGAAAAAGCTAGAATTGAATCTTCGCAGACCAACCAGCAAACCAGGAGCTAGGAATATAAGCTGTTCCCGTTTCCTTCCGACCTAGCCCCTGCCCTTCATAAAATGAACGGTCGTACGCTTGGCCCACTTGCAGTTCGGTGAAAATAAACTTCGCCACAAGAAATCTGGTTCCGACAAAAATCTTTTTCTCATCGAAATATAGTTTGTTATTGGTATCCTTCACATCGTGACGAAGCCATGTTTGTTGGTTCCAATCAAATCCCAACATGTATTGGGAGGTCTGAGGTCCATAGGACACTTCGGCTTTCACGATAGTCGCCAGGTCAAACAATGTAAAAGTCCAAGGCGCCTGCACCGGAGTCCAACGTAAAAAGATAAATGGAATTCCGACGGCTCCCATGATCGTGTCTCTTTTAAAGAAGTAAGCCACTGACGGAATCGGAGCATCTTTAAAAATCGGATTGTTATTTGAGTAGAATAGAGCCCAAATCCAACGATCATTTTTTTCAGATGGAAAACTGTAGAAAATATTTGCGCCAATGGCGATGGACTCTTTCGTTGAAAACAAGCTGTCACTGGCAGATCCATAACTAATTCCTCCGCCAATGGTTTTATCTCCCTCAAGTCGCTTGGTGTATTGCACCCCCGCCTCGACACTGGAAAGCGATTCTGGAACTTCAATCAAATCACTACCAGGAATGTTAATTCCTTTTGAAACTTCCAAATGGCTGCCACGCAAAGACATCGAAACCGTATCTGTTTCGGAATAATAAAGGGGAAACTGAACATTCAAACGATTGAAGTTCATTGGCTCAACAGGTTCTGTCCAGCCGGAGTATTCAATTTTAATTTTATTAGACGGAAAGCCGTTCATGCTATCAAAAGGAAGATCCGCGGCCTGAGCTTCAGAAATATATGACAGAGCGAAAAATACAGCGGCCAATGCAAACACGGTCTTTAACTTATACATTTCTTTCCTCAACACGGATTACCTTTTCTTAAAGCCTCTTTCGGCCGATCAGAAAAATACTACTGAACTGAAAGCCATTCGACAAGTTCAGGTTTCCTTGGTACTCCGAGGTATCGGGCGTGCTCTTTGCTTTTCAATTCCCCAGAGCCAGACCTAATTATTTATAACCACGTAATCAGAGTTCATCTGGTAAACGGCGACATATTTGGGCCCATGGCGTTCTTTTAGACAGTCAATTTGGAGGAGTTTATGAAAAAGACCATTCTTATGTTTACGGTTTTGTTGCTTTGTTCATTAGCCAACGCCAAAGTCTTGGTAATTTCCGATATCGATGACACCCTTAAAGTAACAAATGTTCGTTCCAAAGCTGGTGCCGCCTCTTCCTTCTTTGATGACACCAGCCGCTTTGCGGGAATGGCAGAAGTCTTTCAAGCTCTTAAAAAGTCCCATGCTGATATCGAGTTTCACTATGTCAGTTTGGCTCCAAAAATTTTGATGGAAAGACGCCACAAAGAGTTTCTGCAAGAAAATTATTTTCCCATCACGGCTCTTCATACCAACCCAGGAATACAACAAGACCCCGAGTTGAAACAAAAAGTGATTCGCAGTTTACTGGAAACGGAAAAACCTGATCTTGTTGTCTATTTTGGCGATAACGGTCAGTTCGACACCTTGGTTTATCGTCAAATGGATACAGAGTTCCCACAAATTCCCTCAGTGACCTATATCCGCGAAGCCTATTCACAACGTTCTTCTGATATTCATCCCGTTTTAGATGGTCAAATTGGATTTGTAACATCTTTGGAAGTGACCATTGACTTGATTCAAAAAAAGATTCTTCCGGTTGGAGTTTACACTTTCATAGAACAGCTCGTTTACAAAGCCATCCAAGCAGATGACGGTGACGAACATTTTGGAAAAATGGTATTCCCTCATTGGCAGGACTGCCATGATCTCAAATGGCGTTGGAATACTGTCGCACCGACCGCAAGATTTCTATTTATTAAAGATGCCATCCAAAAGCGTTGCCAATAATTTGAACCTCGCAGCGTCAGATCTGTATTCCTACAGAACCCCATGGTTTCTCTGCCCCTGAAAAATAAGTCCAAGCACTCTTATCCCAAGGAGTGCCTATGGAAAGAAATGCCGAAGTTCGCTGGAATGGAAGTCTTAAAGAAGGCCAAGGTCAAATCTCTACACAAAGTGGAGCCATGATTCATGCACCCTATGGATTTGCCACTCGCTTCGAGGGAAAACCAGGCACCAATCCCGAAGAGCTGGTCGCGGCGGCTCATTCAAGCTGCTACTCCATGACCCTTTCAGCAACCCTTTCTGAGTTCAAGTTTGAAGCCCAATCTATTCATACAGAGGCGCGGGTTTCACTCTTAAAAGATGGAGATGGCTGGAAAGTCACCGCCTCCCATCTTGCCGTCGAAGCGGTCATCCCAGGTCTGAATAAAGACAAGTTCTTAGAAATCGCAGAAACAGCAAAGAAGAACTGTCCAGTTTCGCGCTTGTTGAAAGCGAATATTAGTTTGGAGGCAAAACTTCTTTCCAACGAAAAACAATTTCCCACCGCGGCACCGTAGAATTTGACAGGTTTGATCTAGACCTTAGCCCGCGAATTCTTTGAATATTACATGTTTGAGTTCGATCAAAGTTTATTTTTGTCTTTGCGTAGTTGATCTCTTTTGTGTCAATGAATAGTCTTTTGTTGGCAGACATCACTGATTTATCAAAGGAGATAATATGATGAAATCGCTTTTCGCAGCCCTTGTTCTTGTTGCGGCAACAACAGCTCACGCAGCAGATACATATAAAATCGACACTAAAGCCAGCACTGTAAGCTGGACAGGTTTCCACAAAGTGGGCAGCCCGCATCACGGCAAGATCGCTCTTAAAGATGGCGAAGTTCAAGTTGATAAAAAAGGTCAACCAACATCTGGTTCCTTCACTATCGACATGGGAACTATTTCTAACGAAGACTTGAAAGACAGTGCTGAATATCAAAAGAAACTTGTGGGTCATCTTTCTAGCGCAGATTTCTTCGACGTTGCTAAATACCCAACTTCAACATTCAAAATGACTAGCATCACTGCGAAATCAAAAGACGAAGTTGTAGTTAAAGGTGAATTGACTATGATCGGCAAAACAGCTCCGATCGAATTCCCAGCAAAAGTAACAACTGCAAAAGGCGTTATGACTGGCGAAGCCGTTGTTAAAGTAGATCGCACAAAATGGGGTCTTAAATACGGTTCTGGCAACTTCTTCAAAGAGTTGGCAGCTGATAAAATCATCAACGACGAATTCGAATTGAATTTGAAACTTGTTGCTAAGAAATAGCCTGAACTCCTAATTCTGTTTTTAAAAAGCCTCTCTTCTCCAAAGCGAGGCTTTTTTTTTAGTCTAACTGGGACTTTTTTACCCTCAGCCAGCCTAAAATCCATAGGATCCTTCCCGCCGCTCCCTATTTGCAGAAAATGCCGCGATAGCTATTGCCGAAATCTCGCCTTCAATGCTATTTAACTGCCATGATTAGCACTTCGAATGTCAGTTTAAGATTTGGTGGAAAAAAGCTCTTTGAAGACGTGAATGTGAAATTCACTCCGGGCAATTGTTATGGACTTATTGGCGCCAACGGCGCAGGGAAAACAACCTTCCTCAAAGTTCTTTCTAAAGAGATTGAACCCAATACCGGCGAAATCATCATCCCAGGGAAACTTCGTCTTTCCGTTTTAAAGCAAGATCACTATGCCTACGACTCCGTGCCGGTTCTAAAAACCGTATTAATGGGCAACGAACGCCTTTTTAAAGTGATGCAGGAAAAAGACGAGCTTTATGCAAAAATGGACTTCACCGAAGCCGACGGAGTTCGCGCCTCTGATCTAGAAGGTGAATTTGCTGAACTCAATGGCTGGGAGGCTGAATCCGAAGCCGGCGTTATGCTGGCAGGCCTTGGTATTTCCGATGAGCTTCACACGAAGCTTATGAGCGAATTGGATGCCGGTGACAAAGTGAAAGTACTTTTGGCGCAGGCTCTTTTCGGACAACCTGATATTCTTTTGCTGGATGAGCCGACGAATCACTTGGATATTTATGCTATCCAATGGCTTGAAGAATTCCTTTATAATTTCCAAAACACTGTCATCGTAGTCTCCCATGATCGCCACTTCTTGAACAAAGTGTGCACGCACATGGCGGATATTGATTTCAACAAAGTCACCATCTACTCAGGCAACTACGAATTCTGGCGTCAAGCCACAGAGCTCAGCCAAAGACTTCGTTCAGATCAAAGCAAAAAGAACGCTGACAAAGCCGAAGAACTTAAAAGCTTCATTCAACGCTTTAGTGCAAATGCCTCTAAATCGCGCCAAGCTTCTTCTCGTCAGAAACAATTGGAAAAATTGGATCTGGGTGAATTGCCAGTGTCTACTCGTCGTCAACCTTTCGTCGGATTTGATCCAAAGCGCGAAGCGGGTAACGATCTATTGACAGTGAGTGGTTTGAATAAGTCTATCAATGGTGAAGTGATTCTGAAAAATGTCAGCTTCACGATCAAAAAAGGCGATAAAGTTGCTTTGGTCGGAAGGAATGACGTCGCTAAAACCTTACTACTAGATATTCTTGCTGGCGAAGTCGAGGCGGATTCAGGCAGCATTGCTTGGGGTATCACAACAACTCGTAGCTACTTCCCGACTGACAACTCGAAATATTTCGAAGTGGATGCGGCAAGTTTAGTGGATTGGCTTCGTGAATACTCTGAAGACAAAGACGAATCGTTCTTGCGTGGCTTCTTGGGCAAAATGCTCTTCAGTGGCGAAGACGCTTTGAAAAGACCTCGTGTCCTTTCTGGGGGCGAAAAGGTTCGCTGTATGCTTGCGAAGATGATGCTTTCTGGAGCCAATGTTTTACTTTTCGATGGACCGACGGCCCATTTAGATTTGGAAAGTATCTCTGCGGTGAATGAAGGTGTTAAACGCTTTAAAGGCACTGTCCTTTTTACATCCCATGACCATGAGTTCGTACAGACTGTGGCGAATCGTATTATCGAACTGGATACAACTGTAACTGAAGACATGACTTCTTCATATGACGAGTATCTTGAGGCCAAAAAGCCTGCGAACTAGGTTCTGTATTTTGTTGTAGCCCTCCAACGCAACAATTAGTGGCGTTGGAGAAAGGCAGCACCAAGCTCGCATTAGTTTCCTATCTTAGCAGACTCCTCTAGAACCTTTAGACGAGTCTGCCTTCCTTGTTGCAATTTCTTTTAAGATTTCATAGTTGCCTTTTGTTGTGTATCTTAGAGGCATGACTGTTGGTAAAAATAAGTTTAAGAAAATGCATCCTATCGAATCCCTTGGAATTTCTCCGGCTTCGCGTGGTGATATTCGCATTGAGCGTTTGGAAGATCGCTTAACTCCAAAGGTGCCTTTTCCGCATAAGCATAATTTTTTTCAAATCGTCGTGATCATGTCATCCAGCGGCTGGCATGAAATTGACTTTAAAAGCTTCGCTGTAAAAACACGCCAAGCCTTTGTCATAAAACCGGGACAGGTTCACTCTTGGAAGCTTTCTAAAAAAACCAAGGGTTTCATTATTGAGTACACAGAGGAGTCTTTTTCTCAGCATTCTTCGCGCCAAGACAATTTGGCCAGACGCAGTCGTCTTCTTCCGGATCACTTTAAGTTTGGCAATGTCGACTCATCTCTCTCTTTGAAATTCTTAGAACTCATGGAGTCTGAGTACCTACAAAGAAAAGAAAACTTCGAAGCCTGCTTGCAGAACTATTTAGAGATCTTTCTGTTTCATTTGTTGCGCGTGACCGGCGTAGAAACAAGCAGTCATACAAGACAAGAAGATTTGATCACGAACTTCACCGACTTGGTGGAGGCGCACTTTCAAGAGGAGCATAATCTCAAGTTTTACGCTGACAAATTGGGCTTATCCTCAAAGTCGCTTTCAGTCAGAATTCAAAAAGTTTTGGGAAAGCCCGCTAAAGAAATCATTCAAGAGCGCTGCCTGCTTGAGGCTAAAAGGTTGCTTGCAAATTCGCAGCTGTCCGTGGCTGAGATTGGATATGAGTTGGGATTCGACGATCCCAACTATTTTAGTCGTTTCTTGAAACAGAATATGCGTTTAAGCGCGATGCAGTTTAGAAAACAGAAAAAAGACAAGGCAACTGCTTAAAACTTAGGTTTAAAATTTATCAGACACATGGGGAGGTGCGACTTCTCCATCAATATGACTTCGCTCTGTCATAAGAGCCACTTTACCAGTGATCCCAACCCATTCTGGAAAGAAAAAAGCCAAAATGGCATAGGCCAAAAAACTAAAAATCGTAATTGTGATTCCGCCGATGATAATCCATTCCATAATTGACCTCTATTTCTAGACCTATCTTAGAGGGAATCTCTAAGAATTTCCATGGAGGAACAGCCCCAGGAATAGCACAAATTGCCTCTTCCTTGGCTCTTCTATGGCTTTTTGCTCGGTAAATTATGCCAAAAGCCGCCATAACCTTGATTTCATAAGACATTTTCTAGCCGCTCAGTGCGGAATTCTGGTATGACAAGGGCGAGCTTTTTTAGTTTTTCATTTGAGGTCTGTCTTGAAGTCTACTGATTTTTCATCTCTAAATCTGTCCCCTGAATTGCTTTCCGTTGTCCAAGAACTGGGCTATGAGGAAATGACTCCCATTCAGGCAGAAAGTATCCCTTTGCTTTTGGATAGCAAAGACATCATCGGACAATCAAAAACTGGCAGCGGCAAAACTGCGGCGTTCTCTTTGCCTATCTTAAATAAAATCGATTTAGCGAATCAAAATATTCAGGCTTTAGTGATCTGCCCCACTCGCGAACTTGCGAATCAAGTTGTCGGCGAAATTAGAAAACTAGGTCGTCGTCACGTGGGCCTTAAAGTACTTCCTTTGATCGGTGGACAAACGGGTAAAGAGCAAGCGCAGTCTTTGGAAAAAGGAGTGCATATTGCAGTGGGGACTCCGGGGCGTATTCTAGACCATATGAACCGTGAGCGCATCGACTTGAATGATGTGGCAACTGTGATCTTTGACGAAGCCGATAAAATGCTTGAGATGGGTTTTGAAAAAGAACTTCGCGGAATTATGAACGATGTTCCAACTAAACGTCAGACTGCTTTGTTCTCTGCAACTTTTCCGGAAGCGATTCAATCTTTGAGTCGTCGTTATCAAAAAAATCCAATGCAGATTATTGTTGAAGAACCCGATGGCCAAAGTGCATCGATTGAGCAAATCGTTTACGAAACCGAGGCTGAGTACAAAACCAATACTCTTATGCGCGTGCTGCACCAACATCCTTCGAACTCGACCATTGTTTTCTGTAATATGAAAGCAACTGTGAATGAAATCATGGAGACTATCCAAGAAGATGACGTGCCTTGTGCAAGTCTTCATGGGGATCTTGATCAAAGAGAACGCGAAAGAGTCATGGCCATGTTCCGCAACGGCAGTATTCCCCTCTTGATTGCCACTGATGTCGCAGCTCGCGGTCTTGATATCGAAAATCTTGAAATGGTAGTGAATTACGATCTTCCGGCTCAACCAGAGACCTATGTTCATCGCATAGGTCGTACCGGCCGTGCTGGTCGTTCGGGAACGGCAATCAGCCTTGCTGGACCTCGCGATACTTTGAAGCTTCTCGAACTGGAAAAACTAACTGGCGGAAAATTCCTCCGCCCTACCTTGGGTTTTAAAAACCAACATGGTTTGAACAAATTTGCACACCAGGCAGCTATGCAAACGATTTCAATCTCTGGGGGACGCAAAGACAAGCTTAGACCTGGAGACATTCTTGGCGCACTTACTGGAGCTGCTGGCGGCTTAGCCGCGGCCGATGTGGGTAAGATCGAGATGCATGATAAATTTACCTATGTGGCGATCTCTGCCAGTGTTGTCGATCAAGCTTTAGATCGTCTTCGCACAGGCAAGATTAAGGGACATAAGTACCAAGTTAAGATGATGAAATAGGCTTTGTAACAGCTTCTAGGACGACAAAATATTTTCCGTCTTAAATTCTCCGGTGGCCTTTCCGAAGCTGGACCAAGTGCTTCCACTAATTCGTGGAAGCGATAGTAATACCAAAAAATGCTTTCGAAATTGTGACGGCACCTTAGCCATGCTAGACCCTCTCATCTAAAAAATAATCGGAGGGTTTATGAAAGCCATTTTTTGTTCCTTAGTTCTTCTTTTGACTGCCAGCTCTGCTTTTGCCGTCAATTTTGATGATGGTTCAGGCGACAATGTTCGTCTGGAATATATCTCTTGGTGCAATGGCACTCAAGTCATTGGACAAAACAGCCATAATGAATCTTACGTCAAATATGATTGCGCAGAGACACAGAAGGTTTGCAAAGAACAGTCTTTCTTCCGCTTAGAAAGAGTTGTTGTCATGGCTTCTTGCTTCGAAAAAACAAACCACTAAGGGGATGCCCTCGATGATTAGACAGAGTATCTCTGACCCGGGAATATGATTTTCTATGATTAGAATTTACTTAGTAAGTATCTTATTGATCTCTTTAGCCTCTGGTTGCACAAAAAAACAATCAGAGACTTCTGAACACAATCCAGTTGCTGCAAAAGACGAAATGGCAGCATCCCCATCAGCGAGTGGTCATAAGGCTTATGATATCGTGCTAGAACAAGTGCCCGATTCAATTCCGGAATACTTTAAGATCGTTAAAACGAGTTACGATATTTGTGTAAATGATGGGCAAACCTGTGAAGAGTTTCCCTGAGTTGCCAACTCATTTTGTGATGGAACGCACACACATTGTGACCGATGGAAAATCCTGGCTCAGAAAAGTCGACAATCCATTCGCAATCAATAACGACAAGTTAAATATTGAAATGGGCTGCGAGGTCAGAATACTTCGAGTCAAATCTTCTCAAGTTATAATCCGTCATAATGGCAGAGCGATTAATATCGGCATCACTGAAGATGGCACTAGAACCGTCGATAATGAAGAAGATCTCGAAGCGCCTTTCAATGCAAAATTGCCCCTAGTTGATACTTCCAATTATTCGGAAAAAAGAACTATCAATGGAGTACGGCTACGTTGCCTTCCAAAGACAGATATCGCAATCACAAGCAAACTGGCTTTGGATATGTGTATTTATGAAAAAGATGGAGAGATCTTTGAAGCAAATAAATCTCCGATCATTTTATATCATCGTGTAAAGCCACCGATAGAGTCGGCCTCTTTTCAATATCTCGTGGTGACTCAGTCGAGTTCATTTAAGATTTTATATCATATTGACCCGAGTGTTTTTGATCCCGATACATATCAGTAAGATATCTAGATTTCATAAAAGTTAATCAATATATGTGGTCGCAACTATTATGTCTTCACCGCATGATGTAACCTTAAAACCGCCTCCAGAGCCAGTTTTAAGCTTATTAGATCTCAATATATCTGTAATGCAATCCCGCTCATTCTGACATTCACTCCCCTTGGACAGTAGGAATGCTTCCGACCTTTAATGGAACCGCATTGATGCTCGAAACGTTTAGAATACCTCGCTAAATTCCGATAAGAACTTTGGATGAGTCGTTTTTTTATATCCCTATATGAAAAGACTCCTCCAGAAGGATCAATCTGATGCAGTCTTGTACGTTTTCTCAGACCGCTGCCAGACGATATATTTCGCTCTTCGCAGTCACCGTACTCTTGCTCTGTGCAACTCCAGCATGGGCGGCGCCAGCATCTTTGACCTATCAGGGGCGAATTCTTAAAACAGACGGCACTCCTCTCGAATACAGCAATGTGTCCTTCATCTTTCAGGTGACTGACCCTTCTGGCGCTTGCGTGATTTATCAAGAGCAAGTGAACGGCTACAACATGGTGAACTCGAACGGCATTTTTGATGTCTCCATCGGAAATGGTACAATCACCTACCCAACCTCTGGATCATTTACAATTTTAGATGCCTTTAATAATAGCGGATCTTTTACTTGCTTTGGAGGCTCGCCTTACACGGCTTCTGCCAATGACTTGCGTAAACTTCGTGTTCAATTTCACGATGGCGTGGGATGGAAGGTCATCAGTCCAGACTCCGTGGTGCGCTCTGTACCTTTTGCTGGATACGCTCTTTCATCACAAAAATTAGGTAACAATGTCGCTGCTGATTTTCTTTTAAAAGTTGGATTGCCAACTTGCACTCCCGGTACTTTTCTTTCTTGGGATGGTGCTACAATGACTTGCTCCCCGATCCCCGGATCTGCTGGAGGAACAGTCACGAGTGTTGCAACTGGGACCGGCCTCTCGGGCGGACCAATCACAACTAGCGGTACTATTAGTTTAGCGAATACCTCAGTGATTGCTGGTTCATATGGATCTGCAACTCAAGTGGCAACTTACACCGTCGATGCCCAAGGGCGATTGGCCTCAGCCGCCAACGTCACGATCGCTGGAGTTTCACCAGGGGGTACCGCAAGTGGAGACCTATCGGGAAACTATCCTGCGCCTACGGTGGCCGCTCTTCAAGGAGTCGCTGTTAGTTCTGCGGCGCCAAACTCTGGCCAGGTTCTCAAATACAACGGCACGAGTTGGAGTGCGAACTCCCTCACATCAAGTGATATCTCGGGACTGTCAGCTACGCTTTCAAGTTATGTCACTCAATCAGCTTTCAATGGTTATGTCGCTTCTGCGTCTTGTACTACTAGCCAAACGATGTATTGGAATTCCGTTTCCGGAAATTTTCAATGTCAGACATTTAATGCCACACTAGTTGGCGATGTCACGGGATCTACGGCGGTAACAAAGGTCGTGGCTCTGCAAAATAATCCGGTCACAGCAACGCTACCTTCAAGTGGACAAGTGCTTCAGTGGAATGGAGTTGCCTGGGCACCTGCAAATATTTCTGCGGGAGCAAATTCTTTTGTCAATGGTGGAAACTCTTTTGGCGGCGCCGCAACTCTTGGAACAAATGATACGAATACGCTTGGATTCAAAACAGATAATACAACAAGAATGACATTAGATACTAACGGAAAGGTTGGAATCGGAACAGCCACTCCATGGGCAACATTTGACGTTGTCGGCAATATACGCGCTTTGACTTTCATCAGATCTGGCGTCACTAATTCAGCTCAAATCAGTGGAGATTGGGGCGGATTAGGAGAGGCGCCTTCGGGTGCTGTCTTTGCATCAACTCAGGCATCACTCACGCTATTACCCAGTACTCAATCAGGAACCGCTGGAGATAAAGTCATGATGGCTTACTTCAGCGGAGCTTCTGCAAACAGTTCTTTAGAAGTTGCGAACGTCAGCAGCGGCTACAGCAATCTTCTTTTAATGAAAAGCGGCGGCAATGTCGGAATTGGAACGACGGCTCCAGGACAAAAACTTTCCGTTGCCGGAACGGTCGAATCTACTTCTGATGGTTTCAAATTCCCCGATGGAACAACACAGACCACCGCAAGCGGCAGCCCTCAATGGACAACCAATAGCAGTAATATTTATTATAACACTGGCAATGTCGGGATCGGCACAACTACTCCGACTTATCCTTTGGATCTGCAATCGGTGACAACTGCAACTGGAACCAGTAACGTCGCCCTTCAAAATTTAAGTTTGACGGCAAATCCTGGTGCTGATTCCGCTGTCACAATGATCGGATCTATATTAAAAGTTCAAACCACGGCCGATGCCAGTAACTATTCAAAGAATATTACTGGATCTAAAGTCATTGTTGCTCATAACAGCACAGGAACTCTGAATACTTTGACCGGACAAGCTGTTAGTCTCAGCTCTGCTGGCACAGTAGGAGCTGTTAAGGTCATGGATGTCTCTGCCTCGGGCAATGCCACAAATGCCTATGGCATTTCGGCTGGCGTCTCGGGCACATTCACAAATGCCTATGGTATTTACACAGGACTTATTCAAGGCACAAATAAATGGTCCATCTATGCCTCAGACGCAACAACACCGAGCTATTTTGCAGGGGCGGTCGGTATTGGCACAACTTCTCCTGCTTACACTCTTGATGTGAATGGAGCGATTAATTTAGCTTCGAACAGTTGGATCAATAGTGGCGGAAGAAATCTTTTGGTCATGGGCACGAGTGGAAATACGTACTTTAATTCTTATGGCGCTGGAACAGGAATAACGCTCCAGCCTAATGGTACTAATATCGCTCGTTTTAGTACGGGTTTATCTGTCGGAGCAAGCTATGTTGCAACAGATGCTCCTGTTGATGGCGCCATTATCAAAGGCAACGTCGGTATCGGGACGACAGCTCCCAGCTACACCCTTCATGTCGTAGGAACTGCTGGTCTTAGCACAGGCACGGCTTGGACGAATGCTTCTGATTTAAGACTCAAAGATATTCATGGCGATTATGAATATGGCCTTAATGAAGTTCTGCAACTTCACACGGTTCGTTATAACTACAAAAAAGACAATCCATTAGGATTACCATCTGATTTTTCTAAAACAGGTTTTATTGCGCAAGAAGTTCAGAAAGTAATTCCTGATGCTGTTAGTACTCGCAAAGATGGATATTTAGAATTAAACGTCGATCCCATTCATTGGGCTGTCGTGAATGCGATCAAGGACCTTTATAACAAGTATATTTCACCAATGCTGGAGAACTCTAAAAAACAGGATCGAGAAATTGCTTCTTTAAAAGAGGAGAACGCGCAAATCAAAAAACAAAATGAGGAGATCTTAGCGCGCTTGAAAAAACTCGAGAGCAGGTCTCCTGCGTCTCAAAAGTAAAGCAGACTTAAAGAGTCTTTTCTTCAGAGGACGGCTTAGAAGTTCCGTTACCACCGACCTTATTATTCGGTGAATCCGTACAGCCCAGATTTTTTAAATAAATATACTCAACTTCTGTCGTCGCAATTACCTCTTGCCCTTGACAGTATACGACTGTGTAGTCCGTACCGTTACCCTTTTCATACCAATCCCCGCCGGCCATGACCTGTATTGACAAGAACATGAGAGCCACAAAAATAAAAGTTTTCATATTACGGTTCCTCGTGAGAGAGAGGGAAAAGTTGAATATTCAAAGCATACACTTGGTTGCGAGAACCTTTAGAAAGAAAATCAGCAATCTTCCGTCTAAAGTTTTTTATTAACTTTTTCGCCTCAGGAACTTTTCTATCATCAATAGCCAAGGTGATCGAGGAAAGGTCCCTTCGCTCTACGCCTTCTGCAGATAAAGTATCGGCCATATGTCTGAACATGTCTTTATGAGAAAGGCGTAAAAACTCATTCGGAATATCGCCCACGGTGGACACAGCACCTTTTGTGACTTCAATTTTATTATTTTTTATTTTAATAAAATTCAATCTCTCCAAACGCTGGACGGAAGCTTCCGCAAAGGCTGGCGAAATTCTTAGACGATTGCCAATCCAATTGTAGTCAAACTGAAAGCCACTCGTAGAGATCAAAGAAAGAACAGCAAAGTGATACCACTCTACGATCATGGCAAGCTCATCGTCTTGAAGAATGCGCAACTTATAGGGATCTTTGTTCTTTTTATCTAAGCCAACAAGATAAAGAAAATAGGAGGTTTGCTCCGAATCCAACTCAAGCTGTCGCGCCATTTTTTGTGCAGCTGCGCTTGTAATCGGACGATCTCCTACAAAATATTGAGACAGTCGACCTGAATTGATCTCAAGAAGCTTTGCAAACGCACGTTGTGAATAACGTCGGTTCTTAGCACGTCGTAAATTGTACTGCATGATCAGAAATTCAGAGGCTCTAGACATGGATCAAGGAGTTAATCGAAGAAATAAAATCTGTCAAAATTTTATTGTGTTGAGATTGGTTCCGCTGACCTTTGGAAGCAGTTTATAAAAAATTCCTTCGCACCGACGAAAATGCAAAAGGTCTGCTGAAGCAGACCCCCCAAGAACATTACAAATAGATCCCAACTAAGCGGCCCGACTCAAACGTGGGATCGACGGAGCTTCAGGAAGGGCTTCTTGATGGTGTCCCCCATCGATTAAAATCCCCAACTCATGGATCTGACCTTGCACAGCTTCGGTCTGACTAGCAATCTCTGCCGCTGTCGCAGAAATTTCTTCTGCGGAGGCCGCGTTGGTTTGTGAAGAGGTATCCAATGCTTCTAAGGCCTGAGATAACAGATGAATTCGCTGGGATTGTTCTTCACTTCCTAAGGCGATCTCATTGTTGATCACGGTCACTTTATTAATATTCTCTAAGATTGAGCGCAGGACGTGGCCGCTCTCCTGGCTGGCCTTCACGCCCTCATTCACCTGATCTGCTGATGTGGAAATAAGTTGATTGATATCTTTCGCAGCTATGGCACTTCGCTGTGCCAAAGTTCGCACCGCATCTGCGACAACAGCAAACCCTTTGCCCTGCTCCCCCGCGCGCGCCGCTTCTACTGACGCATTCAATGCCAACAGATTAGTTTGAAAGGCAATGTCGTCGATAACGTCGATGATCTCCAGCATCTTAGAAGATGATTGCGAAATATTTTGCATGGATCCAAAAAGACTCTGCAATTCCTTTTCACCTTTAGAAGCGGTTTCACTAGATTGATGAGCCAATTCAGAAGCTTTTTTTGAACTTGCTGAATTAGTACTAACCAGTGCACCAATTTCCTCAACCGTGGCTACAGCTTCCTCTAAGGAGGCTGCCGTTTTGGTGGATGATTGAGCCAGCTCAGTACTGGCCGCTGCCAGCTGCTCGATGGCCACTGCGACTTGGGCGCTGGCATCTTCAACGGTTTCTGAAGTGACCGACACTTTACTAACTATTCGACGGCCCAAAAGAATCAATAGCAAAGCCACGCCACCGCCAATGAGCAGTGTCACCGTGATCAGAAAGGAAATGATTTTTTGCTCTGTAGCTTGTGCCGTTTTTTTATCGGCTTCGGCATCGGCATATTCCTGTTTAATTACTTCTTCAGAAAAGGCGCCGATGACTTTATCAAGTTCATGCATGCGCCCATCCATGATTTTTTTTGCGGCCTGAAGGTCTTGGGAATTTTCGGACTTAAGAAGACTCTGAATTCCCTTTATCTGTGAGATATACGCATCAGTGGCTTCTTTCACCGCTGGGAAATGTTCTTTTTCATAGGGACCGAACGGAGTCTTTTGATAGCTCGCAATGGCGGCTTGAACGCTAGCCATATCGTCATCCAAATCTTTAGCCATCTCGATACGATCTTCTGGATTATTTTCGTGGGCCAAGGCTTGCCACACATGTCCATTTAAAGTTTCACGAGCAAGATCGAAGCTGCCGATGCTTTCAATGGTTGGCACAAGTCCTGTGTGCACGTCATTCAAAAGTCCATTCAGACTTTGTACATCCTTAAATGATGAGTATCCCGTAAAGCTAAATCCCGCGATAGGAAGAAGAGCTAAGAACAAAACCTGATACTTTAAAGACTGAGCCTTTTGTTGAAACGATCCCGCCGCCGACATGTATACTCACTTTCATTTATCTCGTGAGCCAAATCTATCGGATGTCCTTTCACAAAAGTTAACAGGTTTTTTGTTTATATCTCCGCAACCTTAAGAACCACAACTGCCCTCACTTGACCTCATTTTTCTTTGCATCTCAATAATCTTAGGAACATTAATGGCTTAGCAATCCTAGACCTGCTTTTTTGAGACAGCCTTTGCTTGCTTCCGACTCTTTTTCACTTCTAAAATGAGTTCGGTTTATTGCTAATGCCTACACATGAAGGATCTTATGAAAACTGCCCACGCAGCTCCGATAGCCCCGAAACATCCTAAAAAATTCGTAAATCACAAAGACATTCGTATCGATGATTATTTCTGGCTTCGCGACAGAAAGCATCCCGACACAATGAAGTATTTAAATGCAGAGAATAAATACTTTGAAAACCACATGAAGCCCCTCACCACATTGAAAAATAAATTGTTTAAAGAAATGAAATCTCGAATCAAGGAAAATGATTCAACGGTTCCTGCGCCAGACGGCAATTATCTTTATTCAAGCAAATTTAAAAAAGGCAAACAGTACGCCATTCACGTGCGTAAACCGAAAAGAGACGGAAAAGAAAAAGTTATCCTCGACGGCAATGTGATTGCTAAAGGAAAAAAGTATTTCCAACTAAGCAATTTGGATTTGGCCTATGATGAAAATCTTTTGGCTTATGGAGTCGATTTCGATGGTTCTGAAAGATACTCTGTTCATTTTAAAAATTTGAAAACAGGAAAGAATCTTTCCGAAGTTATTAAGAACACAAACGGCTCTTGCGTGTGGGCTAAAGACAGTGAAACTTTTTTCTATGTTGTGCTTGATGCCAATCTTCGTCCTTTCCAGGTATACCGTCATACTATTGGTGAAAACCCTAAGAATGATAAGTTGGTTTTTGAGGAAGAAGATTCTCAACACTTTGTACATCTTTACCAGTCAGAGTCGAAGGACTATATCTATATTCACACTGGCGGCAAAGTAACTTCAGAAATCTGGTATCTTCGCGCTGATGAGCCACACCGAAAATTCAAGTGTATTGAACCTCGCAAAGAGGACATTGAATACAACGTGATGGACCGTGATGGCGAGTTCTGGATCCACACCAATTATAAAGCGACAAACTTCCAAATCATGAAAACCTTGGTCGACAAGCCAGGTCGCAAACATTGGAAAACAGTTTTCAAAAACTCAGACAAAATTCTGCGCCAAGGTGTCGCAGTATTTGCCGGTTACATGGTGATCAGTGAGCGCGAAGCAGGTTTGCCGCAATTGCGTGTGTATGACTTCAAGAAGAAAAAAGATCATCTTATTTCCTTCTCGGACAAAGCTTATGACGTTGAAATGGGCGGCGGCAATCGCGAATACAAAACGGAAGTTGTACGTATCGCTTACTCTTCCCCAATCACTCCAGATTCGATTATTGAATACAACATGAAGACCCGTAAATCGAAAGTCCTTAAAACTAAGGAAGTAAAAGGCCATAAAAAATCAAACTACGTTTGTGACCGCGTATGGGTGAAATCCCATGACGGCGTGAAAGTGCCTTTGACTTTGATTTACAAAAAAGGCTTTAAGAAAAATAGTAAGGCTGCTGGCTATCTCTATGGTTACGGATCTTACGGCATGAGCATCCCTGATGCTTTCCCTGTGCGCCGAGATGTTTTCCGTCTGATTGATCGCGGCTTCGTTTATGCTTTGGCCCATCCTCGCGGTGGCTCTGAAATGGGACGCTCTTGGTATGAAGATGGTAAATTCTTGAAGAAGAAAAATACCTTCAAAGACTTTATTGCTTGTGGTGAATATCTAGTGAAAAACAACTGGGTTGCCAAAGATAAGTTGGCAGCTTGTGGTGGCAGCGCCGGCGGGATGTTGATGGGAGCTTGTATGAACATGCGCCCGGATCTTTTCACAGCAGTCGCCGCGCACGTTCCTTTCGTGGATGTTATCAATACAATGTTCGACAAAGATCTTCCTCTGACTCAAATTGAATACAAAGAGTGGGGAAATCCAGACGATAAGAAGTATTATAAATACATGAAGAGCTATTCTCCTTACGACAACGTCGAAAAGAAAGCTTATCCAAATCTATTTGTAACCTGCGGATTGAACGATCCACGCGTGACTTACTGGGAACCGGCAAAGTGGGTGGCAAAGCTTCGCGAACTAAAATCCGACAGCAACACAGTGGTCTTCAAGACAAACATGGGTGCCGGCCACTTCGGTGTTTCCGGAAGATTTGATCACCTGTGGGAACAGGCTGAAGAATTCGCGTTTATCCTTAACAAATTTGGCTTTAAAAAGTAAGGTTATTGACGACTCCATTTTTGCAGGGGTCCTTCGTTCAGAGAAAAATAAATCTCGTTCTCGCGAATGAAAGGCACCCCGCTCAGGCGATGCCCCAAAGAAATTTTTGACAGGAGCTTTCCATCGCCGGCGCGCATCCAGCAGGCTTCGGTATCACTGCAGGAAATCAAGAAATCTTCCTCTGGGCTTAGAACTACCACCGGACTTGATAGAAGTTTTGTCATAGTAAATTTCACGTGCCACTTGGGGGTCCCCGTTTCTGGATTAATCCCATACACATACCCCAAGGAATCACCAATAATGATCAGCCCCGCCTTCGGAGCATAGCTCGCACTGACCTGAGAGGCAAAAGTCAGATTCTTCATCCAAACTTCTTTGCCGGACTGAACTTCCAGACAATGAAGCCGGGCTCCCCAGTCCGAAAAGAACACGCGATCTCCTAACACCAAAGGCGTCGACTTGACCTCACCATTGGTTTTGACGCTCCAACGAACCTTCCCCGTTTCCAAATCCAAACCGAAAAACATCCAATTGTTAGCTCCCAAAAGAACCAAGCGATTTGATTCCGAAATCACTGGAGAAGAGTGACTCTGTTCCCCCAAGAAAGGAGACACCCATTTTATCTGACCGTCCCGCGCAGAAAGACGAACGACAAAGCCATTCACGGGCCTGGCAGTTTCCACCGCCGTTATCAAATCCCCTTTATAAAAAACCGGAGAAGCGCCCAAAGTTTCTCCAACCTTTTTGCTCCACATCAACTGTCCCGTATTTTTTTGAAAGCAATAAACCATGCCGCTATATGAACCTACAAATACATAATCACCAACAATCACCGCGGTACTGTGAAAGCCCCGCCCCGAATCACTACCAAAGAACTTCCATTTTAACGAGCCATCCGGCTTGAACGCGAAAAACCACGAGGTATCGGTTCCCACATACACACCCGAATCGTCTGCCACAGGACTTGCCTTCGATGCCGTATGAACCCCAACATTGAAACCGATTTTTTCCCATTCCTTTTTAAAAGACCCTTGAGAAAAGTGCGTTACATGTCCCTGACGTTGAAGATCTCCTCTGTAAAAGATGGCCTGAGCATCCTGAGGTAAAGTGACTTCGCCCCACAAGCTTGTTGGTTGAACAAAAAGATCCGGCGTTACCGAAGCCTGCTTTACTGGCGACATCCGCAGAAGATGAGGATTGGCTTTTATCAAAAGAGTACTCGCGGCAATGAGCACTATGAGAAAGAATACTTTCAATTTCATTGAATCTCTCCCAACAGGCCGATCTGCACGGGATGACTGCATACAGATTTCAACTTTAAAACTTCGTCAAATTTTGTATCACTTGATCTTCTAGCATAAAGAGCCAAGTCCAGATCTATCTGAGGTCGATCTGACTGCAGTTTTTTACAAAGGGCTTGAGCCTCATAAATATATACCAAAGGATCACAGCGTACTCGAATACCATGCACCGATGCTGTCAAGCTGGTTTGATAAGTAGTCTCATGATCCTTTACAAAAACCTTATTCTCACAAACAGCCCGTGCATCCAGCATATTCAAAGAAAGCAGCCGCCCCTTTCCGGTAATTGCCGAGTCGGGATAAAACACCAAGGGAATCAACTGACAAATGGAGAAAGCGGCAAACGCCATAGACCCCCAAAATGGCGATGGATTTTTATCAGATGTCTTTTCCGGAAAAATTTTATTCAATACAAAAATTGAAAGCAGGCAAAACATAATGCACGGATAAAAATATCCCACGATATGCCACGAAAAAATATGGAAGAGGATAAACTGTGCTAGAGACAACCAAAAAAAACACGCCCGTTTCGACAGTAAAAACCACGAGCCAAGAAGTTCAAGAAGAACCACATAGGCCAGGGACAGCTCAAGCAACTTTCCTGAAAAAATACTGGGCCTTAAAAGGGCATGCCCACCCAGCCAGTCCATGTTGAATTTGATCAAACTTGCGGCAACATAGAATCCCACAACAAAGTATTTTGCGAACTCAATTTTTCGAGGAAGAAATAAAAAAACAAACAGCGCAATGTGGGCCATATAATGATAGTTGCCCATCATTCTATAATCCTGAAACATGATTAAAAGCTTCAGAAAAGTTGCAGTCATCAGACCTGCATAGGCCCAGGAAACATATTTTTCAAATATAAAAAGGATAGCCGCTATAATGGCCAACAGAAGCAATCCATACAAGGCCGACTCAGTTACCATCGCTGGCAGTGGCCGCCAGGATCCACAAGAGGGATTGAATGTCCAACAGACCGGCACATCATCAGACAAGACTTTCGCGACATTGAAACTTGCCGCATTCCAGAAAAAAAATGACAAAATGTGAGTGCCAGAAAGAAAAATACCATACCAGCGCAAAGCGGTGGAGTTGCGGATCTCTTCCACATTTCTCTTTAAAAAAATCCTTATCGCCTTCATCGGTGCTTCATTCCTTTTTTCAAGGCTTCCGCCACTGAAAAGGGCAGGATTGTTTTGTCATCAAACAGGGCACCACGAAATGTCCCCATTAAAACTACGGCATTCGTAAAATCTGCTCCAGAAAGATTGGCCCCCACAAAAGAAGCTCCCCACAAATCGGCGCCGATGAATTTTGCTTTTTCTAAATTAGCCCCATCAAACCTGATACCAGAAGCCTTAATTCCCGAAAAATCCGCACTCTCCGCAAAGACCAGCCCCAGATTGGCATTTTCAAAATAACTTCCAACAAAACTGCTTTTATTTAATTTCGCCGAAAGCAAATTCGCTCCAGAAAAAAAAGTCTGTTGAAAATGACAAGCGTCTATCTTTGCTCCGTTCATTTTTGCGAATCTCAGATCACCAAACTCCACCTGTGATCCGGTCAGTTTAAAATTTGTCATGTCCTTGGAATACCACTTGGGATGTCTTGCAAAAGTGCATTCGGTTGGAGCCCGAGGGTTGTAGCCGGACAACTGGCTCTCTCTGTCTAGACAGTTTTCCGTCTGATGATCATATTGATATGACTGCCCCAACGAAGCTTCAAGGCCCATAAAAAAAATGAAAAATCCGATAAGACTATTTCGCATCCAGAATATCTGCATGAATAAAACAACCCTCCGCAGGAACTTCCTTCTTCGCGATAGTCTTACCGGCAACCGCGGCCTGCAAAGCATCTCTTAAAGGTTGTGCTGAGTGTTCGTAGTCATTGTAGTTCTCAATCAAGACCGCGCCTTTATAGAGCAGCTCATGTTTACTGTTGAACACAAAAGCCGTTGGGCTGACTTCTGCACCCAAGGCATCGGCAATTTTTGTGTCCTTGTCATATATAACCTCAGCATCTAGCTGAAAGTTCTTCTTGTAGCGATCCGAGGAAGCCTGATCCAAGGATCCCACATCGATAAATTGAAATTCCGCTTTGCCTTTGTAGTCGCTCAACAAAGACTTCACTTGTCCCATCATCCTTCCCGCACAGGGGCACTTGGAGCTTAAGACAATTTTAACAGTGTAGAGCCCCTCTGCCTTCGCCACTGAAAAAGAAAACACTATAAATATTCCTACCAAAAAATTTCTCATTTTATCCTCCATCACAACCATCTCCACCACCATCGCAGCCGTCTCCGCCATCCCCGCCGTCGCCACCATCACCACCATCGCCGCCGCCATCACCAGAAGGAGGTGGTGGCGAACTACCTCCTCCGCTTATGGATGGACCGCTACTGCCGCCACCAGAAGGAGGTGGTGGCGAGCTACCATCTCCACCGCCTATGGCTGGACCGCTACTACCGCCACCAGAGGGCGGTGGTGGCGAGCTACCGTCGCCCCCACCGCCGCCACTCCCTCCAGTAGGAACACCCACTATCGGTGGCGGAGGTGGGGGTGGACAGACAAGTTTACTTCTGCAGTCCAATGAACCATCTGAGTTAATCCCGACCATCACTTGATTGCCTGGGCAGTTGCCTACAACGGCAAGACCGCAGTTTATATTCATCGAGGAATCAATACTTTTAACCACCATCGGAGACGGACACATCCTATTCAAACCAGACAAACGACATTGACGAGTGATCGGATCAAAATTTCCCCCAACCGATGAGCATGAAATGCTCAGGCTGTTCTGCTCGGCCATCTGAATAAAATCAAAAGCAAAACGTTTTTCATTTAGTTGGATCGGAATAGCCGTGGATGACTGAAATCGCGAGATCCCCCCAACAAATCTAACTTGAGGGTTGTAGCAGGTCCCAGAGCTGGGACATACGGCAGTCCAGGACAACTTCACAGAATAAGGACATGCTGAAGTGTTTGCAGGTTGACAGATTTGCGAGGCATCTGTGAACCCCTGTATCGTTGGATCAAAAAAAGGATTTCCACTGGCATCAACTACCACGAAGCCACCTTGCGCCCCAGTACAGGGAATACTTCCTTTATTGGTTGAATTCAAACAAGCCAAATTTGTATTTGCCGAGTATTCAACGGTGTTCTTCCAGGCAGCACCACTATTAAGAGTGTTTATTAAACTGTCAGAAATACTTCGCGCAACTCGATCCGCCTGCAACTGCTTTTCAGCCTGATAAAGCGACTTGAACAATGTGGCTCCGCCGGCCAGTGATATAAGCAAAATCACGGTCGCGGCTAAAATCTCAATCAACGTAAAACCTTTTTGTTTCATGCGGCCCCCCGTCTTTTCCAAAAAAGCTTCATTTTACCTTTTACTGCTGTTTCGTAGACTTGCCCTGTGCATTATCCTCATCATCCAGATTCTTTTTCATTCGCAAAGGGTCCACTCCAATCACCTTATGAACCTGGGTGATTGTTTCGATATCTGCGGTATCTTCCACATTCATTGTCACAACTTTATACCAAACTGACTTTGGTTTTACGAAATAGATCTGCCCCGTACATAGACAAAAGAACTTATGATTGAGCGCGCTCTGCATTGGGTCCGTCGAATGAGGGGCCACATAAAAATGCAGAGGTTTGTCTTCTGTATTTTCAATAACCAGAACAAACTTTCTCGAATCCCCACGGGCCACCTGAATTTCGCCATTCTTATATTCATTGCCAATCGGTGCGCCCGCCAGATCCTTTACGTTATGAAATTTTCCACTCACCAATTTACGGGGATCCAGGGCATCAAAGATCCGAATTTTAAACGGAAAATTATTGTATGTGAATTTCAAATTAAATGTGAGTGTCGCCTTCGCCACTCCGGGAACGGTTTTCTCTTCTGATTTCACAGAACCGGAGGCACCCGCAGCAGGAGACTTGAAAAATACAGTCATTAAAAAAATAAACTTCAGAACATAAAGACTTCTCATCAGTTCCCCCATCAGCGTACGATCAATTTTCCAAGTTTTTTTCTAGCAATCTCATCAGCGGTCAGACCAATAATGCTGTGATTAACTGCAATCACCTCTCCCATAAAGGTATTTTGCAAACTGATGCTTCCCACGCGGTACCATCGAGACTTCGGTGGAATCATAAAAATCTTATGAATACATAAGCAGAATAACTGATAGCCCAAGGCATTCTCCTCTGGTTTCATCGTGTGAGGAGTAGAGTAGAAATACATTGGATCGTCAGTGTTATTTTCCACGACCATCGCAAAAGGAAGGACTTCTCCGCGGCGAAGCTTCGAGATCAGAGGAAGCTTTTTTGAGAAAGGAAATTCCTTTGCCATTGGAAGCGTCTTTGAATCTCCAACATCCAAAATTCTTTCAGGTGGAACCTCATACAAATTAATCTTTTCTTTAAAGCCCACATAATCAAAGAGGATACTGACATTAACAAGACGACTCTTTGACTCTGTTTTCGACTCTGGCGCGGAATCCTCACCATCAACGGCCAAGGATCCCGCTGAAAAGAGCAGAACCAACCCCAAAATTATTGACTGTTTAAAGGCACGCATTGCACTTCTCCCTGTGGTCCAAAATTAGTCGCAGCCCATCCACCTGGACAAGGACTGTTGACCGCCGCAAGCGCCCGGCAGACTTGACGGCCATCGCTTGGATTGCCCCCAATCATCACCTGACCGTTGCCACAATCAGGTGCAATAATAGGCAAGACACATCGCTCGGTATTATTATCGTCAACTTTTCCTCCCATGGCGCGGCAGTTATCTGCGAGAGTCATTGTTGTGCCTCGAATAAGGCTGAAGTTTAGATTCTTCGGTATATGAACATTCTTATTCCCGAAGTTATAAAGGAAACTTCCCGAGACCTGTACACTTTGCGGAGTACAACTTGTGCAGTCAGGCACCCAGGTTAAATCATAGTGAAAAGGGCAGTCGGGATTCCCATTTGTTGCGTCAAAATTGTTGCAGGGAACTCCTTGCAAGTTAAATCCATCGGATGAATTTCTGCTGTCCAAGACAACATTTCCACCGCGACCGACCAATACGAATTTTTGCGGAATACTGCCACAGGAGTTCAACTTCAGGCAATCAAACATCGAACCGTTCCGAGGATCCTGCTCTGTAATTGACCAGGCCGTATCGTCTTGAATGGAGGAAACAAGAAGTGATTGCACATAATAAGCCCTTGCCTGATATTCCATATCAGTATTCATCGCAAGTTGATGAGTCAGCCATTGTGAAATCGCTGTCATGACAATAAGAACAGAGGCCGAAAAGATGATAACAATCATCAAAGCGGAACCTTTATCATTAAATGCAGGTATTTGATGTGCAGATCGGCGATCCATCACTGTTAACTCCTGACAAAATGGTTCCAGCTCCACAGCCACTTTTAATTACGGTTCTCTGCTGACATACGGGACTTCCATCAGAGTTGAAGCCCACAAGAAATTCATTGGGTTGAGTACAGATATTATTCAAATTCATTTTACATTTTTTTGTGGCAGGATCAAAAACACCCAGCAATCCCTGTTCGCAAGATGCATCTAAGCTTTCCCCCTGATGAGGAATCATGAAGCTAAAATTATATAACATCGTATTCATCGGCACCGAGCCGCCAGCGTATTTTAAATCTGCAGAAATAATAACATCGGGATTTGAACACCCATCATCGGCCGCGCCACCAGCACAACGAGCGACCCAACTGATGGTATAGCGCAGTAGACAGGCATCTGTTCCGAACCCACTGCAAGTCTGCCCTTTAATATCAAAACCCGTCTGGATATTCGTCGTATCCATTATAAGTTTTTGATCAACACCGGTGATGGCATTAATAGCGCCTGAGGCCCCCATACAATTGATCACCGCCTTGGGATCTGTCAATCGAGGGCGCAGACATGCCAGGGAAGGATTGCGATTGTCGGCCACCATAGCATCCCAAGAGGATTTTTTTTTGATGGCTACAATAACCTCTGAGCGAAGCTGATCCAACCATCCAAAAGTATTTGCAGTTCTCTGCATTTTATTTTGCATTTCCATAATGACTGTGGCGCCAACAATTACGACTCCCGTAACTCCAATTGCAATCATTGCCTCCAACATGCTAAAGCCACGATTATTTTTTTTCACAGTGGCCTCCCCGAGAAACTTGATGAAGTGAGGAAAGTCCCTTTTCAAAAGCTCGGTTTCCCACAAAAGATTGCTGAATGACTCCTTCAGAATCCACGATAACCATGGCTGGAATCTTTTTAAGTTGAAGTTTCGTTCGTAGCTTCCCTTTCGTATCCAAATAATTGGGCACAGCAATTTTCCATTCCTTCAGAAAACCCAAAGCCTCTGATTGCACATCGTCCTCGGAGATCATGACAAACTGAAATTTACAGCCACTTACCTTTGCTGCAGTCAGAAGAAAGTCATTCATAAAACCTTTGCAGTTAGGACACCAACTGGCCCAGAAGAATAGAACGCTTCTCTTTGAACCCGCAAAATTCAATGGGGATGTTGCTTGATGAATGGGGCGAAGATCCGCCTCTTTCATCAGCGAAGTGAAACTCACATTGGTAAGACTCTGGGTTCTCGCTTCAAGTGAAAAGATCAAAGCGAGCAGAACGATTAAAACTTTCATTTGCTCACCCCGTCCCAAGCAATCCATGTAGCATGTGCGCCTTTGGGACCCGCCTGCATCGAGATATCAGACAGAATTGGCTTCACCTCGAAAGTTTTTGTATTCAATTCAAAAAAACCTCTTCCCAATCGGTTTCCCGCTTGAGCACAGACAACGGCTCGATGTGTCCCTGGCACAAGAGCCAAAGAACGCGGAATCTTCAATGGAACAGATTTCAAAACTTTTTTAATCTTGAGATCCATGACAACGATGACGTCCGAATCAGGAATAGAAATCAATGCCTGAGAATTGCCGTCGTCAGAGATCACGTTCAGGGCTTCCCCTAGATAAGGCCACGTCTCGCTGGTTTTCGAAAAATCAAAGAACACTCCGTCATTTGTCATGAGGCCCGCAACTGACTTGTCTCTTTGCGGATTCAATGAGGCAGTGATACCCGCAACCAGAACATCTCCATTCTCTCTTTGCCAAAAGTGCGAGTAACCCTGTCCTTCCGTCGGAAAAATACGGTTCTGAACTACTTTATGGGAGGATAAGGAAATCTTTGCAATGTTGGCAGTATGGACTCCGTCTTTGACATGAGAACGATCAATTCCATCAATAGGATGTGGCCCCATGTTCATGACCAGCAGATGCTTTCCATCCAAAGACAACTGTAAATCGTGAGGATTAACTCCTAAAGTTTTAATGGACTGCTCAATTTTAAGAGTACGGGGATTGAGCTCAAAGAGTTCGCCTTTGCCCGTTTTATAGTTCATACCGCTGCAAAACAGAACCTCTCCAGAGGGATGAAATACTCCATGACCAAAAAAAGTACGATCATCCGGTAACGTCACATAGCGGACCTTTCCGGTATCAATACGTACTTCCGCCAGCAGCTTTCCCCATTTTTGGAAAGCGAACAGCTGCCGTGGATCCTTGGGATTCTGACAAATCAAATGAGGTGAAAACGCCACAGGAAATTCTTTGGTCTTTTGATTTTTCAAATTAACGATCAGAATAGATGACGGAACCGAGACCCTCTTACTAGCAAAAGATGTTATGTATTTAGGATCAGCATTTTCCTTTGGACCTGTACCAAGTGCAAACGCTTCAGGCGTCGACTCGCTTGGTAACGTGAGCCCATGAGCACTAGCAAATATCGCCAGGCTTGAGATCGACATAAAACTTAAAAACGATCTGCGATCCATATTCGCCGTCCTCGTTCCTAAACGCGAAAATATATTGAGTGCCCAATGATGGCCATTTGAATGGCTACTTAAGATTCAACTGTCTCAAAAACATTCGCGTTCAAAAATCTTCCTCTAAAAGGATCGGTTAATATTTAAGCAGTCTCAATAGCGCAAAGGTCTATGACTTAAACAAAATGATTTTTTCTGTGGCTTTAGAAAATATAGCCACACTTATTTTGCGAATTTCCTCGGATACAATTAAAGTAACTCGGGATTTTCTAAAAGAATTCCGAAAAGGCATGAATGCTTCTCCAGCTGCTTTTCTTTATAAGCTTTAACTCCTTCGGAGCCCCGATAAACCACTATCCCATCTTCTGCGAAGGAGACTGCCCAGCCTATGTTGCAGGAGTTTGGAATAAAGAAAATCGCATCTGCACCGGAGTCCTGGTCGCTCCAGACGTCGTAGCCACCAACCTGCACTGTCTGCCCAAAGATCTTCAATTTGCAGGAGCCTCCTGCGCGAATTCCATTTTCATCAGTTTTCCGAAGACTGTCGAAAGTCCAGAAGACGTCATTGAGTGTGATCATGTACTTCATGTCTCCCCGCCGATTCAGGATCCTGCCCTTACGATGGACTACGCCCTTCTCCATTTAAAAAAAATGTCCACACGAAGTCTTGTTCACGTAGATACGTCGGGAATTGATGACGATGAGCCCATAACTTTATTTAAAGTGGATCCCCAAGACGACGGAAAAAAAGGGGTGATTCGCAGAGATCAATGCCGAGCGGTGCAAAAATCCATTTACAACCCTCTGTTCATTTCGAAGGAAACGCCTATTATTAGTCTCATTCCTTGCTCCGTGGTCCAAGGCAATTCAGGATCTCCCATGATTTCTGCTAATGGAAGTTTGAAAGGCCTCATCAATTCCACACTGGTCTCTCCAGATAACTTGGATAATGACAAAAAGATCTCAGCGGCCAACGGAACAAGTTTCACCTGTCTGAATGTCACAGAACTGGGCATCACCGGAAAAGCCGCCTCCAGTTTATGCAGATCCTCACCAACTTCTGCAGTTATTCAAAAAGCCAGCGCAGATCTGGCCTCTGATGAATTGAAAAAAGCCCAGGATTCATTCAATAACGACCTGGAAACACAAAGAAGAAAATTGAATGATCAGTCAAAACAACTTTTTATATGGAAAACAGAACAGACAAGTTATTCCCTCAGTAAAAAGACTGAAAGTCCTGTGACGGAAGTCAGCTATGTCCCCCAATGCATTTCTCTGTCTAGAAAAATTGTCGAACAAAAAATAAAGAGTCTTAAGAGTGACGACATTATCATGACAATTGAAATCCCCAAGATCAGTCTGTACTTTCAAAATGATCCCGTCGGCCGCTTCAAAGGACGAACAGCCATCACCCATAAAACCTCGGAACTCCGTCTGAAACCGGTTGATCTTCTGAAAGAGAAAGTTCCTCTGCGCCTGGATGGAAAAAGTATCCTGCTGCCTTTTTGCATTGGAACTTAATATTGTAGTTTATTGATGTTTGCTTAGGCCCAATAAAAGGTCGGTGTTGAGCCGACCTTTTTCTTTTTGAAATGTGTTTGACTGAGTGCATGGCAAAAAGGTACGGCGTACCTTCTTATTTGAGGCCGAGGAGGAGGTCGAAGTCGGCTTTGCTGAGGGCGGCGCTGCCGGTTCCGATTTCTACGTCCTTTTCGGTGTTGGCGAAGAGGGTTTGGAACTTGCGGTCTTTGCGATCCTTCAGGACTTCGATTTTTTCTTCGAGGGACTCGTGCATGATGTAGCGGAACACTTGCACGGCTTTGCTTTGGCCTAAACGATGGGCGCGGTCGGTGGCTTGATTTTCCACGGACGGGTTCCACCATGGTTCCAAATGGAAGACATAGCTGGCCTTAGTTAAGTTCAAGCCCACTCCACCGGTTTTTAAAGTCATCACTAGGATTGCGCCCCCTGGGATCTTATTAAAGTCCGAGAGGATTTTTTGTCTTTGTTTGGTGGGCACTCCCCCGTGCAAGACAAACACTGGAATGTTCGCAGCTTTTAAAATCGAAGCTGTGTGTTCGAGAGTTTGTAAAAACTGAGTGAAGACCAAGGCGCTTTCACCGGATTCAACGATCTCCTTCAACGAATCCAGCAAAGCTTCCAGCTTCGGCGGAACTTTTTCGTAGCGCACGTTTGGTAATGCCGCTGGATCCGAACAGGCCTGGCGCAGTCTGAGTAGGGCCGTCAACATTTGCAGCTGAACACTGGCCTCCCCTTGAGCCAAGAAAGTCTCTTGAACCTTTTGATTATAAGCCAATGCGATATCGCGATAGATTTCTTTTTGTCGTTCTTCAAAGGCAATACTGACCTTCGTTTCCTGTTTTTCAGGAAGCTGATCAAGAATTTCTTTTTTAGTACGACGTAAAAGCAAAGGCTTAATTTTAAGCTTCAGATCTTCCATCTCTTCACGAGTCACCATTTCGGTGTTCACAAATTGACGGCGGAAGTCTTCGATTTTTCCTAAACTGCCTGGAACCAGGATGTCTACCAAAGAATAAAACTCTCCGTAGTGATTTTCCATCGGTGTTCCGGTCAAACAAATTTTAAACTGTGCAGTTAAAGAGCGAGCGGCACTCGTGCGTTTGGTCGTAATGTTCTTTAAGTTCTGCGCTTCGTCGAAGATCAGAATTTTAAATTTATATTGATTCAGGAAGTCTTCGTGTTCCATCAAAAGACCATAGGTCGTGATGACCACAAGTTCTTCCTTCAAATCCAAACGTTTGCCGACCGAGTCGCGATCTCTATTCGAGAAAACTGTCAGAGGAATTTGTGGCGTGAATTTTTCGACTTCGCTTTGCCAGTTAAAGATCAAAGACGACGGCACAACTATCAGCACTTGGCCCAACTCGCCTTTTTCGCGAAGATCGTCCAGGAATGTCAACGTCTGCAAAGTTTTGCCAAGCCCCATATCGTCGGCAAGCAACGCTCCTAATCTGAGTTTGTACAAATCCTGCAACCACACCACACCTTTTTCCTGATATGGTTTCAGTTCTGCCTTCGTCGACTTCGGCATTTTAAATTCACGAGAACTCGTTCCCAGTTGATCATAGAACTGACAGATCTCGTCCCATTCATAATTACCACGGATACCAACACCCGAAGAACGCAAAGCTAATAACTCTAAAATCTGATGCCGAGGAAGGCGATAGAACTTATCTCCATCTTCTTTTTTGCCAGCCTCGCCCTTCCCCTTCTGCAATTTCTGCCAGAAGTTTTCTAGACGACGCAAAGAAGGCATCTGCTTACGTGGCACTAAATAAAGTTTGCCGTTGTATTCAACGACGCCGTTACCGCCAAAGCTTCCCATGTTTTCAGGATCAATCTCTTCACCACGCAAAAAGAATCTTGGATTCAGCTCAAACCAATTAAAGAATTTTTCTTGGGCATCGGTTTGCAAAACAAAATCAATTTGGAATTCATCTTCGTTTAATTCCTGAAGAGGCTGGCCTTTGAAGAAGATTTTAAATCCATAGGGAATCAAAGTCTGTAAGGCTTCAAGAGTTTCATGCATTTGCGAAGCACTTTGCTTCGACTTCGGAAAGTGAAACGTCCCTTCGTTCAACTGGCTTTCTTTTTCTGGATCTCCAGACCAAATTTTTGCCAAAAGCGATGTGCGTGACTTCTTAAAGGCCTCACCACCGGACGACAAAGCCAGTCTTTTCAGAAGCTCATAGATCACTCTGAATTCGCGCTCCACCACGCCTTCAAGGACAACTTCACCTTGTTCAGAATAGAAGGATTCACTCTTACCCAGAGTTTCCAAAGTCTTTGTGACAAAATCTTCGAAATAGAACAAAACTGATTTTGAGCACAACTCTGGCAAAGTCAGATCCCGCGCCAGCACCACACCCGTTCCAGAAACTAACAAAGACTGAACCTTTTCATGTAAAGACGAAAAGATTTCTTCCTTCTTCACAGGAGTTCCATCTGTCAAAGTTCCGTCATAGTGGAAGGATAAAATCTCAAGCATGAGATATTGCAGCACGCCCAGATTTCTTAGAAGCTTTAAATCCCAATCACGTTTTCCACGAGCTCGGGTGGCCACGTCTTTTGCCTCTGTATTTAGAAGATATGGAAGACCTTGAGACAAAGTTTGCAGATAAAGTTCTGCACGAGGTGTCCAGCCTTTACGAGAAAGATCTTTTTGTCCCATCACGCGGGCGTTTTGTTGCAGAAAGAATTCCCCGCCTTCATCCAATTGAATTTCGGTCTGACTTTGGCCAGGACTCAAAGTACGAGACTCTCCAGAAATCTTCACTGGGATGGAACGGCCACGAAGATATTTTAGAATAATTTTTGCTTCAAGCTCACCACGTACAGTGATCGTCGGCATCGGGTCAGAAACCAATAAGAGGTCCGATTCCTTTTCCGGAATTCCCGACAAGGTTTCCGTCAATTGACTCCACTCTCGGAACCACGGATGGACCAACACGACGCCATCAGTTTTTTCAATGGCAAAGGAGTCGAAGAAATGTAAAGGTTGCTTGCGGAAGCTCATCAACTTGAATTCAGCTTCAAGCGCTTTCTTCTCTACGAATTCGACTCTCCAATCCACTTCATTGACGGGATCAAATTCAATGGATTGAACTTTCATCGCCTTGGTTGGATGGTTCTTGGTTTGAATATAAAGTTCAATCTGCCCCTGACGTAAGTTCTTAGCCACACTGCCTAGCAAAGATTGAATAATCTCTTCCAGCTCCTTCAAAGCCTGGGAAATAAAATGATTGTCTTTCTGTTGGGTCAGAGGCCACTGCGCAAACACAGAATTGGGCGCCTTCGGCAAAGGCAATAGCTCACGGGGAACTTGTTTTTGCAAAGGATGACGCAAAATTTCGCGGGCACTGATTTGCATGCCGTTACTAAAGTTGTAACGCAAAATATTCGAAAGACGAGTTTGTTCATTCACCTCATTGAAGTAATGCTCAGAGTACGCCGTCAGTTTGCGACGAAAAACTTCCGGCATATTCCAAAGCTGCGGCGACAGAAACTGCATGGCATTGGTCACTTCATGGGTTTTATACTTGCCGAAATTAATATCCAACAGTGTTCCCAGCGGAGCCCCTTTTAGCAAAGGCGCATCTTCCAAGAATAAACTGATGGAGTCTAATTTTGTTCCAGCCAAGGAGGCAAAAGGATCTTCATCATCTTCTGCCACCGGAGAAACTTCTCGTTCCTTCAACTTTTCAGAAAGTTCAGCCAACTTGTGATTTGCAATTTGTGCTGAATCCAAAGTCAAGGCCTGCCAAAGAAGGATGAATGATCCCCATTGATGTTCGCAGGTATCGCGGGTGGTGTCAGAAGTTTTACAATGCTCACAGTTAAAGTGCAGAGCCCCATTGGTCGCCTCTTCCGCAACTTGAACTAAAATACCTTTTGAGGCGCTCTTATCATTCCAAAATATTTTCAACTGCAAACGAGATTGCACTGCAGGCAAAATCTCATACCCGTCGAAAGCTCCATCTTCGATGAGGGCCATCGCATCCTCATAGGGATAGCGTTCGCCAAGAGGAACTCTTTCGCTAGGATTGTGCAACTGAGAAACATTTAAAAGCGTCATCGGGGCAAGAAACACTAGTCTATCCTTTGGAGTGCCATTAAAAAGGCATCAGTTAGTATCAGCCACATCTGCTAAAATGTCACCAGAAGAGAGCGTCTTTCCCTTTAGAAAATAAGAAGGAAGCGACTTTCGCCCCACTTCTAATAGAATAGTCTGAAAATAATCGTAAAATAATCTAGAACAAGATTTAAAGAGTGGGCTTCTTCGCGAAGATCTGCTACACTGATCGATCGCCAAAAGAAAAAGGGCCCTTCATAGACCCTTTTGACTCTAATCATCTAAATAAGATTTCAATTCTTTTAAGTGATAGTCCCAGCCGACTTGGAAATCCTTCATGATCTTCCCGCGGGATTTTTCCGGCAAAGATCCCCAACCCACATGCTTCATGGTCAAAACACGCTTAGATCCCTGGTCTTCGATCACAAACGTGCATTCTGTTTGCGCCTCTTTAGGCCAGTCTTTTTCCCGCCATGTGAAAGTGATATTTTTATTGGTCTGCAAAGACAAAACTTTGCCAGAGGCTAGACCTTCATTGCCCTCATCGTCTTCCCACACTTCTTTAAACTTACCGCCCACCTTCGGTTCAAGTACGACGTCATCGCTCCACCAGTTTTCGATATCATCGGAATCAGTCAGCGCTCGCCAAATTTCTGCGGCAGTTCCTCTGACAGTGATAGAGAGTTCAATGTTTTGATCTTTCATCGGCTACCTTTGCTCTATGAATTATGGTCTTAGCATAGCCAATGAGTTTGACATGCACAAATAGGAAGTTGTTCTAAGTCTTAAGAATCTTCATCAAGGACCGAGCATCATAGGGAGCCCGCACCTTCACGTCGTTATCAAAATAGATAAAGATATCGCGTTTTATTTTCTTCGACGGCTCATCACTGATATCCAACGCATCCGCTGGCTCTTTACCGGCTCGCCACAACTTAATTCTGTCTGCCCACCAGTTCAGTGTCGAATCATCGTAACCACTGGCGTAGAGCTCTTCGTCTCCATGCAAACGCAAATACATAAAGTCGCTGGTGACATCCTCCATATAAGGCCACCTCCCAGCAGTGTCCGCCAAAACCAAAGCGACATTGTATTTTCTTAAGAGCTTGATGAAGTCGGGATGCTCAAAACTATGATGACGAACTTCCATGGCATGACGAAGCGGGCGTTCCGATTGCAGCGCCCGCTCCGGAAAATCCGGAGCCACTCGGTCCGCTGTCTGGGCCAATTGCGCGGCTTCTTTAAAAGTTCGCGGCAGCATTCTAAAAAATTCCTCTATCCGCTCATCATCAAAACGAAAGCTTGGGGCAAACTGCCAAAGAAAGGGACCTAGTTTATGTTCCAAATGCAAAACCCCAGAGGCGAAAAAATTTGCCAAGGGAAGCTTCACATCTTTAAGACGACGAATATGAGTTATATAGCGTGGTCCCTTCACTGAAAAACAAAAATCTTCAGGAGTGGCTTTAAACCAAGATTTATAGCTAGTCGGAGACTGGGTTGCGTAAAAGGAACCATTGATCTCAATGGAACTCACCTGTCTGCTCGCGTAAGACAGCTCTTCTTTCTGAATAAGATCTTTCGGGTAAAAATCCCCACGCCACGGAGGATAGCGCCATCCTGAAATTCCAATTCTTGTTTCCATGGCTCAAAGATAACATTCGTACAGACAGGCAGGAAAATGACTTTTAACAATTGCATTTTCTAAAGGCTACTCAAGGAAGATGACCAAGCAGCCCTCATTGTTTTTTCCATTGGCCATTTTTTCATAGGCCCAGTGATAACCTGCAAGCTTTAGATAACGAATGGCAATGGCCTTGACGGTTCCGGTTCCTTTGCCCGTCATTATGCGGGCTCGTTTTAGACTGGAATTGGAAACCTTCATAAGGAACTTATCAATGGCGTCTTCCACGTCATCACCTTTAAATCCGTGAAGATCCAATAAATCCTTTGCCATGGTTCCTCCAAACAAATTCACTTTATACATTCGTTGGGTAGATGCCAACAAAGATTGTCACTTCTCAATGTGAGACACACGCAGTTCATAAATATTTATCCAACTCTTTCATGTTCCTGATAACAAACCTTCTTTGGAGTAACCACGGCATAGCTCTTGCCTTTATTCATTGTGATACAAACCTTCTGGAGGTGCTTGTGGGTTTTACCAAGAAGTCAAAAAAATATGCCTTGTCGCTTATTACAAGCCTTCTGATTCTTTCAGGAATCACCTCATTTGCTGCCGGAGAGTAATGTTCCTCCGCATTCACAGAAATCACATCCACGCAATTCTTAAACGATCAATTGGTACAACGTTACCCACAGCTCGCATTGGTGCTTAAAGATCCAAATCTGTTCTTTGAAAAAATGCGCGATCGTTTCAATGAACAAAAAAGAAAACCCCAGAGAATCCTTACTCTTTCGATTTTAGCGAAATGGGAATGCCTTTGGTTGGGGACATCAATAACTATCTTATCGCCAAGATTGATTCTGTACAAAAAGAGCTGACTGCGTTCAAGGAAAAGCGCGAGGGGCGCAGTAGAATTTCGAAAGCCTTCCGTGGAAAAATCGACGATTACAAACAAAGTCAGCTTGAACTTTATCTGAAATATTTGGGAGAGCTCAAGGCTGAATCCGCAGAGATTATTGCCCATGGCTCGGTCTCGTATCGTCACCTGGTAGAGTTCTCTTATTTCTACGGTCGCGCCATCGGTCACTTTGATACGAAGACTTACCCTTGGAAAGATCGCTTCTTACTTTGGACTTTGGACTGATCGCCTTCTCGAGGGCTATAAGCCTCTTCCGTTGGCGAAAGAATACTCTATGTATAAAGCCCGCAATTTTGAAGTTTTCCAAATGGAAAGTAAATATGCTGGCTATCAAGCGGCGGAAAAAGATTTCCGCGCGGCTTTCTCTGATAGAAGTGAATTCAAGACTCTTTGGGTTCCAACGAATGCTGCCATTGGCAACTCTGTTTTAATGCGCCTTATGAACACACAAATTCACTTGGTGGGTGTCACCGACACACCGATCTGGGCCGACGGCTACAATCGCCCTGCAGGTGACTTCTGGATGCATGACGTTCGCCATGAATCCTTCAAATACTATGAGGTACAAAACTACCTCGAAAAACACGACATCACAGACATGCAGTACTATAGCATGACAAAGAAGATGGACGACTGGTTGGTTGAATTGAATCAAGAAACCGCAAAAATTCAAGATCCCGATTTGAAAAAAGCAGTGGCCCTGACTTCATTCAACTTCCATCATGATGCGGGATTCCCACTCATCCCATCCATGTACCTTGCCCACAAAAGATACGAAGGCGTGCGCAGACTCTATGTTATGCATATCATCAGCAAACATGGAGTTACCTTCAAAGATCCTTGGAACAATCTTGATAAAGCAGAAGTGTGGTTGAAAGATTTCTGGCGTCAACGCATTGACCAGGAATATGAAGCCTTGGGCTTAGTGAAGCTATCTTCGAGCTCTCAGTAATTTAGTCAGCTCTTGATCAAACCCATTGGCAAAGCTCGCTTTGTCTTTGGGGCCAAGAGGTGGTGGTCCGCCTTGAATCATCCCCGCCCCACGCAGATCCTGCATAAGATTTCGGGTCGCCAAAACATCATGGACATTGTCTTCAGTATAAATCGATCCACGCGGATTGATCGCAACAACATGCTTAGCTACCAACTGCGCTGCCAACGGAATATCCGCCGTCACAACAAGATCGCCCTTATTGGAATGAGTCAGAATATAGCTATCCGCTACATCAAGACCGTGATCGACTATAACTAGATTTATCAGATTTGATTCGGGAATGAACATCCCAGAGTTGGCTACCAAAGTCACAGGGACTTGAGCCCGGGAGGAGGCCTTGAAGACCACCTCCTTGATAACTTTCGGGCAGGCATCAGCATCAATCCAAATTTTCATTGGATTAATCGACACTAGCCTTTTACTACAACGCTAACAGCGCATGGACCTTTTTTACCTTGTCCAACTTCAAACTCAACTTTATCGCCATCTTTTGGCTGTTGGCCTTGAACTTCAGAAATATGGAAAAACAAATCAGCACCTTTATCCGGAGTGATGAAGCCAAAACCTTTTTCAGTGTTGAAAAACTTAACTGTACCAGTACTCATTAAAATAACCTCTTTATGCGCTTTATGCGAACTTTGTGGGTTTACACTAACACAACTTTTGAAAGTTGGATAAAAACTTCTTTAAGGGCCATTTTAATGCAGGAAGTCTCGACCTCGGCCCCTCACTTTCGGCCGATCACGTCCTAAAACGGCGAGTCAAACGACCCGTTTCAAGCTACATTTGTTCCATGAAGAAGTCCGATGTCTACTACAGTGCCATGCTTGCCCGGGACTATCGTTTTGATGGCAAATTCTTTGTTGGCGTCAAAACCACAGGAATTTACTGTCGCCCCATCTGCCCAGCGAAACCGAAAAAAGAAAATGTCGAGTTCTACCCCAGCGCCATCGCTGCGGAAAACGCGGGCTATCGTCCTTGTTTACGCTGTCGCCCCGAAGCGGCACCTCTCTCACCCGCATGGCTGGGCAAAAGCGCTATCGTGCAACGGGCACTTAAAGTCATTGGCAGCCAAGGGGTCATCGCGGTGGATGAAAATATTTTCGCAGAACAATTTGGAGTAAGTGCTCGCCACCTGCGGCGACTTTTTGAAAAAGAAATTGGACAAACACCAAAACAAATCTCTGATAACAATCGTTTGAATTTTGCCAGAAAACTTTTGCTTGAAACAGATCTGCCTATCACCCAAGTAGCGCTTAGTGCCGGTTTTGAATCACTTCGCCGCTTTAATGATGCCTTCAAAGCTCGTTTTCACCGAGCGCCTTCAGAGATTCGTAAGCGTCAGCATTCTGACAAAAACGAAGAAAGCGTGACGCTCACCTTATCATATCGCCCGCCCTATGACTGGAACAGCTTACTGAATTACTACCGATCTCATTCCATTCGTGGACTTGAACATATCGGTGATAACTCCTACGAAAGAGTTTTCCGTCATGAAAACAAATTGGGAGTGGTCACGGTGCAACCTCTTTCTGCGGAGTCCAAGCTGGAGGTTCGCATCGCCCATGGAGACGTCAAATCATTGTTCCCCATCGCACAAAAAATTCGCCAAATGTTTGACTTAGATTCTGACCCGCTTTTGATTGCGAACAGCTTTGCTGGCGATGAGCGTCTCAATGCTCTTTGGAACAAATATCCAGGACTGCGCATCCCCCGGGCCTGGGAACCCTTCGAGGCCATCATCTGCACCATCCTGGGGCAATTGGTTTCGGTTCCACAAGCAAGTCGCTTGGTGGAACAATTAATCAAAGCGTATGGCGAAAAGGTGGAACATCCCCTCACCAAGGAAGTCGCCTATTTGTTTCCCACGGCAGAAATTTTAGCAGCGGCCTCACTTGAAAATATCGGAACCACGGAGCGCAGAAAAGAAACGATTCGCGAAGTTTCTCGTCAAATCTTGAACTCGAGACTCTCGCTGGCGGTAAATCAGGATGCTGAAGACTTCAAGGCACAACTGTTAGCGGCCCCCGGGTTAGGTCCCTGGTCTGCGGAGTACATCACGTTGCGTGCCCTCGGTGATACGGATGCTTTTCCAAATACTGACTTGATTTTAAAACGTGCTTTAGAAAGACTTCCTCAAACAGATTTGCAAAAATTTCGTCCTTGGCGCTCTTACGTCGCCCTCTATTTATGGAAGGAATTTGCGAAGACATTGTCTAAGCAAGGTGAGATAAAGCAAAATAAGACTCAGCGGAAGAAGGCCATATCGGCAAAGAGCAGACAGAAAAATGCTTCCAATTAAAATAATCTGTAAAAAGATTCGACAAAAAATCTAAAACTACTTCGTTGGCACGATAAACTTTTAATTATTTCATTGGAGTCCTTTATGGATCTGTGGATATCAACCTAGACCATGCTATTATGAGAGCATGATTAAAGAGCTTTGGAATTCATTCCCACGTATTCTAGAACAACGAATTAATGCTCTTCTGGACGAAGCCGAGCCGACTCCAGCAAAAGCATTTCAGCTCTATAAAACCTGCAAAAATGAAAGCCTGTGGCAGGACTCCTTTGAGAAGTTTTCCACTCACCTTGAAGGCTTTTTTTCTTTACCAAAAAACGAACGCCGCAAAAGTGTCTTGGATTCCTTCCTCGATAGCCCTATGAACATGGCGACCTTCGAGGGCTTTCATCTGAACTTTCGAAATGCGGCTGTGAATAATGGATCTCTTTTAAATCTGGCCAACTGGGCTCATCATTTGATGCGTCTTAGCTATAAAACAGATTGTGTGGTGATTTCCGAAGACGTTTTAGGGAAAACCCTTCGCTATATCACTAATCCACCTTTGTTCGAAAAAGACCATGACATTGAGTTCGAAGATTTTTGCTCGGCTTGGAAAAAAATGGTCTTCAAACTCTTCGGCAAGAAGTACGATCCAGAATTCACAAAAATTCTAAGTGAACTGCAATGGTTGAATGCCCAACTAAAACTCGAAGAGAAAAATCCCCGAGAGCGCTCGTTCATTCCGACCATCTATTTAACTCAAACGGAAATCGATTGGACGATTGCGGTTCAACATGCCGCCAACGAGCATCAACCGATTCCAAAATTCCCCCTCTCGAGAGGGCCACAAAAACCGCGCCTCATAGACCTGGAGCGAACAATCCGTCTTTACAACATCGTACAAACCACAAAAGATCCCGAGTTCATAAAACACCGCGACAACATACGCGCAACGATCCTAGATCGCTGCCAAAGCTTGTTAAGAGAAAAAGCAAGTTAGTCCAATTCGTCATTGAATCCGGCGTAAAAAGCCTTGAATTCCAAGGCAGGCCCTGCTAGTCGACATTTTTTGAATCTCAAACCGCTGATAAAAAGCCCGAGTGGCAAATTGGACGCGTGATAAATCAAGAAAAGGGCCTTTATAAGTTACAAATTTCTGACAGCACCAACTGGCGCAGCTTTCAGGAAAACTAAATCACGAGATCGAAAATCCTCTTTCTTACCCCAGCGTTGGAGACTGGGTCTATTATACTTTTTCAAACCAAGATGAGCGAGCCATCATTCACCAGGCGATGATTCGCAGAACTTGTTTTTATCGTGGGGGTGATCAGGTCGTTGCCAGCAATATCGATACAGTCTTTATCGTATCCTCTGCAAATTCCGAAATGAGTCTGAACAGATTAGATCGCTATTTGGCGATTGCCTGGGACAGTGGAGCGACACCGGTGATCGTGCTTAGTAAAATCGATCTTTGTCAAAATCCTGAAAAGATGATCTCAGAGATTGAAGACCGTCACATTGGTGTCGCGATTTGTCCTATCACAATGGCTGATTTACAAAGTTTAGAGAAACTAAGGTCGTATTTGCAACCGGCCACCACGGTTGTTCTGCTCGGCTCCTCGGGTGTTGGCAAATCAACTCTGACGAATGCTCTTTTAGGAAACGAAGTTGCCGATACGGGCGGCATTCGTGAAGACGATGAAAAAGGTCGTCATACAACGACTTCGCGGCAACTTTACCGACTGCCGGAAGGCGCTTTACTGATAGACACTCCGGGAATGCGTTCCTTAGCTTTGGGAAATCATGAAGAAGGTCTGCAACAGCAGTTTGCAGAGATCACTGAGTTGATCTCGCACTGTCGCTTCAGAGATTGCCAGCATAGAACAGAACCTGGTTGCGCAATTCTTGCGGCCCTTGATGAAGATCAATTGGATCCGGCGCAATGGGAAAGCTATCAGAAATTGCAACGAGAAGTGTTCTATCAAAGCATGAAAGAAGACCACGTTCTTTTAGAGCAAGAACGGCAAAAGTGGAAACAAAGATCTAAGGACTTAAGGGCCCGAGTTAAACAAAAGTCTCGCGGTGAGATTTAGTATGACCTTGCAAATAGAAAAGGGAGAGGGCGCAAGTCCTCTCTTTCTTAGCCATCAATTCATTCGACGTCTTGATGGCGTTCTGCTTTGTAAGCTTTGCGTCCCGCTCGATGCACCAAGGTATTCGGAGCACTTGAAGTGATTAGATAGCGCGAAAGCTCGGCGCAGCGATCTACTAACTCTTGCGCCGCTTCTTTTAAGGCATGACTTCTTTGTACATAGTGAACGTTATGAGCCATGTTCTCCATGCTCCATCCTAAGGAGTGAGCGATATAAGGAAAGGGCGGTAAATTATATCCAAGCTCAGAAAAAAATCCCATCATTTGCCCCGCCACGGACTGCACGTTGTCTTGTCCACCCGTGATGATAAACCCCGACACTTTATTTTTTATCAATTGATTGTTATGAGTCGTGATTTGATTTTGAATGCAGTTTAAGCGCTCGACCATTTTATAATAAAGCGAACTGGCTGAGCCCCAGCGAATCGGCGTTGAAACAATAATTACATCGGCCCAGTGAACTAAGTCTTCGTATACTTGATCCAACTGATCGGTCGCGTCGATTTGCGTGATCGAGCAAGGCCAGATACAAGCATGGGCATCTTTAGAATAAAAACCTTCGCAGTGACGAAATTTAAGCTCACGCATTTTCAACAAATGAGTGTCGTAGCCTTTTTCTTTGGCATGGCGAAGAGATTCTTCCAACAACAACTCGGAAGTAGAAACTCGCGGATATTTTAGATCCATGATCGTCGTGGAAATTCCCGCAATCCGCAAAGGCCCTTGGGCTCTTTCGGGTTTTCGCGCTAAGGACATTGGAGGATGTGGAAGTTTATTGCGAGTCGTTGAAGGATTCAAATCAATCCACAAATGACCATTCTCTACTTTCAAAGGATAAATCGGTACCCGATCCCCTTCGAAGCCAGGCTCCCCTTCCCCTGTTTTCCAATGGAACTTATAGTAATGCCAAGGACAGACCAGATAGTCGCCTTCAATGACTCCATTTCCTAAAGGCCCACCGACATGATTGCAAACACCAGAAATCGCGCTGAATTGTGAATCCTTATAAATCAGTGCAATTTTAGTTTGCTGAATTTCAATTTGTTGCACAGGTTTCTGCGCTAATTTTGCAATGGGACCCAGATCATGCCAGTTCGTATTTTCAACCATAGAAGGCATCCTAACAAGACTCCGCCCCAGAGTGTCCTTTTAAGAATGCCATCTTCCATTGTCATCCAACATTATCATCCAACACCAACAAAGCCCGATTTAGTCACCCCAAGACAAATAGGGCATTACGACCATGCAAGGTAACTAAGAGCACTCACCTATTACACACAAATTCAATTTTCCAAGGCATAGAACTTGTAATTGCCCAACCAAAACAGAGGTTATAAAATGAAGTCACTGATCGTCATCGCGATAGTTTTATTAGGCGCCCAATCCCACGGCGAGCCATTGCCATTAAACCTATCCCCCTTCACTCCAGAAGTTCAGGCCATCATCCGACAACAAACCATCGCCTATGAGCAAGAAGAAGCACAAACCAATCAAAGAAGAATGGTCATCATCACAGCCCCACAAGAAAGAAAACCACAACGCCTGACAGTTTTCGGTTTCACAGAGGAAGACGTCCTGCGCGCTGACGGCGACCCACATGGCGAAGCCTGCTCCTCAAAACACAACCAAGGAGACATGTCCAACCGCTGGTGCCACGCGTATTTCGTAAAACTAGCCGATTCCTATTTACGAGAAAAAGGAGTGAACAAAGAGATCTCAGCGATCCTGTCAGTCTCAATCCTTGTTCCAAAAGAATTTCTAATAGACCTACACCCATCAGCATCAGATTTGGTCATGACAGAGTATGAATTCTACAACCAAACCCACCACAGAAAGAACACCCGCGCGACAATCACAGTCTTCGGCGACAAAGCCATATTCATGACTTTGCAAAAGCAATTCTAAAACTAGTTGAACGCAAAATTGGTGGAAAGTTAAATCTTGACGGTTGCAGAAAGGCCTTCATCGGCGCTGGATGCGCGAACCAGCAAAGATTTGGCTATGCACCAAATCTTCGCATTGACGCTATTTTTAGATCCCCATTTCTGCAACGAACTCCCCGGTTTTTACTGGGAAGATCTCCAGGGAAAGTAAGTAATTGATAACGTCTTTAGCACTATAAGAAGTCTGACCAGGCTTTATCATGCGTGCGATGTTATTTAAATCATCACCAGCAGTAAGAAGAGGCATCTCTTCTGCTCCGCCCGCTTGAATTTGTCCCATGCCGATATCTGCCATCAAGGCATTGCACAGACATTTTCTGCCGACGGTGTCTTCTTCAAGTCCGCCTTTTTTAACATAGTCCTTCACTGGTTCTGCAGGACAACGTTGTCCAACACTGCCATCTTCTTTTTGATATGCATGACGAAGATAGCCTAAGTCGCAAATACGTTTTCTAGAAAGATACAAAGCCTCTTCAGAAATAGTTCCAGGAAGACGAGCGGCTTTGAATGGAAAATTTGTTGGAGATGAACGAGGATCTGTAAAGATCCAACCACCTTCAGGAGCAGGCTTCGTTAAGATGTCATGAATGGCACTTTTACGATGTTCTTCTTTCACACCCGACTCATCAGAGAATGCAAACAAAGTTCCCACTTGCACGCCATGCGCACCCAAAGCACGCACTTCAGCAAGTTTTTCTGGAGTGGCATAGTAACCTGCCATCCAAAATGGAAGTTCAAGAGCACACATCTCTTCCAAAGAAACTTCATCGCGAACTCCATAGATCGGCTCGCCTTGTTCATTCAATTTCATCGGACCACGTGGAGGTGCATTGTGCCCCCCCGCTAGAGGACCTTCTACGATAAATCCATCAACTTTGCCTGTGGATTTTTTCTTAAGATTCGCTGCCAAAATTGCTGAAGACACAATCGGGAAAAAGAAAGGTCTTTTCAATGGCACAAGAGGAGTGTCTTCCATGATCTCTTGCGGATCAAAATAAGTGATCGCATCTTCGCTGGCACCAGCTACTGGGATTTTCAAACTCGCTTTTTGATTTTGGCTCAGAAGATCTAAGGCACCAGGAATTTCACGAGGAATTCCCGCCCCCATAATGACGTAGTCGACTCCGGCAAGCAAAGCTCCATAAAGACAAGCCAAGTTGGGAAGTTGAACCTTCTCTAGAAGATTCAATCCAATCACACCTTGATGTCCTTCGCGAGCCAGCCATACTTCAACGAAGCAAGCCGCCACAGTTAATTGCAAAAGGGCTTTGGGAGAGTCAACGGAATACAAAGGAGCTCTTTTGTAGGCCTGAGTACTACTGCGACCACCCTCAACAAAATAGGTGTCCAAAATTCTTTGCGCGATACTTTGTGATGGAAAAGCCTGAAGGCCTCTGCGCACATGTCCATCCAGGTCACCATCTTGCAGACGACGAACCATAACGGAGTTGATTGCGGTTCCGGAGACAACTCCGAGTTGACCAGTTTGCGAAACAGTTTTAGCAAGCTTCCAGTCAGAAACTGCGATTCCCATTCCACCTTGAATAATAATTGGATGACTGTATTTCATGTTTGTAACCTATCGGGGTCCTAAGTATGTCTCAATACTTACCTTAACAGCGCAGCGAGTCTTTCTGTTATTATTCATACAGGACGCATACAATGGCGCCAAAAGACTCGTCGAGTTTTTCCACAGAACGCTTTAGGCATTAAAACTAAACAAGAACACCTACGAGTAGACGTAAATTAGCAGCACAAATAAAAAAAGGGACAGCCCTCAACTGTCCCTTTTTAAAAACAATATTTAGTTTTTTATTCTCATTTTTTTCAATTCTCTAACACTCTGCGGGCCAAAAAGGTACGGCGTACCTCTACTGTGCTCGGGCTACGATCTCTACGGAACACTGAACTCTATAACGAGAATCAGGTGTAGCAGAGGCTGAGGCCGAACAGATTTGGTATTCCTCTTTTGGTCCCATGATGATGAAGCGGCGACGAACCGTCGTGTGATGATCTGTCACAACACCGCGAGAAGAAACCATGCAAGAGACTCCGTATTCGTTATTGCAAGAAGACACAGCATCGGACTCTGCTCTGGCAATCGAACTGGCGCGGCAAGTGCTTTCATCACTTTTTCTTTCATCGTATTTCCCAGAACCGTAAATTGAAGAGATGTATGTCGGGTATTGAACGATATGTCGGGCGACGATGGAGCAAGATGCCAGCCCTTGTGCTTGGCTGTTGCATGAACTAATAACGTCATAGGACAGTTGGTCTGCCCTGTAATTTGCCTGGGATATACAATCCCGATCATCCATTCCCACGGCTTTCACGGTTCTATGTGCTTCTGAATTCATCGCATTAGCACAACGCTTTTCTAAATCACGTTTTTGCTCATCGGTGAGGTTGCCACCGCGCCCTTGCTCCCCGCCTCGACAGGCAGAACTGAGTTGTGCGTGTGCAGATTGAAACCCAATGACCAGTGACAAACAAAGAATTAGACCTTTCATAAAACTCCCCCCGAAGTTTGTGGTGCATAACGACACCTCGCAAAGGAACTCTACAAGAAGTAGACCAAGATATTTCTTTAATGGGATGGATAAGAGATTGTTATAAATCAAAAGACCCTCGTCACAGAACGAGGGCCTTCCTAAAAGAGACGTTAAAGAATCACTCATTGAACTTTAACTTATTGAATCTTAATTGTATGACTGCGGGCCCCTTCTGCTTTTGGCAGAGTGATGTGCAAAACACCATCTTGGAAGTTTGCTTGTATCTTGTCGGCGGCCACATGGATCGGTAAGCTGAAGGTTCTTTGGAATTTTCCATAGATCCTTTCAGAATATTTGCCCTCCATTTTGCCTTCGCCTTTGGTTTCCTTTGAACGCTCGCCAGAAATAGTCAGAACATTGTCATTGATGTCCACCTTGATATTTTCTTTCTTCATACCTGGCAGATCCGCAGTGACCAAATAGGCATTTTCTTGCTCGTCAATATCCACGCTTGGAGAAAAATCCATTCCCGCACGGGACAAAGCCGGAGAAAAACCGCGATCAAATTCATTAATAAATTCTTCAAATTGATTAAAGACATCATTGGAAGGAAGGCGACGTCCCATCCATGGTGACAGAGATCTCATAGGCATATATTCCTCCTTGTGAATCATTTCATCACCTCAAGTATGGGATGACTTCAAATTCAGTCAAGTTAAGGACCTTTCACACTTGGGGTGAAAGGTCCTAAGGAATACGAGAGTATTAATGCTTTAAATTAGCAAGGAAAGAACCAAGAAGAGATGACACGACTGAAGTCACTACATTGGCAGTGGAAGACGATGTATTTGTTGAGGCAGAGGCATTGATACCAGAGAAAAGGCTTTGCACCAAAGTACTGAGGATTGAAGACGATCCTCCTGCAGAAGAAACTACAGAACTCAAACCCGAATTAGAACCCGAAGTGAATGCACTGATGAGACTTGCCAAAGTCGTTGTCGAGTTATTGTTAGATCCCAAAGAAGTAATCAATGATGTCAATCCTGACAATGAGCCCGAGCCCAAGCTGTTCATGATCGTGGAAAGAACCGTCGATGAATTGCCCAATGATCCTAAACCAAGAACGGAACCAGAGGCCAAACTTTGAATAACAGTGGTCAAACTACTCGTATCAAAATCCTTGCTTCCAAGTTTACCAAGCAAAGAACTGATAAGAGAGCTTGCCACTGCGGATTGAGAACCCGAGGCCACTCCGGCCGTCGTTAAGTTTCCAAACAATGAGCTAGCAATTTTTTTAATTAGATCCGTAGAAACTTCGTTCTGTGATTGATTCACCAACGAGTTCAAGGCGCTATCACCGATCAAGGAAAGAAGTCCTGACTTGCTCGTCAGATCTGAAAGCTGCAAGCTCCCCACACCCAAACTAGCCCCTTGAATAAGAACCGGAATGATAGAAGCCAAATCATTGCTGCCGGTCAAATTTGCCGAAGACAAAGCCATAGCTGCACTGGAAATGATAGTGCTGATTTGCGTGGAGCTTAAACCTAAGCTACTTAATGATAACTTTTGACTGGCACCGCTTGAACTTGTGGTGACAGCCTGACTTTTAAGATCCGCCTCAAGACTGCTTAACATTTTCTGTGCTGAAGAAGAAGGAGCTGTGGACGGAGCGGATTGCGCAGAAGAACTATCAGAAGCTGCAGGACTGGTGGTTTGAAGTTGGTTTCCGCATCCAGCGAGAAAGCCAACTGCCAGTAGTGGTAAGAGCAGATTTTTTCTTTTCATGATTCCTCCAAATTGAAATCCATGAACAGATTAAATCTAAACTTAAAAAATAAATACGGGGCAATAATTCGAAGCTTTCGCGCGAGCCACGATTTTTTATGGATCGTTTATGGATCCGACAATATTTTTTAAAATATTGATCAGTTCCTTCGCAAAAAAAATTAGATATCATAATAATGAATTTACGTTAGACAGTTCTTTCAAACCTGAGATCGCCAGTGACAGAATTGTAGGCAAAATGCCTGAAAGATTTTTTCTCAAGATAAGACAATGCCCGTCCCAAAGCCCCTATGTTATCTGCCACGAAACAAAAATGCAGATCCTCTCTATTTCATTTTACTTGTAACTTTTTAGAGGACTTCCACGAATATATGGACGTAGACAGGAGGATTTATGTCATATCTTAAGAGTTTCAAGCAATTGGCCATTACGCTTATTATGCTTTGTGGCTTTAATGCCTTCGCCGCCACACAAACCGCCATTCTCGCTGGGGGTTGCTTTTGGGGAATGGAAGAGGTTTATCGTAAAGTTCCTGGAGTTATTAGTACTGAGGTGGGCTATACAGGTGGCTCTATGCCCCACCCTAGTTATGAACAAGTCAGCAGCGGCAAGACCGGACATGCCGAATCCCTCAAAATAGAATTTGATTCTAAAAAAATCAGTTACGAGGAAATTCTGAAAACCTTCTTCCGCATGCACGACCCCACAAGTATGAACCGACAGGGCAATGACATCGGAACCCAATATCGTTCAGAAATATTCTATATGGATAACGCCCAAAAGACTGAAGCTGAAAAAGTCATAAAATTGGTGAATCAGGCGAAAAAATGGCCCGCCCCCGTTGTGACCAAACTTGAATCAGCGAAAACCTTTTATCCAGCCGAAGAGTATCATCAGAAGTATCTTGTGAAAAATCCGAATGGATACAACGATCACTATCTTCGCGATTTCAAATTCTGAGTTTAGTCAGATCAGACAAGTTCCTACGATAATGTCATGGGGACTTTGTCGGATAAGCTCACATTCAAACAATCTTTTACCGACCTTTGCCTTAAGTTGATAATTACAAACCATCCCGGACTCTATGAAGAAATCTGTTTTAGGCATAGATTGGGGAATGCTTCATAAATTCCATATGTACACTGAGCAGAACAGAAAGATTTTGATTATCAAATCAGAGTCTGCAGATCTCTCTGTAGCAGAAACATTCATCGTGAAGCGCGAATGGACTGTGCACAGTTGCACCAACCTGAATGAATCCATTCTGATCATCGTCCAAGAAAAACCTCAATTCATCTTTGTCAGCGTCGATCACAGCAATAAGAACATCATTGCTTTCATACGACTCCTGCTAAGAACCTTTCCTGAACGTGTGATCGTCTTTGGTGAACGACCCCATCCTCTGACCTATGTGCACTTCAACGAAACCGGATGCCGTTACAATATCTTTCCACCAGTGACAGGACCCGCTATGGAAAGAGTTCTGCTTAGCTATTATAAGAATCAACTCAGCAGTAGCCCTCCCCCTCAATTGATTCAGCCAGGTATGCAATTTAATAAACTGCAAAAAAATGAAGCCTGGGTCTACAAAGGTGCCAAGCCGAAAACTACTTCTGATATGACTTTAAGTGCTTCTGAAGCGAGCGAAATGTTTTCGGTGATCAATGATAAACCCCTTGGAAAAATTAAAACCCGAGCCACTGAAGCCAATGAAAAAGAAACCGCGAAGGCATCGACACCTGTCCAGGCCCACGAGACACCGAACGATGCGAGTAAAGAGTCTGATTTTGGTAAAGTCACTTTAGCCGCCAGCGCCGTCCCCCATGAATCACTGATTTCCCGGGCCACTCAAGAGGCGTTGCAAAAAACTGTAAAGCAGTCCCCGAAACTTCCTATTGAACAAATTAAAATTTCCTCTGACATCTCTTGCATTATCATCCAGTCCACTCGTTTCTCTGGCTACCTGATTGCAGCACTGGGTGACAATCGTGAGGTTGATAAAGGATTCATGGCGGCTCTTCGTCAAAGAGTTTTCTCATTTCTTAAAGAGAACGGCGAAATAATCAATGAATCCGATGAGCCGTTAAGACTGACCGTCAAAAAAGTAAATTTCAAAAACTGGGCAAACCAAAAAGCAGAATTTCTGCGCAGATCCGTGCACAACCAAGAAGAGGTTTCCATAGCCTTCTTTCCTCGCCAATATATTCGCTTAAACTTCGATGATTCGTTGGATGAGCACATGGCCAAAGTGAAGATGACCGAGCTTAAAGCCGATGTCCCGGTAGAATGTGATCTTTACATTCATCTTGCCGAGAATAATAAATACATCCGCTACACGAAGAAAGGTTCCAAGTTTCTGTCCGCTCAAAAGGAACGCCTTGAATCCCAGGGCTTGAAGTTCATGCACATCTTTAAGACGGATCTTCCTGAGTTCAATAAATACCGAGCGCAAAACTTTCTGAATGAGACCATTGATCATTATCAATCCATGATTGAGGCTTAGCTTTCGTAAAAAGCGAAGATACCTTCCTGTAGAACGCGAAGCTTCGTTCCTTTACCATGCGAAGCTTCGCTTTGACTGATTTACGCTATAATCATGGCTGCATTCAATTCAGCGAAATAAAAATTAAAGTTCTTATATTTCTGTTAAGCACAATTCACCGTGACATTATGAGTATGCCCGGCCGTCAGCGTCGATACTTCCATAACTCCATTGTTAGCTTGTAGACTCATAAAGTCTGCTGCGGTAATAAGAACTGTATGAGTATGTCCGCTCCCATTATCCTCGAGAGCATAATTTTTAGCGACGCCAGCCGCAACATCAGCGGCGGGAATCGTCAAAGTGTGGTTGGGAACATGAACCACTTGAATACTGACAAGAGTTCCATTCGCAAGACAATTTCCGCCCTGACCTGTTGCTGTGTTGCTGCCCCCGCCATAGCCTCCACCACCAGAACCTCCACAAGCATTTAGCAAAAGGTATCCAGAAGAGACAAAGGACAGTCTTAAAGTGTTAAGCAAAAAATTACGACGATTCATAGAATCTCCCATGGTTCCGATTCTAGAGAGCTGTAAAGCATTGCGCATTATGTACTTTAACGCTTTATTTTTCCTCAGTAATACTAGTGAGTTAATTTTATTATCCATTAGATAGAACAATCTTTTCGTATTTTGCAGTCTTATCAAAGTCCTCGCCTTGCGCTAGTATGAGCCTCAAGGAAAGGACTGACTTATGAAAAAACTATTATTCTCTCAACAAAACAATGAGCGTCATTGGGTCGGCGATGGATTTCCAGTTAGATCTATTTTCAGCTACAATGATATTGCCAAAGACATTTCTCCATTCTTACTTATGGATTATGCAGGACCAGCGAACTTCCCTCCTTCTGAACACGTTCGTGGCGTGGGGGAACACCCTCATCGTGGTTTTGAAACGGTGACCATCGTGTACTCTGGTGAAGTCGAACACAGAGATTCATCGGGCGGTGGTGGTCTGATCACTCCCGGGGATGTGCAATGGATGACTGCGGCGTCGGGACTAGTTCATGAGGAAAAACATGGCAAAGAGTTCGCAAAACGCGGTGGTGCTTTTGAAATGGTGCAACTTTGGGTGAATCTTCCTAAAAAAGATAAGATGGCAAAGCCACGCTACCAAGGAATTAAGAACCAACAGATTCCTCAAGTAGACCTAGCAGATGGAGCTGGTTCGGTGCGCGTGATTGCCGGGGTCTACAATGATGTGAAGGGTCCTGCTTTAACATTCACACCGATGAACCTTTGGGATATTCGTGTTAACGCTGGAAACCGTGCCCAGTTCAAAGTTCCTCGCGGACACACAGCAACACTTTTTGTGTTGAGTGGACAGATTGAACTCAGCGGAGGCGAAAAAATCGGCGAAGCGACCTTGGCAGTTATGGATCAAGACGACGACACGTTCGCTTTCACCGCTCTAAGTGATGCGAAGATTTTGTTCATGGGCGGTCAGCCTATTAATGAACCCATCGTGGGCTACGGTCCCTTTGTTATGACCTCAGTCGACGAGATCAAACAGGCCTTCAGCGATTTTCAAAAAGGTTTGATGGGAAAGATCGATGCCATTGAAGGATCTCAATAAATTCGCAAACGTTGTAAAAGACATATTCAAGAACATAGGCCGAGGAAGAAATTCCTCGGCTTTTTTTTTGCGAACTAACAGATGAAAGTCCCAGCGACCTGACGTAGTATATCTTCCATGGATTTAAATGAGATGTTCGTTTTCGTCAAAGTCGTCCAATCTGGCAGCTTCAACCAAGCCGCTAAACTACTGGGCATGCCGAACTCTACGGTCAGCGCCAAGGTTTCTTCTTTAGAAAAAAGATTGGGCGTGGTTCTTCTGCACCGAACAACTCGCAAGCTGCATGTGACCCAAGCTGGACAGGCCTTCTTTGAAAAATGTCAAAGCGGCATCGAAGAGCTAAAGAGCGCAGAAGAGGAAGTCACCTTAAGTCAGCGTGAGCCCCAAGGTACTTTGCGAGTTACTGCCCCTGCCATCCTAGGCAGTAGTTTATTGCCTGATGTGATTTCTCAGTTCCTCGCGAAGCATCCAAAAATGAAAGTGGAATTTATTCTTGCCGACAGAGTGGTCGACCTTATTTCAGAAGGCATAGATTTAGCCATTCGCGCTGGGGAACTTCATGACTCAAGTCTTATCGCTAAAAAAATTGGTGTGAGCTATTTTGCGCCTTTTGCGACTGCTGCTTATTTGAAAAAACATGGTTCCCCGACTCACCCCAAGGATTTGCGTGAACATCAGTGTTTGCAATTCACTCCCCTGGGAAAAGAGAACTGGGAACTTGTGAACAAAAATAAAGGCAAAGTCCGAGTTGCACTGCCGGGGAAAATTATCATAGACGACTTGAATATGATCAAAGATTTAACTCTCGCAGATCAAGGCATCGCTTTGTTGCCGACATTTCTTTGTGGCTCAGAAGTTAAAAAAAATAAACTAGTTCGAGTACTGCCAGATTGGAAATCAGATGTGCGCCCTGTGAGCTTCGTCTATCCGCCTCACAAATTCGCAATCCCAAAACTTCAAGCCTTTATGGATATCGCTTCCATTCAATTGAAAGCACGTTTTAAGGAGCTTGAAATCTAAGCCAAAACAAAGAAATGTCTTAGAGACATGTCTTCAGGACGATTTTCACCGTGATCGCCCAGGCCTGTCTTTGTATCGACGTGGCCTCCGTGATCGGGAGTGAAGGCTAAAAGATAATTATCTTTCCAGGCGGCATGCGTCGCACGAGTGAGAAGCTCCCAACTCTTCACATGATTTTCGAGAGCCCAACCTGCGAGTTCAGAAAAAGGCCCCGTATCATGCAAAAGATCGTCGTATTCTTGATGATAAACCACGATCACGTCGTGCCGATCTGCCTTTAGCAACTCCAAGGCCTTCATAGTCACCAATGGATCATAGTCCATCGAGAAATAATCCAAGGCACGATCGCGAAAAATCCTATCTATGCTTGAATCCTTCACAGCGACAATCGCAACCTTTTTTCCTTCTCGCAAAAGGGCATCGAACAAGGTATCGCATTTCAGGACAGGTTTTTCGTAACTGCGAATACCGTGCTCCTCAGGACTTGCTCCTGTGAAAAGAGACGCAAAACAAACTGGCGTCTTTGGCGGAAAAACAGATCGCAAAGACACCTCGTGAGTGCTCGCTTGACGAAGGCGGGAATGTAAATCAGGAAAATGCTCAAGTGCGTGAATACCAAAAGCATCGGGGCAATATATCAGTGCTTTTTTAAAAGGTTTTTTCGGGGACTGCAGTTCTGTGAATCGCTCACTGGAAGACAGCTTGGGAAGACTTACACCCATCAAGTCACAAAATGTTGGAACAAAGGATCGCAGATCTTTCATAGCACCCTATCAACTTCGCAAAGCCTGTTTCTAACAATGTCCCTCAATAAGTGCGCTTTCGCAATGGAACTTCACCAAGTGAGTCCAAATAATTAATCAACAAAAGACTACTGCGTGTTTTTATTTAAACTTATGTCCGCACTTTTATTACAACACGTCCCCTCCAATACCTGATTGTAATTACTCAAACACCCACTTTTGACATAGAGTTTCTGCTTTACTTGTTTCTGTTAGATGGCACTCTAATGACGGAGTGCAAATGGAGAATTTCAATGAGCATTAATATTCCAAGCACTCCTCTTCCTTGCCAAAATTTTGTTGGCGGTAAATTTCAAAATGGCTCTGGAACCACGGTTGAAATTTTTAGTCCCTACAATGGCAAAGTCATTGGTTCCTTCAAAAGTACGACAGCGACTGAAGTAAACGTGGCGGTCACTCAAGCAAAAGCAGCCCAAGCAGATTGGGCGCAAGTTCCCTTAAAAGAGCGCACGAAAGCCATGTTCAACTTCCGTCAAATTCTGATGCGTGATTTAGATGAGATCTCTCATCTAAAAAGTTCTGAGTCTGGAAAAAGTTTTGCGGAAGGCAAAGCCGGATTGCTTAAAGGCATCGAAGTTTTGGAATACGCCATTGCACTTCAAAATATGGATCTTGGTGGCAAAGTTGAAGTTTCGCGCGGAGTATCTTGCGAATATCGTCGTGAACCTTTGGGTGTCGTTGCCAACATCACTCCTTTCAATTTCCCAGCAATGGTTCCAATGTGGACGATCCCGATAGCTTTGACATTGGGAAATGCTTATATCTGGAAACCTTCTGAAAAAACTCCTCTAACCTCAATGAAAATCGCAGCCGCATTACAAGAAGCGGGATTACCAAATGGCTTGTTCCAAGTTTTACAAGGAGCCAAAGAAACTGTTGAAGCGATCATTGATAACAAAGATGTCAAAGCCATCGGTTTTGTCGGATCTACAAAAATTGCAAAGGCCGTCTATGATCGCGGCACTCAATTGGGAAAACGTGTTCTTGCCCTCGGTGGAGCAAAAAATCATATCGTCCTACTTCCTGATGCAAATCCTGAACTATCAGGTATAGGCATTAGCGATTCATTCACGGGCTGCGCAGGCCAACGTTGCATGGCCGCGGCGGTTCTACTTGCCGTTGGTGATGTTGATCATCATATCGAAAAAATTGTTGAGCGCGCCAGTTCTTTGGCTTTGGGAAAAGACATGGGAGCGATCATCACGAAGCCGCAAGTCGAATTCTTGAAACAATCTATTGCCAACGCCGAAAAAGCCGGAGCAAAAGTCTTGCTCGATGGAAGAAAAGCCCCAGCACCTTCTGGAATGGAAAACGGCAATTGGATTGGTCCGACAATATTGGACAACGTTCAGCCCGGTAGTGAAGCTGCGACTTTAGAACTTTTTGGTCCAATCCTTAGCATCATCCGCTGCAAAGATATTTCACAAGCGATGAAAATTGAAAACAGCGTTGATTACGGCAACGCCTGCTCTGTTTTCACATCGAGCGGAAACTTAGCTGAAAAAGTTATTCGCATGGCCTCGACAGGAATGGTGGGAGTCAACGTCGGAGTTCCGGTTCCGCGCGAACCGTTTTCTTTCGGTGGTGTGAATGCTTCTAAATTTGGTCATGGAGATATCACGGGACAACACTCATTGGACTTCTGGTCGAATGTGAAAAAGGTCACCGTCAAATGGGAAAAACAAGACGATAACAATTGGATGTCATAGTTCTACAGGAACTTAAGGAAACAGTTATGAAAGAACTTAAAGAAATGAAAAGATCTTCTCACGTCATTTTAACATCGCATTCAAGCCAGGTCTTCAAAGACAGTTTGCCGATCCATTGGGGTGTCAAGAATCCCAGCGAGCGTGGACCTGTGATCGGTTCTTTAACGGACGTCAAACAAAGAAATGCCATTGGAACTCATAGCGGAAGCTATGCCGTTTATCGTGCGCTTTCAATCGCCCAAGGTTCTTACTCGACAAGCCACAAACCAGATCTTCACAATACGGAAAGCCCCGTTAAGTTTGGACCATTCCCGTCTTGGTCTGATCCAGAAAAAATTGTCTCTATTGATCCGTGGGGTTTGGATATTCCATTCCATTTCAAAGATCTTTATGAAAAAGGCTATGACATTCGCCCGACAATTGCTGTGACTCAAGCGCACTTGCAGATCCCAGAGATACAGCAAGCCATCGATGCGGGTCGCCTAAAAATTGACGGTAAGATCGTCAAAGAAAACAGAGATATCAAGGTCACTAAAGTGGCTTTCGAACCTGTTTGGTATCTTCCCGGTATTGCAAAAAGATTGAACGTCGACGAAGGCGAACTGCGCAAAATTCTTTTCCAAGAAACTGGCGGCATGTTCCCGGAGCTGGTCACTCGCCCTGATCTTAAAGTGATGCTGCCACCAATTGGTAGCACGACGGTTTATATCTTCGGAAACCCACAAGATCTATCTAATGAAAAGATCGAACTCACTTGCCGTGTGCATGACGAGTGCAATGGCTCAGATGTATTTGGCTCTGACATTTGCACCTGCCGTCCTTATTTGATTTACGGTATTGAAGATGCGGCACGCACGGCCCAACGAGGTGGCGTCGGTATCATCGCTTACTATAGAAAAGAAGGACGCGCCCTTGGCGAAGTGACCAAGTTCTTGGTTTACAATGCTCGTAAACGTCAAGTTGGAGGCGACTCGGCTTCGACTTACTTCCATCGCACAGAATGTGTGGCGGGAGTTGAAGATGCACGTTTTCAAGAATTGATGCCGGATATTTTGCATTTCTTTGGAATCACCAAAATCCACAACCTGCACTCGATGAGCAATATGAAATACAATGCCATTGCGAAAAGCGGGATTGAAGTCGTGAATAGAATTTCGATCCCTGCTGAACTCATCCCGGCGGATGCGCAGGTGGAAATCGAAGCAAAAAAAGCTGCTGGATACTTTAATGCCGGCGAAACGAAATCTGAAAAAGAACTCGAAGCTGTTGTAGGAAGACCCATCGATGAATAATACTATGAATACAAAAACATACTCTGCCGAAGATCTTGATTTTCTGCTTTCTCCTTTGGCCATTCGTCAAAGTGCGGAAAAGATTTTTGAACTGACTCAAGCGGGACAAACTCACTTCCACTACCATCCTGAACAGTTCACTCCCGTGGTGGATTATGTGATCGAAGTAATTCGCGCCAATTATCCAGCTTTGGAAATTCCCTTTCATTCTCGCTGGGGGCACTTTCGCGTTGGCGGCGTGGACCGAGTGAAGGTCTTAGAAAATAAAATTTCTTCTTTGGATGCTTTAGAGCAAGCCCGCACAAAATTGGATCTCGTGATCACGTCGGTTCTGCTAGATGCAGGCGCAGGAAACACTTGGTCTTATCAAGAACAAAGTTCAGGAAAAGTTTTCTCTCGATCTGAAGGTTTAGGGGTCGCAAGCTTTTATCTGTTTATGGATGGTCATCTTTCAGATAACAAAGCCAAGCCTCTTCAAGCTACAGCCATGGGTTTGCAGAATCTTTCGGTATCTCAATTGAAACAAGCCTTCCAAGTCAGTGAAGCAAATCCTTTGATTGGCGTGGAAGGACGATTGTCTCTTTTGCATAATCTGGGTGCGACCATCGCACAGAAAAAAGATCTCTTCCCTGGGGGCCGTCCGGGAAGCTTAGTGGATTATCTGCACAATCGCTATGGAAAGAAAATCACAGGTCCACAACTGCTGCGCGCTGTTCTTGATGGCCTTGGAGAAATCTGGCCCGGTCGCGTGAAAGTGGCTGGAGTGAATTTAGGTGATATCTGGTCTTATTCCAAAGTTCCAGGTGGATTGGCGGCCTTCCATAAACTTTCACAATGGATGACCTATTCATTGATTGAACCCTTGATCGAAGCGGGATTTGAATTGGTGGATATCGAAAAGCTGACAGGCCTTGCTGAATATCGCAATGGCGGTTTGCTTTTGGATCGCGGCTTAATCTCGTTAAAGGATGCGAACCTTTACAAGCAAAGCCACCGACCTGAGTCAGAACTTATCATTGAATGGCGTGGTCTTACTGTCTCGTTGCTAGATCGAATTGGCGAAGAAGTCCGCCACAAGCTGAACAAAAGCGCCGCGGACTTTCCTTTAGCAAAAGTTCTGGAAGGTGGCACTTGGTGGGCCGGCCGAAAAGCCGCAAAAGCTCTTCGCGAAGACAGCTCACCTCCTTTGAAAATTGAAAGCGATGGAACCGTATTTTAGTTGAACTTTCCTCCGAAGAATTTCGGAATGCTAACACTGACTGATGGAGTTTTCCGTGAACCAAAAAGTAAAAGTCATTGATCATCCCCTTTTAAAACACAAACTGGGATACCTACGCGATAAAAATACTTACTCCCACGACTTCCGAGAAATCGTGAAAGAGATCTCTAAAGTTTTGATCTATGAAGCCATGCGGGACTGGAAGCATTTGGAAAGCATCGCCATTGAAACACCGATTGCAAAAACCCAGGCTCAAAGAATTGTACAACCGCCGGTCGTGGTTTCAATCATGCGAGCTGGGAATGGGATGCTGGATGCCGCCCTCTCAATGATCCCTTTCGCAAGCACTGGGTTTATTGGAATATACCGAGATAAATTCATACATAATACGGTTGAGTATTACTTTAAAATGCCCCAGGACATCAAAGGTAAGGAAGTTTTACTTTGTGACCCATTGATTGCCACCGCTGATACGATTATAGCCGCTGTGGACCGCCTTAAGAACTATGGAGTAGGCCCAATCAAGGTTATTAGTATTCTGGCTAGCCGAAGTGGCCTGGAAAAAGTTCACCACTATCATCCAGATGTTGAAGTTTACACGATTAATATCGAAAACGAGATGAACGATATGGGTTATCTTGTTCCTGGTCTTGGCGATGCCGGAGACCGACTGTTTCAAACGAAGTAGGGATTATGCAAAAGCCACACATTATCGGAGTCGCTGGTGGCAGTGGCTCTGGAAAGACTCACTTCGCAAAAGAATTACAGCAACTCTTGGGGGACGCCCATTGCGCGATTATTTATCAAGATAACTACTATTTTGATCAATCCGCGAAGTTTGATGGTGATGGTGGCTCTGTGAATTTCGACCATCCTAGCAGTTTGGATTTTGCGATGCTGGCTCAAGGTTTAAAGACTTTAAAATCCGGACATTCCCTGCAAATTCCTATCTATGATTTCTGCACCCATTCACGCAAAAAAGAAACACTTCATGGAGAACCCAAAAAGGTCATCATCGTCGATGGTATTTTAATTCTCCATTCCCTCGAGGTTCGTGCCGAACTCGATGAAGCCATCTTCTTTGATACTCCCGAAGAACTGCGTTTCGAACGTCGTTTCAACCGTGATGTCCACGAACGTGGCAGAACTCCTGAAGGCGTAAAAAAGCAATTCGAACTGCAAGTTCGCCCGATGCACAATCAATTCGTTGAACCCTCAAAGGAACATGCCCACCTGGTTGTTAAAGATCTTGGGGACTACAGCATGGCCCTTAAACAAATTGCCGAACGTCTTAGCAAAAGAGTGCTTACCACCGTCTAATTTGTTTTAGCGGATCAGACCCCATTCCAAGGGGTCTTTTGTTACTCGCTGATCTTTCACGAAGGACTGTGAAAAATTTGATCAAAATATTGGAAATTCACTCTATCGTGAAAATCCCCAGTCCTGTTCTCTGTTCAATAATGAGATTCCTCTCGATTCAATTTTATTACCGTCCTCTTCGTTGTAAAAATATATGGAGTGACCACGAGGACTCTTTCATGAACGACAAAAAATCTGCACTCGTACTGGCAGCCCTGGATGAGTGTCTTGAAAAATACATCGCCGAACGACGACTGCGTGTCGATGGATTTATAGAGCGGCATTTCTCAATCAAAGAAACCATCGAAATCCAAAAAAAGTCTTTCACCGTGGATCTGCTGTTAAATCCACTCAATGCTTTATGGTCTATTCCGTATCTCTCTATCAAAAAAACCATTGAGACTTTAGATAAGATCGGATTGCCGCAGTTGACACCAGCCATAGATAAGATCCCCGCTGGAATCAAAACCGGCTATCAGAAGGAAATTGAGCGTCTGATTGGCGAGGAACTCGTAGACAGCAACTCTCTTATCAAAGAGCTCAAAGACAATCCTGTCCTTGGGAATCTTTTGGAAGCCGAGCAACTTTCCTTCGACAGTCTTCAACTTGGCAAATTATTCTCTGAAGAAATAGATAAATACTCTTCGAGCCAAGCGATGATTTCAGATTTATCCGGAACTCTTTTGACTCTGTTTACAGGCTGGCTCTTCTTTGGAGACAAAACACTTAGTATCTCTGGTTTGGGTCAGCATATCGCTCGCAAGATGGCGCGGGACCAAGCCACCTCGCACTTCATTCTTGGAAAAAACCTCGGTTCGACATTCTATAGAATCTTTCCTCCAGAACCCACTCGAATTCAGGTCTATACGGCGACAATAACTGTGGGTTTCATGCTTACGGCCCTTACTCTGATCACAGGTGTTTTATGCGATCCCCTGAGAAAAAAACTGGGCCTTCACAAAAAGAAGTTGAATACTCTGGTTGATAATCTTGAGGGACGACTGTTCTTGCATATCAAAAAAGAGATTAAAAAATCTTCCCAAATGACTTCGCAAATCGCCGAGGCTAGCTAGATATCACGGGGTCTTTTTTACTAGAGTTCTAACTAATAGTTGAAGCAGCATGCCATATACTGTTAAATCGTCATATGAAAAAAATCGGACTTTCAAATCTGCTCGCTCCTGTTTCAACTCAGGAGTTCTTCAATTCATACTGGCCCCATGAGCCTTTATTTATTCCAGCAAGTGCCAGTAAACTTGAGGAAATTTTTTCTTTGCCCCAACTGCAAACGCTCGAGTCTTTAGTGGATGCTCGCCTTCTTAAGGTGCGTGCTTGTCTTCCAGATTTTGACGACGAATACAGCTCCATCCATGTTGATCCTAAGGATGCTTTGAAAGCATATCGCAACAATATGAATTTGGTTTTTGACCAAATGCAGACTCAAGACAAAGTCATTGCAAGCACCCTCAAAAATATTCGGTCAGATTTGGGCCTGGTCACCGGCGGCGAAGAAAACAATCTTTGCAAAGCCCGTTCAATTGCCTATGCCACACCTGCTGGTTGCGGCACGCGCCTTCACTTTGATGCCAATGCTAATTTCGTTATTCAGCTTCATGGATCTAAACGTTGGAGACTGGCTCCTAACGAATCGGTCGACTGCCCGACAGAACGCTTCACCACAGGCTCTTTAGAAATGCCCGCGGCGTTGGAAAAGCAATGTCATGCACCACTTTTAGATGTTCTTCCAGAAGACAGTCTTGAAGTCCTTATGGAGCCCGGCTGCGTATTGTTTGTACCGCGCGGTTACTGGCATGAAACTATGACCGATGAGGACTCACTGTCTTTGAATTTTACTTTCAGTCAACCGACGTGGGCCGATATCTTCACGAAGTCACTGCAAGAGCTGCTATTGCAATCTCCTGAGTGGCGTGAACTTGCGGATGGTCTTGAGGGCTCTGACCAAGATCGTAAGGAACAGGCTGTGGCCCGCTTCGAATTCTTGGTTAAGCATTTAGCCAGCGAACTTCCCAATGTCTCTGGGACCCAGCTCCTTTTTGAAAGTGGCTTGTTAAATGAAAATGATCTTTCTCAATAGTTTTCAAAAAAGCCTATGTCTAAGAGCATAGGCCCACGATAGCCTTTCCTAAAGAACTTTCCGATCTGTAGCCTTCTCTTATGGAGGCTTCTATGAAACTACCATCCTGCCTTTTCTGGACCGTAAGCTTTTCTATTCTAACTTCGACCCACTTGGTTTTTGCAGCGATTAGCCCCGTTCATGGCGTCGTGGAAAAAATCTCAAAAGATTCTATTACGATCACTTCCGCTTTAGGAACGCTCACTGCACCGATCGGGCCGAAGATGCAATTTGTAAAACGAGTTCCTTCTGATCTTTCAAAAATCACGGCCAAATCCTATGTCGGCGTCACAACCGTCAAACAGCCCGACGGCAAAGAAATGGCCACCGAGATTCATATCTTCCCTGAAAATATGCGCGGAGCCAATGAAGGCAGCTTCATGATGGAGACTGCAGCACCAGCCACACCAAAAAATCGCATGACCAATGGCACAGTTGCAGCAGCCCATATGAAGAAAACCATGCGCCCTTCACGCATGACCAATGGCACAGTTGAAAAAAAAGAAGGATCGTCTTCAATGCTAGTTCAATTCAAGGGTGGTCAAACCGAGGTTGTGATTCCAGAGAAAGTCACAGTCACTGAGCTTGTCGTGACTGACGAGCGGCCAGCCGCTGGTGCACAAATCTCATTTATCCCGGAAAAGAAAAATGACGGGAGCTATACCACCAGCCGCATTAATCTTTTGAACACGACCAAATAAATTTTCGCGACGTTTACGAGGTTCCGGTGAAAATCGTCAAGAAGCATCTCTTGGTAACCCGATGGAATCACTGGATCAATTTTCCAGTGCTGACGGTCATGGTTTGGTCTGGATTTTTAATCTATTGGGCCAACCCCGCTTACTTCATTCCTGGTTCTTGGCTGGATGCAGTTGGTTGGAATTTCCAGTTGGCGAAGGGTATGGCATGGCACTTTGCTTTTGGAGTACTTTTTTTCGTAAATGGTCTTTGTTATGTGATCTATCTTATTTACTCAAAGCACTGGCATTATCTTTTGCCGGATCGCAATTCGTTTCACGATGGGTGGACTGTCTTCCTACACGACATTCGCGTCTACAAGGGACCCTTGCCTGAAAAAGTGAAATACAATGGAGCTCAACGACTGACCTATCCCTTCGTCATTCTCTTAGGCCTGCTGTCTATTTTAACCGGCTTTGCCATTTACAAGCCGATTCAATTGGCAGGACTTGCGCAGCTTTTTGGCGGCTACTCTTGGGCCCGCTTGATTCATTTCTTAGTTGCGCTTCTCTTTATAGGATTCTTTGTTGTACATATGATTCAGGTCACTCGCTCTGGCTGGAATAATTTCCGCGCCATGATCACTGGATGGGAGAAAAAAGATGAGTAAAAATCTTCCTCCCCTAGAGACCAAAGAGATCGAGCCCAAAGAATTTGGAAAAATGAACCGTCGGAAATTTTTAAAATGGTCCTTGCTTTCGATTGCGGGATTCTTCGGACTTCGCAAGCTGGCTGATAGCGAATCAGAATTGGGCATCAATTGGCCCTTAAGAAAGGCCATGGAGATCAACGACCGCTTCTGGCAAGCAAACTTTGATTCAAAAAGCCGCGCCCCTGAAACTCCTTCCACTAAAGATGCTCCCCGTATTAATGGTGATATCGGCATGGATGAACAAGTGTCACCGAATTGGCACTTGGTTGTCAGTGCTCCGGCGTTAGAGCAGGATTTAAGTTTTTCATTAGCTGATATTAAAAAGCTTCCCGCCGTGACGGAAAGCTTTGAATTTAAATGCATCGAAGGCTGGAGTCGCAATGTGACTTGTAAGGGCGTGCGTTTTTCCGACTTTGTTAAAAGTCTTAATGAAGATGTCTTAGCAGAATATCCCTATGCCTCTTTGACCTCCGTCAACGGAGAGTATTATGTTTCCATGGATCAAAAGAGCCTTTGGCATTCGCAAACTTTACTTTGTTATGAAATGAACGGCGCGGAACTTAAAATGGAAAATGGCTATCCGTTGCGTTTGATTACGTCCGTAAAATATGGCGTGAAGAATATTAAACAACTTGGCAGCATCGCCTTCGTCAATTCTCCGCCGGCGGATTATTGGGCGGAACGAGGTTATGGCGACTATTTAGGACTTTAATACTCATAATGGCAAAAATCTGAATCGAAATCTTTTCCGCAAGATGCAATTCCGCTTCCTGAGCTTCTTGATGAAGTCTTTGGTTATTGACAGATATTTTCGGAGCTATCACCTATTCATTTCTGTGATTGCACGCTAATTTGAAAGATCTCTTTCTACGTCAAGAAAAGTGTCGCCCATCTAAATTAAAAAATGAATTTCAGCAAGGTCCTTAAAACTCGATGGTTTTCACAAAAATTAAGCCGATCATAAAGACAGAAACAAAATCTACATTTCATCAGGAGTTTTTATGCAACGTCTATTGCAGTGGCTCTTCAATCCTCCGGTCAACGGTCCCGCCGCTATTTTAATTCTGCGCCTTATGACCGGAGCTGTCTTTTTCTGGGAAGGACTTATTAAGTTTGTTTTTGTAAATCAAGGCATCGGCCGCTTCACCAAACTGGGAATTCCTTTTCCAGTTTTCTCTGCCGATTTTGTTGGGACCTTGGAAATTGTCGGCGGCGTTTGCATTATGTTAGGTCTCTTCACCCGGGTTTTTAGTATGCTCTTTATTTTCGAAATGGCCGTGGCAATGCTTTCGACTAAAATTACCATGTACCTCGGAACTTCTCCATTGCCTCTGCCGCCGTCTCCGCCTCAGATTGGTTTTTGGGCCGTTCTTCATGATATTCGCTCTGAATACGCGCAAATGCTAACCTGTATTTTTTATGCCATTGTTGGACCGGGGGTAAAATCCCTGGATGCCACACTTCGCCGAAATCGGGAGACGCCGCCAGTGAGGATCAAAGAGACGCGCAGCACCCATTTGGAAAAACCAGCACAGAGTCCCCAGCGTCCGCGAGATTTAGAATTCTAATTTCGAATCTTGAAGAATGACAAAAGCCTGATAAGCTTCGGCCATGTCGCTGAAGCTTATGGTCTTTGCAATTTTCACTTTATTTTTCAACGTCAGCCATGCCGCTGTGGATTTGCACATGCATCTTACGATGGATGTTCCGCTGTCCCCTTTCTATTCAGGATCTTTGAATGAGAAAGCCCCTGCGACAAATTGGAATTCACGTTTCAAGTCCCGCATTGATTTCGAAGGTCTTGAACAATCGCAGATGCAACTTATCGTCGCGGTCATTTATGTCAATCCGGCTTGGGGTGATATTGAAAAACAATTCACTGACCAAATGAATATTCTGACTAAATTTTGTGAACTGCATCCAAATTGGAAAATCGCCAAAGAACCAACAGAGGCTCAAGAAGAAATCAAAAGAGGCAACAAGGTTCTTCTACTTTCCTTAGAAGGTGCCTGGTTCTTTCGAGAACAAGTTCTATTTGATAAACTTCTTGAGAAATATCCGATTCGTATCGTAACACCTTTGCACTTTAGCGATCTTTCTAAAAAAATTGGCCAATCTGCCAAACAGAAGGGACTCTTCGGCCCTATTCAGGCACTCCTTGATTTCTTTATGCCGTACAAGTACGAGGCTCTTTCTCCTCTGGGTGAACAACTCTTTAAATATCTCATCGATAAAAAACTGTGGATTGACCTTAGTCATTCTTCAGATCAAGTGATTAATTACTTTTTACAAGTTCGTCCGAAAGGTTATCCTCTGTTGATGACCCATACGGTTCTTAAGAAATATTACGACACCGATCGCGGCATTGATGAAAAGCTCTTAAAACTTATCGCGCAAGAAAGTGGTGCTGTGGGCCTTCTGCCCTCCAAAGAAATGCTCATCAATACGCCAATAAAAGAAGGCGACTGTCAGAATGGAAATCCATTTTTAGTGCAGTGGAATGAAGTAACTAACGAGATCGGATTAAAAAACACCTTCTTAGGATCTGATCTCAATTCGCCAATTCCAGGAATGCCGCCAGTGGAAACTGATAAGAAGTGTTCGGTCTTACCCGAAGGACTTCGAACCGCAGCGGACTTAAAAACTTTAGGAGATATTCAAGACAAAGACGCTGCCACTAACTTCTTAAATCAGTGGCAGCTTATAAGACATTAAAGGACTTGGTATTTTTGCGCGTCGTGCTTTTGTGGATCATTAGAATCTGGCTTCCCCAGCATGTAAGCTGATACACGCTCAGCAAAGGCAGAGATTGTAAGAAGCGGATTTGCCCCTACAGATGTTGGTAAAGCAGCTCCGCAAGTCACATAAAGACCTTTGTAAGTCTCTAGATGATCGTTGCTTCCACCGACAAACACTTGGCCAGCAGAATTGATCACACCGTTTCTGCTATCTTCTCCCATTGAGCAGCCACCCAGAGCATGAACTGTCACAGGGATACCGTCCGTTGATCCCAAAATTGGAACTTTGTACTTCGTTCTTGGATTTTCAACGAAAGAGCCCTTAATAGCCTCGGCAATGGCAGTCACAATACTTTTTGAATTTGTATGACCTTTTTCTGATGCCAAATGCGGGAAATCAATTTTGATATTGTCATTCGCAGTTAAACTCATTTGACCACTCGAGCTGTCATAACCCATGGTCAAAAAAACCAGCAAGTCATCAAGTTTATCTTTAAGGATACCACCCAATGCTGATGGCAGACTCGCATCTTGAAACATGATGCCGTAGTCTTTGCGCAGATCAACTTTCGTAGTGATACACGGGCCGGCAATATCTCTTTTCGCGATGCTCGCATTATCTTCAATGAATGGAGTCACGTACGAGCCAAAACCCATATTTGTAATATCCAAGTTCTGCTTATTAACAGCAGACAAGTCATCACCATTTCCAGAAAAGGAGGCTCCCAGTCTTTCGCTGAATTTAAATCCACCATATTTTTGTGATTTCAAAAGAATCTTCGTGCTTCCCAGCGAGCCCGCTCCAAAGATCACGTGATCTGTGTCGATAGTGCCTTTGCGCGTGTATGGAATAAGATTTAAAAACCTTTTCTCAAAAAAACGATAGTGAACACGATATCTCGTTGATCCACTTTTCAGTTTCTCTACGAAATCAACTTCCACTTGTGTAAACAGATTTGCGCCATGTTTTTTTGCCAAAGGCAGATAGTTCATGATCAATGTATTCTTCGCCCCAGAGTTGCAGCCCGAAACGCAGTCACCACATTGATTGCAAAGCCTTTGCGGAACACCTACATGATTCAATTTTCCACTCAAACCCGTATCAAAGTTCGAAAGATTCACTGCCAAAGGAGGATACTCAGACTCAAAATCCAATCTTGAATCAATGTCAGAGCTGTCACTCTTCAAACTCCTTCTGTATTTGCTAGCTAGTTGACTCATCTTTTTAGCTCTTGGCTGATACGGGATAAGATTATCTTGTTCTTCCGCAGTCAGTCCCAAAGAAGAAAGATTACTTCTCCACTGAGAACCTTGTGCAGAATCTATCTTCCAACATCCACCCTTTTCATCTTCGACCCATACGCCTGATCTAAATCTTTCCGCTCTCAGCATGGTTCTAACTTTTTTGAAATAAGGGCGCAGATCATCGATTTGAATCGGCCATTTTCTGTCTGGCCCGCCGTTATTGATATTGCCGACTTCCCCTTTGAATACTTCTTCCAAGGGCTCAAGGATGATATTGGCATTGATATTGGAACCACCGCCCAAACCATTTCCCGCAACGACGTCAATCCCGCCAGTTGACGTCACATTAAACAGTCCCAATTGATTAGAATTGAAAGTTCCCACAGGTCTGATGCCATCAATACGAAAGTTTTCTAAAGAACGTAAAGCATTGGAAGGATACTCACCAGGGATAAACTCGCGACCTCTTTCAAGAACACAGAGCTCGCCGCCAACTTTTTCAGACAAACGGGCTGCTGCCACAGACGCGCCATACCCAGAGCCAATCACGACCACTTTATATTTTGAATTAATGGCATCGGCATTATTCGAAGACAGCCTTTTCCATTGAACCGGCTCAAACTTTCTGCGCGGATCTTTTTTCGGAACTGTGCCGTTTCCTGGTCCATTCCCCGGCGACTCAGAAGACAATTCTTTAGATTCCTCTGGGGCGGAATATTTGATTTTAAAAGCTTTAAAAAAAAGAAAAGCACCGCCAACACCTGCTAAAATTTTCAAATAATGTCTTCTGTACTTTTCCATACTTCTCCATACAAATTGAATACGTTCCAATAAAAACAGGATGATTTTCAGAATACCTTGGCGATCAAAATTTTTGTGTTAAATATGTCTAGCAACATATTCTCTCGACCATCATCGAGCCTGCTTTACCGGCATTTTTTTGGAACAACGAAATTCAGTTGCAAAGACCGGCTCAATCTTTTGCAACTCCTTGGTCGGAATTTGCTCTGCAATCATCTCCGAAATCGCTGCGATCGTTAGCGACGGATTCGGCCCTGTCGAAGTCGGCAGAATGCTTCCGTCGATCACGTAAAGACCCTCATAGCCATAGACTTTACCTTGGGGTGATACAAAACCCTCATCACAGGAAGCACCCATGGGGCAGCCCCCCAAGGGATGTACTGAAATCACTTTTTTCAAATGAATCAAAGGATTTTCGACGTAGACACCGCCGACAAATTTGGCGATCTTTTTCATTTCCGTACGAATTCGCTCAAAATGCTTTCTACTTTCTTTGATCTTCCAACGGATGATCGCTTGATTGTCATCGCGAAGTCGGATCTCACCATCGGGTTTATCGCGGCCCATTCCTAAAAGAATTAAGCAACGCCTCGTAAAATGAGCGCGATCAATGGATTTTGCGAACTCCTCACCAATGTTGAGATCTTCTTGAGGATTTGAAAATTTAAAGATGCCGCGAATATACCTCTTTAAATTTTTGCCAACAAACGATGACAGTCCCTTAAGTCCTTCAAGCTGAGGCATTCGTCCCGAAAGGTACCACGCCACCCCCGAAGGATAACCAGCCTCTTGTAAATACATGCCTTGTGGATAGCCCTTGGCGTCCTCTTTCAATTTATAAGATATGGAGCCCGTGATAACCGGTCCATTGGTAGCATCTACATCGACATCGGTATTAAATATCCAAGAAACAAAATCGCCATTGCCACTCCACTTTTTCCCTAACCAATCATTCAGCAGAGGTAAATGACCTTGCTTCTTCATTTTCAGCAATAAGGAAGTCGAACCTATTGAACCGGCCGAAACGATTACATTTTTTGTAGTGAATGAATTTTCTTGCAGAGGAAATTCGGGAATCACATACGTGATGACGTAATAATCTTCACGTGCCTCGATACGAACCACCTCCGCGTGAGTTCTCACATCCAAAGGTTGCGCAGCGGTCTTGAGATGACGTGCGCGGAAAATATAATTCAGATCTAAAGTGTTCTTCGCATGAATATTACAGCCAATGTCGCAGTCACCACATTTATTACAGCGCGACTGAATGGCTCCGTGCATATTTTTGCTCTGATGTCCTGGAAAGTCTCCTTCAAAGCGCACCGCCAGCGGAGGCAAAGTAAACTCGGGCTTTGCAATTCCTTCTGCTGGAGTCGTTAATAGATCTGCCATCTTTTTTAAAAGAGCCGTCTTTGGGGTATTGCGATAGTAGGGCTGTGATTCGAATGGATAAGGCTTGGCCCCCATGGTGGCAAGCACCCGATCATAATAAGGATCAAGTGCCTTTCTCGAATAGGCCTTGGGCCATCCTTTGAAAAACTCTTCCGGCATACGATGTAAAACATTGGCGTAGATCAAGCTGCCTCCGCCAAGTCCACTTGCCGTTAAAGTCATAACATCACTTTCGGGATTATCTCGCAGCTCCATCAAACCAAATTTTCGATCTTGGGGATCCCAAAACATATTCTTTTGGATATCCTCTGGACGACGCGGGAACTCGTACATTTTCCACTGGCGGCCTCGCTCTAACAAGCAAACCTTGTAGCCTTTTTCGACCAAACGGCAGGTCATCACGGATCCGCCGAAGCCAGAGCCAATCACGATATAGTCATAATCTAACTTCATATCCGACCTCAAAGAGCTCGCAAGGTTCTGAGTTCAAGAACTTCAGAGTGCTGTTTAAGAAACTCAACCAAATGAGGAAAAACCTCTTCATGGCAATACTGCCCCATAAAGACATCTTGATGGCCATAGTTAGAAAACTCTTTGTATTGAACTCTTAAAGCATTCTTGGTTGTCTTTAAAATCTCGAAGGTCTTTTTATTGGAATCTGGAAAAATATTATTCTCTTTACCAGAGATAAATAAAGTCGGCGGCATATCGCGTTTCTTCATCTCTTCAAGATAGTTCATCGGACGTTTATCAGAAAATGACACTGAAGCTTTTGCTAAAAGCATTTTTCGAATGTGCTTGTAGTAATGAAAGCTCGTGCCTCCAAATAAATCCACCAAACGACGATGTGTCACTGGGTGAATATTGCGGTGATTGAAGGCTGCAGGAAATCCCCACCCCCACATAAAACTCACCAAGTGACATGCTGGCTCTTTGCATTCATGACGAATTGCTCTTTCCATCCAGTACAGTCCTTTGCCGAAAGCTTTGCCCGGCATATAGGCCATGCGTGGAGTGATATAAGAATAACCCAAACCGTTTTCTAAAAGTTCGGGTCCAATCATCATCTTCATAAATGCTTGCCAACGAACTTGGGGTGTCAACGAAACACTATTGGAAACAACACTTGCGATATTTTTGACATAACCCGCAGCTAAGGCCGCCATAAATGCCAAGGATCCTACACAGTGAGCAATCACATGGATCTTCACATCATTGCCACATTGTGCACGGATGAACTCAACGGCGCTGGGCACGTCGAACTTGGCAATATCATCAATCGAATATTTATGAGGATTAATGTTATATGTAAAGCGACCACTTCCCCGCCAATCCAAAGACCATACATCTGTAAAACCATTGCCATGCAGATGATTCACCAGGTTTTCATGTTCCGGCATAATGAACATGTCCGTCGAGGTCGTTAAACCATGTAAAAGAAGAACAACATTGCGAGACTCCTGCTTCTTAAATCGTTGTACCGAAATTGTCAGGCCATCGCGAGTGTCTAAGGGGTGTAAGGTGATCTCGCCTTCCGCCACACCTTGGGTCGTATGCATGGGCAAAGCATGCTCATTCCAACGCGCAGAGGTCGTGGTAAAAACAAAGGGTGCGTAGCTTTCCCACATATTGACAGCGAAGGCTTGGAAATACTTTGCCAATAATTTTTTTTCTTCAAGATAGGACGTGGCGTTGGTTTTAAAGCTCTTCATCTGCCGTAAAAAATCAGACGCAGATACTTTGACCGAACCTATGGCATGAACCTGCTTATCTCCATATTTCTCAAAAGTCGAATGACCTTCCCACAGATAATAGTAAAGAGTCGTGGTTTGCTTCCACAGAGCGGAAATATTCTCTTTTAAGATTTCCTTAAAGCCAAAGAAGGTCCACTTCTTCCCTTCCCGGTCTACCAGGAACAAAGTGTAGTGCATCTCTTTTGCCGTATCGAAATCAGGACTGGCTGCCGGTTGGGTGCAGAGTTGAAAGTATCCACTTTCTATGCTGAGTTCTGCGCCGAAGCGAAAGTCTGTGATCTTGCCGGTAATTTGCGAAGGAGTGCTCTGATCCTCCAAGAACAATTCTAGATCGGAAACTTTGATGGTCACAGTGAACTCAAAAGGTTTCCTAAAGTTGTTATCACTGTTGAGCATGAAGAAATCCCGTGAAAGGGGATTCTTTGCAGAGAGTACAAACTTTTTTGCGACAAAATAGCCAGCCATTCTCTCAGTAAACTCAATGGAACGTGCAGAGTGGAGCATTCCTAAACCTCGATTGGTTGGTAAACATTATGGAGTTTTTTGTGCTCTGTAAATATCACCTCAGGACCAAGGCTCGGTGGTCAGAAAAAAAAATTTATGTACTCAAGAGACCCAATGCATTAATGCCTCGCATTAGCTAACGAACCTCCTTTGCCTCCGCCCTAGGTCTGACCTTTGATAGTTGCGTTCGACAGTGCTATGCTGGCCGCATGCAAAACAAAATTGTTAAAGTCGGAAATATTGAAGTAGCTAACAACAAACCCTTCGTTCTGTTTGCGGGATTGAATGTTCTTGAGTCTCGTGATCTTGCCATGCAAGTTTGCGAGCACTTTGTAAAAGTCACTGACAAGCTCAAAATTCCTTATGTATTTAAATCCTCTTTTGATAAGGCGAACCGATCTTCGATTCACTCTTATCGTGGCCCTGGCATGGAAGAAGGTCTTAAGATTTTTGCGGAGCTTAAAAAAAACTTCGGCGTGAAAGTGATTACTGACGTTCATGAAATCCATCAGGCCAAAACTGTTGCAGAAGTTGTCGACGTGATTCAACTTCCCGCTTTCCTGGCTCGCCAAACTGATCTTGTTGAAGCCATGGCTCGCACTGGTGCGATTATCAATGTCAAAAAGCCCCAATTCCTAAGCCCAAGCCAAATGGGCAATATCGTCGAAAAAATCGAAGAGTGTGGAAATGATAAAATCATTCTTTGTGATCGCGGTACAAACTTTGGTTACGACAATCTTGTAGTTGATATGTTGGGCTTCAACATTATGAAAAAAGTTTCTAAGGGAAGCCCTGTAATTTTGGATGCGACCCATGCACTTCAGTTCCGCGACCCTATGGGTGCAGCTTCTGGAGGACGCCGTGGCCAAGTTGCAGAGCTGTCGCGCGCGGGACTTGGCGTGGGCCTTGCTGGCCTCTTTATCGAAAGCCATCCAAATCCTGATAAAGCTTTGTGTGATGGGCCTTCAGCTTTGCCGTTGTCGAAGGTTGAACCTTTCTTGCAGCAAATGAAAGCCCTTGATGATTTGATCAAATCATTCCCTGAATTGAATACGGAAACTTAGCTAGATTATTTAGAGGAAGCGATCATCTCGAGAAGTCCAGGGAATCGCTTCTTCAGTTCATCTGTTCTTAAAGAAGTCATTTTCTTTGTGCCCTCTTGGCGATTTTGTGTCAGCCCTGCATCTCTAAGAATTTTCAAATGATGAGAAAATGTTGCCTTCGTCACTGTATAGTCGAATGTGCCACAGGCCTTTTCTTGATTAGGTACTTTTAAAAGCTGCTTCACAACAGAAATACGTACTGGATCGCCTAAAGCTTTTAAAACAAGCTCTAATGGGATGTCTTTTAATTTAGGATAAAACTCATTTTCCATTGTTAGATATATATCTAACAATGTTCTTGCGACTTCGCAACTCTTATATTAACTTGACCCTTGTTCGATACATATCTAACAAAGAAGATCTGCATGTTGGCTCAAAATAATTCACCCGATTCTCCAATTCATACTGCAACGACTAGCAACGACGTCACCTCGCGTGGACTTATTCTGCTTCTTGGGATTGCAGTCGGTGTTATCGCTGCAAATCTTTATTATGCACAGCCCTTGATCGCGCTTATTAGTAAGTCTCTGGGACTTGCCCCCGAAGCTGCGGGTTTGATTGTTACCTTAACTCAGATTGGCTATGGCTTTGCCGTTCTATTTATTGTTCCTTTGGGTGATCTTCTTGAGAATCGTAAGTTAATTCTTTCTATGATCGTTCTGGCCGTTTTTGCATTAATCGGCCTGACGTTTGCTAATCATATTCTTCCCTATTTCATAGCTGCTTTTGCTGCGGGGGTTGGCGCTTCTGCTGTCCAAATTATTATTCCATTTGCGGCTCACTTAACGCCGGAGATGAAACGTGGCCAGGTGGTCGGCAATTTGATGAGTGGCCTCATGCTAGGCATTATGCTTTCACGACCGATCGCAAGTATTTTGACGGACTTGAGTTCATGGCATGCGGTATTTCTGCTCTCCGCTTGTTTTATGACCCTTCTTGGAATCGCTCTATTTATTTTTCTTCCGCAAAGACATCCTGCTAAATTGAATATTTCCTACTCGGCTTTAATCAGTTCTATGGCGCAGTTATTTTTAAGAACCCCGATCTTAAGACGACGAGCCATCTACCAGTCTTTTTTATTTGGAGCTTTCTGCTTGTTTTGGACGGCCATCCCTCTTTATCTCGCAGGGCCCGTTTATCATCTCTCTCAAACAGCCATAGCTTTCTTTGCATTGGCCGGAGTTGCCGGAGCAATATCAGCTCCCTTTGCAGGTCGCTTGGCTGATCGCGGCTGGAGTCGACAAGCAACAATGACTGCAATGACAATCTCAGCCTTGTCATTTCCACTTACTCATATCTTTGCACCGGGCTCGGCAATTTCTTTAGTGGTTTTGGTTCTTGCGGCGATTCTGTTAGATGCCGGAATCACAGCGAACCTAGTTCTTGGGCAACGCGCGATTTTTTCTTTGCGTGCTAAATATCGCAGTCGTCTGAACGGCCTTTATATAGCGACGATCTTTATTGGCGGAGCTATTGGTTCCTCGGCCGGAGCTTGGGCTTTTGCTCGCGGCGGATGGCTGCTCACCTCATGGGTCGGCTTCTTGTTCCCTCTAAGCGCCCTGATCTACTTCGGAACGGAATGGCTCACAGGTTATCAGAAAACCAAAAGAACCCGTCGCTAAAATAATCAGTGTGCCCTGCGCTCTTGAAGTGGGGATTTTTTCATATTTAGTACCAACTCCTTAGCTGGCTTCTTGATTGGTTTTCTAAACATAGACTCCAGCACTTCTTTTAAGATCAGCGCATGATTGATTTTTTCATCATGGGCCGCATAAAGCAAAGTCACATTTTTTTTCCGAGCCAGATCTGCCAACTCTTTCAGTTTCTCCTGTTGCAAAGAGGCTTTAAGCTCTTTCTTATATCTCATACGAAATTCTTTAAACTTAAGGGGATCATGGGCAAACCATTTTCTGAGTTCTGAACTGGGAGAGATTTCCTTCGACCACTCATCAAACTTTAAGTCCATTTTTTTTAAACCTCGCGGCCAAAGAAGATCTACAAAAACTCGATAACCGTCCACTTTGCTTTCGGGTTCATAGACTCGTTTGATTTTAATCATAGGACCTCCTCTTGCCTCAATATTACCTCTCAAAATATGCAAGTAAAAGATGTCCCATTACACAAGCAAGCATGACCTTGCCGCCATCTCGACCTAGCGAAACTCTGTCGAACCTTCCCAATTCGGCTTCCCGTTCCAAAAGAAATTTGTGAAATCTTTATTCATACGATCGCGCAAAGCTTCGCGTGATTGCCTGTTTTCTGTGGTCCAAGCAAAGCGCGCAAAGTTTTCTCGTTCAGTGTCAAAGTTTCCTAAATAAAAAACAGCATCCAGGCCGTGAACGGTGCCAAACACTTCTCTCCAGGGGGAAGGGGTTTCTTTCCACTGGAAGGAGTATAAATACGTCGAAGAATTATAAAGCTTGGCTAGCAAATAAATGCTACGCACACCTTCTTGAATCGCAATAGATCCGGCCTTAGTCACGGCTTGGAAGGCTGCAAATTTCGAAGTAGCTACAAAATCTTCTGTGGTCAATCCTTGCGGAGAATTTTGGATCCAACCCCACAGTTCTTGTGCATTGGGTTTTAAGAAGTTTCCTCCAACAAGATAACTGCCTTCATCAAGAGTCGATCCCAAAATTAAAGGCACATGGTGAAACTTGCCTAAGGCGGCGCCTTCAAGACCATAAGGAAACACTTCTCCATCAGCAATATGCTGAACTGGAATCGTATAGTCCTGAGCATTCACGATCTCTTCCACAGAACGTGAATAAAGAAAATTTTTTAACCACGCTTTGTCTTTTGCTTTAATAAAAGAGCTTGCGTCACTCGCCTTGGTAACAAGTCCTGCATTGGTTACAAGATTTTCAATGAAATTTCCCGCACGGGCTCTAGCAACCATTTTAGGATAAGCATTCGGAAGTCCTGAAGAGCAAACTGCTTTATGAAATAATCCTTCTGACAATGGTGTTTGCAAAAGCCCCCACACATTCATACATCCAGCGGACTGCCCCATAATAGTAATGTTATTAGGATCTCCGCCAAAGTTCCCGACATTATCGCGAACCCAACGCAGTGCTTGCAACAGATCCAAGGTGACGTAATTTCCGGATTGATCAAGTTTGTCTTCATCATCGCTGATTTCTGATGAAAAAGCCCCAAGCAATCCTAGGCGATAGTTGACGCTAACAAAAATAACTTTTGAAGCGGAAGCCAGATAAGCTCCATCATACATTGGATCCGAGGAAGTACCTTTAAAATTTGATCCACCATGAATCCAAAAGACCACGGGCACTTTTTCTTGTGTGCTTAACCTAGCTGGTCTCCACACATTCAAATACAAACAGTCTTCACTGCCAATTGGTTGTCCAAACTGCGAAGCCGGAACATTGGCAAAAAAATTCCCCTTTTGTGGGCAAGCACTTGAAAAAGTCTTTGCCGAATAAATTCCATTCCAATCTTGCACAGGTCGCGGCGCTTTCCAACGAAGATCACCGACTGGAGGCGCGGCGTAGGGAATTCCTAAAAAAGCTTCCGTATTCAATGCCGTTCTTTTCCCAAGTACCGAGCCATTCTGAGTGTTCCTTATAAGACTTTGGGAAGCTTGTGAGAATGAAAGAGAGAAAAAAAACAGAACGAAAATTTGATACCTAATCAGAGTTAGCACAAGATCTCCCGTCTTCGAGACCCTTTACCATATTCTTAATGTCGACGCGCAATCAAAGAAATCTCGAGAGTTCAAAGCTATTACCGATTTATGCCAGGTAATTTGTCGCTGAAAAATTCGTAGTCCTGCTTCTTTACAAAGTCAGATTAGCAATGGTCTGCAAGCCGAAGTTTTAACTTTTTAATCGCGAATTCTTTTGCCGCTTTTAAATACCAAAAGCAAGATTCGATAAAGAATAAAAGCTGTCGGTGGCGTCAAAATTGCCCAGGCCACAATGGACTGCAAGCTAGCCATGCCATAGGCAGAAAAAAAATGTCCCGGGTCGTTCATAAATTCCGAGACAATTGTTTTCGGATTCACTGAAACAGCGGGAACGTGAAAGACCCAAGCACCCGCCTTGATAAATACTGGAATCATCAATAGCTGCAGTGGTGCCAACAAATAATTGACCGCTTGTAAAGTCGGTTGATTCAATTTTAGAGCCCACCCCGCAGCCAAGCAAAGGACTGTCGTCGCACCAATAATTGGAAATAGAGAAATAAAAAATCCCATGGCACAAGTCAAAGCCAAGCCTTGAGGAGTTGCGCCTTGCTTTAGCTGATGACCAATAAACTCTCTCACACGTCTCAACATTGAAAACTATCCCCATCGACAAAGGCAGGTCCTTTCATTCTCCATTTTCTATGTCAAACTTCAATGTAATAAAATAATTCTGCCCTCAGCCGTCTTCCCTGTGACTACCCAAAAGCTATCAAGCTCCTCTCCAACGAGCAGCTTACAATCAAAAAAACATTGGCTTAAACCAAAGCCACCGTCTAACTTTTAGTCACCGAAGTAAGCCTTTTCAACAAACAAAAGTTCGATTGCTCATTCCATGATGCTCTATTATCTTGCCTCCCTCTAGGAGACATCTATGCGTCACTTATTATTTGTCTTAATTATTGCCCTTGGCAGCCAGGCAAAAGCCCTAATGAACATAGATCAGTGCTATGACATAAATCAAAAGGAAGTCTTCTACCAACAAACCACACAGATTGGCCAAGCTGGCGAAGGACGCATTCTCAACAACTATCCGGTCATCCTGATCAACCCCCAAATGATGTCCATGTATCAACCCGGAGTTCAGCAATTTATCTTAGCCCATGAGTGCGCACATCATCGTCTTGGGCATATTGTTTCCCTGTATTTTAATAACTATTTTAACAAAACTTTTGAGTTCGATGCTGACTGCGCAGCGATTCAACTTATGCGCGATATGAATCTCTTAAATGGCCAAGTGGTCAATGGGATCTTCCAGTTCGTTGGAGGCCTTGTTGAAGATTCAAGTCATCCATCGGGCGGCAATCGTGTTATCTATCTTCAGCAATGCCTTAATAAGTAAGCTAACTTTAGCTAGGCCAAATACTTTCCTCTCATTCTTGCTTTGCCACTCGGCAACGCCTCTAAATAAATAGAATTTAGATTTATGACTTTCTCCCGAAGACATTCCCTCTGAATGTCTTGTTTTCTATGATCTTCGATAAGGAGATCCTACTCTCAACCGTGCGTTCTTGGCGAAAATACATCGATCACAATTTCTAAGAATCGAGTTATCTATGCCTGAGCAAATCGCTTCGCAAGAAAAACGTCGTCACTGGTTTTGGTGGAGCTTACTTTTACTAGGTTTAGTTGCGATTAATATCTACTACTTTCTTTCACGCCCTTCACAGTCCAAGAACACCGAACACCGTGGACCACGTGCCGTTCCCATTGAAACTGACGTCGCCCGTAAAGGTGATATACGTGTCTATGTCAGAGCCCTTGGTACCGTCATCCCCTTACACACTGTAACCGCAGTCAGCCAAGTTCAAGGGCAAATTCTTAGTACTAATTTTCAAGAAGGCCAAATGGTCAAGAAAGGTGATCTGCTTGTAAAAATTGATCCTCGTCCTTTCCAAGCGGCTTTACTGGAAGCGGAAGGCCAATTGGAAAAAGACACCTCCTTGATGAAACAAGCAGCGAGCAACCTTGTCCGCTATCGCAAGGCCTATGCCGCCAGGGCCATTGCTGAGCAACAAATGACTGACCAAGAAAAGTTAGTGCAACAAACCAGAGCCACCGTGAAGACCGATCAAGGAGTTCTAGCCAACGCCAAAGTAAATTTGGCTTACTGTGATATCCTATCACCCATTGATGGTCAGGTGGGCCTTCGACTTATTGATCCCGGAAATTTGGTGCAAGCAAATGGCGCCAGTCAGTTGGTGGTCATCACACAAATGGAACCCATCACTGTGATCTTCAGTGTCGCTGAAGATTATTTATCTCAAATTCAAAACCAGCTTGTGCAGAAGAATGTTATGCCTGTTGAAGCCTACGATCGCACACAGCAAAGAAAGATTTCAACGGGAACCTTTCTTGCCATGGATAATCAAATCGATCCCACAACAGGTACTGTTCGCATTCGTGCGATCTTCGATAACAAGGACCATGCCCTATTTCCCAACCAGTTTGTAAATGCCAAACTGCTTGTGAACACAAGGCACGACGTTATTTTACTTCCCACCGCAGCTGTGCAAATTGGGCCAAAGGGCTCCTTTGTCTATGTCATTACTTCCGAAAATATCGCCAAGGTCCAAGCTGTTAAAGTCGAAACAACCGAAGGCGATCACGTCGCCGTTCAAGGAGTTAACCAAGGACAAATGGTGGCCGTGAGTGGGTTTGATAAATTGCAAGATGGGATCTCTGTGATCATTCGCAATCCTTCGGAAATTCCAAAGGGACATCCGATAACAAGGAATTAGTATGAATCCCTCAAGAATATTCATTCTTCGTCCTGTCGCCACGACGCTATTCATGGCCGCTATTCTTTTAGCAGGACTCGTGGGATTTCAACAGCTACCCGTTTCCGCACTGCCAGAAGTGGACTACCCAACAATTCAAGTGGTTACGTTTTATCCCGGAGCCAGCGCCGACGTGACGGCTTCCGCAATCACTGCGCCTTTAGAAAAGCAATTGGGTCAATTACCGGGGCTCAGTCAAATGAGTTCAAATAGTTCTTCTGGAAGTTCGATAATTGTTTTGCAATTTGCATTGAATCTTAATTTGGACGTCGCCGAACAAGAGGTTCAAGCCGCCATTAATGCCGCACAGAACTATTTGCCGGCGGATTTACCGACGCCTCCGATTTATAGCAAAACAAATCCCGCTGACACTCCCATTCTGACTTTGGCTTTGACCTCTAAAACTTTACCCTTATCGCAAATTCAAGACCTTGCCGACACACGATTCGCTCAAAAAATTTCACAGGTAAGTGGAGTTGGTTTGGTCAGCATCAGTGGTGGACAAAAACCCGCTGTGCGCATTCAAGCAAATCCAACGGCTCTTTCTTCGTACGGACTGAACTTCGAAGATCTGCGCTCTATCCTACAGCAAAATAGTGTGAACTTGGCAAAGGGCAGCTTCGATGGTCCCAAGCAGTCCTTTCAGATCGACGCCAATGATCAGATCTTAAGCGGCCATGAATATAAAAAAGTCATTATCGCCTATCAAAATGGAGCCCCCATTTATCTCTCGGATGTTGCCAATGTTGTGGATGGCGTTGAAAATACACGACAGGCCGCTTGGATGAATGATGTTCCGGCAGTGATCGTGAATGTTCAACGACAGCCCGGCGCGAATATCATCCAAGTGGTTGATCGCATCAAAACTCTTTTGCCAACTCTTAGTAATACACTGCCGTCTTCTGTTCAGGTTTCTGTTCTTTCTGATAGAACCACGACCATCAGAGCATCGGTAAGAGATGTCGAGTTCGAATTGATGTTGACCGTTATTCTGGTGGTCTTAGTTATCTTTATTTTTCTTCGTGATACACGGGCCACCTTTATCCCCAGTGTCGCCGTTCCTCTTTCACTCATCGGCACCTTGATGGTCATGTACATGATGGGATACAGCTTGAATAATTTAACCTTGATGGCTCTCACCATCTCCACGGGTTTTGTAGTCGACGACGCCATCGTTATGATCGAAAATATTGTGCGCTATATCGAAGATGGCGATCCTCCTCTTAAGGCCGCCCTCAAAGGATCTGAACAAATTGGTTTTACTATCGTTTCTTTGACAGTCTCGCTCATTGCCGTGCTCATTCCATTGTTATTGATGGGCGATATCGTGGGCCGACTTTTCCGTGAATTCGCAGTCACTCTCAGTGTAACTATTTTATTCTCTGCCGTGGTTTCCTTAACTTTGACTCCGATGATGTGCTCTCTTCTGTTGAAGCAAAAGGGCAAGGACGAAAAGCCCGGGCGTTTGTTTCTTGCGACGGAGAAAATGTGGGACAAAATTTTAGATTCCTACCACAAAGGTTTGAAGTGGGTCTTAAAACATCAGACTTTAACTTTATGGGTAGCAGCTAGTAACTTGGTGTTGACCGTTATACTTTATATTGTTGTTCCGAAAGGCTTCTTTCCGGCTCAGGATACGGGAATTATTCAGGGTATTTCTGAAGCACGACCGGGAATTTCATTTCCGGCCATGGCAGAAAAACAGCAGCAGTTAGCCCATGTCATTCTGAAAGACCCCGCAGTTGAAAGTCTTTCCTCATTTATCGGGATTGATGGAACCAATACTGTTTTAAACTCCGGTCGAATTCAAATTAATCTTAAACCCTATGATGATCGCAAGATCATTGCGTCTCAGGTTGTTGAGCGTTTAAAAACTCAATTGGCGATAGTTCCCGATATTCATCTTTACATGCAGCCGGTTCAAGATCTCACCGTAGAAAATCGTGTCAGTAAAACGCAGTATCAGTTCACTCTTTCCAGTCCTAACACTAGTGAACTGAGCACTTGGACAAAGCAATTCATGGAGCGTATTAATAAAATTCCGGATCTTCAAGACGTCGCAACCGATCTGCAATCTGAAGGCCCGGCCGTAGGCTTAGTCATTGACCGAGAAACAGCCTCTCGACTTGGCATCACTGCACAGGCCATTGATCAAACTCTTTACGATGCCTTTGGACAAAGACAAATTCTCACCCTGTACACTCAACTCAATCAGTACCATGTGATTTTAGAGGCGATGCCAAGCTTTCAGAAAAATCCCACAAAACTGAATGATATCTATGTGCGGGCTCCGATTAGTCAAAACTCCTCTCCTAATTTTACTAGCAACTCTGGTTCTGGATTAACAGCACCGACCTCTTTGTTATTACCCGTGGGAACAAGCACCTCCATTATTCCTGCCAGTTTAGGTGCGACAAAGAATATTAACGGCTCTGCCATTCCGCTTAGTGCCATCGCGCATTTCGAAGGAAGGACCGCTCCCTTGTCGATCAATCATCTGGGACAATTTCCCATGGCAACAGTCTCGTTTAATTTAACACCCGATGGATCCTTGGGTTCTGCTATTGCATCCATTGAAAAAATGCTTGCCGAAATGCATATTCCTTTAAGTGTTCAAGCTACTTTTCAAGGAGCCGCCGAAGCCTTTCGATCTTCTTTAAAGAATGAACCCATCCTTATTCTCGCGGCACTCGTCGTGGTCTATATCGTTTTGGGGATTCTATATGAAAGCTTCATTCACCCCATCACGATTCTTTCAACTTTACCCTCCGCTGGAATTGGCGCTTGTCTTGCGCTATTAATTACCGGGGAAGAACTCAACGTTGTCTCTATCATCGGCATCATTTTATTGATCGGCATTGTGAAAAAGAATGGTATTATGATGGTCGATTTTGCCTTGGATGCTGAACGAAAAGAAGGCAAGGACCCCACCGAGGCTATTGTCCAAGCGTGCCTTCTGCGCTTTCGTCCTATCATGATGACGACGATGGCCGCTTTGTTTGCAGGACTTCCATTGGCCTTCGGAACTGGCATTGGTTCAGAACTTCGCCGTCCCTTAGGTATTGCCATGGTGGGAGGTTTACTACTCAGCCAAGTTTTAACTCTTTTCACTACGCCTATTATTTATCTATTTTTCGATCGCCTTGTGGTTCGCTTTAAGCCAGCAAAACAGAGTGTGAAACAAACTGTACTGACAGAGGTCACAGCCACGCCCCCAGTGGAGGGCATATGAATTTATCCTCCCCCTTTATTCGCAGACCCGTCGCGACAACTTTGTTAACAGCGGCCATTGTTCTTTCAGGTATCGTTGCCCTGAATCTTTTGCCAGTGGCTCCACTGCCGCAAATTGATTTCCCGACTATTTCGGTGCAAGCACAACTCCCAGGAGCCAGTCCCGAAATCATGGCCTCTTCGGTAGCCACACCTTTAGAGCGACAGTTTGGTCACATCGCTGGAATTTCGGAAATGACTTCAAGCAGCTCACTCGGGTCCACCAATGTCACTCTGCAATTTGATTTAAGCCGAGACATTAACGGAGCGGCCCGCGATGTTCAGGCAGCCATCAATGCGGCTCGCACAAACTTGCCCTCCAACCTTCCCTCGAATCCCACCTATCGCAAAGTGAATCCCGCCGATGCACCTATTCTGATTATCTCTTTAACGTCAGACACCTTAGATCGCGGAGCCCTGTATGACGCCGCCTCGACAATTATTCAACAGCGTATTTTACAAATTGCAGGAGTGGGACAAGTGAATATTGGCGGAAGTTCTTTACCCGCCGTACGTGTCACAGTTCACCCCACACAACTAAATAGCTATGGCTTGGCTTTGCCTGATGTAGCCAAGGTCTTAAGTGCACAAAATGCAAATTTACCAAAGGGTCAGCTTTCAGACAAAAATTTCTTAATGAATATCTTAGCCAACGATCAGCTTCTAAAAGCCAATCTCTATAAACCGTTGATCGTGGGATACAGAAATGGTTCTGCGATTCGATTGGCCGACGTCGCCTCTGTCGAGGACTCTGTCCAAGATATTCGTTCGGCAGGATATATGGATGGCCGTCCTGCTGTTTCACTTATTATCTTTAGATCGCCTGGAGCCAACATCATTGACACTGTCGATCGCATCCGTGCGGCTCTCCCCTCGTTGAAAGCATCAGTTTCCTCAGCCATTAATTTCACTATCGTTTTGGATCGCACGACAACGATTCGCGCCTCGGTCAAAGATGTTGAGCACACACTGACTATTTCTATCTTCCTTGTGATTCTTGTCGTCTTTGCATTTCTTCGTGATGCCAGAGCGACCTTCATTCCCAGCATTGTTGTTCCGACTTCTTTAATTGGAACTTTCGGCGTTATGTACTTACTGGGATACAGTCTAAATAATCTCACTTTGATGGCGCTGACCATTTCAACAGGCTTTGTCGTCGACGACGCCATTGTTGTAATCGAAAATATCTCTCGTTATTTGGAAAAAGGAATGTCGCCCTGGGACGCCGCTATGAAGGGCGCTCAGGAAATTGGCTTCACAGTTCTGTCGATGAGTATTTCATTGGTGTCAGTCTTCATTCCCATTTTATTAATGGGCGGTATTGTCGGTCGCTTGTTTCGAGAGTTTGCAGTGACCCTATCTATTGCCATACTGGTTTCCTTAGTGATCTCCCTCACCGCCACGCCCATGATGTGCGCCAAATTATTGAAGCCAAAAAGCGAAGAAAAACGAGGTCGTTTCTACCGGGCAAGCGAGAAATTCTTTATCGGCATGCTAAATTTCTACGAGTGGACTTTAAAAAAGGTTTTACAACACGAACGTCTGACCCTGATGGTCTTGCTAGTAACTGTGGCTGCCACCGGATATTTATTGTACACCGTCCCCAAGGGATTTTTCCCGCAGCAAGACAACGGAACTTTGACGGGAGGAATCCAAGGCTCCCAAGATATTTCCTTTCAATCCATGAATAAACTGACACTCGAGTTTGTAAACATGATCAAGAAAGATCCAGCCATTGATCATGTCATCGCCTTTACCGGAGGTGGCAGTGCAACTAACGGTGGATTCATTTACATTTCGCTAAAGTCCCTTGAAGAACGAAAGATCAGTTCTTCGCAAATTTTAGATCGACTGCGCCCGAAGCTGACTTCTTTGCCAGGGGCCTCGGTTTTCCTGCAGGCAGGTCAAGATGTGCGCATCGGCGGTCGACCGAGCAGTGCTCAATTTCAATACACAATTCAAAGTGAAAATGTTCAGGATCTCACCAAGTGGGGACCTATCTTATTGCAAGAAATGAAAAAGCTGCCCGGGCTCTCCGATGTGAATACCGATCAACAAAATAACGGATTAAAAGCTCTTATAGAATATGACCGATTAACGGCTGCTCGTCTGGGCATCACTCCGGCAACCATTGATAGAACTTTGTACAACTCATTTGGGCAATCCCCTGTCTCAACAATGTATACTAATCGCAATCAATATTTTGTGGTGATGAACGTCACTCCGGAATATTGGCAATCCCCTGATGGCTTGAAGTCGACCTACATCCGAACCTCCGGCCGCGGAATGATCCCTTTGCAAAACTTAGGTCAATACAAAATCGACACAGCCCCTTTGTCCGTCAACCATCAAGGGCAATTTCCCTCTGTGACAATCTCATTCAACCTTGCTCCTGGAGTGGCCTTGGGAAATGCCTCTGCTGCGATTGAAAAGATGGGGCAAAATCTTGGCATGCCCCCCACCATTCATGGCATGTTCGCCGGAACACTTGAAGCCTTTAAAGCTTCATTATCGACGGAACCCTTGTTGATTCTGACCGCGATCCTAACGGTTTACATCGTTTTAGGAATTCTGTATGAAAGCTACATTCATCCCATCACGATTCTATCAACACTTCCTTCAGCAGGTGTCGGCGGTGTTCTGATCTTGATGCTCTTTAAATTAGACTTGAGTGTTGTGGCTTTGATCGGCATGTTGCTTTTAATTGGAATCGTTAAAAAAAATGCGATCTTGATGATTGATTTTGCCATCTCTGCGGAACGCGAGGACGGAAAGTCCCCCCGCGATGCCATCTATCAAGCCTGTCTGTTACGCTTTCGCCCCATTTTAATGACGACCCTCGCAGCACTTCTTGGCGCTGTCCCTTTGGCGTTTGGAACCGGCATGGGGTCGGAACTGCGAAGCCCCTTGGGCATCACGATCATAGGAGGTTTGATCTTTAGTCAGATACAAACTCTTTATACGACTCCTGTCGTCTACATCTATCTTGATCGTTTTGGCCTGTGGTGGAAAAAACAAAGAGGACACTCTTCACCTTCGGAGAAACCATTATGAAAAAACTTTTATGGTTTTTGTCTCTATTGTTCTGCGCTTGCGTAACGGGGCCTAAATATCAAAAGCCCGCTATTGATGCTCCGACAGCTTACAAAGAAGCAGGAGCAGAATGGAAGTTAGCAGCTCCTAAGGATCAAGTTCTGCGTGGCAAATGGTGGGAACTCTATAATGATCCGCAATTAAACTCCTTGATCGAGCAGGTAAATGTCTCCAATCAAACCATTGCTGCCTCACTTGCAAATGTTCGCCAAGCGAAAGCCTTAATCAAGACAGCTCGAGCTCAGTACTATCCAAATTTAAGTCTCAGTCCCAGTGCAACCAGACAAAAAGGCATCTCAGGTCCTAGCGGTCCCACAGCTACCAACTCAACCACTTATAACTTATTCTCAATTCCTCTTGAAGCATCTTGGGTTCCTGATCTTTGGGGACGAGTTCAAAATACCGTTCGACAAAATGTTGCCAACGCTCAATTGAGTGTCGCAGACCTGGAGAACGTGCGTTTGGCGCAACAAGCAGAGCTAGCAACTAGTTATTACGAACTTCGAGCCCAAGATGAACTGATTCAATTATTTGACTCCACAATTGAGGCCTATAAGAATTCCCTCAATCTCACGCAAACGCTTTCCAAAACTGGATTGGGTTCTGATGAGGCCGTCGCGCAAGCAGAGTCTCAACTGCGAACTACTCAGGCCCAGGGCACAAATTTAAGAATTGCACGGGCGCAGTTTGAACACGCAATCGCTCTTTTAGTAGGGAAACCTGCCTCTAGCTTTTCACTTCCACCGGGGAATTTGCAAGTAACTCCACCGAATATTCCACTCAGTCTGCCCTCCCAACTTCTTGAACGACGTCCTGATATTGCCGCTGCTGAACGAAGCATGGCCTCCGCGAACGCCACCATCGGCATTGCCACCTCCGCTTACTATCCACAACTTTCATTGACCGGAGCGATAGGATACAATTCTGACACTGTGGAAAATCTAATCAAAACACCCAATCTATTTTGGTCCTTAGGAGCCACCTTAAGTGAAACTCTTTTTGATGGTGGCTCCCGTTCTGCCACCGTTGAACAATACACGGCCTTATATGATCAGACCGTTGCTAATTATCGACAAACAGTGCTCACTGCTTTTCAGCAGGTTGAGGATGCCTTGGTCAGTTCGCGGGTTTTAGTCACACAACGAGAGCAGCAAGATCAGGCCGTAGCCTCTTCAGAACGGTTTTTAAAAATTGCCACCAGTCGTTTTCAGCTAGGATTAGATCCTTATCTTAACGTGCTTTTAGCGCAGCTTTCTGTTTTGGGAAACCAACAGGCCGCTCTGAATGTCCGTACTCAGCAGCTGACTTCAAGTGTTAAATTAATCGAAGCCCTTGGCGGAGGATGGGATCAATCGCAACTTCCCGATGAAAAAAAGCTTCTCGAAACTTCCTACACTAAATAGCTCTCAAATTTTAAATAAGACTCAACAAGTGGTGAATTCGCTGAAGAGTCTCATATTTCATGCTCTCGCATAGCCTCATTTTCAACGGAATGAGTGCAGGCATTGCTGATGAATCAAAATGAAACTTCACTAAAAACCGTCAAACTTTTTATAGACATTCTCTTGAACAATCCGATCTTTATACATCCGCCACAGTAATTTTTGCTGGGTTTTTGACAAGAAGCTATACTGGCCTTGAAAAGAACTCGGAGGTTCTGATGAAAAACTGTCTAGTGAGGATGCCACTTTTCTTATCTCTGGTATTAACGCCAATAATCTATACAAGGACCGCTAAGGCCGGCGACAACCGCAAACAAGCTCTTGAATCCAAAGAATTGAAAATTTATTTTGGATCTTTAACAAAAGATCAACGCTCTAGCTCAAAAAATTCCAACGAAATTTCAGATGTTCAAATTGATCTTGAACGTATTGATTATCTAACCAACAAAGGTTGGTACTCAAACTCTGGAAAAAAATCTGTGAAATTCAACAGAGACCAGCAAGATAATGATGATGGCAATGGGATCTCGTTAGGGGATGCCGACGGTTGCTCGCAAATCAGATTGGTTGTTGATAAAAAGAAATATGGCAAAATTCGCGACCACTTCGGCCATGAATGTACCGTCAAAGATGCCTTCGTCAGCATTCAATTGCAAAAAGCTTTAAACCTGCAAAATAAAGAAAATAATAAACTTAAAATTTTCTTAGATATGCGCGAATCGAAATTTGAATATGACAAAAATCGTGTTTGTATTTTCAAACCGAAATTCAAAGTCTATTCAGCGTCCCACGATAAAGAATGTATAAAAGATCATGAACATGATTCTGATCGAGATCATGATCGTGAACGTGATGATGACAAAGATCACCGTGGAGGAAAATACGCGTTTTATCGTAACGAGGACCGCGACGACCGCCATTCCGATAGCAGAAATTTTATCTCCAATCTTCGTGGCGTAGCCTCACAAAAATGTGGTGGCAAAAATCGTTGGGATGATGACGATGATGATCGCAAAAATCACAGACCGAAACAGTGTCAAAGCCATGGCGAAGTCCCTGTAACTCCGGATCCTACGCCTACGCCAGTTCCGACTCCAACGCCAACCCCTGTGCCATCTCCTACACCGGTACCTACGCCTGTGCCAACTCCGACACCTACTCCAGTTCCTACGCCAGTTCCTATACCTACACCTGCGCCATCGCCAACACCAGATCCAACTCCTGTGGTGCCAGTGCCTACTCCATCGCCGACTCCGGACCCGACGCCAGCACCAGTACCGACTCCGACTCCTACGCCAACTCCTGTGCCAGTACCTACACCTACGCCTGACCCTACACCGGTGCCAACTCCTACTCCTACACCTACACCTACGCCTGCACCAGTTCCGGCTCCAGTCCTAACGAACTTCAGAATTTTTGAAGTCACTTTAACAGGTGCCACAGTGGGATGGACAACGGATGCAGCAAGTACATCGCAAGTGATCATCACGGATCTTTCTACGGGGGTGCAAACTTCGACACTTGTCGACGCTACAATGACGACAACACATCAAATGTACGTCGACAACTTAACACCAGGAGTGACTTATCAGTTGCAAGCTGTAAGCTCCAACGGTTCTACTTCAGGTGTCAGTGCAACAATAATGTTAGCTAAATAGGTTCACCCAGACCCCGTATGAAAATGCGGGGTCTGGTCTGTTGTCTCCGGTCATATGATTCTTTTCTTAACTAACTAAATTATAAATTTTGTGCTGCGATTATGGAAACAACCCAAAAAGAGGATTCCATGAAAGCAATACTATCACTTCTAGTTTTAGTTTCTTTTTTGTGCTCTTGTTCTAACACTCCGACAAAAACCACCACTGCTTCCCAAGATACGGGACAAGCCATAGTTCGTAGCAAAGCTCCAGATACTCCTCAAGAGGAGCTCGCCGCTCTCAAGGAAGGCAACAGACGTTTTGTCAAAAACCAACAGCTAGGCCATGACTTCCATTTTCAAATCGACAAAACAAAGGACGGACAAAAACCCTATGCCGTGATCTTGAGTTGCTTAGATTCGCGCGTGCCTGTTGAAATAGTTTTTGACCAAGGAATTGGGGAAGTCTTTGTAGCCCGTGTCGCCGGAAATATTGAAAACAATGACATTCTTGGCAGCATGGAGTTTGGAACCGCCGTCACCGGAGCAAAATTGATCGTCGTCATGGGACACACGAAATGCGGCGCCGTTAAAGGAGCTTGTAACAACGTCAAGCTAGGTCATCTCACAGGACTACTGAAAAAAATTGAGCCCGCAGTTAAAGTCGTCAGAAGCTCGACACCTAACTTCGACCCCAACTCTTACGAACATATTGATCATGTCTCTGCTGAAAATGTCAGACTCACCGTCGCGAGAATCCGCAAAGGAAGTAAAATCATTCGCGACCTTGAATCTCAAAATAAAGTTCGCCTAGTCGGAGCCATGTACGACATTTCATCTGGGAACATTGATTTCTTAGATGAACAATTACCTCAAGAACCTTTAGCTTCTGCACAGTAAAGTAATTCAAACCAGCCCGTCTTTATAAAACGGGCTGGTCATTTTTAGTGTCGTAACTATTTACCGTCACGTAAGAAGATACTATGTTCTGAAAGAACCATTAGATACTTCATCATCATGTCCTGAGGGTAATTAGCCGCGTCGTTGTACTTGGTTTGAAATTCAACAATAAGTTGATATGTCTTTTCATTATCCATGTCCTTAACTTCGCGAGCCAGTGCTTTCTCTGCAACCGCATAAGCATTGGTGCTCATTTCTTGATGAGTCGCCTTTAGGAAGCTTTCAGGCTTGCTTGCGCTGAAGAGTTTATAGTACTTATACCCCTCTGCATCTGCTTGACGGAAGTTATAGTTCTTCGTTGCTAGCTCCTTGCGGTACTGAGTTGGAATGAATTTACCAAGCTTTGAAATCATCATTTCATAAAGCTTTCTTCCTCGACTGTCTGGCTTACCTGCCTCATATCTCTTTTGGAAGTCAAGAGCGATATTAATAAGCCCTTCGCTAGAAACAACTCGGCAAGTATCATCAACTTGAAGAGATGCTAAAAAGACATCGAAGGTTTCCGTGGTCATAGTTTTATAGGCCGCTTCAATGGCACTATCGACACGACTTGCATTATGACGCTCGGTAAAGAAATTCAAAAGGGTCAAAGTATATTCAGTCGAAGCATAGGATGTTTGGCCCGCTTTCAAAGTCGTTATGAAATCTGTCACGTATTTATTAAACTCTTTAATGGCATATTTTTCCTGCCAAGAGCCCTGTGTACTTGCCTCAATACGAGAAGCCCACAGTTGAACAACGTCCAATTTATCTTTAAGAACTGTATCTGCCTTTTTGCTGCAAGACAGTTCCTCACGCAAGGCAAGTTGCGGCACTTCCTTATTGGAAATCGCGTTGATATCTAAACTTGCGGCGCCCCCCATTGCTTCTGCTTGAACCTCAATCACAGCGACACTCGTGTCAGGACTGAGAGCTTCAGACACCAAGGCTGGGTTTGTATCTGCCAAAACAACATTGGTCATCGCCTTCACTGGAATGCGGTCTTTCTTGTCTGTAACCAGAGTGACACTGATAATTTTCACACGACCTGTTTTAGGTTTCGCCTTCAAAGAGGTCAATGGAAGAGCTTTAGCAAGATCCAATCTATAGGTATCGCCTCCCGTTTGTCGCGTGATATCGGCGATTTTACCAATACCTTCATAGGAGGGTATTGGTTGTGGCTCTGCCGGCGCGGCAAGACCTACCCAGTTACTGCTTGAGGCATTAGTAGTTGCAGCATGAGCAACCCCGGCGATTTGAAGTACGAGAATTGAAGTTAATATTCGTTGCGCCACATGACGATCCATTGCGATTCCTTTCTTATTGATAAATATCGAAAGCCTCATCGACTTTCGTCCGAGCTGTGATTCTGAATCGCTAATGTGGAAAATCTCGATAAAAAAAGAAGTCGTTGCTTAAAATCAGTATCTTGGATTGTCAATTTACGAACAAACGTTGAATGACATGCCTGCAGAGACAATTTGATAGGTAAATAACATAAAACTGATTCAATAGAATATTATTGCGGCCTTTAAGCCCTGGAACTTTGAATTCAAAAGTAGTTTGATACTTCGAAGGCGTCTTCGGCAGGAGCAGAATCACCAAGTCGAATTTGAAGTTCGCTCTTAAATGTAAGCTCTGCCAATATTGTTTAGCTTATTAGCGAGTCTTGGACTGTCGAACTTATCTACAGTGCCAGCTATTGTGTGATAGTTTGCCTCACAAAAACGGCTTTTCACTTGGTGATTTTTTCGTATTCCAGATGGCCATCAGATTCCCCTTGCCGAAGTGCTCAGGTCTGGCTAAAAAAGGCCATGGAAATTCAAAACTTAAAACGCCCCGAACTCTTGCTTCCCGTAGGTACAAAGGACATGGCCCTAGCAGCCATCCATAATGGCGCGGATGCCATTTTTATGGGAGTTCCCGGGTTCAATGCTCGTGGCAGAAGCCATGATTTCCAAATTGAAGAAGTCAAAGACATCATCGACACTTGCCACCTTCACGGCGTGAAGGTGAACCTCGCTTTTAATATTCTAGTCTTCCAAAACGAACTTCAGGCGGCTGTCGAAGTTCTGGAGAAAATTCTTCCTCTTAAGCCCGATGCTTTTATCGTTCAAGATTTAGGCTTGGTGCGCTTGATTCGCCAAATGGCTCCATGGCAACGTATTCACGCCTCCACACAAATGAGTATTACTAATGCCGAGGCTATTAGTTGGTTGGACGATTTGGGCATTCAGCGTTTTGTCTTGGCAAGAGAAAACTCCATTAAAGAAATTCAGGCTATCAAACAAAATACTTCCAAAGAGATCGAAGTCTTTGTCCATGGTGCTTTATGCGTAAGCTACTCGGGCCAATGTTTTACTTCTGAGGGCATTGGCGGACGCTCTGCCAATCGTGGCCAGTGCGCCCAGAGCTGTCGTTTTACTTACGAAATGCATGTCGATGGTGAAAAGCGCGACCTTCAAGGAAAGTCGTTCCTAGTTTCCCCTCAAGATCTTTGCGGCATCAATGAGGTTCCACAACTTCTCGAGGCCGGTGTTGACTGTTTCAAAGTCGAAGGACGACTCAAAACTCCAGAATACGTGGCGACTGCGGCACGAAGCTTTGATGAGGCCATCACCTCGGTGCAAGAAAACAAAGCGCTTTCAAGCACTGTGCTTATGAAAAAACAAATGGCCTCGGCCTTTTCTCGTGGCTTTTACAGTGGCTGGTTCCACGGAGTCAATCATCAGGAACTGGTGGAGGGTACATTCAGCTCTCATCGCGGATTTGAGTTTGGAAAAATTCAGCGCGTGAATGGCAACTCACTTGAAGTTGATCTTACTGATATGACTATCCTTCAAGGCCTGAAGGCCGATTTCATTAAACCTGGTGACGGCGTTCTGTGGGTCTATAAGGATCGCAATGGGCAAAGCGTTGAAAAGGGCGGTTTCGTATTCGCAGTAAAGAACCTCTCCCCTCGTCGCTTTGAACTTGAATTCTCAAGAGACATTGCGATGGATGGAGTTTATTTAGGTGCTCGTGTTTTCTACAACCATGACAAAGACCTTAAAAAAGATGTGACTCTGAGTGTAGAAGACAAGCAAAGAAAGAAACGACTTCCAGTCTCTGTTCGCGCAGAGGCATCACTTGGTAAACCACTCAAAGTGGAATACTCTGACGGCAAATACACAGTTTCTGCTTATTCCGAAAATGTCTGTGAAGCTGCCAAAAGCAAAGGACTAAACTCAACTGATCTTCAAGAAGAGTTATTTGCTTTGATGGGCAGCACTTTCCGTGGCGAAGAATTTGCTTGTGATTTGGGGGATGGCACTCCGCTGTTCTTGCCCAATAAACAAGTAAAAGAGCTACGCCAACGGCTGATTAAGGAACTGACGGACTTACGCATCCAAAATGGTCAAGCTCCCGTGTTCGCACCTCAAGCCCAAACCATGGGTTGGATTGCGAGTAAAAAGATCGCCGAGAGGAAAGCTCCAGGCGTGAAGCTCAACTTGTTACTGCGCGATAAGGGACAAGTGGAAGATGTCGCCAACGCCGTTAAGGCAGGCACCCTGCTTCCGGCAGACGTCAATCTTGCGATCTTGGATTTTGAATTCGGTTTAGATTTTGAACCCAGTTTGAATGTTTTAAGAGAACAGGGCTTGAAGGTCGGAATAGCGACCACCCGCATTTTGAAACCCAATGAACATCGCAATGTTAAACATCTATTGAATTTAAATCCCGATGCAATCTTGGCAAGAAATTTAGGCGCCGTTCAGTACTTACAGGCAAATGCTTACCAGGGACAGATTCTTGGCGACTTCAGCTTGAATGTCGCCAACCATTTGACGGCGCAATATCTGCTCGACAAGGGCATTTCTAGCGTTTGTTTAGGTTATGACCTTAATCACCTTCAGGTCAGTGAATTGATTCAAGCAGGTCAAGCAGAGCATTTTGAAGTGACGGCTTATCAATACATGCCAAGTTTCCATATGGAGCATTGTGTGTTTGCTGCTTTCCTCAGTAAAGGTTCAAGTTTCAAGGATTGCGGAAAGCCTTGTGAAAAGCATGAAGTAAAGCTCAAAGATCAGTTCGGAAACTGGCATCAGATTAAACCCGATCAAGAGTGTCGCAATACTATGTACAATGGAACATCGCAATCAGCGGCTCGCTATGTAAAGGAATGGGAGTCTTTCGGACTTGGCTACATCCGCTATGAAGCCCTAAAAGAACGAGGCGCCGAATTGATTACGAAAATTCAAGCGCATATCGACTTTATTAGCGGTAAAAAAGAATTAGCATCTTTGATCAAAGATCTTGGCGATGTGGAAAGTTATGGCCTTTCCGAAAGCCATTTCCAAAGAGAAAAAGAATATCAAAGCAGAAAGAAATAGGCTGCCATAGACAGCCCTGTCGTTCTTGGACAGAGGCTGTCTTTAGGATTTTGAAGAGTATTTAGACTTCAAATATTTTTCGTACTCTCTCAGTATCGAATTCATCACTCCCTTTAAGAGTTCATCGAATTCAGGATCTTGCCCTTGAGTTGAATTGAGTTTTACAAAGTCTGCTAAGATCTGCTCTTCGCGTTCAGCGTTGAAAAAAGGCAACCCTTGCTCTTGTTTGATCTTCCAAACTGCCATCGTCAAATCACGACGGCGCAAAAGCAAGGCATGGAGTTCCTTGTGAACCTGATCTATTTCCTGACGAAGACTGGCAATAGTTTCCAAAATAAAATCTACCTTTTTGTTTATTAAAAATTAATCCAAACGGAAGAGCGCAAATTTCAAGTAACGAAGCTCTTCCATCGCTAACGGATACGGATGATCTACTGGTTGTCCGCCAATATAAACCAACGTAGCTTTCTTTCGCACACGGGAAAAAGCTTCTTGGCAAATGTCCATAAACTCTCTGGAAGAGATGTGGCTTGAGCAAGAACTCGCAGCAAAAAGGCCTTCTGGATTGACCAACTTAATCGAATTCGCAAAAACTTTCGTGTAAGCCGCTTTGGCTTGCTCGACTGATTTTTCATTGGGTGCAAAACTTGGCGGATCCGTGATGACTAGGTCATACTTCTTCTTTTCAGTATTAAGTTGCTCTAAATAAGCAAAAGCATCGGTGGCAATATCATGGTGCACGGTCTTAAGCCCATTGATCTCAAAATTTCGATCCACGGCTTGAATGGCTACTTTGGCAATATCCACACTGGTGACTTCTTTTGCTCCGCCTTTAGCGGCAAAAATCGAAAATCCCCCGGTATAGCTAAACAAGTTAAGCACCGTCTTACCGTGAGCAAAGTGTTGGATCATCTTTCTGTTATCGCGTTGATCTAGAAAAAACCCTGTCTTGGCGGCATCACGAATATTAGAGGCGAACAAAACACCATTTTCAAGAAATTGCACTTCTGGCGCTAAAGTTCCGACGATATTAACACCCTTTTCATCGGCGTCATTGCGACGCTTAAGATAAACGCATTTTATTTGAGGAAAGTCGGCTTGAATTTTTTCAGAAATGACCTGGGCATTCCAAGTTCTTTCCATGATTGCGTGATCGTGCTTGATGACTGCTGTGTCGTTATAAACATCAACGATCAACCCTGGAAGACCATCACCTTCCCCATTAATAAGGCGGAAAGAATTCGTTACGGCCAAATCAAAAGTTTTACGAATTTCAACGGCCTTGCGCCATTGGCTTTCAAAGTAAAGCTCCAGAGTCCGCTTCATGTTATTACGTCTAAAAATGGGCTCCTCTGCCAAGACCAAAACGCGGAAACGCAACTGCGTATCCCCTTGCCAAATACCGAGTGCCAGGGCTTCGCCTTTATAATTCAAAAGATGAATTCCTGACTTCACAGAGCGGCCATCATCAAAGCAATTGGCAAAAATCCAGCGATGTCCCTGCTTCAGATGTTTAGTGACGTCTCGCTTAAGCTCAATTGTAAGAATAGGATCTTGAAATGTGACGGCGGCAGCAGGGTTCATTTAAGGGTCTCCAGGGATGTTTATTTATTCTAATTCCCTCGTGTTCACAAGGGGTTATGAGGGGCATCCAAAGGCGTTGGTAAATTTACAAGCCCCGGGGCTTGGTGTGTATCTTTTGATCTGCTTTATTTGACTCATACATCAATCTAAACGACTCTCCCGGGACGACATTACTTTCCCGGCCCTTGCCTTGGAGTTCCTTTGGCTCAAAAATCGCTTCCAAAACCCTCAGCACCCATCTTGTTAGACCAAAAGTTTTGGCAGGACTTCGCTAAAAATAATTGGGAGAAGAAGCCATTATTGTTAAAGAACGTCCACTCGGGCCTGCGCGAAATCAGTGACGCAGAAATATTTGATCTGTTGGTTCTTTATAGCAATCGCTGCCGCAAGCTTGGCAACCCTGAGGGCTTTAAGTTTTACATCGATGGGTTTAAAGCTAGCGAAGAAGATGTCTTGCAAGTCCTTCCTGAGAAAAAAGACAAATCACTTTTAGGTTATCACGCTCGCATGAAGGCGATGTTTCCAGATTATTGCTTGGTATGCGACGAGCTTTTGAAGGTGAATCTAAAAAAGCAGCACCTACTCACCAACTTTACGGATGAACTCTATCGTCATGTTGGCTTTCCTAATCGCTTTTCTGAAATGGGCCTTTATTTAGGAAATTACCGCAAAACACCTTTTGGTGTTCATGTGGATTCTTGCGGCGTCTTTAGTTTTCCAGTTGCAGGTTTAAAAAAGTTTCGTCTTTGGACCTCAGCTTATGCCAAAAAAAATCCCGGTTTAGATCGGGCGTTTAAGTATGATAAATATAAAAAAGACTCGCAGCTCTTAGAGGCTGGCCCTGGTGACATGACCTACTGGCCTTCGTCAGCGTGGCATATCGCTGAATCTGATGGTTCGTTCAGTGCAACTTGGAGTCTTGGCGTTTGGGTCGACCAGCCCCATAACGAACTGTTCTCTGAATCTTTAAAAAACCTTCTAGATAAAAAAGGCGGTCCTCTGAGCACTGCCACTACCACTCGTTTTAAAACTCTTCACAGCGACGCCGGGGAAGTGACCGAACTTCCCGAAACTTATCTCAAGTCCATAGAGTTGCTGCAGAACCTAAGTCAATTGGAACTGCAAGAGACTTTTTTAAAGTCATGGATGAAGCACATCTCTTTGCAAGGCTTTAAGACGATTCCACGGATTGATTTCAAACTGTCAGCCAAGTCACGCATTCAACTGCGCAGTGAGAAGTCCTTGATCTTGTGGCAACAAGGACTGACCTCAAAGGAAAAGTTCTATTTCAGCTTTGGCGGCGTCTTAGTTGAAAGTTCCAAATCAAGCGGATTGCTCAAACTCATCAAAGCCTTAAACGCCGGAGAAACTTGCCTCGTCGGTACATATTTAAAGGGCGTGCACCAGAAGAAGGACCTTCCCTCTTTGCAAATGCTTGCTAATGCTGGGGCTTTTTCTTAGTTACAATAAACTTGCGATTCTTTTGCGTTCCGGTAAGTGCCCACATTGCGGAATCTAAGAAGATTTAAAAGGTTAACATCCTGTTGCTCTCGCCCCCTATGTATTCTTCGCATTGAAAGACTCCAAATTTGACATCTCAACGATTGAGTCCACAAAAAGATTACGTATTGGAACCTTTGCAGGCTCTCTTTCTGAAGTTCTCTTACGCAAAAGAGGTTTCACCAATTTTAAATCTGTGACGACGGATGTGCAAAATGTACGCATGCTGAAGTCAGGACGCATTGATGTGTGGGTGGCCCCCCTGAGCTTCAGAAATCGCTACAAAGAAAAAGGAAGTCTCAGTGCTGACGACCTCAGGGTTGGCGCAACTCTCATCATGCTTCATGAATATCTGGCCGCCTCAAAGGACCTCGACCAGAAAACTATAAAAAGATGGCAAGATGCTTTTAAAACCATGAAACAAGACGGCAGTTACGCAACTATCATGAAGAAATATGGCTTCGAACCTTTAAAATAATGTCTTCCCTCAAGTAACTGCCAAGTGACTTTGAGTGAAGACATGCAGTTACGTCATTCACAGAAGAACCCATGCCACTAATTGCGAGGCTCCTCACGAGACTGTTTATTAAAGTCATGACGAAGTCGTGAGATGGTTTGATAGACTTCTTTTCTGGTGCGCGAGATGCCTCCCAAGGGACGATGTTCTTTTAAGCCGTTCCACGGATTAAAGGAAAGTACCTCACACTTCTCTCCTAAATAAGGCGCCTGTTTCGCGATCGTGATCTTGGCCACGGTAATAAACTGAGAATCACTTTCGCGCCACTCGATGGTTGGATCTTCGATGGGCATATCACGGGGCTTCAGACGCTCTTGCACTTGGAAAAGAAAGCAAGCTTCATTTCCAACAAGAGTTGCCGCTAAATTTTCGCGCAAGCGATTGATAGAATCAGAGACATTCACAAGCTGAGATCCAGGACATGGCTTTGCTCGAAACTTCATTTGGGTTGATCCCAACTTTGAAGCCGTCATTGAAAAATAGTTTGCTTCCAGAGGATTCACCATCTTCTTACCAAGAATCGTCTTCGCTATCCAACTTTCATGAAAAACGTGTTTGAAACTTATCAGCCACCACATAAGATCGCCATTGACGACGGCCTTTTGAAACTGAACATAGTCAGCAGCATTACGTACAAAGAAAACTGGATGATTCACCATCAAAAAATCCTGCGACGTGGTTTCATCATCAGCCCCGTCGAGATTGCGCTCACCATTAACTCCAAGCACTTTAACGGCCATGCCGCGACCATCGCCCTGATGATCGTCTTGCGCTTGGCCTGACCCATTTGAAAAACGAATCACCGCCGAGTAGTTCGCAGCCTCTGCAAACAGTCCTTGCTTCAATCTTGCAGGAACTTGATCAAGAACCTCAAACTGCGCGTTCACACAACCGTGTTGCTTGCGATGGGCATCTCGAAACGCATGACCATTTTTATTGGCCTCACTCGTCACCTGGGTCGCGATTAATTTGGAGACGTCGTGGATGGCTTGGGCTTCGTTCGTAGGAATCTCCTCTCCATCAAGGTTGGCAGCCATCACCATCGCTGGAGAAAGCAGGATCGCTGCAATCAGGTGGGTAAGTTTTAAACGCATCATGGATACCTCTTTGAATAAATGACCGAAATCGCGGCTACATCTACCAATTGAGTTCTTTTTTTGATATCTAGAATCAAAAAGTACCTATTTTAGGTATCTTATCCTCTGGAGCCCCCCTATGGCCGGAACTCGCACTGAATACCAAATTGCCATCGATTCTTTGAAATCCACGCTAAAGCGCCAGCGTGTCACTTACAAAGAGTTAGCCCAACGCTTAGAGCTTTCAGAGTCCGGCCTGAAGAAGATCCTTTCCGCTAAGGACGGCTCTTTCCAGCGCCTCGCGCAGATTTGCAAAGAGTTGGGATTGTCGATGCAAGAACTTTTACAAGGAAATGCCGAGCAAACACATGAAGTTTTTTATTCAGACGATCAACAAGAGTTTTTACTGGCGCATCCCCGGGCTTTATCTTTGTATTGGGCTTTAGTGCTAGAACGCCGAACACTTCCAGACGCACAAAAATTTGTGGGCCTGACAGAAAAAGAAACTTTTTCGATTCTTCGCAAACTTGATCAGCTTGAACTTTTAGAGCTGCTGCCGAACACGCGCGTGCGAGTCCCCCCAGTGCGACCGGTTCGCTGGGTGGGTGGTGGGCCTTTAGTAAGTAAGCTTTATCGTGATTGGTCGATGAAGTTTTTGACTTCTGTCGCGACACCAGAACAAAAACCAGATCAGCTGTTTATTATACGCTATTACCGCGCCAGTCGCCGCACCATTGATGACTTGATGACTGCGCTTCGCGATCTGGAAAACGAGTTTGTCCGTCGCGCCACCCGCGATATGCGCAGCGAGGCGCCGGATTTAGAGCATCTTCGTTGGATGATGACCGTGGATAAGAAAAGTTTTTTGGAGTGAGGAACCGAATTTTCAGGTGAGAGCCATCACCCGTCTTTTTGTATATTAATAATCATCTAATCTTAGAAATCAGCGGACTTAATAATCTTAATAATCTTTTTGCTAACCAAATTGTTATGCTTTTCAGGCCTGAAGACCAAACAGACCTCATCTTTAAATACCGGAGCATCTTTTAATTTTTTCAGATGAGTATACTGAGAGGCCACCCGCGTTGGCAAAAGACCGTATCCCAAGCCCAACGACGTCAGCTTAGCCACGACCTCAAGGTTAGAAGAATTAAGCACACTATTAAAATTAATCATCTTATCAATTTTCTCAAGTATGTATTGTGATTGCGACAGATTCTGATCGAAGATCAACTTATCTTGGGCATTCTCGGCGTAAAAAATTGTAACTTCATCACGGCATAATGTATTGATCACGAGATCAGGATGTTTGATCGGGTTCACAACTATACCGAAATCCGCCTCCCAGCTGATGACCTTCTCTGTCATCTCTCTTGAAAGGCCGTGAATAAAATTAAAATCAAGGCCCCGAAGGTCCGCTTGAAGTTTCGGCATAAAAGATTGAAGTGTATAAAGTGCAACCGAAGCATGTGCCGCAATTGTATAGCTGCCTTGAACAAAGCCCGATTCTGGATTGGCTAAGTTTTGCGCCTGCTCCCACTCATATAAAAGACGACGAGAGCGCTTTTTAAATTCCTCCCCCAGCTTTGTCAGTTGGAGCCCGTTTTTAAGCCTAATAAATAACAGCCCCCCCAGCTCACTTTCCAACCTTTTCATCGCATAACTCAGTGCTGGTTGAGATATTCCAATGATTTCTGAGGCCCTCGTAATGTTGAGGGTTTCACTGATGGTTACAAAGTATTTAATATCGTCCATTATTAGAGACATAAATATTCTTTATTACAACGATTTAAATAAGTCATTTTATTTATTCCTGAAAAATTTGTAGTTTTCGCTCAGGAGGACATATGAGAACTACAGAGTACAACTCAATCACTACCAGCGAGTCCGCAGTCAAAACAGCGGAAAGAATATTGGCCGAAATCATGACTTATCGTCGTGTGGCTGAGACTAACAAATCGTGCGGGGATTCAGCTTGCCAAGCCTGCTCTTCATCTCATTTACCGAATATCGTTTCATCGATTCAAGCCGGTAAAGCCGTTACCTTTGTGTTACCGGCTTTTCCTGGAAAGTCTCCAAACCTTGAAAAAGTACTAGGCCATCTTCCTGACTATGCAGAGAAAATTTCTTTGGATTTTCTTGGAAAGCTTTGCCAAAGAATCAAAAAATATTATTCACCCGGAATTAAAATCATTCTGTGCTCAGACGGCAGAGTTTTTAGCGATGTGGTAGGAATGCTGGAAAGCCATGTGACCTCCTACCAATTGGAATTAAGCCGACTGATCGAAGAAATGTCACTTTCGGATATTTCAACCTTTAATCTGGATGAAATCTACAACGACCTCAGTTTCAATCAAATGCGCGACGAACTGATGAAATCTTACGGAAAGTCCCTAGACTTTCTCAAACATCGCGTTCGCAATGGGGCCACAGCTCTGGGCACTCCGGATGAACAAGAAGCCCTTAGTATGTATCGCGGAATCACGCGATTTTTATTCGAAGACTCGATTTATCCAGGACAAACGAAAAGTCGTTCGGCTGTACAAAAAGAATCCCGCTCTAAAGCCTACGAGGTGATTCGAAGAAGTAATGCGTGGAGCGAGCTAATTGCAGAGCGTTTTCCTGAAGCAGTTCGATTGTCTATTCATCCGCAAGCATGCGGAGCAAAGAAATTGGGAATACGTTTGGTTGGAAATGAAAGCTGGATGACTCCATGGCATGGAGTGGCCGTTGAAACTAAAGCCGGCTTTGTCTTATTAAAACGTTCCGAAGCTGAAGCATTGAATGCCGAATTAATTTATTCACTTGACGGCCAGCCTAGTCATTACGTGTTGAATGAAAAGAGTATCTTGGAAGGAGTGTCATATGAATTATAAAGTGACTTACTTAAAACCCTTTGGCGTGGTCATTGAACCTAAGAGCCCAAACACGCATGTAGAAACTCTCGACCTAGAGAGTTTGCGCAACTTCTTCAAGCAGGAACATTTGGTTTTACTACGAGGCTTTGACACCTTTAAAAATTCTGAAGAATTTTCTAACTACTGCGAACTATGGGGAGAGATCAGCATTTGGCCCTTTGGCAAAGTGCTTGAGTTGATTGAACAGGCCAACCCGGCAGATCACATCTTTGACAGCAGTTACGTTCCCATGCACTGGGATGGAATGTATCGTCCTCAAGTTCCTGAGTATCAGATTTTTCACTGCGTAAACGCTCCTTTGCCAGGGCACGGTGGACGCACAACTTTTTCAAACACGGTTTTAGCTTTGCAAAATGCTTCACCCGCGACGAAAGAGCTATGGAGCCATGTGACGGGAGTCTATAGTCGGAAAATGGAATTCTATAACAGCAAGACCGTCTCGCCGATTATCACTCAGCATCCACACAGAGACTTTCCTGTCATTCGCTATAACGAACCTCACACTGAAGAGAAGGGACGTCTTGTGAACCCGGTCGACATGGAATTTACCGGCATCAGTGAGAAAGAACTGGACCTCTTTCATAGCAGCTTGCAGAAAGCTCTTTATGCTCCCGAAAATTTTTATGCACACGAATGGCAGGAAGGCGATATCGTTGTCACCGACAACTTTACCCTTTTGCACGGCCGCGAAGAATTTGTCTCCAAATCACCTCGCCATATTCAAAGGGTTCAAGTTTTGAGCAATCCACCATTTAACAATCCAGGTTTGGAATCATACAAATGAGCACTCAAGTCGTCGATCTAGTCATAGCTGGGGCCGGGCCCGTAGGAATGATGTGTGCTTATCTTGGTCAGCTTTGCGGCCTGCGCACAGTGATTGTCGACAAATCAGAAGCACCTTTAAGCGTCGGTCGAGCTGATGCTTTTAATGCCCGCACCTTGCAACTTCTTGAGCTGGGTGGATTATTTGACGAGCTCTATCCTCTAGGAAAGCCATGCAATACAAGCTCAGTCTGGGCAGATGGAAAATTCATCTCTCGACAATCCACATGGTGGGAAGAACTTGAAGGCTGCTTTCATAAACATTTCCTAATGCTGGGACAATCGTACATAGAAGGTCTACTAGATGAGCGCCTCAAAAAAATAAATTCCCCTGTAAGACGTCTAACCGCCATCGAAAATATTGAGATGAATGACAACGGGTGCCTGACCACCCTTTCGAATGGCGAAACGATCCAATCGCGTTACATCATTGGAGCTGATGGCTCGCGGTCTTTCGTACGCGAGAATTTTAAAATTCCATTTGAAATCATCCGACCACAAATCGTCTGGGCTGTCATTGATGGCGTTATCAATACGGATTTTCAAAAAGTTCCAGAGATCATTGTTTTTCAGGCAGAGACCTCAGATGTCGCCTGGATTCCAAGAGAGGGCGACATCGACAGATTTTATGTCAGAATGGACAACAAAGAGTTTTCGTTGGAAGACGCTATTGCTAAAATCAATCGGGCCATGTCCCCACATGAATTAAGTTTTAAAGAGATCGTTTGGTTTTCCCAGTTTTCGGTCAAAGAATCCGTAGCTGAAAAGTTTTTCGTACAGGACCGCGTTTTCCTTGTGGGCGATGCCTGTCACATCCACTCCGTCAATGGAGGACAGGGCTTAAACACTGGCCTTGGCGATGCATTTAATCTTATGTGGAAATTAAACATGGTAATGAAGCATGGTGCTTCCGAAAACATTTTGCAGAGTTATGAAAATGAACGCCGCCCCGTTGCCCAGAGTGTGATCGCGACTTCAGGGGAACTTGTGCGCGCTACAAAGTATTCACAAACCGGAACCCATGCTGAAGACTACATCAAAATTGTTCAAAAGCGCTCTGGAAATATAACTGGCATGGGAATTCGTTATGGCAAAGAGGATTTGCCGGGCTCTCGCCTATTTGACCTAGAAGTCCATGACGGAAATACTCAAACTCGGCTTTATTCGCTTCTCGATTATACTAAATTCACGCTGCTGATTTTTGGCGATACTGAGTTTCAAGATAACTTGCCTGACTTTGTTAACGTTATCCAAATTGGCACGCAACAAAGTAACGCCAACTATTGGACAACAAATTCTTCCTATAAAAATCAAGCGATTTTAGTCAGACCTGATTCCTATATAGAGGCGTCTGTTCCTGGTGACAAAATCGATTTGCTTGTTGAAAAACTGAAGGAGTATCAATCATGAGCAGACCTGTCGTCATTGTCGATCCCAGATCTTCGGGCATAGAACTAGCTCCGGCCTTTAAAGCTCGGGGGATACCGACGATTGCGATCGAATTTCAGTCTGTAAAAAAAGATCATCGCGGCTTCGGATCAGAAGTTCAAACTTCTGATTTTACCGAAATCATTCCAAACCAGCCAAATCTTTCCGAGATTCTAAAAAAATACAATCCCCTGGCTATTATTCCTGGCGCAGATGCGGGAGTAGCCTTGGCGGATACTCTAGCTGCAGCTTTGACACCTCAGTTCGCCAATGATCCCAAAAAATCCCTGCATAGACTGCACAAGGCACATATGCAAAAAGCTTTAGAAGAATCGGGAGTTCCATTTTTAAAGACGCTCAATACCTCATCCGAAAGCGAAGTAGAGGCTTGGCTCAAGAAAAATGACTTGATCGATTCTCCCCTCATTATCAAGCCGCCGATTTCTGCTGGCAGCGACAAAGTTTTTCATATTCCCGCCAAAGGAGATTGGAAAAAAGCCTTCACCCGTGTTCTGACTGAGCCATCTTTTATTACAGGCAAGATCAACGAAACTGCCGTTGTGCAAGAAGAGGCGATCGGTACGGAGTTCGCCGTAGGAACTGTGAGCGCCAACGGTCAACATTATCTCACACATTTGATTAAATATAATAAAAGTTCGACCGAAGACCGCAAAACTGTTTTCGATCATGTCGAGTTTATCGCATACAACAAAGAGACTTATGGTGAGATATTTGAGTACACAAAAAAAGTCTTAGATGCTCTGGGAATTCGCTGGGGTGCTGCTCATACTGAGGTCATGCTCACTCAAAAGGGTCCTCGCCTGATCGAAACCGGGGCCAGAATGTTGGGAGGTCCCACTGTTGGTTTTGCTCGAGAGGCCACTGGAAGTAGTCAAGCTGATAAGCTGGTCGAGATCTATGCCGATGGTGATGTTGCGAATAAAGACTTTGTATTTAAAAAGACAGTGGTGCCCGTCTTTCTGAGATCACCCGCAGACGGTGTCGTAGCAAATGCTGAAATCTTTGAGGATGTTTACAAATTACAGACTCTATTGAAACCGTTCATTTGGTTTAAAAATGGCGACGTTGTTCCCCATACGGTCGACTACCTCACGAGCATCGGAATCGTTGCTTTATCTGGGGATCGCGAATCGATTTTCTTAGATTACAAAAAAATTCGAGATATAGAGTCGCAATTGGTTGTGCTTAAAAGATAGTGGTTAGGCTCCAATGAAGTCAGTGGGACTCTTGATTTTCTTATAAAAAAATCAGGTGATCCAACTATGGAACGAACTGCATGAAAACTACTGCCAGCATTTGAGATAGCAAATGCGAAGCACTTCCAAAATTTGAAATAGAAACATGGAAATGCACTTCGTTGTGAGATTCTCTTTATGTAAGGGACGTCCCGATATCTCACAAATCAATAGATCAGCAAATAAAAAAGCAGGCGCCATAGGCAGCCTGCTTTTTTTATTCACTACTATTCGTTTTAAGCCAAGAACTAAGGATTCAGAATTTGACAAGTCCAAGGAACTGGATTGTCGCCGCCAAAACCTGAAACGGCTTTATAAGTGAATACGATCTGAGAACCATTTTTTTGAAAGAGGCCCGCTACAATATTAGAATCAGTAACACCCCAAAAACCTACGCATTTCGCTGTAGCATCTTTAACACTACCGATGCAAGTAAGCTTCGCATTGCTCATACCATCCATCAGAGCTACGTTGTCTAGTGCGCCCTGATATCCGACAGACGCCGTAATGAACTGCTGCCACCCCTCGCCATTGCAACGTAAATACTGATTCGCTGCTTGAGAAACTGTTGCACTTAAAAGACCCACTAAAAGTACCAAAATAGCTTTCATTGGAAAATCCTTTCATTGTTTGATTTGCATTCTTTAAATTTCAAGAACTATAGAACTCGAAAAGCTTATAGTTTTATATTTTATATAAGTAAACCGAAGAAGCCCGATACCTGTGATAGGAAAATACCTACGTAATTTCCAAGACACATGCCCTGACAACTCACAACGCAGATAACACACACACGTTAGAAACAACCAGGCAATAGTTGCTCTTCTCATGCGATCACAATTTAGCGTAACTGGAGCTCTTTATATTTGATCTAGTTACAGCATATAAAAATTCTTTGTCCTAGAATTTGAACTCAGTCTCTCAGCTTGTCTCAATATTAAGACTTTCATGCACGATATGACCATCAAGACAAACCAATTGAATCTGATATTGTGTTTCAATGGATCCGGCATTGCATTTATCGGCCACCATAGGTGGTATCAATGCAAAATCGCACTCTAGGCCCGATCGCTAATGCTAGGTAATTAGATATGAACAAAATGAAATTTCCCGATAATCAGGCTGAACAGGCTATTTTGGATTTGGCTCGAGAGCTTTCTTTTGAAGTAAAAGATCTCGTCTATACACCAAATGATAAACTCTCCGGACTTGTAAGAGACAGTGGTAGTAGCGATTGGAAATGGGTTTTGGCAAAGCCCGATAGCAAGGTGCAAATCTCAGTTTCTGTGCTGTACCCTTACTGGTCGGTGGTGCTGCATATTTTTAAGGCTCATGCCCTTACCGATATGCATGAAATACTTAATGGCAATGAATGGCCCAATATTGAGTTTAATATAGAAGATTATGTCGATGCAGATGCTTTAGATCGCATGTATGAAGATCAATTGAGTATAATCGAAGAAGTGATGAATAAGAAAGACAAAAAAGGTTGGCTGCATATCGTAAACTTTAAAAAGAAGAAATAAGGACTCGGCTTTAGGTGGACCAGTTTACTTTGAAGACTTATTGCAAGAATTTTTCGAAAACTATTCGTGAGTTTCAGGTGCTCAGTGATTCTTTTCAACTTCGCGGGCGAAGCGCTGTCTGAAAACTTCAGAGTCCTCCACTAACGCATGATAATCCAGATTCGCTGGCGAAATGCCCTCATAGCCAAGTCTGCGCAAGATGCCGTTCACCTGAGTCATATAAATTGAATAATTCGCCAGATTGAAGATGTGCCCACTGACACCCAACTGCACATAATCCGCCAGATAAGGCAGAACCTGTTCACGGGGCTGACCTTCGCGCATCAGTTTCAAAGCCGTCAGCAAATTTAACTCCATCAAATCCAAAAACTTGGGAATACCATCCACCGGGGGATAAACATAGTACACGCTGCCTTCACCAGACTTGCGCGAAGGTAAAAGATCTGAGGGAACACTGGCGATTTTCACGGGTTCTGTCACACCTATCGTGCCCGCTTGGAAATCCCCGTCCAGAGTTTTATTCACGGAGATCACCAGGCGCAAACGGAAATTCAGTTTTCCCAAGTTGAATACCTCATTTCTGAATTTTCCGGGAACTGCTTTATTTAAGAATATATAATTCCAAAATCCAATGCTTGAGCCCCAGTATTTGCTGTTGCCATCTACCCCGGCAGCAACAATGCGGTGCTGAGCGCGCAGCATTTCTTCAAAGTCACGCTCACGGCCTGCCAATACATCATCGACAAAAGGTTCAAACACCAGGCGCATACTATCGTGCAGGCGCTGCGGATAACCTTTGTCAGAAATTTTCCCATTTCGCGTGGTCAGGTAAAGCCACCGGGAAGATTCCGGGGATAGTGCCGTGATTTCGTTGCTCTTGGCTGTACGGGTTTCCAAAGAGCCCGCAAAGGCCAATGGATTCTTCCTTTGCTTAAGAATTTCGATGATTCTGCCCACGGCAAACTCATCATCTGTCAGCAGTGCGGGAAGATCTTTTTGCTGATTATGACTTTTTAAACGGCCGCCGCGACGATTGAATCTAAGATTCGCACGTGCTGAATTGTAATGACCCACTTCTGCCATAATTCCGTAATCAATAATCTTGATCTGTAAAGTCTGCGGATTGATCAAAATATTCTGCAATCCCAAATCAGAATGCACCAAATTTGCCGCTTTCAAAGTCTGAAGAGCCTTTTGCAATTGCACTGTGATCTTGGCAATGCCTGCAGGACTGACTCCTGATTTCTGCCAAGCAAGCCAGGAATCCATGCCGATCAAGCCCTTTTCATAAGGGGAAATCAGCACCTGATTTTTCTTTTCAAAACTGTATTTCAAAAACAGATTCTCGTGATCCACCTGGGAAAGCCTGTCACTCATTGAGGCTTCAAAGCTTAGACTGGCTTGAGCCATCTTTCCGCCTTTGGCAACCTTCACCGCTACTTCAGTTTTACCATCTGAAGGCAAAACCCCACGATAAACCACACCGGAAAAACCTCTACCCAGAGGAGCTTCAGCCAAATGATATTCACTCAATCTTGCCCGCGTGCCTTTGTCGTCGAAAAACAAATCCGTGATAGACCATCCTTTAAGGGACTTCCATGACTGCGCAATTCGCTCCCCCAACGAGGTGGCGGGACCTTCAACAGTGACATTTATCTGAGCCGGTTGTTCAGAAGTTTGCCAGACATGCTTGGCCAAACTCATTTCATCTGTCGCAGTTTCAACAGGTTCTGATGCGCTAAATACGCCGCTGCACTTCGTTTGCGCGTTTACCGCAAACGGAAGGCTGCAAATCATCAAAATCATTAACAACAAGGTCTTCACCATACCAATTGTTAATGCAAACGCAATGCCCTGAATTTGTGTCTTAAAATGAGACGCTTAGGAAAGATAGACCCAGTCACCTTTGCCGTTTTCAATCTTGAAAACGCTCATGCCCAAATCGGGAAAGCAAAGAATTCTCCATGACTATAAATAGACATAAAAAAACCGAAGCTTGCGGCTTCGGTGATTTTACCAGTTATCGCCAGAAGAAGTCTAAGTTTATTGAAGACATCCTATCCTAAGTTGTAATGGATCTAGAAGCTCTTGAATGACTGCCTGATGAAGCCGCGAATAAAAAGGTTGTTTCAATACGTTCGAAGTTTCAATCGTCGACGTTTCAAAAACGGCCTTGGCATTTGCGAAAGAAAATGCGGAACGTGAGGGCGCAACGGTCAAGGTCTACGACATGGACGTGCTTGAAGGCACGGCCAAGTTAGCCAGTCAGCACTATGACATCGTCATTGCCGATCCCGCGGGCCTTTATCAAAGCTAAAAGACGTTCCTATCGGCAAGCATGCTTATATCAAAATGAACACGCAGGCCTTCCGCGTGGTTAAAAAGCATGGCTTTGTGGCATCTTGTTCATATTCTGGATTATTAGAGGAAGAAGAATTCGGCGATGCGATTCGTAAAGCCAGCTTACGCAACTTTACGGAAGTGCGTAGCGTTTTACGCGGCAGTCATGCCGGCGACCATCCGACCCTGATGCAATTCCCTGAGGCGTTTTATCTTAAGATGTACGTTCACTTCGTGCAGTAGATAATGGCGTCGACGCTTGTTTGGAAATTTACGCCGACGCTTATAAAAATTAGTAATTAGGAATAGGGGCCAGCAGGTTACACTTGTACAGAGGGTCGTTAACAGCTTCTTGGCATTTTTTTAACATAGGATATGGTTTTCCATCAATCGGCTCCGGTACCCATTCAGTAAATTTCATACCTAGAATTTTGTGTTCTACGTTGTTGAAACGTGAACGACGAATAAAGTTCGATGTGCCATTTATCTAAAAGACCTCTCAGGTCTGTTCCGTAATTGAGTCCGCCCTCATCGCGAGCTGAATAAGATTCCCACAAGCGGTTCTCTTGGTTAGATTGGGATTGATAATCGCTAAAGAACGAAATCCGGGCAAGACATCTATATTCATCGTATGGATTTAGATCTAAAAGATCCAGGCGGATGCTTTTAAAATCTTCCGAATCGACGACTCGGTTGAGAGTTATGCGATCACTCTGGTAAACCTCTTGTTCCGCAGAGGCGCTCTGTGACCACGCAGACAGACCCGTCAGAAAAATTGCTCCAGTAAGGCTAAGTGATATCCAGGCTTTCATATTAAACTCCTATAGAGTTGATAATTCTAATTATCACCCTTATTAACAATTCCTGTGCCCAGTAATAATATGAACCTAACTCATTACGATCGACCTGGTACTCCCTATTCTAATTTTTTCGGTCCACCAACAAATAAACGTCGGTCATCGATTAGAAGTTATACGAACGCCAAAGCTGGCGGCTCTAGGGATGTGTGCGCCCTGACGGTGAGCACGCGCGACTAACCCCACTCATCAAGCAAGGTTGTGATAGCAAAGTCGCCAAATTTTAGGCGTAAGAGTGCCTCCGACCGTTTTTCACGGCATCGGAAAATTCAAAAAATAAAATTTTAGATTTTAGATTTTAGAGAGCTTTGCGGAGGTTCCACGGATTCGGGCAAGCACTCGTCTCACGGACGGGAAAATAAAAAAGGCAGTCTTTTGGACTGCCTTAAAAACTTTAATTAAATCTGTCACTTAGGCTCTTTCGCCATTTACTTTGGAAAATAAATGGCGAACCGTATTGGACGAGTTTAGAACTCAACTGTGGAACTAACCTTAGGGTGTTTTCAGCTTTTTATACTCTAGAATAAACTGATCCAACTTATCCATATGACCTTCTTTTTGGGCCCATCTCTTTATTTTATCCAGGGAAATTGGATGCTTCTCACAGACCCACAACGCATGAATAAGACTGCGTCTATCGTTCCAATGAAACCAAGCAGCTAAACGATCCATCACACATTGCGTGGGAGAAAACATAGTGACTGTTACTTTTCCGACCTGCAGCTGTCCTTCAGGTTTTACTGGGATTTGCTCTCCTATCGCCACTGGACCTGATGGGAACTCAACATAAAGTTCTGAATTTGGATGATGAAAATATCGTCCCTCTTTTTTAAAGCCTATCTCTGCAAGAGCTGCCGTAATAACTTCATGAGAGTATGGTGAAATAAAATCCAGATCACGCGAGGCGTGCTTTTCTTCGGTATATATAGAAACACAGGCTCCGCCAACTAGCACACAGGAGATACCATGCTTTTCAAGTTGATGAACGACTGCCGCTGCAAATTCTTTGCGGCTCATTGATTTTTTTATTTTCATAAAGCCTTATTCTTCTTTCGAGGTCGCATGCGCTTCATGAAGTATTTTTCTTGTTGATCAATAGGAATATTGGAAAGTGCTTTTTGCAAAAGAGCATTGAGCTCTTTTGCAAGAAACCAAGACTTGTTCAGAGTATAAATGCGGGTTCTTCCCTTGTCTTGACCAATCAGAATATCCGCCTGCTCAAGTTTCAGTAAAGTGCGAGTGACTTGGGTTTTACTTATTTGAAATGTATTTGCAACCTCCAGAGCATAGCTTTCACCTATGGCTGCGATAAAAAGAAGGCATTTCTCTGTTGTCTGGCTCCCAAAAAGGTCTGCAAGCATATACTCCCCTAATTAGGATAATATCGTCCTATTTTAGGGATATATCAAGTCTAGGACACGATATGTCCTAAATTAGGACTTAATAGCCCTGATTTAGGACTTAAATGGTCATTATTTGACGGCAAATTCGCGCGGATTTTGGAAATAAAAAAGCCGAAGTAATCTTAAGCAAACTTATTCAAGTAAACTGACAGCTTCCGCTTCTCACGGTTCAAAGAGTAATGTTCCGTGAGATCTCTGGGTAGATGTTGCAGGGACCGGGCTTTTCTTTTACTGTTTCATCAGTCTTTGTGCGAGTTTCAAGCAGGTGCGATTCTCCACCGAACCGACTGGGAACTCTTCCGCTTTCTCTTTGGCAGCCTTTGATGGATCAACATCTGGCGTATCGCTTGTCAGCTTGATACCTTTCATTTCAAGATAATCGATCAGCATTTCAGAGCACTGGCCGGCTGCGTTTTCAACCATATGAATCTCGAAATTTTCGTCATCCAGACAGCTGTCATCACCACAGCCTTCGCCTTCTTCCGGCGCATAAAGCTTGTATCGGCCCAGAACAATCTTTAAAAGCCCCAGTGCTTCGTCAGTTTCTGAAATCTTTGAATAGACAGAAAAGCGACCGCTCTGCACCAGATAAACCAGAAGACTTGAAATCGTGGACTTCTCACGTGCGGGTCGATCATCGTAGTCGGTATATTTCACATTCACATCCAGCTGATTTGCAAGCACAAGGGCCCCAAAATCCTTCAATGAACGATCACTATCTGCCGCATACTTACACTTGGAATAGAAGCCCTGAACAGAATCGCACTCTGAGCCCACGTCTTCATTGACAGGCAGCATCTTCTTAATAACTTTTTGGACGTCCTTCAATGCCGGCAGCTTATCTGCAGAAGATCGCGTGCCGACGTAAAGATCATCAAACCACAAACCGCGTTTCTTCGTACCGTCAGATGAGATCAGAACACCCTGACCGGTGCGGGAGCTGATCAAAGCGCCTGGTCGTTGTCTGTCAGGACGAATGGAGTATTCGCCAAGGTAAACACTGCCGTTACCATAGGACACAAGCATATCGCCTGTGGGCTTGTTCGCTGTCCACAATCCTTTGATATTGATTCCATTCGAAGTGGAGAGTGTTCCGGATCCTTCACACATTCCATTTTTTATAGCGCCGGAATAAGCTGCATCGCCAACTTTGCTTTGGCTGGTGCCGTTTGAATTGCCGTTACCAGAAGCCTTCGTCGAGGCTCTCACAATCTTGGGGTTGTCTGCTGTTAAATCGGCGAACGCGATCAGGCTACCCTCAACTTCCAACCTGTTTGCGGAGGTGTATACGTAGTGGCCATCGCTTTCTTCTGAAAAATACTTGGTATCCATGAAGTCGTATGCCAGTACTTCACCATTTCCGCGGTCTGTGGGTTCAAAAATCTTAACGAACCCAACCTTTCCATTGATTTTATCCGGACTATCTCCGCACGGATTTTTATTCCCATAGCGGGAAAGTCCATTTGGTGAAAAAATAAACTTTATGAACGCCTTGGCCGCCTGCTCTTCACTTAAACACTTGCCCTGATACTGTGGCGATTTCGCCTTCAGATATGCACCATAGGTCACAGGACCGCCGTTGCACTCAATCACTGCTCCATACCCACAATAAGCACCGTAGCCGGCTGCCACCGACAAGCTGGAAAATAACACCATCGCAGAAAGAAAAAAGAGTGATGCCTTCATAATTACCTCGCCGGCGTCATATAAGACTGAATGGAAATGGGTGTATAATCATCGACGATCATGCATCTGTTGGTATAATTCGCATCCAGACAGTGCTGGATGTTTTGCTTCGCTTTCTCCTGGGCATCAGCCACTGGAGACCTTGAGTTCTGCGCAGTGAACAAGAACGCATATACACCAAATGAATCAGCGTCTCTAAAAAGCTGCCCGGCTTCATTGGTTCTGCACACCTTGCCGATCATCATTTTGTCCTGAAGCATATAGGCGGTATTCAAGCCCACAGTGCCGGAATCGGGGCAGGTATTCTTGCCCTGCTCAAAGTTTGCAGAGACAACAACATCAATATCGTTGTACTGGGCAGGCTGTTCCAACTGACAACTTAGGCTGACAGCCCAATAGCAATCTGCAGAGAAAGCCATGGGACTGGCGATCATAATCATGGAAAGAAGCAGCCATTTCATACGAGACCTCACGTGTTTAAAATTCCCGCGAACCTAACATTAAGTGGACAAATCGCATAATTTCAAAATTTTAAGAATGCAAAAAAACCGTCCAGCACTCAGATGTTGCAATCCAAGTGCCCCACCTAATCAACTCCCCTAAGAATATAGAAAGGTTGGGAAAAAACTCTGTCTAAAGATTGGACAACCCACAAAAAAGGGCTCTTAACGCGAATTGAATCAAATTAAAAGACATCGAAATAGGAAACTAGGGGTACGTCAATAATAATAGTAGTATTAATGCTGAACTCGTACCTCTGGTCACAGCTTTCAATATAGATAACTCTTTAAGACGAGCACGGAATTATTAAAATGTACGCTGCCACCAACTTGACTCTCTTGGCATTTTCACCAAAATCCCAGTCATGGAAAATCAGGAAGATATTTTTTTAAAGATTGGTCGCCAAGTGGTCCGCTCACCAACATTTTTGGGAGCACCACCTCGACAATGCCGAGTACATCCAAATGTTGAAAAGTTTGATCACCGGACTTGAGACGTTGGCGTCCAAAACCATCAGTCCGTCATCCGGTATCAAAATTGGGCAGAAACTTCGGGACTATGCACACCAGCTATTTATCGACCTGTGGCTTCAGCTTGCCACCGAGGACGCGGAAGACGTGAAGATTGAAAAAAGAAACGCATCGAAGACATTCAATCAGCTCTTGACGACTGCTCGTCGGTATCGCTTCAAAACTCTCGTTGGAAACAGAAGCCATGGACCTTTGCGGTCGATCATGGCTTCACAGAGCAGAATGTACTTAACATCAAGGCGCAACCAACCACTTGCTATTTCACCAGAACACATTTTTTGCTGAAAATAAGTGGAGCGGGAGATTTTTTGATATAATGTGGCTGAGCAATGGTGCCCACGTTTATTAATACAGCGGGTTTTTCAGTGATATTTCTAATCTCAATTTGATTTATACGTCTACCACTTGAATCTGTTGTTACAAAAACAAAATCAGGACTTTGTTTTATTTTAAGCTTTAGGACCGGTTGACTTCCAAGTTTTCTATAAACGACAACAAAATTATTCATGTCTTCTTTGACAGCGGATATTCCATATTCTAAAGATGTTGAGGCATAATGAGAATCACTAGAGGAAGTAACACAAGTTACTTTCGAGTAATCAGAAATAGCATCATTAATAGCTTCAACAATCATTTTACCTTCATCGTTATCAACAGCTTGATAGCCGTTGTCAGAAGAAGTTGATGATTTTTTATTCTCTGATGAAGTCATATGGGAAGTGACTTCATCCAAGGGCAAGTCAGTCATATTTTCAGCTTTTGCCGCAAAAGAAGTGAGGATCAAAGCTACAAGCGTGAATACCAATATGTTCTTCATAAAAACTCCGCCAAATTTAGTTGATTCAAAGTGAGGAGAAGATAGTGGAAGCCGGCAATGCATTCCACTGTAGAGTTTTTTACAAGAAGGAAGTTCATAGTTGCAAACAAATTAGACGGTGAAAGATGCCATCTTGCGCGGAGCAGGCCCTAGTGCAGAGCCTATCGGTTATTTTTATTTGATAGCATTTTGCAAAGTACAATGGATTTCTGGTAACGACCAACTCTTGTCGCGGCTTAGGAGCCAGGCTTCGGTTGAATGTTGGCTCATCCTTCCATTGTGGTTCTTGAGAAGAGTTCAATGTCGAACCATTCTTTAGAAACTAAGAAAGAGGAACTACATTCGGTCACTCCCACAGTCGACTCCTTAGAGTAAGATCCCGGCACCTTGGTCTTTGTTTACCGCTAACAATGCAGAAAACTAGACTCTCTCTTGTCATTCAAAAATCTCTCTTATAAAAACGCATCAATATAAGACATTCCTTTCTGAAAAATGCATGAAGTTCGAATTCCAAAAGACCGATTAAAGGAGTATGCAGTTTGCCCTTGTTGGTCTTCTAATTTTCGGTCTGACTCTTTTCCCACGCGGGTTTGGTCATGCTCAAAACTCGTACACACTTCAAGATGTCCGAGGCGAAACCAAAGCCTGTACTACAGCAAGTAAACCAGCCGTCTCCTTAGCTCCGACTTGCCAAGTCCAAGAAGAAAAGTCACTGACCACTATTTCAAATTCGATGAGAAAATTAGATAGCGCACTCGCCCAGACAGAAATTAAGAAGAATATCAAAAAACTTGCAGAAGCACAGATCGCGAACTCTTTGATTCATCTGCAAAAGGTCGGCGTTGCAAGTACTGATGTCACTTTAAGCTCTCGTCTGCAGAAATTAAAAGAGCAAGGTTATAAAATCAATCAAACCTTTACTTCCGAAGAAGCGGACCTTTCCGAAAAGTACTTAATCGCAAGTCTGCGCTATAACGAACTTCGCAAGCAGTCTGGAAACGCTTACTTAAATGAACAAGACCGCAATCAAATTCAAGAACGTCTGGAACTTTTAGAGGCTCGCTATCCACTACTGGCTGGTCATAGCTTTTCTAAACTGAGCACTAATGCCTCAGCCATTTTAAAGACTACTAGTTTTATTCCAAAAGAAACCTCCGAAGAATCTTTGATTCTAGATAACTTTTTATTTAACGGCACTCCGAAAAAAGTTTCGCAAATCGACATGTCCGACATTAACGCCACCTCCTCCATTGGACAAATCACAAAAGCCTATAGTGGAAACACCAACCCACGCATCAAGGACAGCCTGCGTTCGATCTTAAATCAAGATTTACAAGCTTCGCTTTCAGATCAACTGGGTGCCCTCGCTAAGCTATCGGAATTTAATAGTTGCGAAACCCTGACCTTACATTCCAAAGTGACCTTGTTTGCCATTCAAAGCTCGGTGCACCCTAATGAAGTTTTTGCGGATCTTTGCAAATGCAAACAGGCCAATGCCCCAGTTCCTGAATCCACATTGCTTGTATCAGGTTTAGTTGCTGGCGCCGCAGGACTGCTCTGCGTTGCGCCCACAGGCATTGGGCAGCTTATTGCCTGCCCCACAGCGGCAGCGGCGGGCTGGGCGACGACAGGCGGAAGCGCAATTAATTTAGGAAGTCAACTCAGCCGTTATGGCTCCTACGATAATCAAGGCGGAGTCCTCCAAGTACTTGAATCAGGACAAGACAATAAGACCGAACTAACCCTTCTATCCAAAAAACAATCTGAACTTACCAGAGACGTCGTTAATAGCAACATGATGGGATTGGTGGGTTTCAGTGTTGGCCATGTGGGCTTTTCAAAGCTCAGTCAGATTTATGTAAAAAGCAAAGTCACAAAAAATCTCAACGAACTTTCTGCCACTCAAAGAAAAGACATCGACTCTGCGTTTTCTTCGTTGAATAAAGAAGATCAAACCAGAGCTTTCTTGGTTTTAGATAAGCTTGATGAAGAGTCACGAAAAATATTATTACAAAAACCAGAGCTTTTAAATCAGCAAATGAAAGGACTTCGTTGTGAAATTTAGTCTTTTTATTTTTATGTTTATCAGCTCAGTGGCAGTTGCAGACTTACTTGATGAAGTTATTGAAAATACGCGAACGGATGACTATCAAATCGAATTGCGCGAGCAGAAGCTGAATGACATCACTGGAAATTCATTAAATGACGTCGTCACTCGAACCCAGCTATTGAATGAAGTGAAGTTCTTAAAGCAAGAAAAGGGCCGCAAACTTTTGATGGAGGCCATTGAAAATACCGACACCAGCACGATGCCGGCGCAAACTACGACTCTCGACAAAATGCGTTTCTCTCCAAGAAAAAAAGATCTGGGATCAGAAACATTAAATTCTGTGGTAGATAAAACAGTGGAAGAATCCAATCCTGCAGTCAAAGGCAAAAACGTTCCTAACGAGCGTCCTTTGGTTCTTTATCGCGATGCCAACCCCGAAGACCTCTATATGGCCAAAGAGATAGGGAGCGGCATTAAGGATGAAAAGATCGTTGTCTACAAGTCCACCGACCTGCGAGGCCGTGTCGCCTACAAGACCGTAGACCGCAGAGTCGTCAATGTCGTGGTCTTTGAAAAGGTCTTCCCCAAAGAAGAAGTGATCTATAAAGATGTCGATGGAAATTTAAAAAAAGGTTTGCCACGCGCCATTTATAAAGACGGAACCCTTGAAATTGCAGAGAAAGCTGGAACCACAACACGAAGAGCTCCAGGCACTTATCACCTTTCCGATGAGGTGAATAAGATCGATAATGGCAGCCTTCAAACCCATTCCGGTAAAATGGCCTCCCCCTATGAGGACTTCAGCAAAAGGGATGATCTTACCGCAAGCGAAAAAAGAGCCCTCGAGAACCTTAAAAAAGCTCTCTGTAATTTGTGAGTCTGAAGAATGCGGTTAATGACGCCGATTGCTGCCTAGTAAAACTAAATTTATCTATTTTTTAGATGGATAACACTAGTGAAAAACTCGATTGTAGTAGGGTTGGACTGCTACTACAGCGTGCTACTACAAAAAACCTACGAACACGATTATTCCGAGTGATATTGAATGAGCTGACCCTCAAGACCCATTAATCTTCGATTTCATAAACTACTTTATTTACTTTGATTTTACTTTTCGACCTAGAAACACATTTTAGAAACTAAAATGGCGGGGTGATCCGCCGAAACTGTAAGCGCCTAGAACCGTGGGACTTTCAGGCCCATTGTCATCACCTGTCATCACGTTTTCTGTCATCATTTGATCGTTTTTTGGGCAATTTCTTGCCTGTTTTGCCTTATTTTTTTCCGAAATTTCCGGTCAAAATATTCTCTGTGTTTTTCTTGGTCGGAACTGTGTAACCCAAGGCGTTTGTTGCACCCTTTACTATGATCTTAATGTTTAGAAATCGCCGAAACTAACTTCTGAAACTGCGCCTGCTTTAGATTTCCATTAATATCTTGTTGAGATAGCAAGTCCCAGTCTTTTGGTGACGCCTCATCCACCCACTTCTTTAGATTCGCATCAAAGGTTCTTACCCAAGACTCATGACTTTTCTCTTTTAGTTTGAACAAAGCTCTTTGAGCGGCGGCAGAAGTATCTTGCAGCTGAGTCAATACAAACCAAATCCCATAAAGATCTTTATACTTTTTGAGTTCTACAGTTCTCTTGGGAAAAGTAAGACCTTTATGAAATACCCAGGCCTCTGGCTTAACAACCAAAATTGTTTCTCCATTGGGAAGATTCAAAGGAATCGCTTCTTGCAAACTCATTTCGATATACGACAAAGACTGAGCATTAACTCCCGCATCTTTTATTTCAACCACGGGCGACTTGTCTCTTGATTTAGTGTCAGTCAAAAATTCAACTTCAATTTCAACTTCTTCGATCTGTTTAATAAAACTCTGAACAGCCGGCATCTCCATAGATTTATTTCTAGGTTCGTAACCATTGTCGACCAGCAGTTTTGAAATCTTCCCATCACCTGCATGGATTGGCTTTCTTGGAATTAAAAAATCTATGTCGGTAGTACCAACAGCCCCGGTATTCGCCTTAGAAAGAAGAACATCGTAGAGAATTAAAGCAACACCACCCCCAATGACCAATTGGTCATTCCAAGGCTTTAATATTTTAGCAAGTTCTTCCACTTGTTTTATAAGAACGTCATTATCCAAGGACATTTTCTATTTCACTCCATGAACAAATATCTTTTAAAAAATCTGCTTTACGAAATACGGCTTCTGCTTGCTCAACACCGCGAAGTGGAAAGTGACAAAGATCGAGTACTACAAGTAAATTGTAAGACCGCATCCAAATGTCATTTGGATCTAACATTTGAACCTTCTCAATTAATGAAGAGTAATAGGGCTTAATTAACAACAACTCATAGCCGCGATCTAGTTCTTGCAAATCTAGCCTATCAACAACTCGTGGCAAACTATCCCAATCCTTTAAATAAAATTCTTTAGCGCGAAGGTTGGTCGATTTAACTTTAAAAAATTCACTAGCCGCCGTGTGCAACGCCGGCACAAGCTTCAGCTTCTCCCAATCAATATCTTTTGAGATCGGCGCAGTAAATCCCTTGGATTTAGCCTTCTTAATCACATTATATTCTCTTACCCAACTGAGTAACAACTTGCTTGGAGATTTCAAATAAAACCTTTTACTTGTCCTCATCCCCTTTGAGATTATGATGCCCTCATACTCCAGCTGCTTAACAACCTTGTGCACTAACCCAACACTAATCCCCGTTACTCTTCCAAGCTCATTGACGGAAAATCCAGCCCCTTTTACTTGTTCATGATTCGCTAACAACCAAAACAAAATAAGAGAGGACTTATTGCTAAAGATATCGATTTTGAGATCTGGTGCCCTTGCGGGCAATAGTGCTGCTCTTGTCATACTATTCACTATATCACACTATTCACTTCAAAGTGAATAGTTAATTAAAATGAATAGCTGGTCTAGACTTGGGATCTAACTATATGTTTTCACTCAAGTAACACTTCCTGTTTTTCAATGAACCAGAAAGTGGTCGATATGAACCAGAATCTGGTGGGTACGGCCCGAACCACTCACAAATACATTCCTTAACCAACCTCACGGGTGTGGAGACTGAGGAGATTAAAGCAAACCGCCTCTGAAATTCGCAGACGAATCCCCCGCTCTTCATGTCCCGCAGGGACATCGTGGTTCCCGTATTCTTTATGGGAAAAATTCTGTAAATCTTTTGATTTCAAAAAGTTCACCGTAGATTTTGGTTTCTTCACTTAAGAACTTTGCGATGGATTCTTTTTCGCAAACATAAAGTACCTTTTCGAATACTCTACCCTGTGGAGATTTAGTAAAACGAACTCGATAACCGAGGGTTTACATCGAAGAATGGATGAGATACAAAACCGAGCCTACGGAATGCATAATTTTAATAATTATAGAATCAGAGTGAAAGCATACTGTAGCTAGCAGAAACCTTGTCTGCCCCTACCTTTGGAGAA
>JACXTT010000048.1_pt1 | contig 166156 bp, 176 predicted proteins | sample 9270951 | NCBI WGS metagenome assembly JACXTT01 (sample SAMN15532306, study PRJNA645909) | rock metagenome | isolation source: weathered quartz diorite | place: Puerto Rico | collected 2017-06-21 | reverse complement strand
GAAGCGGTTAATCAAATCAGTCAAACCACGGTACGCAATGTAGTGGGGCAATTTATGCTTGACCAACTTCTTGCGGAAACCTCCAGTATTAACGCTCAGATAAAAGATGTGATTGATGCTCATACCGAGCCGTGGGGCGTGCAGGTCACGGCGGTGGAGATCAAAGACATCGTGCTGCCGGAGAATATGCAGCGTGCCATGGCTAAGGAGGCGGAAGCCGAACGCGAGCGTCGCGCAAAGATTGTTGCCGCGGAAGGTGAGTTCCAGGCTGCTGAAAAATTAGGCCAGGCCGCGGATCTTATCACCGCGCACCCGGTCGCGTTGCAACTCAGAACCTTGCAGACTATGGCGGAAATTTCCACCGAGAAGAATTCCACTATTATTTTCCCCGCACAATTCATGACCACTCTGCGGGAGGTTTTGGAAACCGTGAAAGAGGATTCCGCGAAGTAGTGCTAGCGTGTTACTGAAGAGAGAATTGCATCGAGAGCTGTGTAAAAATCTTCGGGAGTACCCTCATTCACAATAGTGTATTCCGCGCGTGCGATGGGGCCGGCTTGATGGAGATTTTCAATCTGGGCATAGTCGCGCGAAATGACTTCCTCGGCAGTAAGAGGACGGATAGGCCGATTTTTTAGTCGAGCGATGCGGGTCAGGGGAGAGGCATAAATGGCGATAACTTTAAAATCATCGCCGAATTCCTTCTTGATCGTGAGATATTCTTCCCAACTATAGAGGCTTTCGAGAAAAACGCCGGGAGCACTTTCCAAGCACTCTTTTATTTTTGGGAGACTCAATATTGCATAAGCTGCCATGCCATGCGTCGCGCGGATTTCTTCCCGTACCGCGCGTTCGTTTACTTCATTTACTTCCAAACCGCGCTTTTTGAGTTCATCCATTGTCACATCGCCGAAATACACTTTCGGCCAGCCAAGTTTTTTCATGGCATATTCTACGGCGATGGTTTTTCCGGCACCCGGCAATCCCACGAGCGCGATGAGCGGTTTATCCATGAGAAGTTTCTAAAGTGACCGTGCCTTCATTGATGCGTTCCGGAACATCTTCGGAAAATATCTCGATGAGCTCGTTTCGCCATGCCGGATCTTCGTTATAGATAACTACTTCTACCCCCGCTTCTTTGAACATATCAAGCGCTTGCGGATTGCGATAAATCTTCCCGATCACTACTCGCTTTACGCCGGTTGCAATGGTGTACTTTGTGCAGTGAATGCAGGGGCTGTATTTGGTATACAGTGTCGCGCCATCAGTGGATGGTCCGGAAATGCGTGCGGCTTGCAAGAGTGCGTTGTGCTCACCGTGTACAGTTCGCACGCAGTGGCCGTCTTCTAGAAGGTGCCCCACTTCATTACAGGTTGGCAGCCCCGGTGGCGCGCCGTTATACCCCGTCGCAATAATACGGTTATTTTTTACGAGCACCGCCCCGGCATACAAGCGGTCGCAGTTGCCGCGCGCGGAGACGATCTTAACCACCGCCATGAAGTAATCATCCCAACTCGGCCGGTAGTGGGTGCGTTCTTCGCTCATAAGCAGATTGTAGCATTGCTGGTGCTTTTGTGTCATTATCTTTAAAGAGCATCGATAGGAGAAACTGTATATGAAAAACTCGAGTACAGCATTAATCGCGATTGAGCCTGCCCCGCCTGTGCGCGGAGAAACGCCAGAAGAAATTGCTCGTCTTCAGGCGCTGGATGACGAGCTGCAGAGACGGTTGGAGATTATTGATAGAGCAGGGTGTCTTACAGGGGAAGATTTCACCATGCGAATCAACGCAATCGGATAGATTGGCATTACAATCGTTCGAGTTTATAGAATCAGTCGCCGCCCGCGGCTGATTTTTATTAAAGCGGAGCTTGTCGGGCCGCAGGGAATTGAACCCTGTCTACCTGCTCCCAAAGCAGGCGTACTACCGGTATACGACGGCCCGGTGCTTCTTCAAGCGTGTTTCCACTAAGCTTGTCGAAGTGTGCCCTCGGAGGGATTCGAACCCCCAACCATCTCCTTAGAACGGAGTTGCTCTATCCAGTTGAGCTACAAGGGCAAAGGTTAATTATCTTGACATAGAAATATCATATTTATCAAGGATGCCAGCTTTCCAGCCCATCATTCTTCTAAAGAGAGCAACGTCACAAATACATATGGTACATGTGCCGTTATAAAGTATATTACGCCGCTGGTTGAGGCTAGTTTGTTTTACGTATGTCTTAAAGAACTGTGATTGAGGAATCCCAGTGATCTGAGACCAGTATTTTTCAATGTCCTTTCTCATGTGTAGCGTATGAGTATGAATTGCTATCCGAAATTTGTTTTCTGGAACCTTGCATATCTTTCGAAACCACAACATCATGAATGAGATCATCGCGGGATCAGCGTTTGAGAATTTGATTCGTTCTGTTGTTTTTGCTCCTTCTGCCCAATAGAGCATAACTCCAGCAACGAATATAGAATCTTTCATAAGAAAATGTGCCTCGTTTTTTCCTTGTTCGAATAACTTTTTAGTATTCGCAACCCGCAAGGCTTTTTTCTTTTCTCCGCCGATAAATCTTGAATAATCTCGGCCTTTGAAGATCTTGTTCCGCTGCGCAGGTGTTAATTCAATGTCTCTTAACCAGAGGCTAGCAGTAGACTTTGAGATATGAAGCTCTTTTCGGATTGCAGAAAGCATCCACCCCCTCCTTCGTAATTCGACAGCTTTAGTTCTTTCCGCGAGTTTCATTGAATAATTGTATCATATAATACAATTATTATCGTTCGATTCTAAGCGCAATTCTTTGACTCCTATATTTTAAATTGTTAAACTTTTCGAGTTCTTTTATTGCCGCGGTAGCTCAATGGTAGAGCGCATCCCTGATTAATCTTCGGGGCTTTCTCCGGTAACGGAGATCGAACAACTGGGTGAATTCGGGGAACATCTTTTTAAGACAATCCCGAGCCAAGCCGGAAAGGGTTTAAGTTTTCCGGAAGGTGTAGAGACTAGCGAGTGAGTCCCAACAATAATCTCGCAGCAGCGCCCAGCTCCATTTTTAATGGATGATGAGATAGTCCAAGTATCCTTGGAAGAGGATGGCGTTGGGTGTTCGATTCACCCCCGCGGCACCATGAACGTTCGGGCGAGAATTTACCGTATCGCGTATCCCTTGGCTGTGTTGTATTGGAAATTGTTCCATCCGAAGCAATCCGGCGCGGGATGTGTTTTAGAATATGGAGAAAAGATTCTCCTCGTACGTCACACCTATGGTGATCAATCAAAATGGAGTTTCCCCGGAGGTGGAACCAAAAAAGGTGAAACGCCAATCCAAACCGCAATTCGCGAAGTACGTGAAGAAGTCGGCGTAGATCTCTCCGAGGTTAAAGGATTGGGTCAATTTACCAACCACCTTCATGGCAGAGAGGATACGGTATTTGTCTTCTCCGCCAGGATTACAACTGATACGGTTACGATTGATCCCGGCGAAATTGCCGAGGCGCGGTGGTTCTCGCGCGAAGAAGCCTCTCGGCTGCCGCTTTCATATGCGGGACAAGGGATGTATAGGTTGTTTGTCGATCAACACTAACAAAGAACCCGCCAGGTGGCGGGTTCTTTGTTATTTTATTTCGCGAGTTTCAGAATGATTCTTTTTTCGTCCGGTTTCACTGCGCTGATGACAAATTCGCGGGAATCACCGACTTTGACTGCTGCTTTCATTTCATCCGCACCACCAAATTCAGAAACGTGGATCAAGCCCTGGAGACCACCTTCGAGATCTACGATAGCACCGAACGGATTGAACTTATAGATCGTGCCATTCACCGTTTCGCCTTCTTTGTATTTTTCAGAAACTTTCTCCCAGGGATCGGACTTCAATGCTTTGAGGGAAAGGAATACGCGACCTTCCTTGATATCAATAATTTTCACCTGGACGTTTTCATTGAGTTTTACGATCTCCTTCGGTGAATCAATGATGCGGTGATCGATTTCGGAAATGTGCACGAGGCCTTCAATTTCCGGATTATCTACGAAGCGGACGAAAATGCCGAAATCCGCGATACCAGAAACTAAGCCGGGCACTACCTGGCCAACCTTATACTGTTCCAGAAGCTCTTTTACGTTCGAAGACGGAGCTACGGTTTCGCGCTCGGAAACAATAAGTTTATTTGCGCGCGGGGTTACCGTAATTACCTTCACGGCGATTTCTTCGCCGATCAGACGCTTTAATTCTTCCGCGCCTTGGGTGCGATCATCGGTTTGCGGGGCATGTTCGGTAGCAAGCTGGGAAACCGGCAAAAATGCCTTGAGACCGGCGAGGTCGCCGACGAGGCCACCCTGATTCGCCGCAAGAATCTTGATTTTCACTACTTCACCGGATTCTTCCAGCTGTTTCACTTTTTGCCAGGCCTTTTGTTTGCCGGCTTCGGAGAGCGAAAGCTCCACGTAGCCCATGTGGCCATCGAGGGAATCGATTTTAGCGGCAATGGTGTCGCCGACATTCAATGCTTTAATAGTCTCTTTGGAGCTCTGGAGTTCAGCGCCATAGATTACGCCAGTGCCGAAGTTGCCAATATCAAAATAAACAGCGCGGGAATCTTTCTTGAGGAGGGTGGCGTTCACCACTTCGCCCTCGCGGAGGCGTCCGTTTGCCTCAGTTTTTACGATATGAGCCAAAAGGGGATTCGTTTTTGAGCTCGCTTGTTCAGTAGCCATAAGCCCGCATTTTAGGAGATTTAATGCTAAAAATCAAGGTGCTCGGCATCGGGGCTTACGGGCATGGATACCCTTTAATGCCCGTAAGCCCCGATGCCTTCGCTGATGTGTAAAAAAGTGCGTAGAAAATGAAAACTGCGCGGACCCTAGGGTCCGCGCAGATAGGATCAGTAGGCTCTCTCAAAGGGGCGTGAGTGCCTGTCCATCATCTCGGAGTAGCTCTCTTCGTCGCCGCGCTCCGCAAGTTTCTGCATGAATTCGCAGAGTTCGTAGGTCTTCGCTGACGTCAGATTTCGAAGTGTTTCGAGATGGCGTTTGATCTCGTCGAAGAGATCATCCGAAGTTTTGATTTCCATGGGCTTCAGCAAGGCGATGATGTCGGAAACGATTCTGAGGTTCTTCCAGTCTTCCTGGGCTTTGCTTTCCCTACCGCGGAGGGCAGATTCAAAGAGCCGAATTGCCTCCGAGTGAACAGCTGCCGGTATGCCTTCGGGTTGCTTCGCGCGCAGCGCTTCGGCGATGCAGGCCGCAGTATAACTCCACTTTTCAAATCCCTTTGTTGAAGAGCTTGTGAATGACATAGTTCCTCCTTTGAAACTCAGTACTTCTTATGTTGTAGCAAGGGTACTCGTAGAAGTCAAAGAACTTCTCTCTAGATGAGAAAACGGCCCATCCATAGGATGGGCCGTTCATTACGGATGAGCATCTGCCAGGAACCTGCCTCGTTTTCTGAGCGCAGTTTCGATCTCGTCAGCTAGCGTCTTTCCGAAATTGCGTATCAGAAGGAGCTCTCTTCTTGAGAGTTTCTCAAGATCGGAAATGCGATTGATATTCGCATTTCGAAGACAGTTTTGGATCCTGGTTCTTCTGTCTTTGTTCGAGAACTCAAGAGTTGTTACAGAATCTTCCCCGGATTCCTTGTTGCTGGAATCATCAAAGATGATCTGCATGATAACTACCGAGATAGCGAAGGCATCTTCTGGAGAATAGAATCTTCCCATGTGATCCCTTGCTATTGCTTCCGCGATAGTGCTAGCTAATTCATCGAGGTCTTGGGGAATCTCATCTGCGTCTAGTGTGTGGAGGAGATGGCCGGTGAATCCTTCCGTCTTACCTCCTGTAGAACGTTTATAAACGTGACAGAGTAGCTTGAGGGCCATTCTCTCCCTCCTCTAATTAACTCGTGCCATCGCAGGGCTCTCAATTTTGAGATCTCGGATCGCCGCCGCGAGTTGGGGCCGCTGATCCCTATTTGCTTTATAGATCAGGTGTCTCCAGAAATCGGTTTGCCCGCCGAGGCAGTTATCGTTGTCATGATCCCGGAGGACAGCCGTATTTTTCAGAAATTCCTCGGCATCAGCCTCTCGGAGTTGGTGCTTCTTGACCAACCAGGCCACGTAGTCCTTATTAAGATTAAGCATCAGCTTACTCCTCTCAGAGAGTCAATTTACTGACTATATTATACAATATAAATTGTATAAATGCAAATAACGTATATTCGTAGTCGAAGAGAAGACTCTTCGACTTTGCTTCAGAATGGCACGAAAGTAAGGGAAGCTCTCCTTCTTCTTTGATTGAATAGGCTTAAAAATTCTGCTAAAATTTAGACCACATGGTGATTACCTATCTTGGAGAGGGCGCGTTTCGATTGCAAAGCGGCGAGACTTCGCTTCTTGTAGATCCTTCCGGCAATCGCCTCAAGGCGGATGTAGTTTTACGTACTACCATTAACCCCGACGAAATCGCTTCCGATCCGGGCGTCGTTTCATTTGCAGGCGAGTACGAAGTAAAAGGCATTGAAATTGAAGGCGTTGAAATCAAAGAGGAGTCCACCGCGAAGCTCGTGAAGACGGCGTACAAAGTAACCTGGGAGGATATTACGGTTGCAATCCTCGGATCGATTGCGAATATGCCCCCGGGCGATGTTCTTGAAAAGATGGGGGAGCCGGATGTGCTCATTGTTCCGGTTGAGGAGGATCATTACCTTGAGCCGGGTGCGGCAGGTACGCTTACCCGCCAACTTGAGCCAGCGGTCGTCATTCCCGCCCTCTATAATGAGAAGAGTCTCAAGGCGTTCGCGAAAGAGCTCGGTCAGAGCGCCTCGGAAGAGGATCGCTTTACCTTCAAGAAAAAAGATCTCACGCCGGAAGCGATGAAACTTGTGATTCTCTCACCCAAGGCCTAATACTGTCATGCTTCATAAATTGCAAAATTCGCCGCATCATATCAAAGCCCGCTGGGTTTGGATTATCTCTGCGATTCTTTTTGCGATTGTGTTCACGATTTGGCTCATGGCATTTCCTTCTATGGTAGCTATCGCTCCGCCGGGAACTGCCGAAAATCCTCATCCCGCACCGCAGCGTTCCGGACTGGCGTCGATGTTCCATATCTTTAATAAGTAGAGAAGAGACCCTATGTCTAATATCGAAAAACGAGAAATTACTTCAGAGCTCAGCCAATCCTATTTGGAATACGCGATTTCTACGATCGTTTCACGCGCGCTGCCGGATGTGCGGGACGGTTTGAAACCGGTACACCGCAGAATTCTCTGGACAATGTGGGAGGACAATATTACGGCTCAGGGCAAGCACCGCAAATCCGCAGTTCCGGTGGCGGACGCGATGGGTCGTTACCACCCGCACGGTGATGCAGCAATTTATGACGCCATGGTCCGTATGGCGCAGGAATTCTCTTTGCGCTATCCCTTGATTCACGGCCAGGGTAACTTCGGTTCGATTGACGGCGACGCTGCCGCAGCCATGCGTTATACCGAAGCAAAGCTTGCGAAGATTTCGGACGAGATGCTCGAGGATATCGAGAAAGAGACGGTGCAGTGGAGTCCGAACTATGACGCGACGCGCGACGAGCCGCGCGTGCTTCCGGCGCGTTTGCCGAATCTGCTCTTGAACGGTTCGATGGGCATTGCGGTCGGTATGGCGACTTCCATTCCGCCCCACAACTTGGGTGAGATTGTGGATGCCATTCTTCACCTTGCCGAGGATCCCAAGGCGACTTCCGAAGACCTTTTGGAATTCGTAAAGGGACCGGATTTCCCGACTGGTGGCATTATTTTTGATAAGAAGGCGATCAAAGAAGCCTACGTTACCGGCAAGGGCGGCGTGACCATGCGCGCGAAAACCGATATTACCGAGCGCAAGAAGGGACAGTTCGACATTGTGATAACAGAAATTCCTTACCAGGTGAACAAAGCGGAGCTCATCAAGGAGATGGCAATTCTCGTGACCGATAAAAAGATCGAGGGTATTCGCGACATCCGGGATGAATCAGACCGTGAGGGGTTGCGCATTGTGATTGAGCTTAAAAATGACGCGCCGCCGCAAAAAGTACTGAACCAGCTTTTCAAGCACACGAATCTTCAGAAGGATTTCCACTTTAATATGATTGCACTCGTGAACTCTGTTGAGCCGCGACTCTTGTCGCTCAAAGAGATTCTTGCCGAGTACATCGAGTGGCGCAAAATCGTGGTGCGTCGCCGGGCTGAATTCGACCTTAAGAAAGCCGAGGAGCGCGCGCATATTTTAGAAGGATTGTCCAAGGCGCTCTCGCAGATCGACAAGGTGATCGCGACCATCAAGAAATCCAAGGATAAAGACGATGCGCGTACGAACTTGATCAAGCAGTTTAAGTTCACGGAAATCCAGGCGAATGCGATTTTGGAAATGCGCTTGCAGACCCTCGCGAATTTGGAACGCGAGAAAATCGAAGACGAACTCAAAGAGAAGCACGCGCTTATCGCCGCGCTCCAGGCGCTCTTGAAGAGCCCGGCAAAAATTTTGAAGCAGGTGACCGATGAGATTAAGGAACTCAAGGAACGCCACGGCGATGCGCGGCGCACTCAAGTCGTGCCCACGGCTATTGGCGAATTCCGCGAGGAAGACCTGATTCCGGAAGAAGAAGCAATCATCACGCTTTCTGCCGGTGGGTATGTGAAGCGCATGTCGCCGGACACGTTCTCCGCTCAGCATCGTGGTGGCAAGGGACTCATTGGTTCCGCGGTGGGAGAGGAAGATTTTATCGAACAATCCTTGCGTGCCAATACGCACAATGACATTCTCTTCTTTACCGATAAGGGGCGCACGTTCCAGACCAAGGTTTACGAAATTCCTGTAGGCTCGCGCACTGCGAAAGGCCGCGCCATCCAGAACTTCTTGGAGCTTACGCCGGGTGAAAATATTTCCGCGATCGTGAGTTACTCCGCGAAGGAAGCCAAGCAAGAAATGTACTTGGTCATGGTTACCGAAAAAGGCGTGATCAAGAAGACGACGTTGGAGCAATTCTCGAATATCCGCCGCACCGGCATCATCGCTATTAATTTGCAGAAAGGCGATCTTCTGAAGTGGGTGGGCGTATCCCGCGGTAAAGACGAAATGATTCTCACGACCGCCGGCGGGCAATCCATCCGCTTTAAGGAAGCACAGCTGCGCGCGATGGGCCGCACTGCCGCCGGTATTCGTGGTATCCGCTTGAAGGCAACTGACAAAGTCGCAGGGTTTGATATCTTGCGTGCATCTGAAAAAGAAGAACAGAAAACCGCACGCCTCCTTGTCGTCATGGAAAACGGATTTGGAAAACTCACGCCGCTTAAGGATTACAAAACCCAGGGTCGCGGCGGCTCGGGCATTAAGACCGCAAACATTACCGCTAAAACCGGCAAACTTATTTCGGCGCGGGTGGTAACTGATGAGACTGAGATTTTTGCGCTCTCAGCAAAGGGTCAAATTATTCGCACAAAGCTTGATTCGATTCGCGAGACTGGCCGCGCGGCACAAGGTGTGAAGATTATGAATATGGCGGAGAAGGATAAGCTCGCTGCGATCGTCATTCTGTAGTTCGGCACAATCGAGATGTTATAGCTTGGCATGCGGGTTTCGGCTCGTAGGGGATTGAGTTCGCCGAAACTCGCGCGCCTCGCTTCCCACGTGTGTCATCCTGACTGTGTTCGCCAAAGCTTTAGCGAAGGCGGAGCGGAGTCGAAGCCTGCCTGCCGATAGGCAGGGATCTCATTTTGTAGATTGCTATAATAAGAAGTATGAATTCCTGGCCGAGGAACAGAATTATTTTTGTAAGCGTAGCTGCTGGCGTCTTGGTGCTCGCGCTGCTTATCGGATTTTTCGCGCGAAAACAGAATCCCGCAGCGAATCCGGTAACACTGAATGTCTGGGGTACGGTTCCCAAACAAGCTTTCGACGCGCTTTCTTTGCAGTATCGATCACTTCGGCCGAATGTGACGATTAACTACTCCGAGCTTGATCCGGATACTTATAACGACACGTTGCTTTCCGCTTTCGCGAGCGGTGAAGGGCCGGATGTCTTTATGCTTGGCAACCAAGATGTGTTGAAGAACGCTGCCTTGAGCTACCCGGCCACTTCCACGCAGTTTACGGCAGAGCAAGTCGTGACACTCTTCCCCTCGGCGGTGAGCCAAAATATGGTTATTCGCGGCGAGGTATACGCTCTACCGATTTCGATGGATACCCTAGCACTCTTCTATAATAGAGATCTTTTTGATAAAGCGGGTATCGCTCTACCGCCGCAAACTTGGCAGGACGCGCTCACTGATATTCCGAAACTCGCTAAGGTTAACGCTCAAGGGCAACTCAGCCAGGGCGCTATCGCGCTTGGCGGTCCGGAATCTTCGGTGGCGCATGCCTCCGATATTCTTTCTCTCCTTATGCTTCAAAACGGTACCCAGATGAACACCGAAGAGGGTAATGCTGCCTTTGCTGATTCCGGTACGTCCGCGCAAGCTTTGCGGTTCTATCTCGATTTTGCAAATCCGGCTTCCGCAGCATATGGCTGGAGTGACAGTCTCGGCAATTCGCTCGATGCTTTCGCGGCAGGACGGGTGGCGATGATGGTAGGGTATGCAAGTGACATTGCTTCAATCAAATCTAAGAGCCCATTCCTCAATTTTGCCGTGGTGCCGATGCTCCAGACTTCTTCCGACCAAGGAGTGAATTATGCTTCGTATAAGGGATTAGCGGTGTGGCGACAGAGCAAAGCACCTACCTGGGCATGGGACTTTATCATCAATTCTGCCACCAACCCGACTGCCAATCAGGCGTATCTCGATGCCGCGGGTGAAGTGCCGGCGCTCCGAACCAATATTGCCGCCGGGAGCAAGGATTCCGTGAAAGCTATGTTCGCGGCCCAGGCCCTTTCGGCCAAATCCTGGCAGGTAAAAGACTATGCTAAGATGAAGGAAATCCTTTCGAACGCGATTTTAGGAACCTCGAGGAGGCAGATGTCTCCGGAAGATGCCCTGACCGCGGCCGAAGCGCAGTTGAACTCAATCCGATGAAATCTGCTATTTTCGCGAAGAACATTCTTCTTTCCGGTTTCATAAGTTTTCTTTTCATCCTTCCTCTGCTTGCTGCGCCTCGTGTTACACAGGCGGCGAGTTTCCCGTATTGGGGGCCGCTTATTTCCTGCACCGGTAATGATCCGGCGGTGACGGGCATACCGAATCCGAAAGACGCGAAGGGCAATGATCTGCCCCATTGCGCTTCCATCTGCGATCTCTTGGCGACGCTTCAGAATATCTTTTTTTTCATGCTCACCCTCGCGCTTGTGGTTTTCGCGCCGTTCGCGGTCTTGTGGGGAGCGATCCTCATGATGACCTCCGGCGGTTCCTCTGAGCGGGTAACGCAAGGGAGAACGGTAATTAAAAATGCCATTTTAGGAATCCTCTTTGTGCTTTCCGCATTTCTCATCGTGAATACGTTCATGTTTCTCCTCTCGAAAATCGCTACCTCAAGCGGGGGCACTGGACTTCCCTCAAAGTGGTACCAAATAACCTGTTCGCCGAAAACCGGGATTACCTTACCGAAATGAACAAGAAACTTTTCATCCTATCAGTACTTTTTCTCGGCATTCTTTTTGTTGGGCATTTTACGCACGCCGCTGATCCCACACCGGTTACTACGGGCGGCAGCGGTTCGATCGGAGGATCGGCCAACCAGACTGCAGGGATTCCCGGTACACATGATCCGGTAAAAGAAGGGCCAGTGGCACTCATCGCGAATCTTTACGACTTTGCTTTAGCGGTCGGGGGTCTCTTAGCTTTCGGTTCCATTCTCTATGGCGCGGTGCTCTATCTGGCGCGGCCCGGGGATCATGAGGCGCAGTCGAACGCGAAAGCCCGCCTCACGGATGCATTTTTGGGGCTCCTGCTTTTAGTTGGTATCTATATGATTCTCCACATTGTGAACCCGGGGCTTACGAAGTTGCAATTTCCGATACTGCAGCGACTGAAGGAACCTGAGAAAGTTTCCGATATCAATCTAGCATCAGCTACCACGACGCCTATTGATCCGAATAAAACCGCGTGGGCTTGCGTACCGCATGGATACCGGGGGGATCAGGTAGAGGCAGATCCGAAACTTATCAAAGATAAGTGCTACACGGATGAAAAAACATGCACGAATTCCTCAACCTGTCCCGGTGCGGGAACAGTAAATGATTGTGTGCCGGTCAGCGGCAGCGTGTGTCAGGCAACCAACGCCCTCGTAACCGATTGCACTATAAATGGACAGCGCATTGCGGATCTCACACCGCTCTCCGGCGACGCGCTCGTTCTTGAAAATGGCGGTAAGTTGGAAGCAAGTAGCGATGCGCAAATCAGTCAGAATTTAACGGCACTCCAGGCGGCGGTAAATAGTTTCCAGACCCTTTTGCGTGCTCGCGGTGCGAGTCTCACGGTGAATTCCATGTATCGACCAATCGAATATCAACGTCATTTTAAAGAGATCGTCACTGATTGGCAGGCACTCCAGGGTTTCTCAGCAACTATTTCAAATGCGAGCACGAATGCCTGCGTGGCTTTGAAGACCAAAGTTGACGCGGAGCACGAGAAGCATGGTTTGGGTACGGTAGTAGCAAATCCCAGCTCTTGTGCGCCACACGTGAAGGGAGTTGCTGTCGATTTGAGCTTCAGCGGTATATCTACTGAGCAGGCGGCGAATCTTCTCTCCGGCTCAAATATCAATCTCATGTGGAGAGCCTTGAGTGGCGATCCGGTTCACTTTGAACTTAAGAACCCGCCGTACACTCCGCCGGGATGCTAGAATAAAGATATGAAATTACGAACCGTTATTTTAGGGGGAGTATTCGTGCTTATCGCTATGTTTGCGCTTACCGCTTCTCTTCACGCCCAGACTACCGATCTTGGTGGCGGCAAGGGAGCTACGGACTTAGGCGGCGGTAAAGGCACGACTGATGTAAGTGGAAGCGGAAGTAAAACTATCGAGATACCGAATCTTTTGAAGTGTTCCGCCCCCGGTAAGTCTGACTTGGAATGCATTGTTGATAAGATATTCACCTTCCTCTGGGTGCTTGCATTCCCCATTGCTACTATCATGATCCTCATCGGCGCTTATCAGATCATGACTTCGCAAGGCAATGAAGAGAAAGTAACGGCAGGGAAGAATACCATTCAGTATGCGATCATCGGCTTTGTGGTGCTTGTTCTCGCCCGTTCGGTGGTCTACATCATTACCGGACTTTTGAACTCCCTCAGTAAGTAGGAGTGTGCCCCTCAGATATCCTATTGCTTAAATCCTCTGAAGAGGCATAATAAAACTATTGAAAGGTCGAGCTATTCTTATCTCAATGAAGAAACTCTTTTCGATTTTAGCAGTGCTCGCGATCGTTGCTTTTCCGGCCTTAGCGGGCGCGCAGTACACTCCGCCGGGAGTTCCTGCGGAACCGGCTCCGATTACGGGTGCTTCGGCAGGGACGGTCTACGGCATCTTGAACCAGGTTATCACGATCTTGTTCTATGCTCTCATGTTCTTCGCAATTATCTTCATCTTGATTGCCGCCTTCCGGTATCTTACCGCCCAGGGCGACAGCGAGACGGTAGATAAAGCAAAGTCGGCATTGCTCTATGCGGTGATCGCGATCGTAATCGCGGTTTTGGCCCGCAGCATTCCGTTTATCGTCGCTACTTTCGTGCGCACGAACGTCGGTCCGTAATTCTTTCTTCAAAGAAAGGAAAAACGCCTCCCTTTTGGGAGGCGTTTTGGTTATCAATGATTAGATTGGACGATACCGAATGGTTACTACCGTTGGAGCTTTGCCGTTATTCGCGAACTGCAAGCGGATGGGCTTCTCGGTTGGTTTGTAATCCAGTCGAACTCCACTTTCCGGACCGTAGCTTCCATCTTCGTATTCATCCCACCGGGTCATGACGCCGAGCATGCTCGTGTCGTAATCGATGAGAATCTTGTCGAAAGGAACCGTCGGTCCTTCCCAGGCAGTTTTTCTTCCGCCCGGCGGAACTACCACGCGGATTGCGTTAAACGCAGTGTCCTCGTGGACGACGACCGGGTTTCCAGTTGGTTGGGCTTCGGCGACTTTTTGCTTCGGAGCTTTCTTTGGAGTCAGAGCCCTTGCGATTCTTGCAAGAGCCGGATAGTTCTTTTTGAAACCATCCTTTTCCTTAAAAGCTATCTCTGCTGCTTTGTCGCTGGTAGAGAAAATCTCATGCATTTCTTTGCCGCTCGTAACAATGCCGCGGATAAATACTAACGCTATGAGTGAGGCAAAAACCTTTCTCAGAACGTGCAGCTCCGCATAGATCGCCCAAAGCAGCGTCGCAATCATGAGGATGAGTCCGATTGCGGTGAGCGTGTGTTGCTCGAGATGCGCGAAGGGCAAGAAGAATGCGAAGGCGAGATTCACGGCAACAGCGCCGCCAAAGTTTCGCACTAGCCGTCGCACCGGCTTGCCGTATTTTGGCCACTCGCCGATGTAGTGGAGGGCTAAGGCATAGATTGGCTGGTTGCCGAAAATAAGCCAGAAGATGCCCACCGCAAACACAATACCCATACTCCAGGGAACCAGATACGAAAGCTCGAAGAACGAAGTGTCGTGGGAAATGCCAATCAAGAAGATGACTGGCAAAAGCCCGAATGCACCCCATCCAAACGCAGATCGCCAGAAAGGCAGTCTTGTGCTTTCATCCGTTCGTGTTTGCCGCGATCGCCGATTCTCTAGGAATGTGATTCCTCCCCAGAGAGCTACGAAGATGATCGCGAAGATGGCTGCTACAACTGCCCAGGTATGGTGTAAGGAACCCATGAGCATTACGCCCATGATGAGCCAGAGAGGCAGCCCCACAAAGAGAATCATCGCTGTCCGAACTTTGTTGTTCGCAACCTGCCAGAGCACTTTGAGTTTGGCGCGGAACGGCGCGGTAGCTTCGGCGATTCCGGTCCACGCTTGATGCAGGACATCATGGGTGAGATCTTCGACAAAGTTGTCGAATGCTGTCGGGCCCGCTTCTACGATGCGCCTTAAGACTTCCTTGCGCTGATTCTCCTCTTCCGGTTCCTGGAGGGAGGAGTAGAAAGACATGAGCACTGCCCAGCCTTTGTATTCATCCATAGGACCGTACTCTTTAGTCGCGTCATAGGGGTAAGCGCCCCGTTTCCTGCGACGCTCCAAGTGGGCGAAAAAGGCATCAGTTTTTTCATTTCCAGAAGCTTGGCGGATAACCGTGTCGATGTATGAGTACACTTCGGCGCGGATTTCCTTGAACGGTTTCTTGATCTTGTTGGCAATGACTTCAGCCGTTGCCTGTTTTGCTCCGCCCAAGGCGCCTTCCGTGATGAGTTTCCAGATCTGCTTCAGAATCTTCCAGACGACGCTGCGAATGGTTTCCCAGGCGGCAACGTCCAGAACACCTTCAGCGACTTCATGAAGCAACGATTCTCCGGCTGGTTTTGCCGGAGCAGGGTCTTTGTGCTCGCTCATTTTATCCTCCTCAGATTATTTCAGCTTCCAAGATGGTGACCGTTGCGGCTTTCGGATACAGGGAGATCGAGTTTGATCGGCCTTCGCCCATAACTTCCACGTACATGTGCATGTCGGGAAAGGGGATATTCACGAAGCGAGCAATGCCACGGTTCGTCTTTTCTGTTTTAGCTGCAGTCTCACGTGGATCGAGCAGAGTTAGGAAAACCTCTTCGAGGACTGGATCGAGATTCTCGTCATGGAGGAGGGCGACGATGTCGTAACCTCTGTTCGTGAGAATTGGATCAGTCCGCAAAAAGATTTTGCGTTTTGTCTTTTCCTTTTCCTCTTTCGGCTTATCGATAACGAGGGTGTACATGAATTTGATTCGCTTGCCCTCGGTATCAAAGGCTTCGAGCTCGATGAGATAGCTGCCATAGCCAGCGATCGGAATTTCGTAGGAAAGTTTCCCTTCCTCCGAGTGAATGGTGTCCACTTTTTTACCGCTCACGTAGACGTTGGCGGGCTCCCCATCGACAACCTGACCGGAGTCAGCATCGATGAGCGTAGCAACCAGTGGCACCTTCCAGGGAGGCTTATCTCCTTGGGGTTTCAAAACTTTTGGGTTTTCGAATTTTCGGTCGATTTTGTTTTGCTGTTTTTGTGCCACGTGTTGCTCCTTCTCCTCGGTGAGGTAGTAGTAATAATCGGTTTTAATTTTCGAGCACGCGAGATGCGTGTGGGCGAGTGCCCAAACTAGGATAAATTATACACCCTAATCACACAAAAGTCAAGTTCCTGTCAAGAGGAAAATTAGCTAGAATTACCAGTGTTTTAGGGCGAGTGGCGGAATTGGCATACCTGCCTGCCGGCAGGCAGGCGCGCAGCGCTTACGATGTATTAACATGCTGGGGTGGTGGAATTGGCAGACACACTAGCTTTAGGAGCTAGCGCCGTAAGGCATGCGGGTTCAACTCCCGCCCCCAGCACTACTTTCTCCTTCTACCGTGGAAGCTTTTATGGATCTCGCGGAGTTCTTTATTCGTGAGATGGGTGTAGATCTGCGTCGTTGAGATATTGGCGTGGCCAAGCATTTCTTGGACGGAGCGGAGGTCGGCGCCATTTAGGAGCAAGTCAGTGGCAAAGGAGTGGCGGAGTTCATGCGGATGGATTTTTTTCATGATGCCTGCTTTGCGTCCCGCCCGGTCTACGAGCCGTTGCACTGAGCGGGGGATAATGCGGCCGGTCACGCGATTTTTTTGGTCGAGACTCACAAACATTGCTTGGTCCGCATCGGTGCGTTTCGCGAGATATTTTTTGAGCACGTCTTTTGCCCGATCGGCCAGAAATACTACCCGCAATTTTTCGCCTTTGCCGCGCACGGTAAATTCGCCGCGATCGATATCGAGGTAGCGGTCCAGTGCGCAGAGCTCTGAAACGCGCAGTCCCGTTGAGAAAAATGTTTCGAGGATCGCGCGATCGCGCAGATTCCGTATGTCATCACCTTTGGGTACGGCGAGTAAGCGTTCTACTTCGGCATACTCCAACACTTCAATCTGGCGGCGGGGGATTTTGGGCAGCTCTATTTTTTCAGGAGAAAGGGCGGGGATATCACGCTTTACGAGATATTTTAAAAAATTTCTGAGCGCGATTACGTAGTAGCTTTGGGTAATCCTCTTCAGCTCTCCGGATTTTGATTTTCTGCGGGCTAATTCCAAACGGAATTTACGCACGGTCTCGAGCATAATTTCTTCCGGTTTTTTGATACCGGTGAGTTCAATAAAGGTAGTAAGGTAGCGCCCGTAATTATCGCGGGTTTTGAGGGAGCGGTTTTTTTCGATTTCGAGATAGGCGAGATAATCGTCTAGAAGCTCATGAATCTTAGCCATGTCTTTTATTGTACCAGGGCTGTCGCAAAATAAAGGAGCGCCACGTTTAGCGTGGCGCTGTGGTTATCGAAGCACGGTCTCGTCGAGATCGGGAGCCCGTTCATTGAGGAGAGTCTTCAGTCGTCCTAAGGCAGCGCTGCGTTTTTCCCCATAGCAGCTTAGCCCGGCAACTTTCTTGCGGTGGTAGGATTCCGCACGTTCGCGCGCGGCCTCGAGTGTCTGCACGATCCGAATCGCTTCTTCGAGGAAGAGTCTCGGCGTTCCTTCATAGGGGCTGAGGAAGATGCAGGGACCATCGTCTGGATACGAGCAGACCACGATCTCTCCGCTTGTCGTGAAGAGAAGAACATGGTGTCGGCGAGTTGTGGCAGCGAGCCGGATTTCGATGGGAAGAATGTTTTTGGAACTCAGTTCCCGAGGAAATACATGCTTTTCCTTATGCTCCCATCCGTCTGGGGCGTAGCCCATAAGGGGAAGTGGGTTTTCGAAGTCGGTGAGCGACAGATACCCGAGATATTCCTTTACGATCTTTAACGGCTCCATCGATTCTCCTTTTTTTGAAATAACTTCATTGTGTATAGCGCCAGACTCATAAAAAGGCAAATAATCGCGCTCTAAATGCCGAAAAAGGTGCCCTTGCAAAATTCCTCAATATAGAGTAAAATGAGCCCACATGCTTACCAAACGTGTAAAATCTAACATTATGAAAGACGTGCAGAAGCACGAGAAGGATACCGGCTCTGCCGAGGTTCAGATCGGGCTTTTGACGCGCCGTATGAGTGAGTTGGCCGGCCACCTCAAGAAGAACCCAAAGGATAATCACTCCCGCCGTGGCCTTTTGAAAATGGTCTCCCAGCGCCGCCGCCTCTTGACCTATTTGAAGGCGAACGACGAGAAGACGTACGCGAAGGTGCAGAAAAAATTTGATTTGAAATAATGAACACGAATCAGCGCGTCGGTATTTTCATTGACGTGCAGAATCTCTATCACTCCGCGAAGAATCTCTATCGCGGCAGGGTGAACTATAAAGAGCTCCTCAAGAACTTAGTAGGCGGCAGACAACTTATTCGCGCGATGGCCTACGTCGTAAAAAGCGAAGGCATCGTTCCGGAAGGTATAAAGAACGGCAACTCGAAAGCCCTGTCTTCGGAAGCGGCTTTCTTTGAAGCATTGGAAGATGCGGGTCTCGAGCTGCGCCTCAAAGATCTGCAAGTGTGGTCTGACGGCGCCAAAAAAGCAGACTGGGATGTCGGTATGGCAGTGGATGCCATCCGTATGGCGTCATTTTTGGATGTTATTATTCTTGTCACCGGCGATGGCGACTTCATCCCTCTCGTGGACTACCTCAAGTGGGGAGCGGGTCGCTCGGTCGAAGTAGCCGCATTCCGTCGCAGCGCCTCGTCGAAGCTCCAAGAGGCGGCTGATACCTTCATTAATATTGAAGAGCTTCCGAAAGTCATTATGAAAGGCAGGGCGAAGTAGCGTCAGTTATACGTTCGCGAGCAGTGAGGAGTACGTAAAATAAACAACAATATATATTTAGAATCCGGAACGCCTTCTGTCATTCCGAGCTGTGCGAGGAATCCTGCCTAGAGCAGAAAAGATTCTTCTCAAAGCTCAGGATGACAATGCTGAAGAGCGATTTGGATTCGATGCATGCATATGATTCCAAATAAAAAGCAGTTTACGACTGAAATTGGCGGTAAAACATTAACGATCGAGACCTCCTCCCTTGCGGAGCAGGCAAACGCGGCGGTGCTCGTGAAATACGGTGAGACCGTTATTCTCGCGACGGCGGTGATGGGAAAGTACGACAAGCCGCTCGACTACATGCCGCTTAAGGTGGATTACGAAGAGCGGTTCTACGCCGCAGGCAAAGTGCTCGGCAGCCGCTATGTTCGCCGTGAAGGCAAATCTTCGGATGAAGCGATTTTGACCGGCCGCTTGGTGGACCGCACTATACGTCCGCTCTTCAATAATCGCTTGCGCCGCGAGATCCAGGTGGTGGTTACGGTGCTTTCCTACGACGATGAGCAGGATCCGGATTTTCCGGGTCTTCTTGGCGCTTCGCTCGCTTTGGCTATTTCCGATATTCCGTGGAGCGGTCCGGTAGCGGCAGTGCGCGTCGCTCAGAAAAACGGCACGCTCATCGTGAATCCCGGTAAGAGTGAAATCGAGGGAAAAGATTTCTTGACCTTTGCCGCCGGACCAAAAAATCTCATCAGCATGATTGAGCTCGAGGCGAGTGATGCCAAGGAAGACGAGATTATCAAAGCCTATGCGACGGCACAGGAAGAAATCAATAAGCTTATCGAATTCCAGGAGAAAATCGTGAAAGAGATTGGCAAGCCGAAAGCCGAAGTGCAGCTTGCGGAAGTGGATCAGGAACTCCTCGCCGCACTCAAGGAGTTTTTGGCTCCAAAGATTGAAACGGCAGTATACCCGCACCTTTACCCGGAACATCGTGTACACGAGCTCGATAAAGTGGAGCGTGAGCATCGCTTGAGCAATCTCAAGGAAGAACTCTACGTTTATCTCAAAGAGAAGTTCATAGAAAAGGCGGACTTGGATTTGGGCCCGGTCGAATTCTTATTCGATGAGGAAGTGGACGCAGTGGTGCACAAGAATATTTTAGAGAAAGAATTGCGTCCGGATGGCCGACGCATGGATGAAGTTCGTCCGCTCGCAGGCGAGGTGGGGCTTTTCAAGCGGGTGCATGGCTCCGCGGTCTTTTTGCGCGGCAACACCCAGGCGCTTGCGATGACCACCATCGCGCCGCCCGGTCAGGAGCAGCTCATTGAGACTATGGAAACGACCTCCAAGCGCCGCTTCCTTTTGCACTATAACTTCCCGCCCTACTCGGTAGGCGAGATTGGATCTTTCCGCGGACCGGGACGTCGAGAAATCGGACATGGTGCGCTTGCTTTTAAGGCAATCGAACCGCTCATTCCGCAGTCTTCGGAGTTTCCGTATACCGTCCGCGTTGTTTCCGAGATTCTTTCCTCGAATGGATCCTCCTCCATGGCGACCGTGTGTGCTACGACTATGTCCTTGATGGATGCCGGTGTGCCGATCACGAAACCTGCCGCAGGTATCGCGATGGGATTGATGTCTGATGGACATGGCGCTTACAAAGTGCTCACTGACATTCAGGGTCCGGAAGATCACTACGGTGATATGGACTTTAAAGTCGCGGGTACCCGCGATGGCGTGAATGCGATTCAGCTCGACGTAAAAATCGGCGGACTTACGAATGAAATGATTGGGAAGACGATTATGCAGGCTAAAGACGCGCGTATGCACATTTTGGACTTTATCCAGACCGTGATTGATAAGCCGCGCGCAGCGATTTCTGAATTCGCACCGCGTGTGCTCCGCATTCAGATTAATCCGGAGAAGATCGGCATGGTGATTGGTCCTGGCGGTAAGATGATCAATGGCCTCATCGCTCACTACGGTTTGGCTTCCATTGATATTGAAGATGACGGCAGCGTGTTCGTATCCGGTCCGGATGCGAAGCAGGCCGAAGCCGCGCTTGAGGCAATCAAGGCAATGACCCGCGAATTCAAGGTAGGAGAAATCGTAGAAGGTCCGATTGTAAAAATCCTGGACTTCGGTGCGATTGTGGACTTGGGCGGGGGTATGGACGGTATGATTCACGTCTCCGAACTCAAGGAAGGATTCGTTAAGAATGTCTACGATGTCGTGAAGCTCGGGGATTTTGTGCGCGCGAAAATCGTTAAAGTTGAAGACGGCAGAATCGGATTATCCCTGAAGCAGATGGCGGGGCAGTAAGGTATACTATAGGTATGCCTGATTCAATGGAACCTCAGAAAAGCGTTGGCGCGGTGCCGATGGTGCCGCCGTCTACTTCCGAAGTATCTTTGCGGACCATGGCGTCTGACATTGATCTTATGGGGAAAAGCGGTGGGCTCGCCGGACAAGCATTGCCGGTAGCTGAGATTCAGCGGGTAGCGATAAAACCCGAAACCTCGGAACCTGTGGGACCAACCGGTGTTGCTACGCCGCAATCGCGACCGGCTTCTCTCCAAGACTCGCATTGGCTCGTTATCCTCATGTGGGGGATTGTAATCATTGTGGGCGGGGCGCTTCTTTTCGGGATTGGGTACTATCTTCCCGCGATTTTTGGAAAATAAATCTTCTGAAACCGAAAGTAAAACAGCTCACGCGAAAGCGTGAGCTGTTTTATGTTAGATCAGTTGTCTTTCCCTGCCCCAGGTGAGCCACTTTCCCTTGATCACTTCGTACTTACCGGCGTCCTCTGGAGCAATGCAGTTTTCGCCGCTGATTTCATAGAGGGCGCCGAACCACCAGCCGCCTTGGACTTCGAGTCGTTTCAGGATGAGCGGCAAAGCGGCCTCGCCCATGGCTACGATTTTTCGAAGACTAGGATGAGCGTTGATCTCGCTCATCGAAGACAGGAACTTTGTTTCTTCATTCCACTTTTCCGCGAGTTTCTCGAACCGGGACTTGAGTTCAGGGCTTGAGTGATTCATCTGTACCTCCTCGCACTACTTCGTTTATAGCGAACTAGAGGGGATACGTCAAATACTTTAATGGAAACTACTCCGCTTCTGTGGAGACGCTCGCGGTTTTTGCTGTTGAGGCAGTCTTTTTCTCGATATCTTTCAAGAGCTTCTTGTCTTCCTTGAGCTTCAAGCGAACATTGTCGAAACCGGTGCCGAGCTTCTCGCCCTCAAAGGTATAGCTCGCGCCATTCTTCGTAGCCACACCGTATTTCACGGCTGCGTTTAATACATCCGCTTCGTAACTGATACCTTCGCCATACATGATGTCGAATTCAGCAGTGCGGAACGGCGGCGCAACTTTATTTTTGACTACTTTCGATTTGACGCGTGAGCCGACTACTTCCTCACCTTTCTTTACCTGCGCGGTGCGACGTACGTCTATGCGTACGGATGCAAAGAATTTGAGTGCTTTGCCGCCGGGCGTCGTTTCCGGGTTCCCGAAGAAAACGCCTACCTGCATGCGGATCTGATTAATGAAAATAATAAGCGTGTCGGATTTCGCTGCGATGGCAGTAAGCTTGCGGAGCGCCTGGCTCATCATGCGCGCCTGGAGACCGACGTACTGCGCGCCCATCTCGCCCTCGATTTCCGCGCGCGGCGTAAGCGCCGCGACTGAGTCTACGACGACGACTGAAATCATGCCGGAACGAACGAGACTCTCAAGAATATTCAATGCTTCTTCGCCATTGTCCGGCTGGGAGATAATAAGCTCGTTTACTCGTACGCCGAGTTTTGCGGCATATTCCGGATCAAGCGCATGCTCCGCATCGATGAAGGCAGCTTTACCGCCTTGCTTCTGAGCCTGAGCTACAACGTTTAATGCCAAGGTGGTTTTACCGGAAGACTCCGGACCAAATATTTCTACGACGCGACCGCGAGGCAGGCCGCCCACGCCGAGAGCCATGTCGAGTGAGAATGAGCCGGTAGGAATTACTGAGACGTTGGTATTCTTGGCTTCACCAAGCGTCATGACTGCTCCGTCGCCGAATTTCTCACGAAGTGAGGAAAGGAGTTCGTTGAGTTGCTTCTTATTTTCTTCTTTAGGGGAAAGCTCTCCGCTTTCCTTGGCTGGAGCTGATTTTTTAGGCATGCGGTAATTGTACCCGTAAGCTCGGAACCCACCAAATTGTGGATATCTTGCCCCGGATGCTTCTCAAAGCAGCCTAGAGAGCCTGCTCTTACGTGCTAGTTGCCGTGCTGGTCGCGGTATTCGAAGGCGTGGAAGAAGGGGATTCGGGGAGGAGAATCTGGATGGGCGAGGCATCGTAATATACCTGCTTGGTTATGGTTGTTTCTCTTCCGAGGAACTTCTTAGCGACAATAGTAATAACGTTCATACCCGGTTCGAGGGACACTACTTTACTAAATGTGTTATCGGCTTCAAGGGGAATTTGCTCGCAGCTTGCGGAAGTGAGACAAATATCTATCTCATCGCCATTTTTAATAGAACCGCTCACAAAAATATGTCCTTCCGCAACGCGGCTCGTGTCATCTCCCGGTGCCGTTACTTCGAGATCAGGCTTGCCGATGATTTTTGCGGCGCGAAATCCCAAGTAGGAAAGCGCGAGGATCACCAGGATTCCAGCTCCCGCGATCGCGCGATTTCTGCGAATACCAAAACGATTTTTAGGAAGCACATCCATGCTGCCGGCGCGTTGCAAACCCTCGTCCGCGCGGACGCGCTCCCACCAATCGGTCGGATCGAAATTCAAGATTTGTCCGAGGCGTGTGAAATAACCGCGCAAGTACGGCGTAGGAGGGAGATTCTCAAAACGGCCATGAGCGAATTGCTCAAGGTGTTTTAAGGAAATGCCGGAGATTTCAGAAAGCTGTTTCAGAGTAAGTCCCTGTTTTTTCAGTCTTTCATTAAAGAATTCCGCGAACAGCGGTTCGCGTGAATCAGGAGGCATAGGCGTAATTGTACAACTTCAGTTGAAAAGGTGAAGGCTTTTAGCCCTGATCTGAAACCCCTTCAATTTCCGCACCGGACGCGTAGACTTCGCGAGGTTTGGCGCCATCGCCAGGTCCGATCACGCCGCGTTCTTCCATGAGGTCTAAGAGGCGTGCCGCGCGGGCGTAACCAACTTTCAAACGGCGCTGAAGGAGGGAAGCGGAAGCTTTCTTTGCGGAGACTACAGTCTCTACCGCTTCGTTGTACAAATCATCGTCGTCGCCATCACCTGCGGCAAATTGGTCAAACATGGCACCTGCATTCGCCGCGGCTCCCGGCGTGATTTCCACGCGATTTGGATCCGCAACGAACTCTACCGCGTCGTCCGGTGTGGCGTTGTTTTCGCGAATGAAGCCTGCTACTTTCACGATTTCATTTTCAGTAATGTAGGAGCCTTGGATACGCTTGGGCTGGGAGAGCTCAGCAGAGGTGAAGAGCAAATCACCACCGCCCAAGAGTTTTTCCGCTCCGGAAGCATCTAAGATGGTGCGGGAATCGATTTGCGAGGCTACCTGCAAAGCAATGCGGGCGGGGATATTCGCCTTAATAAGACCTGTAATGACTTCTACCGAGGGGCGTTGCGTGGCGAGAACCAAGTGGATGCCGGTTGCGCGGGCCATCTGCGCGAGGCGGACAATCGAACCTTCTACCTCACGGCCGAAGGTGCTCATAAGGTCTGCTAATTCGTCCACTACGATAAGGATGGAAGGCAGTGGCTCATTCTTGTGACTCGCGTTATAGCTCTTAATATCGCGATTACCGGCTTTGAGCAAAATATCATAGCGCCGATCCATTTCCGCGAGCGCCCAGCGGAAGACGCCCATAGACTTCTTATTTTCTGTGATGACCGGTGAGATGAGGTGCGGAATGCCCTCGTAGTTCGAGAGCTCGACGCGCTTCGGATCGATCATGATAAGACGGAGCGTCGCGGGAGAGTTCTTGTATAAGAGTGAGGTGAGGAGCGAGTGCACTACGACGGATTTTCCGGAACCAGTTGCACCGGCAATAAGGAGGTGCGGCATCTTTTCAATATTGGCAAAGACCGGTTCACCGGTCACGTCGCGTCCCAACGCAAAGCCGAGCGCGCCGGCATCCTGGAATTCCTTATACCCCATGAGAGAGCCGAGGCGAACCAAGGCAGCGGTTTTGTTCGGCACTTCAATACCTACGAGGGATTTACCCGGGATCGGGGCTTCGATGCGGATCGGATGCGCGGCCAAAACCAATGCGAGGTCCTGCGCAAGCGCGGTGATACGTGAGAGCTTTACGCCTTCGGCTGGTTTTAAGGTATAGCGGGTGACCTTCGGACCGATGTTGATTTCGCCCATTTCGACGGGAATGCCAAAACTCTCAAGCGTGCGTTTGATGATGTTCGCGTTTGCGCGCAAGTCGCCGGTGGTCGGCTTGCCGCCTTCTACCGAGAGCAGATCGAGCGGCGGAGCAACGTAATTTTCATCCGCGAAATGTTTCGGGGTCTGATGTTTATCAGGTTTCGCGTCAGATTTGGACTCCGCGATGACCACGTCTGCGACTTCTTCTGCCTGACCCTTTAAGGTCGATTTCTTTTCTTCCTTCTTTGTCTTGTCGCTTTCTTTTTCTTCCACGCCTTCGCCCGAGACTACAAGCTTCTCGATATCTTTTGCTCGTTGTTCCTTGGCTTTTGCTTTTGATTCAAATTCTTCCTCTTCTTCATCCTCCCCGCCAAATCTCGGTAAACGGAGCGGGAGATTTGCTGTCATAATGACCGAGATACTAAGGATTGCCGTATCAATAAGAGCAGCTGCAATATTGCCAAATGGAATCTTTAGCGATCCGAAAACAACTCCCAGCCAACCTGCACGCAGAGGGGTTTCCGGCGCGGACATGAAGATATCGATGAGGCCGAGAACTGAGAGAATAAGCAATGCTGCCCCGAAAAGGGTAGTGCCCATGAATTTCTTGCGTTCTTCCATAAAGAACACTCCGGCAACCAAGAGGAATGTCGCGGGCAAAATGAAATAACCCACACCGAGGAGGGTATGGAGCACTTTATAGAGCCAACTGCCTACCGGGCCGGCGGAAGCGAAGCCTGCCAGGGTGAACACGGCCGCAGAGACGAGAAAGACGATAGCCAAGATGCTTTTCTTGGCATCGGGGTGAAGTGTGGGAGCGGATTTTGTGGGGCTTTTGCCGCTCGCGATTTTAGATTTCTTCTTTGCCATCAGTGCTATAAATTGTATCGCATCTCGTAGCCGCACGGAAGCACTTTATTTGGGCAGGCAAAGAACCCTCTTATCGGTTTATAATAGTAGTGCATGGATATATCTCTTGTCGTATTCGATTTGGATGGCACGCTTGCTGAGAGCAAGCAGCCGATTGATGCCGAGATGGCTGGGCTCTTGCGCCGCCTGCTTCTGGAGCGGAAAGTAGCTGTTATTGGCGGCGGAAAATACGAGCTTTTCCAGAAATTCTTGATTGCTAAAATTGGCAGGAATCAGGAGCAGGTGAAAAATCTTTTCCTCTTTCCCACCACGGCGACTTCTTTCTATCGTCATGAGAAAGGAAAATGGAGGAACGTTTATGAGCATAAGCTTTCCCAGAAAGAGAGAAAGGAGGTATTCGGCGCCTTTAAGCAAGCGTTTAAAGATTTAAAATATGTGCGACCGAAAAAGATATACGGCAAGATAATCGAAGATCGTGATTCGCAGATCACGTTTTCTGCGTTAGGTCAAAAAGCGCCACTTGCGCTCAAGAAGAAATGGGTGGCACAGAACGCCGCGTTCAAGATGCAGCTTGCAAAGCGCGTGCAGAAGTATTTGCCGAAGCTTGAAGTGCGCGCGGCGGGTTATACCTCCATTGATGTAACGAAGAAAGGCATTGATAAGGCTTATGGTATTCGCCAAATTGAGAAATATCTGAAAATTCCTGAAGAAGAAATGATTTTCATTGGCGACGCGTTGTTTAAGGGAGGCAACGATTATGCGGTGAAAACCACCGGCGTAAAGACCATTGCGGTCAAGGGGCCAAAAGAAACGAAGAAGATTATCCGCCGGATCCTCGCATCCTCATCAATGTAAGAGGACTAAATATAGAGAAAAAACCGGCCCATGCGGGCCGGCTATGACTTCTGCCGTGCGTACTTGGCGTGATAGTCCAAGCGACAGTTGGCTTCGAGGACTGACATCCGCGGTTCGAGAGGGAATCCGTAGGAGAATCCAGATTCGTGAAGGTAAGTATCGATGGGGCTCGCGTCATCCTCGAGGAGGGTCTCGCCTTTGATTTCAGAGGCTGACGTATCTCGACGCTCAGCGAGTTTCGCGATAAGGTGATTTCCCGCGAAGGGATAATTCTTCTTCGAAGGGTCATACTCCCCGCATTTGCCGTGATATTTTTTGAAACAATTATCACAGACATCTCGCTCGAACACGGTGCCCCAACAATTTAAGGTGGCGCGTTTGGTGATCTTGTTTGTGCACTGCTCCATCATACAGGGCCGCCCTGGAACGAAGGGATGAGATAAAAAGGAGAGCGAGTGATACATGCTCCCAAAAAGCATACGTGCTTTGTTTTCCAAAGTGTAATCGTTGTCTTTTCGAAGTTGATGCTCTTTGAAGTGGATTAGCGGTTCTTTGCGACTCTCATAGTCAAAGTCAAGGAGATGGGCTAGACATGCGGGGAATTTAACTACAAAGAATTGTTCTCCCTCACATTCCTCTATTCCCAGCACTTCGCCTTGTTTCCCGCAAAAAATATAGCTTTCGTCGGTAACCGTAACGATGGAGCCAGATTCGAATTGCATAAGACCTCCTTTCAAAAATTCTAGCGATACTATACGCGCAAATATATTTTGACGCAATCGCCTCATTACTATATAGTATGCGCGCATGGATACGCTTGTTTTCGATATTGAAACGGTAAATTTCTTCACCGATCCGGGGGTGGGCTGGAACAATTTCGGCGCACTCAAGATCTCTGTGGTGGGCGTCTATTCTTATCTTAAAGATGAGTATTTTTGTTTTGCGGAAGATGAGATGGATAAGCTCGCCGAACTTTTTAAAGACGCATCAAAGATTGTGGGTTTTGCCTCGAATCGGTACGACATTCCTGTCTTGAATTTATACTTCCAGAAATTGAGAAATCGATCGGAACTTAATTTATGGACTCGTGAACGCATAGACCTTTTAGATGAAATTGAGCGGGCTACCGGAGATCGTATTTCCTTGAGCCGCCTTGCGGAAGCAAATCTTGGCGTGAAGAAAGATCAGCACGGATCCGAAGCTGCGGGCATGTATGAACGCGGTGAGATCGAAAAGCTCAAAGAATATTGCTTGAAAGATGTTCGGCTCACTAAAGAACTGTATGACATCTATGAGCGTGACCGCGCTTTTTGGATTCCCCGTCGCGACAATGGCGAATTGGAAAAGACCACTTTGAGTTCGCCCGCGACCCAACCGCTTCTTATATAGTATGGCCGGAAAGAAAAACCGTATCTATCTTGACTATGCCGCGACGACGCCGGTTGACCCGCGTGTTCTTAAGGCGATGCAGCCTTATTTTTCAGGAGAATTTGGGAATCCTGGCTCGCTCCACTCTTTTGGCCAGCAGGCGATTGCGGCGGTGGATGTCGCGCGGGAAACCATAGCGAATACTTTGGGTGTAGATTTCCGGGAAGTTATCTTTACTGGGAGCGCCACGGAGGCGAATAATGTAGCATTACGAGGAGCGGTGCAAAGAGCTAAGAGCTCAGAGCCGAGAGCAGGAGGAAATAAAGAGCTCGCAGCTCGTAGCTCGCAGCTCCCGCTACGCGTCATTGTTTCCGCGGTTGAACATGAATCGGTTTTGGAGACCGCGCGGTATTTGGAAAAAGACGGCGTGGAGGTGGTGTATCTGCCCGTCGATAAAAATGGCGTCGTAAAACTCAGTGCCCTCAAGAAGGCGCTCACTCCCAAAACCGTTTTGGTTTCTATCATGTATGTAAATAACGAGACGGGCGCGGTGCAACCGATTAAAGAAATTGGGAAGATCATACGAGAATTTAGAAGTGAGAATTTAGGATTTAGGAAAAATCCTCAATCCTCAATCCTCAATCCTGTAGTAGCGTATCCGCTACTGCATACCGATGCGGCGCAGGCATTTCAGTTTCTGGATTGTCGTCCGGTGGAGTTGGGCGTGGATCTCATGACGCTTTCCGCGCATAAAGTATATGGACCAAAGGGAGTTGGTGCGCTTTATGTGAGGAAAGAATTTAGAAGTGAGAATTTAGGATTTAGGAAAAATCCCCAATCCTCAATTCTCAATCCTATCCTTACCGGTGGGAGGCAGGAATTCGGTCTGCGCTCCGGCACGGAAAATGTGCCTGCGATTGTCGGTTTTGGAAAGGCAGCGGAGCTTGCCATAAACGAGCGAGAGAAGAACACCAAACAGGTTAAGGCAATGCGGGATAGGTTTCTCATGAAACTAAAAGCAGAGAAGAAGATTCTTCGTTTTGCTCAGAATGACAGCGGAGATATGTCTCCACACATTTTGAGTCTCTGGATTAAAGATCGCAAAGCGGAAGATGTATTAACGAAGCTCGACCTCGAAGGCATCGCTATTTCTTCCGGTTCGGCTTGCCGGTCGCGTTCATTCGAGCCCTCGCATGTGCTCAAAGCCATGGGATTAAGCGATATGCGTGTTCGCGAAAGCGTCCGGGTGAGTTTTGGGAAATTCACCACCGCCGCGGAGGTTGATGTTGCAGCGAAGGCCCTCAAGGCGATTCTTGAGTGAGGAGTATTAGGGATTCATCGAAAAACCCTCCCCGGGACAGGTTATAATAGAGCCATGCACACTAATACCCGAAGAGCGCTAGGGATTGTCCTTATAATTCTAGGCGTCATGGCCTTATATAGCACCGCCGTACGTGCGGGCTATTTGCGAATGCCGAGCGTCCTCAAGAATTCAAGCATCGTCTCACGGATACATAATTTCTTTGGGAAGCCGGAGATTCCCTCGATTACCCAAGATGTGCCGCTTTACCGGCCAGTGGCGGATTACGAAGACGCGGTTATCACCGCCGTGAAGAATGTATCGCCAGCGGTAGTTTCGATTACGATTTCCAAAAATTTGCCGGCGTATCAGAATTGCTCTTCTCAGAATCCTTTCGACAGCTTGCCACCATCGCTTCGTCAGTTTTTGGGCGGCGATAACGGCTTTCCTGGGTTTTACTATTCTTGCGACCAGACTACGCAGCAGACCGAAGTGGGCGGTGGTTCCGGGTTTATCATCTCGAGCGACGGTCTCATCATTACCAACAAGCATGTGGCAGCAGATACCGAGGCGACTTACACGGTTTTCACGAACGATGGTAAGCGGTATGACGCGAAAGTTCTCGGGCGCGACCCGATCCAGGATCTGGCAGTCTTGAAAATCGATGCAAAAAATCTTCCCACAGTTACTTTAGGAAACTCTGATGATTTGCAGCTTGGGCAAAGCGCCATTGCCATTGGAAATGCTTTAGGCGAATTCCAAAATACCGTTGCCTCCGGCGTTATTTCCGGTTTGAACCGATCTATCACCGCGCTTTCAGAAAATGGAAATTCGGAAACTATCCAGGGCGTGATCCAAACGGACGCGGCCATCAATCCGGGGAATTCTGGCGGACCGCTCATTAACTTGCGTGGTGAAGTGGTGGGCGTAAATGTGGCAGTGGTCCAGGGAGCGCAGAATATTGGCTTTGCATTGCCCATCAATTGGGCGAAACACGATATTCAAACCGTCCTTGCGGGCGGGGAGATCAAAGCGCCGTATCTTGGTGTACGTTACGTAATGCTCACCCCTGCGCTTGCTACCCAGAGAAGCGTGAGTGTGGATTACGGCGCGTATCTTTCGCGTGATTCCGGTGGTCCTGCCGTCGTAAAAGGCTCGCCTGCGGATAAAGCGGGACTCAAAGATGGAGATGTAATTCTTTCGATTGACGGTGCCTCGCTCCAAGATAAAGATCTCTCGCAAGTGCTTTCGGGGAAAAATATCGGCGACACGTTGCGGCTTGAAGTGCTGCGTGGGAAAAATAGGATGACCGTGAATGTGACTTTGGGGGAGCGAGCGGAGTAGCGATCGGAAATATTATATAATATAGTATATACTATATTATATAATACTGAGAACTTGAGAAAAAAACGGCGGCCGTGAGGCCGCCGTAGCTGTCAATCGTTGAAGCGGCGCAGTGTTTCAAGCGCAGCTTTCAGTTCTTCGTTTCTGCCGCTTGTTTTCAGTACGTCGGCCGCTAGTTGTTCTTTTTTGGAAAGTCTTTTCCTTCGTGCTTTGATTCGTTGGAGAACTTTGTTGCGTTGCTGATCTAACCAATAATACTCGCTGCAATCTCTGGCTTCGAAATGTCCGTAGGGTGAGCCCATGAATGCCTCCTATGTTTCGCTTGTTGCTGCGATTGTTTCTCTTGTTGAAGAAAAAATTCCACTGAGCCACGCTTTGACCTGACTTCTGGAGTAGGGAGGATGTTCTGCGCTCAGTGCGTACACAACGAAGAGATACGCACCAATGAGGATTTTCCAACAGAACGCGCGAAAGCCGAATATCTCTTGGAACGCGAGGAAAGGCAGCATTGTATAGAAGTTTCGATCGGATTCTAGTTTTTTCTCGAGAGCGAGGTCTTTCGTTGCGTTCAAAAGCTCCTTTTCCTTCTGGCGTGCCACTCTATCGATGTATTTGGGCAAGTACACTATGTATACCCATGCGAGAAGCATGAGAAATATCGTGTACCACGGAAGCGTGAAGGGATTAGATTTCTTGAGGAATGTTTGCTCATAGAGAGCGAAGACAGCATAGAGTAACGCGACTGGCTGCATTACCCTTGTTCCCAAACGAGCAAAATAGAGATTATCCTTGCCCGTCATCCAATTCAGAGCTCGAAACAGACGATTGATGAGTTTCAGAAGAAACGGATCTACTTTCCATATGATGAGATACGCCACTAGGAAAGCGATGAAATCAAGAAGCTGCTTCAGAACTTCGTCCATATGCGATCCTTTCAATCTTGCTAATATCTCTTATATCTTATTGAATAATGCCCGTCAAATGTGCGAAATAAAATCGGGTCAATGCCTGTAGTAAGTTAATGCTATACTCATAAAGAAAGGAATACTTTTTAATAAGTTCTTCTTTGGAACGTCGCAGTACAATATAGTTTTTACTTAGTGGAGGTCTGCTGCCTCAGAGGCATTGTGAGTCCATATGTCTATGAGGCAGCAGACCGTAGCGCATTGGCAGTCTTGCATCGAGATTGCTAATCCAGTATCATATGAGAATTCTGGGAGAAGATTCTTCGTTTTACTCAGAATGACAAACATATAAACATGCCAAACTTTCATAGATTCACGATCAAAGCCCAGGAAGCATTGCAGAACGCGCAGGAACTCGCTGCCTCTAAAAACCACGGGGAGTTGAAGGCGCTCCATCTTTTGATGGCGCTTCTAACCGATGAATCCTCGCTTGTTATTCCCATCGTCACCCGCGCGGGGGTGAATGTGGATCTTTTGCGCGATGATATCGAGGAAGCCCTGGACGCGATGCCGAAGCTCACGAATATGGCGAATGTGAGCCAGCTCTATCTTTCCCAGGAGCTTATGCGACTCTTAGATCAGGCTGCTAAAATAGCGGCGCAAGAGAAAGATGAGTTCGTTTCCTGCGAGCATCTGCTTCTCGCAATTTTAGAAGTGCCCTCTACTGCTTCGCACCTGGTGGAGCGGGCGGGATTGCGCCGGGAAATGGCAATGAAGATTTTCACGGAGCTTCGGGGCACCACCCGGGTGGTGGATGAGACGCCAGAGACGAAGTTCCAGGTACTCGAAAAATACGCGATTAATATTTCTGAAAAAGCCCGCAAAGGCGAGCTCGATCCGGTGATTGGCCGGGAAGATGAGCTTACTCGTCTCATGCAGGTGCTTTCCCGCCGCACGAAAAACAATCCGGTTTTGATCGGCGAGCCGGGCGTGGGTAAAACCGCAATTGTGGAAGGCCTCGCGCAGCGGATCATTTCGGGCGATGTGCCAGAACCCTTGAAAAATAAGGAGATTTTGATGATGGATTTGGGATCGCTTGTAGCGGGTACCAAGTTTCGGGGCGAATTCGAGGATCGTCTGAAGGCCTTCGTAAAAGAAGTGCAAGCGTCCGCTGGCAAGATTATTCTCTTCATTGATGAGATTCATACAATCGTAGGCGTGGGTGCCGCGGAAGGCGCCATGGATGCTTCTAATTTGTTGAAACCGCCGCTTGCGCGTGGTGAATTGCATGCGATTGGGGCGACCACAATCCGGGAATACCAGAGATATATAGAGAAAGACCCCGCGCTTGAGCGCCGTTTCCAACCGATTATGGTGGATGAGCCTTCAATTGAGGATTCAATCGCGATTTTGCGCGGTCTCAAAGAGAAATATGAAATCCATCATGGTTTGCGCATCTCGGACGAAGCGATCGTGGAAGCGGTCAATCTTTCCGCGCGCTATATTACGGATAGATTTTTACCGGACAAGGCAGTGGACTTGATTGATGAAGCTGCCGCCGCTCGTCGCCTGGAATCCGAAAGCTTGCCAAAGGAAATCGCCCGCATCCGCCGGGACATTGCCCGTCTTGAAGTGGAGCGCCAGGCTTTGAGCAAAGAAGACAAAGCGAAAAGCGGGGAGCGCATAGCGGAAATTGACGCGGAATTAGGCGAATTGCGTCAGAAAAACGATGGGCTTTCCGGCAAATGGCAAAACGAGAAAACCAAGATAGAGAAATTGCACGCGCTGCGCCAGAAAATAGAGAATCTCCGTCGGGAAGCGGAGGTTATGGAGCGGGAAGGCAATTTGGAGCGGGTGGCAGAGATTCGCTACGGCGAGCTGCCTTTGGCGCAGAAAGATTTTGATAAATTCGAACGCTCGAATTTCGGCGCGAAAAGAACCAAGAAGGAAGCCGGCGATCAATTCCTTAAGGAAGCGGTGGATCGCGAGGATGTGGCGGCGGTGGTATCTACCTGGACGGGGATTCCCTTGGCGCGCATGCTTGAGACCGAAACGGATAAACTTGTTAAGATCGAAGATCACCTTAAGGACCGGGTGATTGGCCAGGATGAGGCGGTTACTGCGGCGGCGAACGCGCTTCGCCGAGCCCGCGCGGGACTTGCGGATAGCGGCCGGCCGCTTGGCTCCTTCATGTTCTTAGGTCCTACCGGCGTTGGTAAAACAGAGCTCGCCCGGGCGCTTGCGGAATTCATGTTTAACGATGAAAAGGCTTTGGTGCGTATTGATATGTCGGAATATATGGAACGCCACGCGGTTTCCCGCTTGGTAGGTTCGCCGCCGGGCTATGTGGGTCACGAAGAGGGAGGACAGCTCACGGAAGTAGTGCGCCATCGTCCCTACAGCGTGATTCTCTTTGACGAAATCGAGAAAGCACACCCGGAAGTATTTAATCTACTTCTTCAAGTGCTCGATAACGGACGGCTTACTGACTCTAAAGGTAAGGTGGTGAACTTTAAGAACACGATCATCATCATGACTTCGAACGTGGGTTCGGAATACATGCGAGCTATGTCTACCCTAGGCTTCTCTTCCTCTGAATCTGCCGCGGGCGAGCAAGAAGGCTATCGTTCCAAAGTCATGGATTCTTTGCGCAATAATTTCCGGCCGGAATTCTTGAACCGCATTGATGAAATCGTGATTTTCAATCCGCTCACCCGCGAGAATATCGAATCGATTGTAGATATCCAGCTTCGCCAGATTGAGGATCGTCTTAAGGAGCGGGGGATTACGCTCACGATTGATAAATCGGCTAAAAAACACCTTGCGGAAGAGGGATTTGATCCGGAATTTGGCGCGCGCCCCTTGCGCCGTTTGATTCAGAAAGTTATTCTCGATAGATTGGCGGACAAAATAATCCGCGGTGAGCTCAAAGATGGAGGAAAAGTTAAAGTCAATTACAAAGCGGACGCCCTGGTCTTCTCTTCTTAGAGGGCTTGTTCTTGGTCTCGCGCACTACGCGCTCGCGCCCTTCGATTTCGGATCGGGGGCGCTTTTCTTCGTGGTTATAGCGTTTGCTTTCTACTTGATACCGTTCTTTCGCCCCAAAGCGACGCGCATGCCCTTCTTTGCGGCTCTTATTTTGGCGCTTCTTTTGTCTCAGGGCATTCTTGCCGCAGGGGCCGTAGTGCTCCTTTTCGCGCTTCTTTTCGCACTCAAAGATTTAGAGGTGGTAGACCGGGCGTTTGCCTATGAGATATTCGTGTTTCTCGCGCTTTTTGCTTCGGCGCTTCAGTTTTTCCGTGCTGTTCCACATTGGGGATCGCCTTTGGGGATAGGAGGAGCTTTGGGTATCGGTGCGCTTTTCTATGTACTGAGTCGCAGGATGTCCTGGCGCGATGACGGCGAAGTACGCGCTCACGCAACGCTCGACGCTTTCGTCTCTGCCGCAATTCTTTTCGAGGTTTCTATGGCAATTCTCTTTTTACCGATCGATTTCATTTCTCAAGCATGCCTGCTTTTTACTCTCGAACTCTTTGGGGTGATCTTTGTAGAAACGCGGCGCTTGCGGCATATCGGCGCGTTCCTCATTGTGATCGGCATTATTTTAAGCATCAGCAGTTGGAAGCTTTAGATTGACTTCGCTCTCATTTTTCGGCATACTTCGCTTCGGCTCTTGCCACAAATTTAAATGAGAGGACGGATGGGCATATGCGGTTGATTACTAAGGCTCTGAGAATCGCGGAAGGACGTTTGACTCAACTCGGGATGGCAGATCATCCCACACAAGTCACTCGCGGATCGCTGGTGTACTACCAGTTTTCTGGAGAACTCATCTTTGAAGGTGAAGTGACTACCCACTGTAGCTGGATTTTGGAAGTCCAGCTTCTCGAAGGAGTTCCGAAGGCTGTTTCAGTCAAAGAAGTGCCAGGTGCCCCCAAGATTTCCGATGAGATCAAGGCTGTGATTGCTGAGAAAGCCGAAGAGTATCTGCCGAAATTCTTTCAGTCCTTTCGGGAACAGGTGGTGAGTCAGAGCCGGCTCGCCCTTGCCAGGACATCCCCTCTTACCATGTAGTCTTTGCCCCACCAATTGGTGGGGCTTTGTCTATTGACTCGCATTGCCGCGTCATTCTAGAATTCGGCAAAAGAGTATGCCTTCTGAAGAATTAATAAAAAATTGCTACGCATTGGCATATGCCGGGTTCCGACTTGGTGGGAGTTTAGACAATCCGGCAATGAGACAAAGCTTAGAAGATCAAAGCTTGTCCATCCTTACTGTTTCCTTGGGCAATGACCTTGCCGGATTGCGGCATGCCTTACGAAGACTTGAATATATGGTTGGTTTTGGAAGGGATATCGGTATAATCCCTCTGCAGGGTGCGGAGGTTTTGCTCTATGAGCTAGAAGCCTTCAAGAATTCTCTGCCTCAAAGCTCAAAAACGGACTTACCCAAAGAAATTACTAAAGAAGATTTATTTCCGGAAGGACATAGGAAGCCTTCGGATGCCTATCGGAAAGATATTTCCTCGATTTGGATGGAAGAATCAGGAGGAGCGGATGATAGGCATAATCAGGCAAACGATAATTCGGCAATTGCCGAATTAGCTCACGGACCTGCTATCATTCCTCAGTCGAATAGCCAAGGAGAGGAAGGTTTTACAATAAGGAAGAGTAAGATACTTCAAAAAGTCCGGCAATCCGGCAATTGCCGGATGCGGGATATCCAGGAGATACTAGCTGATACATCGGAACGGACTCTTCGATACGATTTGCAGCGCTTGGTGCAAGAAGGATTGATTGAACGGATAGGAAATGGAGGGCCAGGGACATATTATAGAGCACTATTATAGTGGGCAGCCTGGGGTGGGCTTCATTGATCCCGGTGTCCTAGGCAAGGCGTAACATTTTATCTTCATCTTCGTTCTATTATATGTGTGCGGGCTAGAACTTGATAAAATGGTCTAGTTTTGCTACACTAAGTACATAAAGGCTCGGAAGTGAGGCTGAGCCAAAAACAACCGAGGTGCAAGATGTTAGGTGCGAGATGCGAGAGCATTCCGCCTTTTCTAGTGTTGCTAGAACCTAACACCCCTAAACTAGCACCTGTTTGTTTCAGCCTCGCTTTCATAGCGAGCTTTTTTATTAAAACTCAGATACCAAATCTTCTCTCTCGCAAGCCTTTCTCCTCACTGAAAGGGGAGCGGGAGGGGAGCACCGAAATTGTAAAAACATCGTGAAAGGTCGACGGCCTTCAGTGGTCGATACTTAAGTTAGAAAGTCGAAACATAAAATATACAAGTAATGCCTAAATTCCTTAAATTGTCTGCTTTGGCGTTGGTGGCAGTTTTTGCCATTTCCGCCATGCCTGTGAGCGCGCAGACGACCATGACTGCTGATCAGATCGCAGCCATGATCGCCCAGCTCCAGGCTCAGCTCCAAGGACTTTCCGGGTCTACTGGCCCTGGCAATTCGTGCTCGTCGTTCGCCCGCTCCCTCACGGTGGGTTCTTCTGGTACGGATGTTAAAGCCTTGCAGCAGTTCTTAAACGGCCATGGTGCTATGGTGTCCGCTTCGGGCGCCGGCTCCGTTGGCAATGAGTCAACCTACTTTGGTACTAAAACCAAGGTTGCGTTGGCGAAGTGGCAGGCCGCGAACGGCGTAAGCCCCGCGTCCGGTTACTTTGGTCCGATCACCCGCGGTCGCATCAATGCTATGTGCATTGGTTCCGGCACGGGTACTGGCACGGGCACGGGCACTGGTACCGGAACTGGTACTGGTACGGGCACCGGCACGGTCTCGGCAACTGGCCTCATGGTCAGCCTCGCTCCGACCAACCCCGCTTCCGGCTCGCTCATCTCGAGCTCCAACGCCGCAGCGGCTCGCGTTCCGGTTCTCACGGTGAACTTCACCGCTGGTACCCAGAGCGCGGTAACGGTTAACGACATCAAGTTCACCAAGAACGGCGTCATCTCTGACAGCTCGATCGCTGGTGCATACTTGGTAGAAAGCGGCAAGGTGGTTGCGCAGTACACGTCCATCTCGGGCGGCAAAATTGATTTTGCCACTTCGTGGACGATTCCTGCTGGCCAGACCCGCACCCTTACCCTCGCGATCGATCCGGCAACGAATCTTTCCGCGGGTAACACTGTAAGCTTCTCGCTCGCCTCGGCCAACGACATTACGTCGGTTGATGCTGCGAATGCTACGGTAAACGAGACTGGCATCTTCCCGATCTCGGGCAACATCTTCACGGTTACCTCCGTGTCGAACCCGTCCATCGCGTCGGTGACGATCTCGTCTTCCTCGGTTGGTACTACGGTGACTGCGGGTGCGCAAAACGTACTCGTATCGCAGTGGACCGCGAGCGTTAACAACAGCCCGGTTAACCTCACTTCTTTGAACCTCCGTGTTATCGGTTCCGCCAACAAGACGGATATCCGCAACGTGAAGCTCATGGTGAATGGTGTCCAGGTTGGTTCCACGCTCGCCTCGGTTGCCGCCGATGGTTCCGCCTACTTCGACCTTACGTCGAACCCGGCGCGCCTCTCGACTGGCAGCTCCAACATTCAGATCCTCGCCGATGTCATGGGCTCTCCGAGCTACAACTTCGCGTTTGAGATCTTGAATAGCTACGATGTCTACGCGGTGGATACCCAGTACAACGTCCCGGTTACCGTATCGGTAAACGGCGGCGCTGGCGTAACGGTAACCATCCAGCAGGGCCAAATCACGGTAACTGCCGATACCAACACCCCGACCGGTAACATCGCGAAGGGCGGTTCCGGCGTCACCTTGGCCAAGTTTGACATCTATGCGGCCGGCGAATCGGTTCGCGTGAAATTCATGGATGTTCGCTTCACCGTTGTTGGTGATGCGGCAACCAGCACGCTCCAGAACATCCAGCTCGTGGATGATGCGGGTGTCCAGATTGGTACCACCATCAACACGATCGCTTCGGGTTCTTCGAGCGGTCAGTGCGATCTCTCGGGCTCCGGTCCGTCGAATCGCATCGCGAACTGCCACTTCGGCACTTCGAGCTCGAACATCAACTACACTGTTCCGGCGAACACGACTCGTGTGATCTCGGTCAAGTCCGACATCATCTCGACGACTGCCGCTACTTCGGTAACAGTTGATCTTCCGGGCAACTCTTCGAACCTCACGGGCGTAACCTCGAACCAGACGGCCTCTTCCGGCTCGTCCTCGGGTGCTGCGCTCACGATTGCGTCGAACGCCTTGACCTCAGTGAAAAACACTGCGTTTGCGGCTCCGACGTATGCGAAGGGCGCGACGAACGTCCGCATTGGTTCATTCAACCTTTCGGCGTCCTCGGCTGAAGGCGTGAACATCTACACGGTGACCATCACGACTTCGGCGTCTTCGACCGACTTCCAAAACCTCAAGCTGATGGTTGGCGGCACTCAGTTCGGTTCCACCCAGGCGACGCTTTCGTCGAGCCAGGCGGTAACCTTCTCGGGTACGGCTAACATCCCGGCTGGTCAGACGAAGACGGTTGATGTGTACGCGGATGTGCTCTCGAGCGCTTCCTCCGGCACGAAGACCACGCTTACCACGCTCACTTCCTGCAGCGGTACTGGCACTTCGACGAACACCAACATTTCCTGCTCGCCGACTTCGGTCACGGGTCAGAACGTTGTTGTCTCTTCGGGCGCCTCGATAACGGTCTCGACTGATTCCTCGACGGCTCCGTCGAAGCAGATGGTCATGGGTTCCACTGCGAACGCCATTGCGACCTATCGCTTCGCCGAGACCTCGAATCTCGAGAACGTGAAGATTACGGACTTGACCGCGACCGACACGATCGGTACGGCTTCCGCTCCGTCTTCCTTCACGAACGTTACCTTGACCTGCACGAACTGCACGGGTACGCCTTCGGCGCAAGCCTCAGCGTCCTCGACGGATACGACTCACTATGTCTACCAGTTCCACTTTGCGACTCCGGTCATCGTTCCTCAGAACGGTTCCGCGATCCTCGCTTTGACTGCAGACGTAGCGACCTTCAACTCCCTTGGTGCCACTGCGGATAACGTAACGCATCACTTTGATATTGGTGCGAACAACGTAACCGCTCTCGGCGCTTCCTCGAATGCTGCTGTGACGACCACGGGTAACGCTGTTGGTAACACCGACACGATCCTCCGCGGCATGCTCACGGTTACTGCTTCGACGATCGGCGCGACCACTGGTCGCACTCCGAGCGGTGTTGATGATATTGCGAGCCTCAACTTGACTGCGACTGGCTATGACGTAACGGTCAACTCCATCACCCTCAAGTTTGAAGGTTTGGCAGTATCCGTTGGTACGACTGTGACGGCGGACATCATCGACCCGAACACGGGTTCGGATTGGGCCAGCGGTTCTGCTTCGACCTGCACGTCAGGCGGTCAGAACTCCTGCACCTTGTCCTTCACGTACACGGGCTCGAACATCCAGACCATCACGGCTGGTTCTACTAAGACATTGAAGTTGCGCGTGAATTCCAACGCCTTCTACGATGCTGCGAACCAGGCGCAGGGTCTCACGGTGTCGATTCCGCAGTCCGGCAACACGCACTTGAACTGGGGCGATGGTACGACGACCAATGGTCTCGACCTCGCTTCGACGTCGTTGCCGCTCGTCATCACGAACATCAGCTACAACTAATGTTTCGTGGTCGCGAGGCGACTCGCAAAACCCCCGCTTCGGCGGGGGTTTTGTTTTATGAAAGAAAACAGCGCGGACAATTGTCCGCGCTGTTGGATTCTATGCTGCTGAATCTCTGAAAAGTTGCTCCATGCCTTCTTCTTCGAGTATCTGAAGGGCCTCGATCCAGAGGATGACCTTGGCGTCGATTCTGCAGCTGCCTTTAAAAGCTAGCTTTCTCTTCCACCCATTGGTCAGGAACCCTTCGGCTATGGGATATACTTCCCGATAGCCCAGAGCGATGAATGGTGAGAGATCGGTGCTCTCGAGAATTTCGCACACCGTTTCCCAGCTGAATGTCTCGCGATCAATGATAGTCTTAGTACTCCATGCCACCATATCAGCCAGATTCCATCCAAGATTGGTTTTCACGCGGATGTAACCTGCGCCTTCGATGTATGTTTTGAGAAACTCCAGAAGGATGCGCTCTACGAGGATCTGGTTGGAGCGCTTCGTAGCGTGCAGGCGATAGAGGATGCTCTTGCGGAGGGTTTCGACATCAATAACGAGAACTGACATTTGCTCTCCCTGACGATTCAAGGACCGCCTCACGACAATTCGTAAGCACGGTGGGTTGACCGGTAGGGCACCGGTTATAGCCGTTCAGAGATCATTTCAAAGAACGTTATTATTATATACCCTTTTATCTTGGATGTCAATATAGGCTGTCAAGAGGCTCGCTTTTCCTTTAGAATACTGGCTATGCAGCAATCCACACTCCTTAAAACAATCCGCTGGTTTTTGTATGCGCTCGTCGGGGCTACGCCGCTTGTATTCTTCCGCTACTCGCTTTTCCCCTTCGGTGTGCCGAAGATCGTATTTTTCGAAGTGTTTACGGAGCTCATCGTGGGGGGTTGGATTGCGCTTCTCATTGTAGACTGGCCGAATAAACGCTATCTGCCGCGCCGTACGCCGCTCTTCTGGGCGATCGTTTGTTTTACTCTCTTGCTTCTCATATCTGCCTTCCATGGACCGGATCTTTTCCGCTCCTTCTGGAGCACGCTGGATCGTGCCTTCGGCATATTTGGAATTTTGCATGTGCTTGCGCTCATGCTTATAGTGCCGACGCTTCGAGAGGGAGTTCCTTGGCGAAGACTCCTCACGGTCTCTTTCGTTGCTTCGGTTCTTACTTCGCTTACGGTGGTTTTTTCGAAGTGGGGACTCCAGGGATTTTTCTTAAATCAGAGTATACCGCGTCCAGGCGGAACATTCGGCAACGCATCGTTTGTGGGCGCGTATCTGCTCTTTAATGTATTCCTGGGTGCGGCGCTTTGGCGTGAAGCGAGAGCATCGGCAAGAAGAATATGGATTGGGGTGGGTGTTCTTGTGGTCACGTTCGGAATCCTCCTCACGCAGACGATCGGCATTATCTTGGGGCTTGTGGGTGGCGCGTTTGTGCTTCTCTTTTGGCTCGGTATCGAATCTAGAGGGCCAGCACGCCGTACGGTTCTCGCGCTTGTAGTAATTGGCGTTGTTGTGGCTTCTCTTTTCGTCGCGACGAGGAAGAACAGTGTCTGGCAGAAAGTGCCTGGACTTTCCCGTGTTGCGACTATTTCTCGTTCGCAGTCGGATGTACAGGATCGTTTACTGGCGTGGCGGGCGGGCTGGGAGGGGTTTAAGGATCGTCCGCTTCTTGGCTGGGGATGGGAGAACGGCAATATTCCTTTCAATACGCACTATGACCCAAAGCTCCTTGTGACTTCTTTTGAGGGAACCTACTTCGATAAACCTCACAATGTTTTTTTGGAGCAGCTCGAGACCGGGGGCATATTGGGGTTCGTGAGCTATCTCGGTCTTTTCGTAATGTGGGGGTATGAGCTTTGGCGCTCAAGGCGGGGAAAGTTCGCTTCCATAGTGCCTTTTCTTGGTGCCGGTATGGTGGCGTACTTACTCGAGAACACAATCTCCTTCGATACCATAGGCACCTACCTTATGCTCGCAGTGTTTTTCGCTTTCGTGGAGCATGCCTACGAGGAAGCAGTGCCTCGGGTGAGTGAAGTGAGCGTCGCGGATGCGCATGTTTCGGGAGCGAAGCAATGGGCGTCCGGAGTGGTGCTTGCTTTAACGCTCTGCCTCGCGCTCTTTTACGCAATTCCCATCCTCACTATGTCGTATAACTACTACTGGGGTATTAATTATTTCCTGAATGGTCTCCTTGAGTCATCCAGTGTTTCCTGGCAGGCTGCGCTTGGTGCTCATACCCCGTATCAAGATGCGGTAAGAAAAGATTACGGGTCAACGTTGCAACAAGCGTTTCAGCAGGGGCTCGTCTACCCGCATCTCGACGCATTGCAGGCCAAGGCGGCAACGGAAGGGGAGATTGCAGTCAGTCGCCACCCGGACGATTATATCTACCGCATTTCGCTCGCCGATTTGTACGTGACTTTTACTCCCTTCGGGCAGACGGACTATCTTACCAAGGCCAAAGATCAGATTGCGGCGGCAATGCGGCTCTCGCCGCTTCGCCAACAGCCTTATTACGTGCTCGCCCGCGAGCGCATCATGGAGCACGACAATCAGGGAGCGGTAGATGCTCTTAAGAAAGCGATTGCATTGAATCCAGAGAGCGGTGATCCACACTTCACCTATGGACTCTTAGCCTACAGTCTTGGTGATGCCGCGACAGGGCGGTTCGAAGTTATGACCGCCGCAGCACTTGGTCGCACGCCGGTGAATGCTAAGGAGGCCCTCGCGCTTGGCGGTTTCAAGCGGGACAGCGACCATGATTATGCTGAGGCGGTGCGTTACTTTGAAGCCGCGTATGACCTCGCGGCGTTTAAGGGCTCTAAAACGCAGATGATTCAGGCGAACATTGAAGCGGCGAACCTTTTGGCAGACAAACTCGGCAAGTACGATGAAGCGGAAAGCCGTCTACGACAGGCGCTTCTTGTTGCCGAAGACAATAAGATCAACGACCAGATTCCGGAGGTACGGCTGAAACTTGCTGTAACCTGCTACTTGGGTCGGAATACCACCTGTGCCAAGGAGGAGTTCCAGACACTCGTTGCGGAAACTAACCTTAAAGAACTGCCGATTTGGCAGAATCTAAAGCCAGCTCTGGATGAGCTTGGGGTAAAATACTAGAGCTGGGGGTAAAGTATTGATTTCAGCTTGGTTTTGCTATAATTTCCCAAAAGGTCGCGAAATAGTTGATAGTTTACATTAGAACATGAACAAAGATGGATTAGCCGAGGCAGTCATGAAGCATGCAGGCCTCGATACCATGGCCGCTTCGAAGCGAGTAGTCGATGCGGTATTTGATACGATTACTTCTACGATGGCTCGCGGCGAGGAAGTTTCTATTTCCGGCTTCGGTGTCTTCGCGGTGAAGAAAGCTGCTGCCCGCCAGGGACGTAACCCGAAAACCGGCCAGACGATCACGATTGCGGCTTCAATTAAGCCGAAATTCCGTGCCGGTAAGGGCTTGAAGGATGCGGTTAAATAGCTCGGCTTTATGCTTTTGCGGGCACGCATAATTTCCTGCTCAAGATTCGCTATGCCTCGTGCCGTCGCGCTCCGGAATGCCCGCTAAAAATACAAAAAATCCGCCGAGTGAGCCTCGGCGGATTTTTTGTGGGTTGGCTATTCACTACTTACGGTACGAATTTTTTGAGCGCGTCCGAGAGATCCAGGAATTTCTTATACACTACTGCGAGCGGTTCAAGGGAAGATTTGATATCTCCGGAAGCATCGTCGCCTTTGAGGATGGCTTCTTTCGCGGCATCGTTCTTATCCTGTGCTTCCTTCAGTTTATCTTCCGCATCCGAAAAGTTTTTCTGAATATCGTCTTGGTTTACGAGTTTGAGCGAGAGTACGATAGGCTTGATTTGATCGGCGCGGTTTTCAGCTTTATCAAAGAGTGCTTGATTTTTACTCCAGAGGAGCAGGTTGTCTTCCTCGGAAATGAGTGGGTTATAGTGCGACGTTCGCCAATCTGAAATTTCCCGAGCAACGTCCTGGGTGCCTTTGATGCCGAGATTATCAATCATGGTGCGCTTTGCGGCATAGTAATCAATGCTGTCGTTCAGGCCCTTGGCTATCTCGCTCTGAGCTTTGGAGTCTTTGAGTTCGGGGGAGATAGTGTCGAGAGCCGCTTTTCGCACGGTTACGTCTTTCATGGCGCAATCGATGGCAGCGCGGAGGATGCTCTTGCGGACATCGAGCTGGGCCCGGATGGCAGAAATATAGTCCTGGTCGCCATCGGCCTGGATAGCCCTCAAGCGGGCAAACTTAGGGGCAAAGGAGCAAGGGTCCTGCGCCGGGGCTTTATCTGCCGCCTGAGCGCTTGGAAAACCTATAGAAATCATGGCTAAAACCGCTAGAGATCCGAAAAAAGCCTTGTTTTTCAACATACCCCCAGTATACCCGATTTTAGCCAAATAAGCTAGAATACCTCGTAAGTCACGTAACTAATACACTCGAAAAATCGTTTTCTATGATAGAGGATGACGCTTTGATTTCAGAGGCCAAAGGAGGGGGCGCCGATGCCTTCGGCGTGCTCTACGACCGCTACCATTCCCGGATTTACCGCTTTATATACCTAAAAGTTGGCGGACGGGAAGAAGCGGAAGACCTTACTCATCATGTATTCCTCTCTGCCTGGGAGCATATTCATGGCTACCGCCATGAAGGGCATCCGTTTTCGAGCTGGCTTTACCGCATAGCTCGCAATACGGTTATTGACCACTATCGTTCCCGGCGGCCGACGTCGTCCCTTGAAGAAGTAGACCCCGACGCGATTCAGAGCTCGCAAAATATCGAGGCTTCCGCCGAGCAAGCGCTGCTCCTCAAAGAAGTCCGTCGTGCGATTAGTGCCTTGCGGCCGGATCAGCAGGATGTAATTATCTTGCGGTTCGTAGACGAGCTTTCGGTTAAGGAGACCGCCCTTGCGCTCGATAAGAGCGAAGGTGCGGTGAAACTCTTGCAGCATCGCGGTATGCAGGAGCTCAAGGATAAACTCTCATTTTTAGATATCGAAACCCCCACTGAAGCCTATGCAGTTAGAAAAATTATTGAAACAACTTAAAACGATCGAACCGGACATTCGCTACACGCTTCGTTCCCGCGAGGAGATTTTGGCGCGACAGCCGAAGCGCGGCAGATGGCTTGCTTGGAAAGAAGTGGTTTACGGCATTATCCAATCCGGTTCCGCCATCGCGCTTACCGGTGTGATCATCTTGCTCATGGGCGGAGCGTTTTCGCTGCGCGGAATTATCGCGCGCGAAGGAGGGTTCTTAGATCGGCAGAGCCTCCAGGCCGAAGCACAGGCGATTGATATACAGATTCAGCTTGCGGATGTGAGCTATGACAATTTCAGCTCCTCGGGTAATGAAGTTATGAAAGCGACTCCGGTGAAATCTAAGATTGTTGCTCCTTCAACTCTTCCTGCTTCTACTTCGACTCCTGCTCAATCGGCAGCGCCAACTTCGACGCCGGATATGAGCGTAGACCAGGCACTCGATCTCCTTTCGAACCCGTAAACCAAAAAACCGCAGATGCGGTTTTTTGGTTTATCAGTTTAAACTTAACTCGGAGCGGCTAAGGGGAATCGGACCCCTGGCTCCACCATGGCAAGGTGGCGTATTACCACTATACGATAGCCGCTTTTGTGGTCGCTATATTCTAAATCCAAAATCCTAAATTCTCAAGCCTAATAATTCGGTGGCGGTGCGCTGGGGCCTACGATATGCGGTGGACCGCTTGGCCCTTGAAAATTCGTCGGTGCGACTCCTCCTCCGCTTGTGCCCGTATTTGAGACCTGCGGTCCCGGAGTTGTAGTGACTGATCGGTACTCGGGAGCGGAAGGAATCCCGACGCTCTCTACGCCATGCCGAAAGCCGTTTTGAAAAACTTGAATGCCGATGAACACGAGAACTGCAATGGCAAGAAGAAGGAGTACAAGTGATTTCATATGATTACTCTCTCACGAATTCGAACCGCGGCATGGTTTTACCGTCAATTTCAACTTGTTCTAAAAACATAGCATAGGGACGAACCCAATAATGAGTTTCACTACTACGTTTCCCAGTCACATGCCGATAGAGTACAAAAGGCTCAAGCGTCTCGCTCTGAAGGGCGATCCCCATCACTTCACACTCGTCGCCTTTGTAATGCTTGTAGATTCCTTTCTTGATTTGCGGAACGTTAAGCTCAGAATCGGGAATATGATTCATGAGTTTGAGTATAGCAGATGCGATACCGTGGAACCTTCCTCAAGGGAATTTCTCGCACTCTCCCAGCGATATTACTGATACATTAGAAAAATGGTTGCTAAGGTAAAAAGAATCGCAATGAAGCGATAGGAAGTAAACTTCTCCTTAAAGTAGAATGTTCCAATAAAAATAGCTATCGAAGTCGTTAACACTTCCCAGAGTAAATAATAAACTCCGAACTGGACATATTTAAATGCCAGTACTGTAGGAATGGCGATAAGCGCGTAGAGCATAAAGCCCACCATAATTTCTTTCTGGTTTTTGCGTCCGCTTTTCTTGAGATACATATCCGCTATTACCGTTAAGCAGGAAGCAGTGATAATGAGGAAAAGTGGAAGCATATTAAAGTTCGCTGAATATCATCGCGCCCATAGCACACAACAAGGCTAAGCCTCTATAAAGAGTGAGTTTTTCACCAAAATAAAAAGTGGCTACTCCAAGACCAAGAATTATGCCCAGAGCTTCCCATAAGATAAATACAATTTCAAAATCAGCTTTCCTGAAAAGATAGGCAACGGGAAATGCTGTGAGTCCATAGAGCATCATGCCCAAGAAGAACAGTTCCAAAAAGTTGCCGCTCACGCTCTGCTTCAGAGATGCGTCTGCAATGATTTCGACAAAGATCCCTGCAGCAATTACAAGGTAGAATTTTAGAAAGCGTTTCAGTTTCATTTGACCAGAGATGCGAGCTCTTAGATACAAACCTGCATTTGTGCTCCCGTGAGGAATCGAACCTCAATTACAAGATCCGCAATCTTGCGTCCTATCCGTTGAACGACGGGAGCAATGAGCTCTGCTATTTTAAAGCAAAACTTACTTTTCGGCAATCGCGTGAGGTAAAAGCCACTCGTTTGGATAGATCGGGCTCAAACCTTCAGTGCCTCGCGGATGTCATGAATCGCGCGGAGAGGATCATCGAGATACTTATCAATTAATCCGGCGACGAGATCGGGACTCTTTTTCATTTTCTCGCTTAATACATAAAGTGCTGGAGGAAAGTTGATGTCTTTTAAATTTTCCCAGAACTGCTTGCGTAAACCCCGCTCTAACTCTTCGCCGAATACCTCAAGAGTAGTAACGCCGGGGGCCACTGTCTCGAAAAGACCTTCAATAATTGCTTGCATCCTTCCGAAAAGTACAAGCTGGTAAGGAAATGGGATTCGATATTTCATGAACACCTTAGCAAACCCGATGAACCAGTAGCCCATACCGCTCGTTTTCGTTTTTTCGAGGTATTTTTGCATATCTTTTCGGACAAGATCTGCGTATTGCTCGTATGAAACTCCGCACATGGCAAGGCTTTTTCTGATCGATTGCTCAACATCTTGTGAATACACCGCGAGAAGTAAATCTCGTGTTTCTTGAATGTATTGTTTGTTAAGTTTCGCAAGTAGCCCAAAATCCAGGACTCCTAACCTGCCTCCAGGCAGCAGCAAAAGATTGGAAGGGTGCGGATCTCCTGCGAATACAGCACTTTCTCCATACATCCATCCGCGCATCATCGCGCCCATGAATGCTTTAAGAGAACCGAATACGTCGTAGCGTGGATCGTTAGCTAGAGTCTTGAATTGACGTACCGGGACTCCTTCAATGAATTCCATTGTTACAACATTGCTACTTGAGAAATTCCTATATACCCGAGGCAAAACAATCGCATCAGCATATTCTCCTAGAATATCGCATTTTTCATGTTGATAACGCACAACGATTTCTAGATTTTCCGCCTCCTGCGTAAAGTCAACTTCTTCCATTAGCCATCCTTGAACTTGCTCTAGAATGTTTTCCACATCAATATATCGGAGATCGGCTGAAAACCAGCGCGCAACGACAGATAATTTCCGAGAAATGGCAAGATCAGCTCTTATAGCCCTATCCACTCTTGGGCGGCGAACTTTAACTGCCACGGTGGTGCCGTCGGTAAGTTTGGCCTTGTAGACCTGGGCGATAGAAGCAGCGGCTACCGGTTGCGGATCAAACTCCGCGTAAATTTCTTCCGGTGGCTTGCCGAAGTCGTTCAGAAATATCTCGCGCACTGTTTCATAATTCATGGGCGGAACTTCGTCCAAAAGTTTTTGGAGTTCTTCGCAATCAGTGCGATCCAAGAGGTCGTATCTGGTACTCAAAATTTGCCCGAGCTTGATAAAAACTAAACCTAGCTCTTCGCAAGCGAGGCGCAGGCGTAGACCCAAAGAGCGCTTCTCTCGGTTGGGGAAGATAAAGTACTTAGCGCCCACCCGGCTGATTTCCCAGGCTCTTTTGAGGGAGCTGGTTTCTTGAAGTTCGTTCATTTAACGGCAATTCTCGCAGAAAAAGTACTTTTTTGCACCTCTCGTCTCGCCTATGGTAGCAATTTCGCCGGAGGCTATTTTAGTACCGCATTTCGCGCATTCCATTTCTTTAGCCGTCTTGGCCTTATGGTAGCTCACCACGTCTTTGAACTCTCCTTTACGGCCCTTGCCAAAGAGCTCCCCCGAGAGATCGGAAATGATTTCAGAGCTATCCTCGATAGCTTTTCGGACCAGGTTTGAAACGCTTTCCCGGTTCTCCTTGGCCTTTTCTTTTATCTTCTCATACGTATCCCGTGACACCCGTAAGTTAATAATATAGTCTTTGTTTTCGTCCATGTATGACATTGTATTACATACGTAATACAATGCAAGAGCTGTATAAAAATACCACCCGAAGAGGTGTCATTTTATCGCTGACATACCAAAGAGACGTCTTAAAACCCCAGATACTTTTCGAGGATTTCCATAAAACCGGGTTCGAAGTGGTGTTCGGGAATGTGGGCGCGTAGTTCCCTCCTAACCTCGGGGAGCCATGCCATAGGCACCTTCATACGCAGCGGCGTGCGGAAGTGGTGATTGAAAGTGAGAACGACATCCGGATAAGCCTCATCGAAGGTACCTTCAAGATCGGCGCTGAATGATTGCAACTCGCGCATAGGGTAAAACCGCCGTTCACCGACTTTCAAACCCTTTTCGGTGAGCTCGAAATGCACGATAGGGGGTTCCGCCGCCCCCCAGACGATCACGAGAATTTCTCCTACGATTACAAAAACACCGAAGAGCAGATATGGGGCGGTATTGGTATCAGCTTGGGTAGATTTCCAAAGCGAGAACGCCAACATGACTACCGCGACGATAATCGTCGTCCAATACCATGCGGCGGTTTTTGGGCGATGTTCAAATTCGGGTGCGGACCAACGGATGCCAGACATAGAGATAGTATAACAGGGTGCAGGGTGCAGTGGACAGTAAACAGTGGACAGAGAAAATTAAAAAAGGCGCCACGCTTAGCGTGGCGCCCATGAATCTAAAACGTAGTGCCGGGGACAACGTAGCTTACGCCCGTTGCCACTGAAGCGAAACCCTGCCCGGCGCTTCCCATGTGACTGAGTTGCGCCAAGAGCAAATCCTCCTTAGTGTCGTTTCTCGCACCCGTTCCCGGATGCATTGCTTCAAAGGTTGTCCACGCCGGCTCCTGTTTGAACCAGAGTTTCCAATGCGCTTGAAAGCGCCGGGTGAGATGCTTGTTCCACCATGCACCGCCGGAAAATTCTACTACTTCCGGAGTCCCGGTCTTTGCGGCGAGCTCTTTGATCTTTGCGATGAGAATCACCGCGACTACTTCGCTTACCGTCGCGAGTATATCAGAGGCCATGCGGGCACGTTCGTCAGAGTTCGTCCCAGCTTCCTCCATGCATTCCTCAGCGCAAAACTTTACGAAAGCTTTGATGCCTTCATTGCCCGCTTTCCGCTGATTGAGTTCGAGATATCTTGCGAGGATACGCACGAAAAGCGAAACGAGAATACGACCTTCCGCGGCATATTTGCCGTCGCGATCTAGAAAATCTCCAGTCGTTACCTCCGCGGCCTGATTGATGAGGCCGGCACAAGGTCCGAAGTCGTCGCCTACGGAAACTCCATTGCGGTTTTTGATATGGCCGTTCGCTTGGCCACCGCCGTTAATGTGGAGTACCGCATTTGCATCCGGAAAAGCATCGAGAAGCATTGCGCATTCCCAGATGTCATCCTGGATGCCGCTCAAGGGTGCGCCGGAACCCCCCTCTGCCTGATCAGTTTGGCGATGACGGGCGTGGACGGGGATGCCCGTTTCCCGCGCGAGATCTTCCGGTTCGATAAACGTGAGTATCCCGTACCCGGTTTTCTCGCGAGTGGTGCCGGAGAAATCCTCGTAGTTTACCGTGATGGGGCTCGTCGTGAACCGTGCGGTTATGAGGAAGGTGCTTATGAGGTCGATCGAGTTTTTGGTGAGCGGGCGATTGAACGGCAGAACGTAGGTGGGTATATCCTTAAACGTTTCGATCCAGCCGTTTATCTGGGCGGCAACGAAGTGGCCTGCCGATTTGCTGTAGCGGATGATCTTATCGCTGATCTCGCCGCAATTTCCCAAAATATTGTTTGCGACGAAACGGGAATAAAATTCCGCCATCGGGTTCGGTAGGGGAACTGAGCGGTTGCTCACAAGTCTCCAGATCATCTGGCGACCGAATCCACGCACATAAATGAGCGAAGTGGAAAGTTCGGTGCCGGAAGTGCCGATCATAACGGTCAGGGTAAGCCTCCATGGCCAGTACCCATTCATGAGTTCGGCAGCGACGCTCAGTGCCCCGCGCCGCGGCATGCCAAGCGCGATCTGCATCTTGTCCGCGAGATGATTATCCAAACCCCGCCGGCGCATGACTTCGATGCTTATAGATTGAAGGACATGATTGGCGGTGAGTCCCGCCTCGCAGAGTCCTTCGGATTCGATTTTCGCGACGTGGCTTACCAAAGTTGCTTCTTCAAATGAGAAACCGAGCAAGGTGAGATTGCGAAATGAGATGATGTCTGCTGCTTGGATGGATCCGCCGCCTACATGAAGGCGGGGAGCCTGAGGAGCAGATGCACTAGTGCTTTCTTCTACTGCAGTTGGTCTTTCCTCGTAGTCTTCTTCCCTCCGTTCGATAAGTTGCAGCTCAAGCATTTCCCCTGAATGAATATCTCTCATTCAGCCCTCACTTTCCGGTAAGCGCGACACGCGCTCCCGCAGGCAAATTCACACGTGGAAATATCTCGCCGACCGATTCTGGACGTTTGGACGAGGTAGAGGTGAGATTTTTCAACGTGCTGGGATTCAGGGTATCGTTATCAGTATGAAGCCAAGATGAAGGGGCTACGGCTCGTGAAACCCTAGGCCGGTCTTACTACCTCAAAAAGTGCAAACCTCCGCTCTGAAATCAGATCATGCTATGCCTTTGCTGCTACTAAAGCGATGATCTTCTTTGCTCCATGCTTTTTCAAAACCAACGCAGCTTCGTAGAGGGTGGCGCCGGATGTGCACACATCGTCAATAAGAAAAATATATTTTGGGACGCGTTCCTCGATTGCAACGAAACAACCCGCAATATTCTTCCAGCGTTCTTTGCTGCCCTTAATATGGCTTTGAGGGTGGGTATTTTTGGTACGGGTAAGTGCGTGGACAATGGGCAGGGTAAACGTAGAGCTCAGAACTTCGGCAATGAGCTCGGATTGGTTGTAGCCCCGCTCCTTAAGGCGTTTGCGAGAGAGGGGAATGGAGATCAGCGCTCTCTCTTCGGTCGGAACACGCGCAGTTTTTATATAGGTAGTAAGGAGGTTGCCCAGCTCTAAAGCCGCTTCGCGGATGTTTTGGAACTTCAATACATGCACAACGTCTTTTATAGCACCCTCATACCTTGTCGCTGCGCCGAGTATATAAGGAAAGGATGGATGGCAGATTGAACGCATGCTGCCGGGTGGAATGCGGGCGCGGCAGCGCCCGCAAAAGAGATTGTCATAGTATGGTATGCCCGCGCGGCAGGCGACGCAGAGCGCGCCGCCCCGCACAATCACCGTGTTGCAGCTCGCGCAGCGTGGCGGAAAGATGAGATCGAAGAGGAAGGCGAATATCATGTATACTATCTATACATGAGATTGTTCAATTTTTTATCAAGACAAAGCGGATCTGTCTTGGGCATTGATATCGGCACCACCTCTATCAAGGCGGTAGAGGTAAAGCGCGCCGCCCGCGGTCTGAAGCCCGCAATCTTGAATTACGGTATTTTAGAGAGCCGGGGATCTGTCTCGCGGGCAAATACTGCATTTCAGACCAGCACGCTGAAGCTTTTCGATAAGGAAGCCGGAAACTTTTTATCAGTACTCTTGAAGAAGATGCAGCCGAGCACGAATGTCGCGGTGGCATCACTGCCGCTTTTTTCCGCGTTTACGACGATGCTTTCCTTGCCGCAGATGAATCCGGCTGATTTGGAAAAAGCAGTTGCGTTTCAGGCGCGGCAAGCCATTCCGCTTCCGCTTTCAGAAGTGGCTTTGGACTGGTCCAAAGTGGGGGAATATAAAGATGAAAATGGATTCACGATGTATCAGGTGCTCCTTATTTCCGTACCGCAAGCAGAGATTCGCAAATATCAATCCATTTTTTCCGCAGCGGGATTAACTTTACAATCGCTCGAAGTGGAGTCTTTGAGTTTAAATCGGATTCTTGCGGCTTCCGACCCGACGCCCACCTTCATCATTGATATCGGTAGCCGTTCCACCGGCATTATTATTTCCGAGGGAGGATTCATTAAATACTCCGCGCAGACTGACTTTGCAGGCAGTTCACTCACGCAAGCTTTGGCTACGAGTCTTGCAGTGAGTCCGGCGCGCGCGGAAGAACTCAAGAAAGAGCGGGGGATTATCGGTACCGGTCCAAACTACGAATTGTCCACAATAATGCTGCCCTACCTCGATGCTATACTGAGTGAGGTGAGACGGGCTGATGCTTCGTATCGTGCCCAGTTCCCTGCGGCACCAAAAATAGAGCGGGCGATTGTAACCGGCGGCGGCGCAAATCTTTTAGGAATCCAGAAGTATATGACGGATCAGTTGGGGATTCCCACCGTCAAAGCTGCTCCGTTTCTCAAGTTTCAGTACCCCTCGCTTGTTGAGCCGCTCGTCCCCGAACTGAATTCCTTATTTGCGAATGCTTTAGGGCTCACGATGCGCAATACATAATTTTGCAATCAAGTTTTTCATGGCACTTCCTCCTCAAGCGGTAGAAAAATTGATCCAGGAACCGGTTGCTACTCAGGGCGTCTATAAAGAGCTCCTGCTTTTGGCGGGCTCGCTTCTCGCGCTCATGCTCGTACTCTACTTCGGCATTGCCTACGGGTATGAAGCGTATCTCAATAGCTCCATCACGAAACTCAATCAGGACATTGCGAAGTTCGGCGAGCGCATTCCGCAGGCGGATCAGGAACGAACCGCTCAGTTTTATTCGGCACTCGTGAATCTCCGCGAGCTTTTGAAAGCACACACTACCGCCTCGCCGGTTCTCAATCTCTTGGAACGGGTAACTGGGCAGAATATCTATTACACCAAACTTAACTTAAACGCGAATGCGAACGAGGCGGATCTTGCCGGCGTAGCGAAAGGCGTGAACGATGCGGCTTCGCTTGCTGCACTTTTGGAGCGACAACCGGAAGTTACCCGGGTCAATTTTACGAACGTAAGCAATCAAAACGGTGCTTGGATTTTCACGATGAGCGTGTTTTTGGATCCGAGCGTGATGCACGCGAACGGTCTTACATCTCCTAATCTCGCACCTTTCCCTGCTGCTTCCTCTACACTTCCCGCATCCCCGAATACCACCTCTTCTGTTTCTTCAACCACCCCATAATGAAACACGCCACCCAACGACTTTTCTCCTTCGCGATCGCCATCCTCCTCATTCTCGCGGCGCTTTTCGTATTCTTTAATCTGGTGCAGCCGGCGTATCAAAAAGCGCAGGAGCTCAAGGCGGAAAAATATAGCAAAGATAATTTTTATGCGAACCAGCAAGCGACTTTGAAGCAGGTAGAGGCGACTGTAGCGGCATATCAGGGAAGCGGCAACCCGCAGGCGCTCGCTTCGCTCGCGCTGCCGCCGGTTAAAGATGAGGCGGATCTCGTAAATCAAATCAACGTGCTCGCAAGCCGGTATGGCTTGGCTATTCAAAACATCACGCTCTCGACGCCGGGAGCGAAAAGCACCCAGGGCAAGCCGCGTATCACGAATGCCGGCGGTACTTCCGCTCAATCTACTTCAACGCTCGTAAAACCGATCGGCGTCATTATGGCGCAGATGCGTATTGGGGGAAGTTACACGAGCTTCAAATCATTCCTCGCTAATCTGGAGTCGAATATCCGCATCATGGACGTCGGCGGTCTCGCAATCGTACCGGTCGGCAAGCCTAACCAGGATTACTACACCTTCGATATTGCGATCTCGGCGTATTATCAAAACCCATAAACTCATGGCAATTATTGTCGAAGAAGAAAATCAGTCTGGCGGTAACTGGGGAAGCATCATTCTCTGGGGAATGGTCGCGGTGATTTTGGTAACCGCGGTCTACTATATATTCTTCAAACGTCCGGATTTGGTAGAGGTGGCAACTCCGCAGAATTTCCAAAATACCGTTCAGCTTTCGAAGATTAAATTGGATCCGAATGAGGTTATTAATAGTTCGCAGTTCAAATCGCTGCAGACTTACGCTGCGCCGCTTTCTCCCTCTGCTTCCGGCCGCGCGAATCCGTTTCTCGCGACGTTCTAAAGAGATAGCACGAGCGGAGAGCGTGAGCTAATAGTGAGAATTGAGAATTGAGAATTGAGAATTGAGAATTGAGAATTGAGAATATTCTCCTTCTTTGTCATCCTGCTCGCCTCGTCAAAGCTTTAGCGGAGGCGGGAGCTTAGCGAAGGATCCTCTGAAATGCATAGTTTCAAATATTATATAATATAGTATATACTATATTATATAATAATGTAGATAAGCAAAAAGCCGTCGAGCCTGCCTGCCGGTAGGCAGGTTTGACTCGACGGCTTTCATGATTGTTATACGGATCAGGTCGTTTCTACGGGGACGACCTTGAGGATGCGCTTCGAAACGATCTCGTAGTTCACTGCGCCCCAGCCGGCACCGATCAGCATACCGAAGAGTACAGCGACGGTGTTTTGGAGGAGTGAGTGCTCTGGCCTTGCGAGGAGGGTGTACCCTGCCACACCGCCCACCGTGCCGTCGATCGCACAGAGTACGCGTTCGTAGCGGTGAATGAGGACGAAGAGTTTCCAGCAGCCCTTGAAGAACGAAATTGTAATTCCCACGAGTCCTTTGAAGACTGATGGCCACATTCGCCACAAAAGACCGGATGCGATGCTCAAGAGCCCTTTGCAGGTCCAGCGGAAAACTCTGGGATATGTCGGATCAACCATGGGCACTGCTGGTCCCCACAAGGACCTTAATTCGCCTGATGCCGCTGGATGACTATAACGGAAGCACACTTTTTCCCAGCGCTCCGATCCATACGTAGCGATGAAGCGAAGAGTTGTTGCAAAAAATGCTCCCAGGAAAAAGCTCATCATTTCGAGCATGAACACGAGGAGCAAAAATGAAATCAACTCATCCGGATTTCCATTGATTGCCCAACCCCACATCTTTGAGATGGGGCGGAAGAGAATGCTGAAGGGGAGAACTATCGCTAGGAAATATGCTGGACCCACAATTGGATCCGCGTAACGGAGACGATCTCGCAGAGGCTGAAGATCATCCCTGACCTTAGTAAACGCTTCCGGAATCGCTTTCAGCACCTCCCGGAAATCGTAGGCTAGGTAGCCGGCGATGAGTCCCGCAGCGATGCCGAACCAGATGTTGTAGCCAGTCGCGATGGCGATGGCACTACAGGCGAACGCGCCGATGGCGCAGGCGAGCATAATCTGAACGAGAGAACGGGGGATCGAATTCATGTCTTCCTCCTTTATTCGAATCTTGCCATTCGAAAGTTGTAAACAGTGCGTGGGCAAGCCGCAATTTCTGGGTATTCTTATACTTCTTTCTTATGCAAGAGTCAAGCTATGCTTCCCGAGACTCTGATACAATGAAAAGACTGCATGACTAACTCTCAACTCATCGAACTCCTGAAATCCCAAAACCTTTTGGATGCCGCGAGCCTTACGAAGCTCGACAAAGAATCTCAAGTTTCCGGCAGAGACGCGGAAGATCTCATCCACGAATGGCACCTCTTGGATGATGACAAAGTCGCGGAAGTAAAAGCCGGGGCTCTGAATATCCCTTTCCAAAAAATTGATCCGGCGGCTCTTAGCGATGATATTTTGAAATTCATTCCGGAAGAGACGGCGAAGACTTATGGCCTCGTGCCGCTTGAGAAGCGGGGGAATCTCTTGATCGCGGGCATGTTGAACCCGGATGATCCGAAATCCCAAGAGGCGCTTAAATTTGTGGCCCATAAAGGTGGCCTGGATCTTGGCGTATATGTGATCTCCTATGCAGACTGGCAAAAGGCGCTCCGTAAATATTCGCCCTATGAAAGCGAAGTGGCGCGCGCGGTGCAGGCCCTCAATTTGAAAAACGACGCGGGCCTCAAGGCCGTAGAGCTCGAGGCTGCGAATGTGAAAGCAGAAGATGCGCCAGTTGTGAAAATCGTAGCGGATACCTTGCGCGAGGCGGTGGATCGCGGCGCTTCCGACGTGCACGTGGAACCGGAGCAGAATTATCTGCGTGTCCGTTTTCGCATCGGCGGCGAACTCGAAGAAGCCGCATCTTTGCCGGTCACGCTCTCGCAACCGGTCATCTCGCGCCTCAAAGTCATGTCGAATCTGCGCATCGATGAAACCCGTGTGCCGCAAGACGGGCGATTCCGCGCGAAGATTCTGGATCGCGAAATTGATTTCCGTGTTTCCACTTTTCCGACGCCGCTCGGTGAAAAGATGGCGATCCGCGTACTGGATCCGAAAACGGGCCTTAAGAGCCTCGATCAACTCGGTCTTACCGGCTTGAACTACGATAAAGTGAAAAAAGGAATCGAACGACCCTACGGTATGGTTTTGATTTCCGGCCCTACTGGTTCCGGTAAATCCACCACCCTCTACGCGATTCTGCAGCTCTTGAACGACACCAAAGTGAACATCGTCTCGCTTGAAGATCCGGTAGAATACTTCGTTTCCGGCGTAAATCAATCGCAGGTGCGGCCGGAAATCAATTATGACTTTGCATCGGGATTGCGCGAAATTCTTCGCCAAGACCCGGACGTGATCATGGTCGGTGAAATTCGCGACAATGAGACTGCCGGACTCGCGGTTCACGCCGCACTTACCGGCCACATTGTGCTCTCTACGATTCACACCAATAACGCCGTGGGGGTTATTCCGCGTCTTATTGATATGGGAGTGGATGCATTCCTTTTGCCTGAAGCGCTTTCCCTTATGCTTTCGCAGCGTCTCATCCTGAAGCTTTGTGATAACTGCAAAAAACCAACGCCTGCGCCGGACAATGTGTCCGAGGCGATCGAGCATGCTTTGAGCGGTTTGCCGAAAGAAGTTACGGAGAAATGGAAGAAGCCCTACCAGATCTATCATGCGGAAGGCTGTGAGGTTTGCCACGGTCGTGGTTCCACCGGCCGTATCGCCATTTTTGAAGTCTTTGAGATGACGAAAGAGCTCGGCGCACTTATGGGCAAAGAACCCTCTCTTGATAAGCTTACGGAGGAGGCCAAGCGGCAGGGTATGATTACGATGCGCGAGGATGGAGTCTTGAAGGCCCTGGAAGGGACCGTAGCGATTGAAGAGGTTATGCGTGAAACGAGCGAGTAATATCCGTTCCTTCCATCTTCTCTTCCAGTCGTCATCCCGAGCCTGCGAGGGACTTTCCCTCCCTGTCATCGCGCGATCAAGTCGCGCGATGACAGGGAAAATATCTGCCGAGCTCGGGATGACAAAGTTGAAAGATAGCAAAAAAATGAGATTCGCGCCGAGTCCGACTCGGCGCGATGACGGGGGGCGTAGCAGGGTATGATAGCAGTTGGCTCGGGATGACAGAAGCTAGCTTCGAGGGAGAAGCGTGTTCTGTTATAATCTTCTTAATGGATTACGCTGAAAAATTGAAAGAATTACTGACCGCCACCGCGCGACAGAATGCGTCTGATTTGCACATTGCCGTGGGTCGCCGCCCAACGCTTCGTATTGATGGAGCTCTAGTGCCGTTCGAACAGGAAGAGATTGTGACGCCGGAGAGTGCGGAAGGCATTATTGGCGCGCTTCTCACGCCCGATCAGAAAACCAAGCTTGCCGCGGATCGCCAGCTCGACTTTGCCTATAGCTTTGAGGATAAAGCCCGTTTCCGCGTGAATGCCTATTATCAGCGCGGGTATCTTGCTGCCGCACTCCGCCTCATTAACGCACGCATTCGCACCGTAGAAGAGCTCGGTTTGCCACCCCTCCTTCACGATTTTGCCAAGCTCTCGCAGGGGTTTGTGCTCGTAGTGGGTCCTGCCGGCCACGGTAAATCTACGACCCTCGCGGCGGTACTCGATGAAGTGAATCATCAACGTGCGGACCACATTATTACAATCGAAGATCCGATCGAATATCTTTTCACCCAAGATCGCGGCATTATCTCCCAGCGCGAAGTTGGGAGCGATACACCGACCTTTGATGACGGTTTGCGCACCTTGCTCCGCCAGGATCCGGATGTCGTCATGATTGGTGAAATGCGCGATGCGCGCTCTATCGGTACTGCCATGACTGCGGCGGAAACCGGCCACTTGGTGTTCTCGACGCTCCATACTAATTCCGCATCGCAAACTATCGACCGTATCATTGACTCTTTCCCGGCGGAACAGCAAGGCCAGGTTATCTCGCAGCTCTCCGCAACCTTGGTCGCTATTGTCTCGCAACGACTCCTTCCCAAGATCGATGGCGGCCGCGTGCCCGCGCTTGAAATCATGATTGTGAACTCCGCTATCCGTAACCTCATCCGCGAGCGCAAGGTTTATCAGATCGACCTCGTGATCGAGACGTCGCTTCAAGAGGGCATGATTACGCTCAATCGTTCCATGGCAAGTCTCGTCAAGAATAAAATTATTTCCCTCGAAAACGCGGAGCTTTACTCGAGTAATCCCTCAGAGCTCAGAATTCTTTTAGAGAGAATGTAGGCTAAACTTAGAATTTAGGATTTAGAATATAGAATTTAGGAAATATATTCTCGGCCTAAATCCGAAATCCTAGATTCTAAATTCTTGCGACAGATGAAATACCAATATCAGGCGAAAACTAAAGAAGGGGAAGAACAGGTAGGCTTTGTAGACGCGCCGTCTAAGGAAGCGGCCGCGAGTGTTTTGGCGACTCACGATCTTTTTATTCTCTCAGTTACGGAAGTTGCGAAGCCGCACGTCTGGGATCGTATCGCCAAGTGGTTCGGCGGCGTGAAGCGCAAAGACCTCATGATTTTCACGCGTCAGATGGCGACGCTTTTTGAAGCGCAGCTGCCCTTGCCTGAAATTCTCAGTACACTCCAGAAGCAAACCCGCCACCCGGCGCTTAAGGAAGCGGTGTTTCAGATTTCCGAAGATGTGGATGCCGGTCTCTCATTTTCACAAGCGCTCGAACGGCAGAACGCTGTGTTTTCACCGTTTATGGTGAGCATGGTTCGTTCCGCTGAGGTAACCGGTAACCTTGAAAAAGTAATTGGTTTTCTCGCGGACTACGAGGAAAAGGAATTCGCGCTCATCACCAAAGCGCGCTCCGCACTCATCTATCCGGGTATTGTGGTCGGGCTTTTCGTAGTGGTTGCCGTGATTATGGTGACGGTGGTTTTTCCCCAGATCGAACCGGTCTTTACGCAATCGGGCGTGGCGTTGCCTTGGTTTACGCGCATGCTTATCGGTTCCGGCGCCTTCCTGCGTCGCTGGTGGGTGGCTTTTGTGCTGCTTATCGGACTTCTGGTTGCTATGGTTTTGGACTACTTCGAAACCAAGGAAGGCAAAGCATTGCGGGATGATATGTTTATTCGCGCGCCAATTCTGAAGCGCGTGTATTTGCCGCTTACGATCACGCGGCTTTCGAACGCGATGGCGATGCTCCTTTTGGGCGGCGTACCGATGGCGCAAGCGATCGAAATCGTCGGTCAGACGATTGATAACGAAGTGTACAAAGATCTTTTAACGGATGTCTCTTCGGAAGTGCGCCAAGGTATCCATGTCGCGGAAGCGATGGAAAAATATCCGCTCTATTTTCCGCCACTCGCTACCCAGATGATTGCGGTAGGAGAAACGACCGGCCAGGTTGCAACCATGTTTACCCGCATCTCGGATTTCTACGGCAAAGAGGCGGAAAACCTTATCAATAACCTGGTGGACCTTATCCAACCGGTCCTCATGATCGCGATCGGTCTCTTGGTTGGTATTCTCTTCGCCTCGGTGCTCCTGCCGCTCTATCAGCTCACGACGAATATTCAGTAGCATGAGCTACGAGCATGAGCAGGAGCTATGAGGGTGAGCTCAATATGATAAGATAAAATTATGAACATTTCCTCCGCTCGCCGCTCGCCGCTCGCCGCTCGTGCTGGATTCACCCTTATCGAAATCTTGATCGTCGTTACGATCATCGGTCTTTTGGCATCAGTCGTCTTGGTTGGTCTCGCGCCGGCTCGCAAACGAGGCAATGATGCGCGCCGTATCGCCGACTTGAAGGAAGTCCAGAACGCGCTCGAGATTTATTACAACAAGTGCGGTCATTATCCGGGCGATGAAACCTGTGCCGCGCCGCAGGCGGGTACGGCCGTGCCGTGGAACAATTTGAAAGACGTTCTTTTGAAAGCCGGGATTGGTGTGAACCAAGTGCCAGATGATCCGACGAATGGTCGCACGTATCAATATGCTACGAATGATGGCGGTACCGGCTACGTGCTTGCGGCGACGTTCGAAGATGCTTCGAACCCTGCGCTTACTAAGGAGAAGAATAATTTCACCATGCCCGATGGTATCCCGGCGCTCGATGGGGCTTGCGGTACGGATATCTACTGCGTCGCTTTCTAGGCCTCTACGAGATTCGTATTGATTTATAATATTATATAATATAGTATATACTATATTATATACTATTTATCGTTATGCTTACGTTCATACTCTTCCTCTTTGGTGCGGCTATCGGGAGTTTTTTGAATGTAATCGCGCTGCGCTACGACCCGGATCGATTTCTTTTTGCTCGGCCGGTTATCGGAGGACGATCGCATTGCCCTCACTGTGGACGAACGCTTCGCTGGTTTGAACTCGTTCCTTTTATTTCTTTTATCGTGCTTCGCGGTCGGTGCGGTACCTGTCGAGCCCGCCTTTCGCCGCAATACTTTTTGGCGGAACTCCTCTCCGGGTTAATTTTTGCTTTCGTTCCACATTTTTCCTCCGCTGCTTCTTTCGAGCTCTCAGCTCTCAGCTCTCAGCTTCTGCTATCTAGCCTTTGGATTTTAGCTTTCGAAACTCTGCTTCTTATGTCGCTCATTGATATTCGTTTGCATCTCATTCCTGATGAAGTGCACGGTATCCTCATCGTGCTTGCCGCCCTTCGGCTTTTTCTGGAGCGGGGAGTATTCCTATTCGGTTCTACTTCATTCGTCTCCCGCTATGCGGCGATTTTCGGATTCGATCAGGGCATGTTGGGAAACCACATCGTGGGAGCTCTCGTTGGCGCGCTTTTCTTTTTGGGGCTCATCCTCGTGACACGCGGGCGGGGCATGGGCATGGGCGACGCGAAACTCGCGCTTGCCCTAGGGTTCCTCTTTGGCTGGCCGGATATTATTTTTATAATTATGTTCGCGTTCGTGATCGGCGCGATCTGCGGTCTGTGGGTGATCATGTTTTCGCACGGCCGTCTCAAAAGCGCTTTGCCATTTGGTCCCTTTCTGGCACTGGGTGCGTTTGCACTTTTCTTGTGGGGGAATCAGATTCTCGGATGGTACTTCGGTCTTTTCCGTCCCTAACTTGATTTTCAAGTCCTGAAGACTTATAAGAAGAGTAGCTTCTTCAGAAAGGAGAGCGATCGTGCCAAAAAACAAGAAGGCGAGAGCAGCTTCAGTAGAAGAGGTGAAGGCGGCGAAGGAGGCAAGGATGTCTTCTGCGCTATGGTATGGCTATAGGCGAATCCAGGAGGTTCGGTTTTTGGAGCGGCTCGAAGAGAGTGGGAATGTTCCCTTGAGAATATCCTCTCATGTGGCGCAGGCGTACCACATTATCCGATCTTTTAATAATTGGGCCCTCAAAAACAACCTTCCCTTTCGACTTGTTTCGCGTGACAATGACAGGCTTACGGTTGCCGAGCGCTCCTATCTTCTCGTGTGTGTGGAATCCATCGTGCGTAGGAACGCCGCTTGACTCTCAGCGGCGTTTTTTTGCGTGGTACAATAACTGTAACGATGAACTCCCTCAATTCTCGAAAAGCGTTCACGCTCATCGAAGTAATCATCGTGATCGGGATTACGGCGGTTCTTGCGGGACTCATTCTCACCTATACCTCCGCCTCGCGTGACCAGGTGGCGCTCTATGTAGAAGAGGCGAAGCTCGCGCAGACGATTTCCCGCGCGAAATCGCTCGCCATTACCACTTTTAACCGTGCATCTGAGGGCGAGGCGGTGCCGTGCGCGTACGGCGTGCATGTTAATTATGACGAGCAATCGTATGAAATATTTTCCTATTCCGCGCCGAAATGTGAAGTAACCGTTCAAGATCTCACGGATATTGGCGAAGGGGATTGTACGAATCAACCGGCCTGCGTGTTTTCCAAGGAAACCTTACCGGCGAACGTGAAGCTCACAGCTATGAGCGAGGATGCTATCGAAGATATTGTGTTTATCCCGCCCGATCCGAAAACGTTGATTTGGAAGCAAGGATTCGAGACGACCTCGAACCAGGGCAGCATTGGCCTCAGTGCTGGCAAGGCCGCCGTTACTATTGGCGTTGGCGAAGGAGGGCAAATTACGTTTTAGAATCTAGGATTTAGAATAGAGAATCTAGAGAGCGCGAGACGCTTTGAAAATGCTATATTTTATAAGATGCTTCGTTTCCTCAATTCTCAATTCTCAATTCTCAATTCTCGCAGAGGTCAGGCTTTGGTTGAAGTCCTGGTGGCGGTTTCCATTCTTACTGTTGGTTTTCTTGGTATCGTGACGCTCCTTTCTCGAGCGTTGGCGTTGAACCGAGTTGTTTCTGACAGCTATACCGGTACCTACCTTGCTGCTGAAGGCATTGAGATTACGAAAAATATTATTGATGCCGGGGTGCGTTCCGGCAGAGGCTGGGGCTCGGGTATTTCCGAGAATCCGAATGGGTTTGAAGTGGATATGGATTCAACTACACTTCTGCCCGCAGCTATAGAATTGCGTCCGCTCCTTTTCGATCCTGCAACTGCTGAATTCAGCTATAGTGGCAAAAACGAAACTCCCTTCCACAGGAAAATCATGATCAAGCTGATCCAAGGGGGACAGCAGGAAATCCAAGTGAACTCCATCGTTACTTGGACCACCCGTGGCGGAGGAGAGTCGACTATTAATTTAGAAGATCACTTCTTTAACTGGAGGTAACGAGCATGAGCATGAGCTAAAAGCATGAGCAATTCAATTTCTTCATTTAAAGATTTAAAAGTTTGGCAACGTTCTGTTTTGCTCGCTAAGCGCGTGTATGAGCTAACAGAAAGATTCCCAACGCGAGAAGTGTATGGTTTGAGTGATCAAATGCGACGAGCATCGATATCGGTGAGCTCAAATATCGCAGAAGGATTCGGTAGATCTCACAGGAAGGAAAAAATCCAATTTTATGCTATCGCTCATGGGTCCCTTTCGGAGCTTGAGAGTCAGTTAGAGGTTTCAAGAGTCTTATTATTTTTGGATGATAAAGATTATAATGAATTAACTAAAGAGATAATCGAGATTTCTAAAATGGTTTCCGGTTTGAGCAAAAGCCTATCTCCTCGCAGCTCGCAGCTCGCAGCTCGTGCTGGATTCACCCTCGTGGAGCTTCTGGTTGCCATTACGCTTTTCTCGATTGTGATCTCGATCGCGGTGGGGGGATTTGTGCGGGCGCTTCGAACCCAGCGCCAGATTATTTCGCTTATTGCGGCGAATTCAAATGCATCACTCGCGATTGAGCAGATGGCGCGAGAATTGCGCACCGGTAAGAATCTCGTTTGCGATAACGGCGCGCGTTTCTGCGATGCGCTTACATTCCAGAACGCGGATAATGATACGGTGGTGTATCTCGTGGAAGACGGCGTTTTGGAGCGCAAGGTAAATTCCGGCGAGCCGCAGCCGTTTACCGCGGCTAATGTGCGCATACCCTACGCGCATTTCAGCGTGCCGGACACGAATCCCGACCGGGTGACCATTTCTTTAGGAGTGGGGGTCTATAACCCGGAGCTCGAAGAAAATATTACAAATATTCAAACCACGGTTTCCTCACGTGCCCTGTAACGAGTATCAGTCCTTTTCCTCTTGCAAACCGGTGAGGCTGTGATATGAATAAATACATGAAATTACAGACTATTGGAGCCGGTATTACGGTGGCGGTCCTGCTTCTTTTACCCGCCCTGACCCAAGCCTTGGTACTTACACACGTTTGTCCGGACGGTACTCAGATACCGAGCGAGATTCCCTGTCAGCCCGGTGTGGTCAAGGGTGATGAAAACGTAGTGTACGGGATTCTTGAGCGGGTGATCTCGATTCTTTTCTATGTGCTCATGTTTCTCGCAATCATTATGATTTTGATTGCGGCATTCAATTACGCAACCTCCGGAGGCGATAGCGAAAAAGTAGATAAGGCGAAAAGCGCTATTCTCTACGCCGTGATTGCAGTTGCGATCGCCATTCTCGCGCGCAGTATTCCGTATCTCGTAAAATCGTTTGTCGCCGGTAACTTTATCGGCAGCTAAATGCTATACTTGAGGAATGGAGAATTTTTCTTCCAATCCGCAAATGGTTGAACCACAGAACCCCGATATGTGGAACACAACCTGGTTTCGCGTTTTGAGTATCATTATCGTGGCAGGGCTCGTAATTTTTCTTGGCGCATGGTTTTGGACGAAGCAGCGTGGTGCGAAACTCGTTACCGCTCCGGCAGGCCAGGTAGTGGATTCTTTTCCGAAAGAGCTTATCGGTGAAACGGGAGTGTATATCTCCCAAAGCTATGCCCGCTCTACAAACGGAGTAAATCAGCCCACGGTAACGTATATTTCTAATAAGAGTCTCGCCGATAATATCAGCCTCTATAAGAATCTTCTCCAGGCCAATGGCTGGCAGATTTACACCGTGCCGGATCCTTTAAAGACGGTTTCCGCTTTTTATGCGAAGAAAGGATCTGCGGAGTTGAATGTAACCTTTGACGCAAGCGACAAGAAAGCTGTTACGGTTACCGAATCCTACCTCGGGGGAAGCTAAAAAGAGGTGCTCTTAGCACTAACCTATTCTTCATGGATCATATTGGTATACTATAGGTAGAAGACCGGGTGTTTTAGAACACAATTTCAGCGAACTTTTGACAAGCGCCTGCGGGCGCACTTATATGGAGGCTAGCATGAGGCAGGTGATCAGTGCTCTCGCTTTGGCGCTAGCTTTAGCTGCGCCTTCGTCCGTGGCCCTCGAACGGCCGCGCCATGATGTGAACGCATTTCTCGCGGCTCCGGATCTCACTCTGGGAGCAATTGAAAACCGTTCTAACGGATTTTCCGTGCAAGCTAAGCTTGCCTCCGACCCGGAGAGCTTTGGTTTTGTAACTGTTGTAGACGGTTTGACCGGAGCATGGATGTCCACTGAGGATGGCGTCTACGAATTTTTCCCAACCGCGCGCGGTTCGCGTTATACGCGAGTCGAAGCGCGAAGCGGGGAGTGTCTTACTCGGCGGACACCAGTTCGGAATGAAGCCTTGGTAGACGCAGATGCAATTACCGTGCTCTCTCGCCGTCGCGCGGCATCATCTACGTTGCAGTACACGTTTTACGTGAACCAGTGGTACACGCCACAGGTGTTGACGGCTTTGGGCAGCGAATCAGCGGTGCGGTTGAAGATGCAGATGGCGATTGACCTCGCGAACCTGCTCCTTAGTCGTGCCGGCTGCAGCAGTGTCCGAGTCGCAACAAAGAACGTGTATCTCTATAACGGTGGAGGAGAGAGCGGTTATCAGGAAAAGACGATCGCTGATCTCCAGGCGTTCTCGAATTCTGCGGACGTGAATGCGAAGCGTGATGCCGATCACGCGCATCTGTCATTTCTATGGCACGAGACCGGGAACTCTGCCAGTTGGCGGCCGATGGGCAGGTTCAGCAAGGATTTGGGGTACGCGATCATCGTGCGCCTCGGTGCTCTGAACTACGACTTCGTGCATGAGCTCGTCCACATGTTCGATGGCGATCATGACCCGGCTCATTCCATGGGTGGCGATGGCGTTTCGGCAACTTCTACGAATGGTGATCCGAATCCCTATGGTCGTGGGTACATTGATGCGGACGCAGGCTTCGGTTGCCTCATGTCCTATTTCGATCTGAAGGATTGCCCGAGCGGTTCCTGTGGTTCGGCACCCTTTATTTCCTCGTCCGATCAGAGTCTTACCTACAAAGGAAGACCGACCGGAACGCCATTCCAAGATAACGCTCGTGTTATCCGCGAAAACGCCCCGAAAGTATATCTCTACGCGCAGTAATCTCTGCCCCGTATGATGAGTTCTCTCACCGTACGGGGCATTTGCGTATGGTATGATAAGACTATGCGTAAAATTCTTGTAGGAATTTTTCTTATCGGTACATTTTTTTCCGCGCCGAATGTGCATGCTCAGACTGTCGGTGATTGCCAAAAACAAATGTATTGGCAACTCGCTACTCCTCCCTATAGCGCGACAATTATGTCGCCTGATGAGGTGAGTACCGGCTACACGGTATTGGGTCCCTGGCATCGTTCTGATGATCCGCAGTACACGACGAATAACACTCTCGGCGCTACTACCTTCGATCACTATCTGCGCATAAAAGATCAGGGTGATATCACTTTTGGTCCTTGGGAGATGGAAGAATGCACTACTGATCCGGTAAACGGAGACAAGTGTACGGTGCCGACTCTCGTGAGGAAGCCGTTTATCCAGGGATCCACTGAGTGTGGTTTTGAGTCTGGCGGCGCATTTTCTCCGCCGAACCGTATTGATGACGGTGCTCCTATCTGTGGCGCTACGTGGAGCCAATATGATGCCAATGGTAATACGACCCTTTCTGGTTCAAGTGATGCGCTGAGCGGCTTGGCGGATACGAATAACTATACCTGTAATGCTGCTGCTGGCAGTACCTGCTCGGTGACTATTTATGATAATGCGGGGAATTCCGCCACCTGCGCCAACCCGTCTAAAGTTTCAAACTTCGCTCCTCCTAGTTGCAGCGCGGATGCTTCGCCGGTCTATATCGACCCTACCTCCGGAGTTGCGACAGCGAATTTTACCGCGGCAAAGGGCAATGGCTCGTTTAGCTGGTCTGCTCCGGGAGGCAATCCCGCTTCCGCAGCCGGTCAGCAATTTTCGACTACCTATTCAAGTGTCGGCACACAAACCGTTACGGTTACTTCCGGAACCCAATTCAATCAATGCAGTGTAGACGTACTTAAAAAATCAGGGCGCAGGCCTATCTGCACCGATCCTAATTCTATAACCGTTACTTCTAACGTACCTGCCACGTGGGAAATTGATGGTTTGCACACGGGTGCAGTCTATACTCAAACCTCACCTGCCACGACAGCTACCTATACGGTAGATCCGGATACGTACGGCATTATCACGCGAGCTGCGGATGGTTCCTGGCCAACCAGCGTGCGGGCGGATCCTCCAAGTCAGACGATTACGGACTGCGGCCAAACCATTACATTTACGCTTGAGTTTAATCCACCTATACAGCAAGGCCAGACGACCATTAATGTCCGTTCTAATATTTCTACGAATTGGACGATCACGGGTCCGCAGATAGAATCCGGTTCAGGTACCAATGGGAGCTATAGCAATGTCCTTCCCGGCGTCTACAGTATTTTCCCCGCGGACAATCCGGACAATAATCCAAATGGCTACGATATCACGGTGAGGGACGCGAGCGGTTTGAGTCCCGCTTCTTCCCAGAACGTGAATAATGGCGGCAGCATTACCTTTGATATTGTGTATACCCCACGGACTGCCGCCTGTGATGCTACGCTCACGATTGATCCCCCGATCAAAACTATATCGGTAGGCCAGAATACCGCTCCAGATTATAAAGCTTGGTATGACGATGATGGCGCAAGTTGCCCGGATGCGCCGCAGAATGTTTCGGCGGCCGCGAGTTGGACAAGCAGTAACCCGGCCATCGCGCAGAGTAGTGGCGGCGGAGTGTTCACTGGCCTGAGGTCCGGCTCAGTGAACGTGATGGCAAGTTTCGCGGGACTCTCTGCTTCGGCAGTTTTAAATGTTACGAACAGTCAGGGTGACTTCGCTTGCGTAGTTACTCCCAACAACATCACGCTTCCGCAAGGGGATTCGCGTCAAGGTACGGTGACTTGCTCGCCGATAGGGAACTTTAATTACCCGATCACGTTCGTACCGCAAAATCTACCGCAAGCAACCGGTATGGGATTTACGCCTAATCCCATCACTATGCCGACGGTTTCTACATACACCTTTAGCGCGGGGCCAAGCTCGATCCCGGGTACCTACGGCATTTTTGTAGCGGCAACGGCAAATGGGATTACGCATACCTATCCGGTTACCGTTACGATTACCGGAGCGCCGCCGATTCCTCAGACTCATGCCGAATGTGTTCAAAGCGCTTGCGTGCAAGTAGCGGGCGCAGGAGCGGATCGTTGCCGTTTGGGTAACGACGCGGATTGCGGAGGGGGAGGTGGAGGAGGTGGCGGCAATTTCCATGGCGAATGTAACCCCATCCAAAAAGCATGCGTGAATGTCGCTGGTGCCGGTGCTTCGAGTTGTTCTACGGATCCGCGCTGCGGCGGTACCGGAGATACCCACCTTGAGTGTGAAAATGATGCTTGCGTGATTGTGGGCGGAGCAGGAGTAAATGCGAACGGTTGCACTACGGTGGGCGGCTCCTGCAAGGATACTGGTAATGGCGGCCCCGTAAACTGCACCATCAAAGCTAATCCGGCGATTATTAAGAAAGGTGATACCTCGACGCTCACGTGGTCCTGCACGGGAAACCCGGTTTGCACCATCATTGGCCCAGCTGTGGTGAATGTGGATGCTGCAAATTCTAAATCCATCGTGAAACCGCCGCAGACCTCGCAGTACCAGCTGTCGTGTAACGACGGCGCGTACAAGTTGCCCGTCTCGGTCTATGTAGTGGAATCTTACAAAGAAACGAATCCTGGAAAGTAAGATGATCTTCGGTTTGATAAAGAGGAATCTCAAACTTCGCAAAGGACAAGTTATGGTTCTTACTGTCCTCGCGCTTGGGGGGACTATTCTCGGTGCGACGACGATTGCGGGTCTTCTCATGCTCTACCAGGTACGCCAGTCTACGGATCTTGGTAACTCCGCGAAGGCGATTTTTGCCGCTGATGCGGGCATGGAGCAGGCATTTTACAATCTCTTCTGTGGTAGCGATGATAGTAAGCAGGGGTATTGCCCGGCGCCTGCATTTTCGAAATTTTCAAATGGGGCAAGCGTAAAGGTGACTTGTTACGATGCCGATGGTGTGGCTCTCGATCAATGCAGTGATGGTACGCGCAGTATTCGTTCTATTGGTACTTCCGCCGGCGCAAGCCGCGCGTTCGAGGCAACGTTTTGAGATGGTGATGTTCCGCAAATATTATATAATATAGTATATACTATATTATATAATATTCGTGAAAGCGCTTGAGCGGAGTTTGTGGTAGAATCGTGAAATATGACCGCCCCCGAGGCTAAAAAACGCATCGAGAAATTGCGTGAGGAAATAGATACGTATCGCTACGCGTACCATGTACTCGACGAGTCGCCGATTTCCGAAGAGGCTTTGGATTCTTTAAAGAAAGAGCTTTTCGACTTAGAGACTGACTTCCCACAATTTATTACCCCCGATTCGCCAACCCAGCGGGTGGGTGGTGAGCCGTTGAAACAGTTTAAAAAAGTAGCCCATCGGGATGCCTCAGGTCGGGAGGCGCGTATGAACTCCCTAAACGACGCTTTTTCTGAAGACGATGTTCATGCCTGGCTGAATCGTCTTAGTAATTATCTCGAGATTAAATCAGAGCTCTCCGCTCAGAGCTCTCCGCTCAGAGCTGGCTTTTACTGCGATCTCAAGATGGACGGTCTTGCAGTAGAGCTTATCTACGAGGATGGCGTATTTACTCGCGGCGCAACGCGTGGAGATGGTTTGGTGGGTGAGGATATCACGCAGAACCTCAAAACTGTTGAGGCGATCCCTTTGAAACTTCGAGGAGCTAAACCCCCGAACATTTTGGTTTGCCGTGGCGAGGTCTTTTTAACGAAGAAAGAATTCAACCGGATCAATAAAGAGCAAGAGAAGAAAGGCGGCAAGGTCTACGCCAATCCCAGAAATGTTGCGGCGGGATCGCTTCGCCAGTTGGATCCGAAGATTACCGCTTCGCGCAAGTTGAATTTCTATGCGTATGCGCTTTTAGATGAGAACGTAAAAACTCATGCTGAGGAGTATGAACTGTTGCGTGAGTGTGGTATTCCCACGAATCCGCACGGCAAAGTCGTGCAGTCGCTGCAGGATGTATTCAAATTTCATAAGGAGTGGAGCACGCGCCGGGAGAAATTAGAATATGAGATTGATGGCGTGGTGGTTATGGTAAATGACAATGACACCTTCCGCCGCGCGGGAGTCATCGGCAAAGCACCGCGCGGCGGTATTGCCTACAAGTTCTCACCGCGGGAAGCCACAACTGTGGTGCGGGAGATTAAAATGCAAGTCGGTCGCACCGGTAAGCTCACTCCGGTTGCTGTTATGGAGCCAGTCTCCGTGGGTGGTACAACAGTAACCCACGCAACGCTTCATAATGCAGATGAAATCGAGCGGCTGGGACTTAAGGTGGGGGACACCGTTATCGTTTCCCGTGCCGGAGATGTCATTCCGCAGATTACGCAAGTTTTTCCAAAACTTCGCAGTGGTAAGGAAAAGACGTTTCACATGCCGAACACTTGCCCCGAGTGTGGAGGAGCGGTTGAGCGGCGAGCACCGAGCGCGAGCGATGAGCAGGGTGCGAATCATTTTTGTGTGAATCCGCATTGCCCTGCTAAAAATTTCCGGGCGATGCAGCACTTCGTGAATGTGATGGAAATTTATACGGTAGGCCCAAAGATTCTTACGCGCTTTAAGGACGAGGGTTTAATTTCTGATGTCGCGGATCTTTTTACACTTAAGAAAGAAGATATCCAGAGCTTAGAGCGCTTCGGTGAAAAGAGTGCGGAAAACATTGTGCAGTCTATCCATGATCATAAGCGTGTGCCGCTTTCGCGCTTTCTCTATGCGCTGGGTATTCCCCAAGTCGGCGAAGAAACCGCTCGCGCCCTTGCTCGTGAGTTTGGGTTGTCATCCTCTGGCTTGACCAGAGGATCCAGCTTACATAGCCTTATCCAAATTTTTTCCAAGCTCTCTCTCGGCAATCTTCAGCAAGTTCCTGATATCGGTCCGAAAGTCGCGGAGAGTATTTATGAATGGTTCCATACCAAGCACAACATTCACCTCATAGAGAAACTCGCCAAAAATGGAGTTGAGGTAGAGAGCGACAAGAAAAAAGCGACAAGCAATAAATTTGCAGGGCAAACATTTGTTTTGACAGGCACTCTGGAGTCAATGTCGCGCGATGAAGCCAAGGAGAAAATTCGCGCCTTGGGCGGTGAGATTTCCGAGTCCGTCAGCAAGAAGACCGATTATGTTGTTGTCGGCGCCGAGCCGGGGTCCAAATATGACAAAGCGAAGAAGTTGGGAGTCGAGATTCTGGATGAGAAAGAATTTTCAATGCTCCTAGAATAAGTTGCGCCCCAACGCAATGCTTGCGTTGGGGCGTTAAAGCTACTTGGGCTTGGATGGAGTGGCGATTGCTTCGAATCGCTTTTCCCAGTCATGGAGAGCTCGCGAACTTTGCTTTTGGAGGTTCTTGAGATGCGTGATGATCTCGCGAGCCTGTTTTGCAGTAACGTCGCCGTCTTCGAACTTGTCAAGCAAGCTCCGCATGGACGCTGCGTTCTTTTGGCTGATCGATTTGTAATTGAAGGTCAATTGCCGATGGAGATCTTGAACACCATTCTTGTGCTTGCGCCGACGCCCGGAAAGAACCTCTTTGAGTTTTTCGGCTTCGACATCATATTGCTCTGCCGCCTTGCTGACGGTGAGCCCTCCGTCTGTCACGGCCGCTGCAGCTTGCTGAATCTTTTGACGGTTCATACGGGATTTGACTTCGGTCGCATATTTTCGAGCAAGGCCCGCAGGCATATTGAGCAGTTCGCCGATGCGTTTCATGCTCTCTTTTCTTTCGAGAAGAAGCATGATCGTGTGTTCTGTGTCCGCTGGCGTAGGAGGTTTCGGGCCACCGGTATTTGCTCGATATGCGTCAGCAATTAGCTCTTCTTCACTGTCGTATTTCCAGATCTCAGCGTCGATTTCTTTGATCTTCGCCAGTTCGTGAGCTTCCGTGCGATGGCGACCATCCACCATCATCAGGTCTTCCGTGAGTTTGATTGCTGGCAGCTTCACTCCGCTTTCGAGCAACTCGCCCAGATACATCGCGTGGTCGGGGTCGAGTTGTTGACGAACAAAGAGGTTGGTTTGAATATCAGAGATTTTGACTCTCTCGTTTCTCAAGAATTTCATTTCTCATTTCTCCTTCCTGATTCTGAATCGGTTGATTGCTCGTCGGAAGGCTGAAGGAATCGAGCATGTTTTGCTCTCCATCCGGCCCTCTTTTTTCTGACTGTGGAAAGAATGACTATGTTCCCGCCTTCTGGCCAATCTTCCTCTTCCCACACGGGAGGTTCCAAAGAAAATGTGACTAGGCCAAGTTTCGGGCAAGAAGCCACGGCGTATGGTCCATGATCTCCTTGAGGAATTATCTTTTCGACAACAGCCTCATAGATTTTAGTTTCCATATCCTACTCTCCTGCCCTGGTAACTCTGAGGCTGAGGGAGTTCAGATGCGCAGAAAGACGCACAATAGAGTTGCTATTTTCTCGGAGAATCGAAAGTTCTTCTTTGGAGATCTCGTCGAAAACTCCTTCATCCAAGAGACCGAGGAGTCCTTGCATGATGAGAAAAGTATGCGTCTTTCGAGCAGTAAGCAGTTCCAGCATTTTTTGATTAGCTTTAGGTTCCAGGTCAGGATCATTGTCTGTCAGGACATCGATTCGGAACAGATTGAAGGCTTTTTCCTTTTTTCTGTCGAGTTCCTCTCGATGTTCTTTCCAGATTTTGTACATCGATTCTTCTTTCTCTGATGGGACACCTTTCTTGCCCCGGAAAACCGTGTAGAAATCCCAAGAATAGCTGTATCCAAGCATAGTGGAAGCTTCTTCACCAGCAAGGATACCGAAGCCAATCAACTCTGCAAAATTCTTTACAACTTTAGGGAGGCGTTCGAATTCGATAACGCGATAGCCATGGAGATCGAGGTAGAAAACGAGCTTAATCAGAGTTTCTCCCGTAGGGACGGATCCGCCTTGAAGTATCCTTCTGACGCTTGCGTCATTTATCCCCAAGAAATCACACATCGGTTTTCTAGTGGTAGTGGTACCTTTTGATCCTGCTGGCACTTTTGCATCGAATCTTTTTTCGAAGTGCTCGATACATTCCCTAAGATGCTCTCTAAACACTTCTTTTTCCCGTGGAATCATAGGCTCTCCTTTCGTTTTCAATTTTCAAAAAAGCAGTCAAACTATAGACTTAAGTAGATAATCTGTCAATATATTATATTGTAGAATTATCTAAAGTTTCGGCAGTGCGCAGAATTCGCCCCAGAGATCGGGGGCGAAGTATTGGTCGGCGATGCGTTTTAAATATTGGGTGTCGCGGCATTTTTCGAGATAGATGCGGTATTCGGCTTCGCTTTTTATTTCACCGTAGAGTTCCAAATCATATTCCGCGCCGGCAATGACGGAATCGAGCGTTTGGAAGTGAAACGTCTGCATGCCTAACTTGCGATCTACTTCAAGATTCGCAAGGTGCTCGTCGCTTAGCGCCTTCTCAATGCGATGCCAGAGTTCTTCGCGCACGATTTTTACTTGCTCCAGTTCGTGTAGAGGGAAGGACATCGTCCAGCGGGCATACTTCTCAAAGACGACGTGGAATGACATGCTGTAGACCCAGCCTTTGTCGGTGCGGAGCCAGTGATAGAGCGGCCCGTGGTCGGAGTTTGTCAGAAATTCGCCGATGAATTCGATGGCGACTTTGGTTGCGTAATCGGGCAGTTCAGCAAAGAGCGCACCAATGTAGAGCGTCGGCTGGGAAACGTCGTTGAAGGCTCGTTCGTGGTAGTCCTTCTGTATCCAGTGGGGAGTCTCATACGAGAGGGGAGCATCTTGCGGAGACAACTCCACTGCGAGTAGTCGCTCGGATAATTTTTGAATATCGAGAGGTCCGCCGGTTAAGACTATGATGCGTGGATCGTAATAGTAGGAGTGAAATCTTCGAAGATTATCGGCATTGATTGCCGAGAGATCTTCGTTCAAACCAAAAATCTGGCGCAAGTCGGTCACGATATCCTGCTGCCAGTCAGTTTTTAAATAATGCCCGAGCTCGGAAGATCCGGGGAACCAGCGCTCTTTGCGTTTGCGCTCCGCGGCGATGATGGTGCGCTGCATAGCGATATCTTCTTCTTTAAAAAGGGGGTTAAAAACCTGGGCACAGAGTCCCTCCCAAGTGTTCTCCGCGGCAGCGAGCGGTGCTTCAGCAAGATAGGTTGTCTCGAAACTGCCGGTTTGCGCATTGGAGTAACCACCCTGAAGTCCGAGCCATTCGGCGAAGCGGTGGCGCTGGGGGTAGAGCGCGGAGTGGGACGCGCCCATATGCTCCAGGAAGTGAGCTGAGCCGGGAAGGATCGTGCCGGTGTTATGGGCATGTCCGAACGGTAGGATGATGTGCATGATGGCGAACGGATAATCTGCCGGATAGTGGAAGAACCGGATGCCATTCGGAAGGATGTGGGTATCAAACACCTGGCGGTCGCGCATACATCAAGTATATAAGAACTTTATATAGATTTTATGTGATAGAGGTAGCTTTAAGGCATGCCCATAGCTCGCGAGTGGAATAAATCATTCTTTGATCATTGGTCGCCGGAAATGGCGTATGTTCTAGGTTTTATGATTGCTGATGGGTATGTGTACAGAAATTCTGCCGGCGGAATGTATTTCTGCTTTTGCTCTACCGACCTGGAAATAATTGAAGCTATAAGGAATGTGCTTGAAGCGGATCATAAAATCGGGGTTAAGCCTCCGAATAAGAAATTCTTGCGCAGTAAGGCATTGTATATCTTGCAGATAGGTAGCATTGATATATGTGCCAAGCTTTCGGTATTTGGCATCATCCAAAATAAAAGTTTGACCATCGCGTTTCCAGAAGTTCCGGCTAGATTTTTAGGAGATTTTGTACGAGGTTATTTCGACGGTGATGGAAGTGTAAATTTTGGAAAATACTGGGTAAAGAGCAGGTGTAAATGGAGGTCGTGTAGGAGTAAAGGAGGGTGGTTATGAATTAGTTTTCAGTCAGCGTGATGCGTTTGCATTGTATTCGTTGATGTATAATAATATCTCCTCGGGATTGTTCCTGAAGCGCAAATTGAAAGTTTTTCAGGAAGTCTCGAAAATATTGCGGCCGTAGATCAATTTGGTTAGATCGCGCCCCTGTCACGGGCGAGGTTGCGGGTTCGAGTCCCGTCGGCCGCGCGTTAGAACTCCGTTGCCCCGAGCTAAGCTCGGGGCTTACGGGTTCTTACAGCTTAGCGAAGGTGGCTTCGTTCCCGAACTGAGTCAGGCTATGCAGCAACCAAAAAACGCGCTACAGCGCGTTTTTTGGTTGCTGCGATGCTCCGAAGTTACTGCAGGTTGGCTCTGCAGCCGCCTGCGATCGCGTTTACTGCCGTCTTGCCACCGCCAAACGAAGTAACGAAAGTCCCATCCGCGGTGTATTCGCGTACCGAGCCGGTGTTGTCTGTCACATATACATTTGCGTTGCCATCCAAAGCTATACCAACAACGTTCGTTTGAGATCCGCCGAATGTAGCTACTAAAGAACCCGCTGCGTTGTAGCCCCACACAACACCGGTATTATCTACGGTGTATGCATTGCCGTTTGCGTCCGCGGCGATGCCTACAGTGTTAGAGCGTCCTCCGCCGTAGGAAGAAACGGATGCTCCGGTCGAGGCATTGTACTTCGCAATTACGCCTTGAGCATTTCTCAAAACATAAACGTTCATGTTATTAACCGCAATGCCGATCGGATTCGCGAAGCCGGTGGTAATGAATGCATTTGATGCGTATGGCATAGCACAAGCCGCGACCGCACCTTTGAATACCCGACCTTGCGTATCGAACGAATAGCCAGCGCCATTAGCATCCATGCCAAGGCCGAGCAAAGGATACGCAGTCGTTCCCCAGCTGTTGATCGGATCAATACCACCATTGCTGCAAGAGGACGAAAGATTAGTGTAGGCTTGGAATACGCCGTACTCATCACCAACAGTTGCAGCATAGTAGTGGAGGTTGCCGCCAATCCAGACATTCCCATTGGCATCTGCCGCAAGTGCAGTCGAAGTGCCACCAGTGGTTTGAACGGATGTCATTGGAGGAAACGCAGGTCCCATGGAACGCGCCAGAGTCCCATCAGAGTTGTAAGCATTAATGAGCCAGGATTTATCGCTTACGTACGCAGTCGCGACGGTGCCCGTAGCGCAGGCGATGGGCCCCCCGGAGAGAACTGCCCCTGCTACAGGTTTCTTCTTCGACGCGCCTAGGGTTATTTTGCTCTTGCCTAAGAAGCTTAAAGCTGCCAGTGCTGCTACCAAGACGATGAGTATTAGGAATATGTGGATGAATCCACGTCTGTTTTTATGCATGTCCCAATCATGTCAAAAGTTAAAAAATGAAGCAATAGCGGGCTTATCCCCAAGCAATGGAAGATGAAGACGGATAAAATATAAGGGATGAAGAAAATATTTGTTTCCGGAGTCTTATTTCTGGCTTTCATAGCTCCGCATTTTGCTTCCGCGGCACTTTATAATGCTAGCGATCTTTTTGGGCAATACCAGACAGTAACGACTCGTTCGTCCACTTTTGATTTTGGTGGTGCGCAAACAACTTCGGAACAGTTGTCTGCTCCTTATGGCATAGTTCTCGATAAAACCAATCATCGTTTATTTGTTAGTGATGTTGGTTCGTCGAGGATCATGGTATTTCAGTTGGATTCCTCCAATAACATTACTACTACTACCGCGGCACACGTTTTGGGTCAACTAGATTTCGACGGTAGCAGTGGAGCATTAGGTCAGAATCATGTAAACGGTCCTGGTGGCTTGGCTTATGATGAGGTGGGCATGCGTCTTTTCGTAGCCGACACGGGCAATAACCGCGTACTCGTTTTTGATGCAAATCCTTTAAACATTGCAGATGGAGAGGATGCCGCCTATGTTCTTGGTGAGGCCGATTTTGATGGAAACCCCGCAGTTGATCCCGCCGCGCAGTTATCTGGTCCGCTCGATGTTGCTTATGATTCAGTGGATCACAGGCTTTTCGTAGCCGATCGCAATAATGCCCGCATCTCGATTTTTAATGTTGCCACTATCTCAAATGGCCAGGCGGCCAGTAAGGTTATAGGCGCCAGCAATTTTTCTGGAGGAGCACCTATTAACTCCACTTCTAGTGCTATTTCAGATGCACATGGATTAGCTTTGGATGTTGCTTATAACCGTCTTTTCGTGGTGGACCCTTCTTACAATAGGATACTTGTTTTTAATGTTGCCACGTCAACAATAACGAATGGAGAAGCGGCTCAGAATGTTCTTGGTCAAGTAAACTTTTCCGACACTTCTGCGGGAGGGAGCCCCAACGGTTTATGGGCTCCCCAGGCTGCTAACTATGATCCGGTTACCGGTCGTCTTTTCGTTTCAAATGCGGTTGGCACAAAAGGCATAGTTTTTAACGCGGCCACGTCAACGATTACAAATGGAGAGAACTATCAGAACGTTTTTAGTAACGGAGTGGGCGACCAAGGCAGTCTAGGCAATTTGGGTGGGCTCTTTTTTGACACCTCAACGGGTAAGCTTTTTGTTGCCGATGTAGGCGGGCGGGCGACTGTTTATGATGCTACTTCTATAACAGATGATGAATCGGCTATAGCAGAGCTTGGTCAATATACCGCTACTAGTGTTCGTAATGGTTCACCGGATTACACTAGCTCTGCGGCCTCAAATGGAGAGTCTTTAAATGCGAGAGGTTTTAATACTCCGACCGACGTGGCTCTTGATGCTGTGCATCACAGGTTGTTTGTGAGTGATTTGAATGATCGTCGTGTTTTGGTTTTTGCTTTGGATGAAAACAATAACAGAGCCTCTACCTCCGCTTCTTATGTTTTTGGCCAAGCGGACTTTACATCTATAGCTGCTGGTGGAGGCGTGGTAACTACGGCTAGTGGAGTAGGAAGCGTGGATGCGCTTGCTTATGACAGTGTCCATGATCGTTTGTTTCTATCCGACAAAGGTAATTTCCGCATAATGATCTTCGATACCGCATCATCTACCATCCATAATGGCGAGGATGCCAGCTATGTTCTTGGTCAACCGGATTTTGTGACTGGTAACAATCCCTGCGGTTTTGGTTGTACTTTTAACGCAAGTACCACGAGTCCGGATGCGCTAAGATATGATCCCGTGCACGATCGTCTTTTCGCTGCAAGTTACAATCGCGTCTCGGTCTTCAATGTAAATCCAGCCACACTAGTTAATGGAAAGCCAGCAGATTACGTGTTGGGTCAACCAAATTTTTCCAGCGGAGGCTACTTGACTAGCCAAAGCGGTATGGGCTCCCCATTCGGGCTCGCTTATGATTCAGCTAATGAGCGTCTATTTGTGGCCGAAGATGGGAATCACAGAGTTGGAGTATGGAATGTGGATCCAAGTGCTATCCATACCGGTGAGTTGGCAGATTATGTGCTTGGTCAAATTGATTTCACCACATCCGATTGTGGCACCACGCAGACCAGCCTATGCTATCCGGAGGGTTTAGCGTATGACAGTACAACCCAACATCTTTATGTATCTGATAATGGCAATGCTCGCGTGGTAGTTTATGATGTTGCTACTTCAACACTAGCCGCTCTTCAGGGTATAGAAAGTCAAGAGAATGTTATAGGTCAGACTGATTTCATTTCATCTAACACGGGAACTACCCAAAGCAAGATGAATAATAATCGAGAAATGGATTTCGATCCGGTTAATAATAATCTATTTGTTACAGATATTTCTAACCACCGCGTCCTCCAGTTTGACCTCATCCGCATCACCACTAATTCTCTCGCCGCCGGCACAAGCGGCACCGCTTATTCCGACACAATAAGTGCGACCTCGACTCAGGGGACAGTTTCATACGTTGTTCAAAGCGGTTCTCTGCCTGCCGGCTTAAGCCTTAATTCAGCGAGCGGCGCGATCACCGGTACGCCAACTACTGCTGGTGCTTCAAGTTTCACGATTGAAGCCCGGGATGGATTCGATACGGGCAACTTCATTGATCGGAAATCCTATTCGATAACAATCGCCCAAGGATCAGGCGGGGGAGGTGGAAACTCTAACAACAATTCCGGGGGAGGTGGCGGCGGTGGAGTTTTGACGTATAGCGGTGGTGGAGGTGGCACTCCGATTCCGCCTTCTACGATAGGCAGCGGTAATGGCAGTGGCATAGATATCCAAGCCCTGCTTCAGCAGCTCATCTCTCTCATCAAATTCGCTGACTCCAAAGGACTTCCGCTCTCCTCTGAACTTCGCACTATTGCCGGACTTGCTTCAAGCCCCACCTCTCCTGGTTCTGGCACCACGAAATACCTATTCCAGAGAGATCTGAGATTCGGTATGCTCCACGATGAAGATATCCGAAGATTGCAGCTCTTCCTCATCCAAAAGAATCTTGGCCCCGCCGCAGTAGCTCTCAAAGCCTATGGAGCCAATGCCAACTTCGGTTATCGTACCCAAGCTGCTCTTATCGAATACCAGAAGTATAAGAAGATAGATCCTGCACTAGGTTTTTTCGGACCGCTGACCCGGGCGGCGGTAAATGGGGAGTAGCTACTTTTTATATTCCACTAATTTGCCTGCGCGGATTTCTACTTCTGACGCGCGCCGTAAACGGCGCGCGTTTCGTGTATCTATGATCACATGATGCGGGCTTTGATCGAGCGCGTCCGAGATGTGCCACAAGTTCTGACTCGCAGTGAGCCATTCTGATCCATAACGACGTAGATCGAATGGGCGGGAGTATTCCCGGAGCGTCTTTTCGCCGGTATCTAAAAAGTATTCGTGAAAATAAGAAAGAACGAGTTCGCGGATCGTTTTGTAGATCGGATCGCGGTAGCGAAGCACGGCATGATTTGTTTTGCTGATTGCTCCCCATAGTCCTTTTTCTTTAAAAAGCGCTACGACGTGATCCATGTCATCGTCGGTAGTCCGTAAATCGAGGATGAACGGTTTCTTGCCGTGGTACCACAGTGCCGCGGCGGCGAAGAGCGCTCCCTCCATACAGTGCGCGTTTTTTCGGAGTAAAACTTCCCGCGGAGATTTGAGCGTCTCGCCACTCTTTTCGAAATTGATGGGGAGCGTATCCAAAAAATCCTGAATTTTCTCAGGTGTTTTCAATTTGGCGAATAGCTTGAATTCCTTGCGAAGTGATTTAGGGAATGCGGAACCCATTCCCTAAGTATAGCCTGAACACAGCGCTTTCATGAGCGAAGGTGTGCGTTGTAGGCCATAGGGGATGTAATGGCCTTAAACGCACACCGAGCGAATAAGTTACGCGGAAATTCATGAAACGCACATGCCATTCTTCATCTTTTTTTACATATCCTTTTCCCATACTAAATGTGTATCAAAGGTCGAAACAACAATTCCTTTTTCCGATGACACGAAAAATTTTAGTAGCGCTCTCGCTCGCGGCATCGCTTATCGCGGTCGGCGCGGCGCCGGCACTCGGTCAAACTACGGGTACGACGCTTACCTGCACCCCGATTTCTTCAAGCGTTCCGATGAATCAGAACGTCAGCTTCCTTTTGAATGGCGGCAACGGCACGTTCGCTATTTCCGGCAGCAATGTCACGCCGGTTACTACAACGAGCACCGTCTTTTCAACGAGCTTCGGCTCCGCTGGCGTTCAGAGCTTTACGGTTTCTTCCGGCGGTCAGGTAACGAACTGCAATGTCACGGTGAACGCGTCGGGCACGACTCCGCTCATCTGCGTGGTTCCTGCGGGAACTTTGGTGGTGGGTACCCCTGCGACGTTCACGGTAACTGGCGGTAACGGCACCTTTAGCTGGTCCTCGCCTGGTCTTTCGATTTCGAATCCAAGCGGCACAAGCTTTACCGCAAACTTCTCGACGGCTGGTATCCACACCGTTACGGTAACGTCCGGTAATGAATCGGCTACCTGCGGCGTGAATGTTCAGCCTGCGGCTGCGACCGGCGGTACTTCCCCGACGCTTTGCTCGCCGGTAACGCAAACCGCAACGGCTGGTCAGCAGGTGACGTTCAGCGCGACTGGCGGCAACGGCAGCTACGTATGGTCTTCTTCGGATCTTACGATCTCGAATCCGACCGGTGCTGGTTTCCGTGCGAACTATACCAGTGCGGGTATTCACACCATCACGGTAACCTCCGGCGGAACCTCATCGAGCTGCAGTGTAACTGTGCTTCCGGTTTCGACTCCGGGTTTCCCGAATACCGGTTTTGCGCCGGTTCAGTAAGAAGTCGGTATGAGGTTAGGGAGCCGGTTTGGTTAGGGGAAGGGCAACCTCTCCTTGTGATCAAACTGGCATCCTGACCCGTACCTGCCCATCCTCATCATTGTAGAAACACCTATGGAAAATTCTCCCGTCAAACAGATTCTCACTCCTACCAAAGTGCTTTTGGCGGGAGTTTTCCTGGTCGCGATCTTAGCTTTGCCGGCGCTCTATCGATTGCATCAAGCCCCCAACGCAGGAAATCAAGGCGGCGGAACGATCGCGGCGATCGCGCAGACGATTGAACAAGCAATCACCAATCCGCTTTCCGGAGCATTTCCGGTTTCAAGCGGAACCGATGTGACAGGGAATGGTAGCGCCACTGCCGAAGGCGCGCCAACCGCGGCAGTATCGGCAACGCTTCCGTCGCGGCTCGTGATTCCGGCGCTCGGCATAAACGCCGGGATTCAGTATGTGGGACTCACTGCGGACGGCAATATGGATACGCCGAAAAGCGCAGTGGACGTGGCATGGTATAAACTCGGCCCCGTGCCGGGTGGTGTGGGCAATGCGGTAATCGCGGGGCACATTAACACCCGTTATTCCGCTCATGGTGTTTTTGAGCACTTGGAAAATTTAAATACTGGCGACACGGTAAAAATAGTTACGAAAGGCGGTCAAACACTCACGTTCAAAGTAACGGCTAAAGAACTTCTGCCGTATAACGCTTCGAGTGCCGCGGTTTTTGGAAAAACTTCAGGCAAACATCTTAATTTGATTACGTGCGCGGGCACGTGGCAGGCGGACAAGCACGTCTACGATAAACGGCTTGTGATTTTTACAGAACTTGTACAGTAATTAGCAGGAGTAAGGTGCAATGCGCGTAGGCTACTTGTGGATAAAAATCCTTTCGCCACATTCTGAGAATGATAGAATGATAGTATGCAAAACCAGCAACTGGTGGACTATGTGAAGCAGCAGATTCAGGGCGGTGTTGCGATTGATGCGATTAAAAAAGCATTGCTTGATGCAGGCTGGCCTGCGCAAGATGTAGAGGACTCCATGAAAGCTGCGACCCCTGCTTCTGGGACGGCTGCTGCAGTCACTACGCAGCCTATTGTTGCGGCTCAGAAAAAGATAGATCCTGTCGCGGCATTGGGTGGCTCCCCTGAGACACATCCTCTTTCCTCCGGTGCATCTTCGAAGACTACGTTTTTTGCGGATGGCCCGCATGTGGCCGCTTCGCAAGAACATAGTTGGGGGAGAGTCGCGACTGGAGTCATGGGTGTTATTATCGTGCTCCTCCTCGCTATCATCGGCTACATGTATTACAGCCTGAACGGTAAGGTTGCTACGGTTTCGGGTCAGAATGCGTCGAGCGCTTCTGAAACCCAGGGCCTCCAAGCGCAACTTACAAAAATTGCCCAGGATAAAACAGATCTTACGAACCAAATTCAGGGACTTACTGCGGATAATCAAGCCCTCATGAGTGAAGTTGGCTTGTTTGTTCCTCAGGCCACTTCAACTACGGTAACGATCAAAGGCACACTTGCTACTACGAGCATGGGATATGTGCTTACTACGCCGCATATGATTGTGCTGACGGTTAAAAACTCCAAAGATGCGAAAGTAGATGTTACCCTCAAACCTCTGGTTGGCAAAATGACGGAGCTCACAGGTACGCACAAATCAGGAGTATTGGAAATTACCGTGACAGCGGTAAATGGCATGGCACCAGGTGCGGCTTCGACTTCTACTGCGCCTCTTGCCACCTCCAGCGCTCCGCAGTTGTAATATTTCTCATCAAAAAAGCCCCTGTCGGGGCTTTTTTGATTTTATTGCGATTCGTAGAGCTGGCCTAAGCCTAAGATATCCGCTTCGCGGAAATGCTTTCCGATCAATTGGAAGCCCACGGGTAAGCTGCCCGCCGCATCCGTTACCGGCAGTGAGAGCGCTGGAAGTCCGGCGAGATTTACGGGGATGGTAAATACGTCTTCCAAATAAAGCTGCAAGGGATCGTTGGATTTTTCACCGAGCTTGAAGGGGAGTGAGGGAGTGACGGGCGTAAGGATTACGTCTACATCCTTGAAAGCTTCATTGAAGTCGCGCGTAATGAGTGCGCGCACCGTTTGCGCTTTTTTGTAGTAGGCATCGTAGTACCCTGCGGAAAGCACGAAGGTGCCGAGGATGATGCGTCGCTTTGGCTCAGGGCCGAAACCTGCGCCGCGCGGCGCAAAGAAATTATTCGGAAGATCCGGCCGGCCCGTGTAACGCAATCCGTCAAAGCGGGCGAGATTCGCGCTCGCTTCAGCGGGCAGAATAATGTAGTAGGTCGAAACGGCGTATTGCGAGTGGGGGAGCGAAATTTCTTTGAAACGAACTCCGAGTTCTTTGTATCGCTCAATGGCGGTTTCCACACCGGCGCGTACCTCGTGTGCCATGCCGTCAATGAAATATTCTTTCGGTACGCCAATGGTAAGGCCCTTGAGTTTTGAGAAATCAGGATTCAGAAGATCGTCTTCGTATTGGGCGTTTACGCTCGTAGCATCGAGCGGATCCTCGCCAGCGATGGTTCGAAAGATAAGAGCGGTGTCTTTCACGGTTTTTGCAAACGGACCGATTTGGTCGAGTGAAGAGGCAAGCGCCACTGCGCCGGACCGACTCACCGCGCCATAGGTGGTTTTGAGCCCAACCACTCCGCAAAATGCGGCTGGTTGGCGGATGGAGCCTCCGGTGTCGGTGCCCAAAGCGCCGAGGGCCATATCCGCGGCAACTGCCGCGGCAGAACCGCCGGAAGAACCACCCGGAACACGCTCGAGATCGCGAGGATTTTTAGTCGGGCCGAAAGCGGAATTTTCGGTAGAGGTTCCCATCGCAAATTCATCAAGATTCGTTTTCCCAAGAAAAATCGCGTCTGATTTTTTGAGATTCTCGATGACAAACGCATCGTAGCTCGCCCGGTAGCCTTCCAAAATCTTTGACCCTGCCGTAGCTTGGAAGCCTTTTATAAGGATGTTGTCTTTGATCGCGAGCGGCGCGCCGGCGAGCGGGGAGATTGCTACGCCTTCGGCAATCTTTTTGTCTACTGCCTCTGCTCGCGAGGCAGCATCATCTTCCATGAGCGCGAGATAGGCGTGGATGTCTTTGTCTTTCTTTTTGATTTCCGCAAAATAAGCTTCGGTTACTTCTTTGGCAGAGAAGTTTTTGCTCTGGAGCCCTTTATGCAGCTTTTCGATGGTGAGATCGTTAAGGTTCATAGAATTGTGACAAGTTACTTGTCGCTGAATATCGGCGGAACTTTTAAGAACCCATCTTGCTTATTGGGGAATTCTTCGACCCCTGCTCCTTTGTTGGTGCCACTGCGTTCATCATCATTGCGGAATGCATTTTCCATCGCGCCGCCGCCGTTCATCGGCTCCACGCCCGTGGTATCAACTCCCTTGAGTTCTTCAAAGTGGTGCAGGATATTCTGGAGTTCGCCTAAGAACTTTTCCTCTTCCGTGGACGTTAATTCAATCCGCGCGAGATTCGCGAGATACTCCAGAGTTTCTTTCGTAATCGGTTCTTGCGCCATGGGATACATAGTAAACAGTAAACAGTAAACAGTAAACAGTAATAAATGTTAGACTTATATCATGAAAAGAAGAAGGCTTTTCATTGTTCTGTCGATCATTTTCTTAGTTGCAGTGGTCACGGCTGGTTGGATTTTTTACGAAAGAAGAAATGAGAGTGTTGTAAGTAATTTATCCGATAAGATAGGAAGTTTCCAAAGCAAGTCAGAACCTGAGTATCATTTTTCATGTTCTGAAACTAGTCGTTACGCAGATTCGTGGTGTGTTGGTAAGTCAAGCACAACTATTATTTCTACGACCGATTACTCCGACGATAGTGAAGCCTCTTATAATAATCGCAGAGATATTGAAGATACGGCGAAATTGATCGCTGCAGATAAGAATTTGAATAAAGAATACCAAGAGCTTTTGAAGGCTATTGCTATTGACATCAAAGAGTATGACAGTCAGGCTAATAGCCTACAAGATGCGAGAGCCAATCTAATCGAATCAGAGAAGATTTGGGTCTCTCGAAGAGACAAGGATTGTGAGTTAATAGGACTATTTCAAGACCCTTCAACAGTTGGAGCAGATGGAGGCGGGGCCTATGACCCCACGGAATGCGTTGTCGCTTCCATGGCAAATAGAACAGACCTGATAAGAAAGATTCTTTCAGAGCTTAATAGCAGAGCCGTTAAGTAGCGTAAACCTTCCTTATTTTCGCTCAGTTCGATTCCAACAACAAAACAAAAAGCACCTCTTGCGAGGCGCCTTTCGTTTTGTTGCGGGGGCCGGAATCGAACCGGCCTCAAGAGCTTATGGGGCTCTCCGGACCACCAGGCCCTGCCCCCCGCGGTAATGCTTGAAGCAAGCGCGAATAATTTTAATCGGAGATGGCCGCATTGTCAAAGAAAAATTTGATGATAAAATAGAAAAGCTTTCGCCGGCGTAGCTCAGTGGTAGAGCATCGCACTCATAAAGCGGAGGTCGCAGGTTCGATCCCTGCCGCCGGCACTACGAGGTTAGCAATTTGCGGTACCCCTTGAACCTATAAGCTTCACGCTGTACCCTATCATTTATGCCTGAAATTATTATTACCGATCCCAAGGAAGAAGCGCTTCGTGCGGAGCTCGCCTCGCGCACCGATGCGGAAGCCGCGCGTATGCGGCGTTTTTTGGCGATGCCGGACCTTTCCCGAACTCCCGGGAGTCCCATTAAAGAGCTCGCGGATCGCATCCTTAACACTCCGGACTTTAAAGACTTCTACAATTTGAAAGTCCCGGAAATCGTGCCGGTCAAAGAAGCGTTCGATCTTTTCAATTTCCCGGCGGATCATCCGGCACGCAGCAAATCCGATACCTACTATGTGAACGACGAGTATGTGTTGCGTATGCACACCACGGTCATGTGGTACTACCAGCTCCAGATGCCGGAAGTGAAAGAAAAAATTGCGAAAGGCGAGGGGATTGGCACATGGTGCCACGGCAAGGTTTACCGCAAAGATGAGATTGATCGGCATCATATGAATGTCTTCCACCAAGTGGATGGCTGGTATATTTGCCGTAAATCGGAAAAACAAATTGGTCTTGAGGAACTCAAAGATGTGCTCACGAAGATCGCCAAATCTATTTACGGTGACAGTATTAATTACCGTTTCAACGAAGATACGTTTCCGTTCACGGATCCGAGTCTCGAGATGGAAATTGAATTGGATGGAAAGTGGGTGGAGGTATTGGGCAGCGGCGTGGTACGTGATGTAGTGCTGGATAATTTGGGCGTAGACTCCAAGGAATGGAACGGTTGGGCGTTCGGCGTGGGTTTGGAGCGTCTCGCGATCCTCAGCATGAAGCTGCCGGATATTCGCCTCTTGTGGAGTGAAGATGAGCGGGTAAAACGCCAGCTTGAGCTCGGCAATATCTATAAAGATGTCAGCAAATTCCCACCGATTACGCGTGATATCTCCTTTATCGTGAACGCAGATTTCGTGCCCAATAACTACTTTGATCTGATCCGCGATATCGGGGGCGATCTCATTGAAGAAGTGAGTCTTCTCGATAAATACGAAAACGCGGAGAAGTTCGGAGCGGGCAAAGTGAGCTATACGTACCGCATTGTGTATCGTTCCACGGAGCGCACGCTTACGACCGAGGAGATAGAGCCCCTCCAGGAACGGGTGATTGAGGAAACTAAAAAGCAGTTCGGCGCGGACTTGCGCTAATCCCGTGACAGAATCTTTCCCAGGATCCGAAGATCGCATGCAGCAGTTCCGCGAAGAGATTGCGGCAGTGGTTGAGGCGCAACCGGGGCATGTGCAAGGAGATGTATTCGATGTGGCTCAGCTTACCGACGCTGACGCTGAGATTTGGCAGGAAGTAAAGAATGGCACGCTTACGAAAGAAGAACTTGTGGAGTATGACCGCGAGGCAATGGCCTCCGAGAATCCCTCGCGATTCACCTTTTTAAAAATCGTGCGTAATAAAGCGATGGGAATTTTTCTGCAGCGGGCGGTGGAAGCTAAGAAGAAGTCGGAAGAATAAAAAATGCCCGACCGGTTTAGCCGGTCGGGCAGATATAACTTACTCCTGGTTGATTTGCCAGAGCTTGCGGCAATTAGCCACAGTCATGCACATTTCTTGGAGTCTTACTCCTTGGGATTTGCTTGTGCGGAAGATCGTGATTACCGAGCCCTGATCCTTCTCAATGATGGCGATGTTTTCCAGTTGGAGATGAGGATGATTCATTTGATGGTCGAGAATCGTCTGAGCCCAAGTGGAGCGAACTTTCATGGCGTGGTGTAGGCGGAAGCCTTCAAACAATTTTTCCGAAACGTTGATTGTCATGGTTGCGTGTTCGGAGGAGAGTTTGACCCACACTGACTTGATGTTGTCTGAAAGCATGGGAGACTTGCCCAAGAAAGAACCTATCGCCTGAAGGTCGTTCGAAACGACGATGTTGCCAACGAACGGCCATCTCTGAATCATCACCCACAGCCATGGGAAGTCGGACAGAATTTTCTGCTGGTGCTTCTCGCTGCGAATGATCTCTGAGTAACCGCCAGTGGCTTTGGTGATTTTTCCAGTTGTCATATTTCCCCCTAGGCTATCCAGCCCTTTGATTCCTTCCGGAAACTGGTTGTTGTTTGCCGGGACTATTCCCAGCTACTGCTTATAATATACATCATTTAAACATAAAAGTCAATATGCTCTGTCAAGAGCGAAAAAAGCCCGCTACAATTGATCAGTATGTCTTTTTCGATTCCCGAACCTGTTCGCGAAATTGCGGATGCCTTGGAAAAGGCGGGTTTCGAGGCGTACCTCGTGGGCGGTTGCGTGCGGGATCTCTTGCTTCAGCGTGAACCAAAAGATTGGGATATTGCGACGAATGCCACGCCGCCCCAAATCCAGAAGGTTTTTCCGGAGAGCGTCTATGAGAACGAATTTGGCACGGTAGGCGTGAAGACGGGAAGCGAGGATCTGAAGCTCGCAATTGTGGAAGTTACTACCTATCGCAATGAGGGGCGCTATACCGACAAGCGCCATCCGGATGAGGTGCGCTTCGCGAAAACAATTGAAGAGGATTTGTCCCGCCGCGATTTTACGGTAAACGCCATGGCGTTGCGATTAGGAGAGGATTCTTCGGCTTCGCCTCAGAATGACATCACTGATCCGTTCGACGGGGAAGTGGATTTGCAAAAGAAAATAATTCGTACGGTGGGTGACCCGAATGCTCGGTTTACTGAAGACGCCCTGCGTTTGATGCGTGGCGCGCGTTTCGCAACCGAATTGGACTTCACTCTTCAGAAGGAAACTGAAACCGCGATAAAAAAACATGCCGGTTTGTTGGAGGCGATCGCCAAAGAGCGGGTGCGGGATGAATTCGTAAAGATTCTCATGACCCCGCGTGCTATGCAGGGCATCGAACTTTTAGAAGAGCTCGGACTCTTGCGGCATATCCTTCCTGAAATTCGGAACGGCATTGCTGTCGGTCAAAATTTGCACCATATCTACACGGTTTGGGAGCACAATTTGTATTCGCTCGATTATGCCGCGAAGCAAGGTTACGATCTTGTGGTGCGCATGGCTTCGCTTTTGCATGACGTCGGCAAACCGAAATCAAAGCGAGGCGAAGGGAAGTACTCTACCTTTTATGGGCACGAGGTCGTGGGTGCGCGTATGGCCCTCACGGCTCTGGATCGTTTGAAATTTCCCAAAGAGTTCACCGAGAAAGTCGCGCACTTGGTGCGCCGCCACATGTTCTACTACAACGTGGGTGATGTTTCTCCCGCGGGCGTGCGTCGGTTTTTAGTGCGCGTTGGTCCCGAAAATATTGACGACCTCTTGAAAGTCCGTGAGGCGGACCGGATCGGCAGTGGCGTCAAGAAAGCGATGCCGTATAAGTTGCGGCACCTGCTTTTTATGATCGAAAAGGTGAAACATGACCCGGTATCAGTCAAAATGCTCAAGGTAAACGGCGAAGATGTGATGCGGATCGCCGGTATTCCGCCCTCGCCCAAGATTGGCGGGATTTTAGGTGCGCTTTTGGACGAAGTGCTGGATGATCCGGAGAAGAATACGCAAGAGTATTTAGAATCGAGAATTGAGGATTTGGGGAAGAAGAGCGATGAGGATCTCGCGGAGCTTAAGAAGCGCGCCGCGGAGAAGCAAGAAGAGATTGAAGCGGAAACCGAAGCAGAGATGAAAAAGAAACACCACGTCGCGTAGCCTTGGAGTCCCATGTCATTCCCGCCCCTCGACATACTCGGGATAAACTTCAGCGGGAATCCAGGTAGTATAGCTATTTAAACTGGATTATTCGGTCAAGCCGGATAATGACAACCCCAGCACTTCAAATAAAAAGCAGGTATAATAATCCTATGTATTTAGTGAAAATAGAAAATAAAATTAAATCTTTTCTCGCGCATCATCCGTTTCTGTACGCGGTCTATGGCGGCATTGGCGTCGTGCTCTTCTGGCGGGGCGTCTGGCTCGGCATGGATTCTCTTGTGAATTACTACTTTTTGCCGGTTGATGGTAGAGCGAGTATTGATATTTTAGTATCTACCTGGGATCCACTTGCTTCGTTTTTAGTTGGGACATGTATCCTTCTTTCCTGCGGACTCTTCGTATCCGAGCTTATCGGTAAGGAAATTATTATTTCTGGATTGCGCGGCGAGAAACGACTCACCGAGCGCACCGAAACGGAAGTGCGCACTGAGACCGGCGCTTTGGCAGAAGTCTTGGAACGCTTGGACACTATCGCGGTGCGACTCGAGGATATTGAATCGAAGCACAACCATAGTCAGGGATCTCGCTAAGTTTGCGTATTCTCTTTGCGAAAAGTCCCTCGATGCGGTAAGCTTAGCGCGAATTTCGGGCTGTAGTATACCGGTAGTACGTGCGCTTCGGGTGCGTAAAGACAGGGTTCGATTCCCTGCAGCCCGACCGATTCAGGTTTTTTATTTTCGCGGGCATGGGTACTTTTTAATGCCCGCGAAAATAAAAAGTCTTCACAGTAATGAAAAAACTTGTTCCTATATTTCTGCTGGCGTTTGCGCTGAATTTTGTGTGGGAAAATCTCCACGCGGGACTCTATGCGAACTATAAGGGTGGGACAATTACGGAATGGGTGCTTTTCCGTGCCACCTTCTGGGATGCGGTTTTTATCACGCTCTTCGCCCTCCTCTTTATATATATATCGTATTTCCGTAAGCGGTTGTGGTGGGTAATTGTCTTGGGGATTGTGCTTGGCGCCGGTATCGAGCGTTGGGCGCTCGCGACGCATCGCTGGGCATACACGCCGCGCATGCCTATCGTGCCGGTTCTTCATACCGGGCTTACGCCGACCCTGCAGCTCGGTCTTTTGGCGTACGTTGTGTTTTATATAGTGCTCAAAGAAAAAACGCTCAGGCCGTAGCCCGAGCGTTCTCGAATGTTGGAGAGCAACGCTTGCGCGTGATCCAGGTGCCATCATCGTGCTGGATGACGCGTTCGGCAAATCCGGAACCGCTTGCGAAGATCTCTTTGACCGTAAGGCACTCGATTTCGAGATTTTGATCAGGAAACCGGTTCAAGAAGACCTGAAAACCTCTCACGGGTGCATCCAGGATTTCCTTAACCGCGCGCCATACCAATGCGTTTTGTACCACTGCGGAAGGAGTCGTTGCCTCGCGCTCGAAAACGAGCGCAAGTTTGTAGGTAAAAGGCCATCGCGGATTCGGGTTTGCGGATTTCATCTTCGTGATGTGGATATCAGTCAGATGAAGTCCCCGGTTCTTCTGTTCGGAAAACAGGTTCCGAAGGTCGATGGTGAAATACAGTCCCGCGCTGTCGCGAGGAATGCTACACATTCCCTCCGGGAAGATAGCAACTGATTCGGTAGTCGGGATAATCCCAAGCGCTTGGAATTGCTCTCTTAGTTCGCTGAAAACAGGAAGCAAGACAACGCTTACCGTGCGCTTCTCGCGCACCCCACCCTCCCGCACCAGATCATGGTCCATGAATGAAAACCTTTCTCCCTTATTTAGGGCGTTTGTAAAGGAGCAAACTTTCCGGATTCTTTATATAGGAAAATATGGACTTGGTCAAACTCCGCTCGGTGCACAGGTTTGAGAGGCATGGGTACTTTTTAATTTAATGCCTCTCAAACCTGTGCGCCTTCGCTTATTCTGAAATCCTCAAAATCGTGTTAGAGTAAGGCTATGCCCCTCTAGGGGTAATTTTTATTGGATTTCAACGTCAACTTATGAGACAGGACATTAAAAAGCAGTATCTTGAAGCTTACGAGCAATACGCAGATGCGATCTACCGGCATTGCTTCTTCCGGGTATTTTCGAAGCCGCTAGCAGAGGAGCTGACCCAGGACACCTTTTTGAAGACCTGGCAGTACCTGGCGGAAGGGAAGCAGGTAGATAATTTGCGGGCTTTCCTCTATCGGGTGGCTAATAACCTCATTATTGACTACTCCCGCAAGAAGAAAGAAGAGCGACTGGATAATCTCCTCGAGAACACTCCCGAGCTCGAACCCTCCCATGATAGCCGGGCGGATCTCGAAACCGCGGAGCTTGCGCGGGGAGCGATCGCTGCCATGGAAGATCTTTCCAAGGATGAGCGCGAGATCCTCACCATGCGTTATATTGATGAGTTAGAGCTTAAGGAGATCGCGGAGATACTCGATATCAGTGTTAATAATGTATCCGTGCGATTGAATCGAGCCATGAAAGCTTTACGCAAAGAACTACCGCCGGAACTTAATACTTAGAACGTAGCAACCATGCAAGATAATTTTGAACAATTGAAAAGACTTTCTTCCAAGGTGCATCTTGAACCGGCAAAGAAAGACGCCATGCGGCAGACGCTATTGAATTTCATGGCCGCTCATGAGGCTTTGGAAGTCCGCCCGGCGCGCGTGAGCTTTGCATGGGAGAGATTCGCTATTCCCGCGGGAGCTTTCGCGCTCATTCTTCTTATCAGCGGCGGCACCTCGCTCGCAGCGGAATATGCATTACCGGGCGATCCTCTTTACGCGGTGAAGACGAAGATCAACGAGCCCTTGATCGCGGCTTTGAATACTTCGGAGAGTGCTGAGGCCAACTGGCACGCAACGGTGGCGCTTCGTCGCCTCGAGGAAGCGGACGCGCTTGCCATCAAAGGCAAGCTGACGCCGGAAGTGAAATCAGAGATCGGCAATAATTTCGAGGTTTCTGCGGCAAAAGCTGCGGATACGATTGCTTCGCTCGACGAGAAAGGCGACGGCAGTACGGAGCAAGCCGACGATCTTTCCACGAAATTTGAATCCAGTCTCAAAGCGCACGCCGAAATTTTGGCGAAGCTTACTGGTCAGGATGTCTCAAATCCTCCTATACCATCAGAGCCTATAGCTACAGCTCTTCCTAAAGCGCCTATGATGGGTATTGCCGCGCTCAGAACCGCACCGGCTACCACGACGGATATGACCGAGACGGATGTGAAGGATGAGGACCCCTTGATTCAGAAAATTAAAACCACGATCACGATAATTGCGTCGCGTCACAGCGAAACTGAATCGCGCGTCGTGGCCACCTCTGATACCACGGAAGCGTCCCACGCTGCTACGGGGAAAATCACTGCCGCGCAAAATGTGATTGCTTCAGTAGACACATTCATTGCAAAAAACAATTTCCGTTTGAGCGCGGACGCGCTCGCCGCGGCTCATACCCGCCTCACAAACGCGAAAAATCTCGAAGCTTCAGCGGAAGCGAAGCTCAAAGCTGGGGATACAAAGACTGCATTTTCTCTCGCGAACAAAGCCATCCGTGCCGCTCAGGAAACCCGAGTGCTCGCGGCAGCCCAGCTTCAGGTAGAAACCGAGACAGGCGCTACTCGAGCGATGGGTGTTGCTTCCGAGGCGCCCACGAGCCTTAACCTTCTTATGATAAAGAATCCACAGGACGGCGATGGCTCGCGTGATATAATGACTACAGGTGGCGAAGGATCACCTTCGACATCTTCTTCAACTTTGAATGTGGACGATACTTTGAAGACGGAATCTCCGTAATCAGGGTGTCGCTGCAGGAGGGAAATCCCGCGTGTGAGGCGCGGGATTTTTCTATTTATTTCTTTATTCCTGGGTGATAGTGGATGGGGACTAGCTGTGTATAACTATTTATTGTTCTTCATAAACGTTCCATCTTATAATGAATTATTCGAAACTTATCAAAAACTAAATAAAAATATTTTCATGATTGGTGGTCATAAAAACTCATATACTAAATCGATAGTTTTCGGTATCGCTATTTTTGCGGCGAGCTCGTTAACGGGGGTTTCTCTGGCAGCCTTAACCTTCAACAGCACCTCAGTCAGTTCCGACGGTGCGTATACGGCTACTGCGAGTACTACCTATACCGTCACTGCCGGCAATAACACAGTCATCTATGGTTCCTCCACGAATCCCTTCGTTGGTATCAATACTACGAGTCCTACCCAGAATCTTTCCGTAGGCGGAGACATTGGGCTCATGCAAGCGACGAGCAGCTTATATATCGCTGGAACGCCGTTTCTCAGCGCTTCCGGTTCGATTACTTGTGTGGGTTTGAACGCCTGTTCGCGAGCAGTGGCTGCCGGCGGTGACCTCACTGCTTTGGGTTATCAAGCAGCAAGCGGAACTGTTGGTCGTTTTGGAGATACTTTTGTAGGTTACCAAGCCGGTTATGGACTAACCGGTGACGGTGGTGGCGGGGATGGTTACAGCGTTGCAATTGGTCAATACGCTCTGTCTTCTGGTGCGACTGCAGATTACGAAGTCGCAATTGGTTATGGAGCATTACAGCATACTACCGGCGCTAGTAATGTAGGTATTGGCGTTAGTGCCTTGCAAGCTAATACTAGCGGTTTTGATAATACAGGCGTAGGTGCGAATGCTCTAAAGGTTAATACCACGGGCAGCGATAACACTGCTCTTGGTTACAATGCGTTAACCGCAAACACTACTTCTACGAATACTACTGCTGTCGGGAGCCGTGCTCTTGCGGCGAATACTATTGGCTCCAGTAATTCTGCCTTTGGCCGCTCTTCGCTCCTTAATAACACCACTGGCAATCAGAATATAGCTGTGGGAAGCAACGCCGGCCAAACAATCACCACCGGTAGCAATAATACATTTGTTGGTTATACCGCGGATGCAGGTTCCAATAACCTATCGAATGCCGCCGCATTTGGTTATTTGGCTACGGTTAGGTCATCCAATGCTTTAGTGCTTGGTGCCACTGGTTCGAACCAACCCAACATTGGTATCGGTACCTCTACTCCATTTGCCCTCTTCACCGTAGCGACGAGTACAACATCTAATTTCTTTAGCGTTCTTTCGAGTGGTAAGGTGGGTATCGCGACTACGACGCCTGGCTCGCAACTTACCATTGCAACTGGCGATACCTACATCGCTTCTACTTCGGCAGGCGTGATCTTGCAGCCGGTTGCGGGTACCTGCTTCCGCCTCAGTCTCACCTCGAGCGGTGGTATTTCGACTACTTCCGTAACCTGTCCATAAAAAATATTACATCAACCCATGAAGAAATTATTACTTGCCGCCGCTTTGCTTGGTCTTCTGCCGTTTAGTGCTCATGCCGCAGGTCTTACCTATAGCGCTGATACCGCAATTTCGCTTACGGGTACGTCGCCGGCAGTCACCCTTACCATCGCGAGCGGTTCGGGTGCTGATACGGTTACAGTCAACACAACGGATGTTACCGTGAGTATTCCTTCGGGTACGCAATTTACCATTTCTTCTCCGTATTATGCTCTCGTAGTGAACGGCGCAACCTCAAACGCGGTGATCAGTAATGCTTGCGCGAGTGATAAGACGAATACGGTAACCGTTTCTTCTTCTAATACCTCGACTCAGAATCTCACGATTACCATCGCGAGCTATCAGTGCGGCGGTCAATCATCGAATGTGGGCAGTGGCGCTGGTGGGGGAGGAGGAGGTGGTGGCGGTGGGGGTAGCATAATCACGACTCCTCCAGTCGCTACTACTACGACCACTACTGCAACGGCGACTTCCACGCCATCGACGGGAACGGGAACGACGAATGGCACGGGTAGCGGCAATTCTGATATAACCGCACTTTTGAATCAGTTGATCAGCTTGATTAAGTTAGCTGACGCACAGGGTCTCACGATTTCTCCAGAGCTTAAAGCTATCGCGGGAATTGGCGCGACTGGTATGAGCGGTGGGGGAGCTGGCGCGGGTGGCAGATATTTCTTCCAGCATAACCTTCAGTACGGTATGCACGGTGACGAAGTGCGTGAATTACAACTCTTCTTGATCGGCAAAGATCTTGGCGCTGCGGCAAAGGCACTCCATGCCTATGGCGCAAACGGGAACTTCGGCAATCTCACCAAAGCCGCGCTCGTGGAATACCAAAAGGCGAAGAAGATTTCTCCGGCTGTGGGCTACTTTGGTCCCACAACGAGATCAATGGTGAACTCAGATTACTAATCTATTATTATGACTAAAAGAATTTATAGCTTTCTCGGTATTGCCGCAGCGGTCTTTGCGGTGAGCTCCGTTGCCGGTGTTACGCTCGCTTCACTCACGTTTAATAGTACGAGCGTGAGTAGTGATAACGGCTTAGTCGGTATCGGCACTTCTACTCCCGCCCATAACTTGGATGTGATGGGGGATATTGGTCTTACACAAGCGACGAGCAGTATCTATATCGGAGGAGTTTCTATGTTGAATGCCGCCGGAACACAAAACATCTTTTTGGGTGGTACATCTGGTACTGGTAATACTGGTAGCTATAATGCGGGCATAGGTTATGGAGCCTTAGCATCGAGTTCTAGTGGATCTTACAATACTGCCGTGGGACAGACTGCTTTGAATGCTAATAGTAGCGGTCATGATAACGTAGCTGTAGGCTTGGGAGCTTTGTCAGTGAATACCAGTGGTCCCTACAATACTGCGGTTGGCACGGTTGCACTGACTGCTAATACAACCGGACAGCAAAATACCGCGCTCGGGTATGGGGCTCTCTATCCTGCTACCACTGCGAACAACAATACTGCTCTTGGTAGGGGTGCGGGTTTCGGTGATACTACTGGATCAGCGAATGTCTTTGTTGGAGATTTGGCCGGTTATTCAGGAACCGCCAATACTACTGGTTCCAGCAATATAGCGCTCGGTTATAACGCAGGCTTCACTTCCTCCTCCCTCACCAACGCCATTTCCATCGGTGCGAACGCGCGCGCTGGCGCTAATAATTCTTTAGTCTTAGGCGCAACTGGCTCCAATCAACCCAATGTCGGTATCGGTACCTCTACTCCGGCGACACTCTTTACTATTGCGACTTCTACTACGAGCAACTTCTTCAACGTCTTGGCAAGCGGCAATGTTGGCGTAGCGACTACGACCCCGGGCGACAAATTTGTAGTAGGCGCAGGCAATATCTACGTTGCTTCTACTTCGGCCGGCGTGATCTTGCAGCCAGTTGCGGGTACCTGCTTTGTCTTGAAGCTCACCTCAACCGGCGGCATAGCGACAAGCTCTATAGCGTGCCCATAAATTCATTACTCATAAACAATGCGTAAAAATAATTTCTTGAAGTTTCTTGCCGTAGGCATAGCTGTGTTCGCGATTAGTTCCGTAACTGGTGTTACGCTCGCTTCACTCACGTTTAACAGTACGAGCGTGAGTAGCGATAACGGCTTAGTTGGTATTGGCACGAGCACGCCGGCGCATAATCTGGATGTAACCGGAGATGTTGGTTTGACTCAGGCCACCAGTTCTCTTTTTATAGGTGGAGTACAGATGATGAATGCTTCGGGAACAGCGAATATATTTTTAGGTCCAACTGCTGGTGCTACCAATAGCGGCAATTATAGTGTTGGTATTGGTTACAATGCCCTGGGAGCTAATACGGGAAATTATGCGGTGGCAATAGGATATGGCGTTCTGGCTTCGAATAGCGGTGGTAATAATACTGGAGTTGGTTTAAACTCTTTGGTTGCGAACACGACCGGTCATGAAAATACAGCGGTGGGTGAGGGCGCTATGCAGTTTATGGTCAGCGGCGCGAATAATGTAGCTATGGGTTATTCCGCTTTAAATTCAAATGCCACTTCGAGCAGCAATATTGCTATTGGAAGGATAGCGATGAACCTCTTAACTTCCGGGGATAGTAACGTTTCTATCGGGGATAGTAGCCTACATGGATTAGTCAACGGTAATAATAACGTTGCTCTTGGCACTTCTGCTGGGTACGGCAGCATAGCTACTTCCTATCAGAATACTTTCATTGGTTCCAATGCTGTAGCGAATAGCAATGGACTTAGCGGCTCTACCGCTTTGGGTTATGGTGCTAATTTTAGCGGCAGCAGCTCAACTGCTATCGGTTATCTTGCTCAAGCCGGCGCGAATAACGTTATTGTTTTGGGTGCGACCGGTTCTAATCAGCCTAATGTTGGTGTTGGCACCACAACTCCGACGACTCTCTTTACTGTGGCAACAAGTACCGGCGTGGCTACTAATTTCTTCAACGTTCTTGCTAATGGTCGCGTAGGTATCGGTATTTCCACCCCGCAAGATAAATTCCAAGTTGCTGGCCATATTATTGCTTCTTCAACATCCCCCACTATCGTCTCCTGCGGTGGTTCGCCGAGCATCGCGGGATCTGATGGATCTGGCCAAGTCACCATCGGTAGCGCTCCTGGCACCGCATGCGTTTTGACATTTGCCACTGCGTATCCGCGCGCGCCATCTTGCATTGCGGTGTATAATGGAACCGTGACTTCTACGGCAATCACCGCGACGACAACCACCGCAGGCGTTACCTTCTCGGTTGCAAGCACCTACCCGGCTTCGGCAGTTGTAAACTATATTTGCCAAGGATTCTAAGCCGATTTTATGACGAGCTCGGTTACCTGTCCGTAGGCTAGTTTACAATTAGTTGACAATCGTGATTAGGCTAGTTTACAATTGGTTTACAATTGATAAACCATGCTTAAACCGGAGCAAAGCATATTAGCCCTACTGAATCAGAAGAAGCAGATCAAAACCCAGGATGTAGCGGGTTTGCTTGGTGTGTCTAGACAATATGCGAATGTTTTGGTTAACAACCTTATCCTTTCAAGAAAACTCATCAGAATAGGCTCTACGCGTAATGCCTTTTACGTATCGCCGCAGTATGTTGCGGCGCATTTGGATTTGCTGCCTACGAAAATTCAAAAGAATTTGCAGAATGTAAACCTGGAAGAGCATAAAGTTTTAGATGAGGTCGAGGACAGATTGCCTCTACTTTCCAGTTTGCCGGAAAATATTCGAAGCATATTTGAATACTCTTTTTCAGAAATGCTGAATAACGCCATTGATCACTCCAAATCTAAAAATATTCAGACTCAAGTCAAGTTGGTAGATAAGACACTATCTTTCAAAGTGATGGATGCAGGCATAGGCGTATTTAGAAATGTTATGCGAGAAAGGGGTCTGAAATCTGAATTGGAAGCAATCCAAGATTTATTGAAGGGTAAGACTACCACTCAACCCCAAGCTCATTCTGGCGAGGGCATATTTTTCACATCTAAAGCGGGAGACATATTCATTTTGGACAGCTTCGGGCTTCAATTGATAATCAATAATCGGATTGGCGACATATTTGTTAATCGAACTAAGAAGATAAAGCGTGGCACTACGGTTTCTTTTGATATAAACATAGATTCAGGCAGGCATCTCAATGACGTTTTTAACAGATATACGGATACTACGGCAGATGGAGGCTATGGTTTTGATAAAACAGAAATAAAAATCAAGCTGTATACAATTGGGGGAGTGCATGTGTCTCGTTCTCAAGCGCGAAGGGTGCTGGCTAACCTAGATAAGTTTAAGTCGATTGTTTTCGATTTCGATAAAGTGCCGATGATCGGCCAGGCTTTTGCGGATGAAATCTTTAGGGTTTTCCATGGACGCTATCCCAAAATTAAATTAGATGCCGTTAATATGAACGACGCAGTTAAATTTATGGTAGATAGGGTTGAGGGCAACAATCCTCACAAGAATCTTTTGTGGCCTCACCGGGAATCTCCCGATATTTCCAAAAATTAATTATTTTGTGAAATATCGTGGATCCACGATTTTCTAACTTCGCAACGCGAAGAGAAAATCGGGAGGACCCGGGCCTCGGCAATGTCCCTATAACTGATTAGGGCCTCATTGTGGACCTGGGGGGAATCGAACCCCCGCCTGCGCAATGCGAATGCGCCGTTATACCACTTAACTACAGGCCCGAAGACGGGTCTTAGTATACCCGAATTATGCAAAGAATCCAGAAGAAGATTCTTCGTTCGTAGATTCTCGGACTCAGAATGACAAGATATTTGCTCTTTGCCATTTGCTCTTTGCTAAAATGTAGCTATGCACGGTTTACAGCACGCCCATATGCGAAAGCGCGGAGTAGTGGATTCGCCCGCGGAGGGGAAGGCGCTTACGCGCGTACTCGATAAACTTATCTTTGTAGTAGGAACCCTCGGGCCGCTTTCTACCTTGCCGCAAATTTGGAAAATCTGGCACTACCAAACTGCCAGCGGGGTTTCGATGTGGGCGTGGGCACTGCCTGCCTTTTTCGATCTCTTTTGGATTCTCTATGGCTTCCTGCACCGCGAAACGCCGATTGTTTTTACCTATACGCTGTGGTTTATCTTAAATACGCTGATTGCCGTGGGTGCGTGGATGTATGGATGAGACGAGATTTTTTGTCCGAGCGATATAGTATACTTAAACCATAAAGGTCGTATATAAAAGACCCATTTTCTACCCTACATTCTCATGCAGAATTGGACTGGAGTAGTTCAAGGATCCTTGGTCGGGCTTTGGAATTCGGTGATTAATTTCCTGCCGAATATCCTGGGTGCGCTCGTTGTCTTTATTATCGGCCTCATTGTGGCGGCTATCATCGCCAAAGTGATCGAGAAGATATTTGAGGCGTTGCGCTTGGACCAGGGTCTTCATAAGGCTGGTCTTGGACAGTACTTCGAACGTGCCGGTATGCGTTTGCGCGCGTCGTACTTCCTCGGCCGCCTCGTTTATTGGTTCATCGTCATTGCCTTCCTTTTGGCGGCAGTGAACGCCTTGAATCTTACGGTCTTCGCTGATTTCCTGACGCAGGCGTTGATGTTCCTGGGTAACGTTTTCGTCGCGGTGCTTATTATGCTCGCGGCGATCGTGCTCGCGAATCTCACGCGCAGGATTGTGGAAGGCTCGGTGATGTCCGCCCGTTTGGGTGGCGCCGGTTTTCTCGGTTCGCTCACCTGGTGGGCAATCGTTATCTTCGGCTTGCTCGCCGCGCTTTCGCAGCTCCATGTTGCGGAAACCGTCATCAATGCGCTCGTGATTGGCGTGATTGCGATGCTTTCACTTGCCGGCGGTTTGGCCTTCGGGCTCGGCGGTCGCGAGATGGCAGCGGAAACGCTGAAGAAGATCAAGCGGTAGAGTTCGTACCTTGTACGAACGAAAAACAGTACCGCGGGCGCTCAGGCGCCCGCGGTACTGTTATAATAAACGCATGAGCGGGCCGAAAAATCCGGATGACTACTATGATAATTTTTTTGATCGTAAACGTGCAAGCGCATGGTGGCGGATTACCGGACGGTACTGCGCCGCAGTCCTCGTGTTTTTAATGCTTATGACTGGAGTATTGAGCGCCTGGTGGATTTGGGAGGATTACACGCTTTCCGGGTACGAAGGCGTTACCTGGGCAAACTTTTCCCGCCGGGCCGCGTATCGCTTCGATGAATTTGCACATGGCCGCCTCGGGCTCGACGAGGTGTTTTGTCGTTTCTATCACTGTTAGCCATGACGGATGCTGAAAAGAAAAAGAAGATTCACGAGATTCTCGCCGAGCACCGGCGGGCGGTGCGCGAGATCGAGCATGATTTGGATGCCGCCGTAAAAAAGATTCTCGAGAGAATCCGGCTTCGTAAACTCGCTGAAGCAAAAGAAAAAATACTTTCTCATGAGTGAACGTTTTCCTCAATCTGAATACGTTATTCCGGAGTCGCAGGGTTGGAAAAAAACGATTGAGTCAATCGAGGACCTTCCGATTCAAAAAACCCTCGAGGAAGCCCAGCGAGAATTTGGCTTACGTGTCCATGACGGTGAAGCCATAGTAAAAGCCGCGGAGCCTACTCTTGTAGAAGCAGAAGCATTTAAGGATGAGATCGCGCCGCTTAAGGAGAAGTTTGAAGCGGCGGAGGAAGAAACCAAGCGGCGTCTTCAGCTCCTTGAGAAACGGGAAAGAGATTTTAGCGCGGGATTCGCGGATGCAGTCGCGAGCGGATCGCTCACCGAGAAAGATTTTCTCAAAGAGAAGCGCCGACTTCAGCGCCTCGCGGAGACGAGTGAGACCGAGGAACATTTCCTTAAAGCCGCTTCTGAAGGATTGAGCGCTGATTTTCACGCAAAGGATTTTTATGCGGCTCACCGCGCGAAGAAAGCTCATGAAAAAACGGAACAACACAGAGATTCCGTTTCAAAAGAGCTTACCCTCACGGAGCAGAGTCCTGCGGAACGGATGCTTTTTGCCGCGCGGGAGCGCTACCATGCGGCGGAAGAGGATCTGAAGCGGGAACTCACGCCGTTTATCGAGTGGACCGGCCGGAACGTAAAAAGCTTGCTCAAAGAAGCTAACGAGATGATCAAAGAGTTTCTGGAGGACGATCCAAGCATCAATAAGAAGACGTTTGCGAAGATCGTGCAGGCAAAGAATGTTATTTTCGCGAAGCCGCAGGCGGATGTGATGTACCGGCTTTTCAAAGCGCGAAAAACGTATGATGAGGCATTGCGTAAAGTAGCGAAGGAGTCCGCGGCACGGCTCGAGAAACAAAAAGAAGCGATGCCTACTCGGGATACGCTGCCTGATTCTCTTGTCGCATGATCGCGGTTTTGGACAATATTCGTTCCGTACATAACGTGGGTTCGATGTTTCGGACCGCGGACGGCGTGGGCATAGAGAAAATGTATTGTTGCGGAGTTACACCGACGCCACTGGATCGTTTCGGGCGGCCGCGCAAGGATTTCGCGAAGGTGTCGCTCGGCGCGGAGAAGTTCGTGGAATGGGATTATGCTGCCTCTACGGCACGGCTTTTGAGCGCATTGAAGAAACAGGGCTATACAGTAATAGCTCTCGAACAATCCGAGCATTCGGTTTCCAGAATTCCTAAGTCCTCTATGCTCACTTCTAAATTCTGTCTTGTAGTCGGCAATGAAGTAAACGGTCTCTCGCCGGCAATTCTCAAACGCGCGGATAGTATTATAGAGATTCCCATGCGGGGGAAGAAAGAATCGTTAAACGTGAGTGTCGCCTTTGGGATAGCTGCGTACAGTTTGTTGGGGTAGTGATATCGGACAGATTTTGTACAGCTGTACAAAATCTGTCCGAAGGGCTTCAAAGGGAGTAAACTGGTACAATGTCGAAACGAATGATTATTATCTCGGCGATAGGTTTTGGAGTGGGTCTTTTCATCATTGGCTACGCGCTCTACGCGAAATATTGGTATACGCACCCGCCGGATTATACGGAAGGGACGGTGACGGTAGGCGAGAGAGCTGCGAGCACGAGCATGAGCGGGGAGTTACGAGCGGGGAGCACGAGCACGAGCGCTAATACTCCCAGCGTGCTGATTGATGGAGTTACATTCCATATCGATATTGCCGATACGATTCCTAAACAAGTACAAGGTCTTTCCGGACGAGCGAGCATGACTGCCGACCAGGGCATGCTTTTTATCTTTCCTTTCGCGCGCACGCCGGGCTTCTGGATGTATGACATGAAATTTCCGCTCGACATTATTTGGATCAATGGCAATCGCGTCGTGGATATACAAAAAAATGCGCCTATACCGCTGCCAGGCGTGGCGAGTAGCAGTTTGCCGGTTTACTATCCACCCGGGCCAATTGATAAGGTGCTCGAAGTGAATGCCGGTACGGCCGACAAATATGGAATAAAAGCAGGGGACAGCGTGGATATCCACATCTAATCTATTGGCGTCTTCAAGGAGTGCTTTAGAATCTATACATGCTCGAAATCTTGAATAAGAAGCCGGTTGCGATTTTCGCAATGAGTGTCGTTCTCGTTGGGGCTAGTTTTCTCGTCGCACGTGGGGCGCTGACACTCAATAGCAACTCTCTTACCGGAGACGGCTCGGTAACGTTTACTGCAGGTAGTTCTACTATTATCTATGGTTCTTCAACGACGGGATATGTGGGCATAGGTACGACTACGCCAACATCTTTCTTCAACGGCGCAACGGGTATTTCTACTCCTCCTGTTCTTGATGTGGCGGGAAGTTTGAATATGGCCACTGCTTCGAGTAGTGTGACGGGTACCAACCTCGCTGGTTTGTATCAAGGAGGCACCCTGCTTCTTTGGGGAGATGACACTTCGCCGAATGCTGGCGGAGGCAATTTAGCTTTTGGCACTGGCGTAATGCCCTCACTTACTACCGGTTACAGGAATGTCGGTATTGGTCGTTTTGCTCTACCTGTAAACACTACCGGTTATGAAAATGTATCCATCGGTACGTTCTCGATGGTTCACAACACCGTAGGCAACGACAATATCGCTATAGGTGAAAATGCTCTAGCCAATCCGGTGGCTGCTTTGTACAACGTGGCTATAGGTTACTTCGCTATGAGCAATGCCACTTCTACAGCTGGATACAATGTTGGTATCGGCTATCAAGCTTTGCAGGGTAGTACTGGCTCAGAAAATGTTGGTATCGGCGATGGCGCTGGACGAGCGAATTCAACAGGGAATAATAATGTCTACATCGGTGCCGGTGCCGGTTTAAGCGCTACGGGTAGTTCGAGTGTGATGATTGGTAATTTTGCCGGTCAAAACGAAACTGGCAATAATAAGCTCTACATTGCAAACTCTAACACGACGCGACCCTTAATCTACGGCGATTTTGCGAGTTCTTCATTGGGTTTCTTCGGAAGAGTTGGTATTGGCACCTCGACGCCTTCGACTACCCTCATGCTTGCGACTACGACTCCGATCGTTACTCTCTTCGATACGACTGCTTCGGGAAGACAATATCAGTTCCGTAATGGCACTGTGGCTTTGGGAACGTTTGAGCTTTTCGATAATACCTCCGGCGTAAGCAGAATTGCGGTGACCTCTGCGGGTAATCTTGGTATCGGCACTACTACTCCTGCCTCAACGCTTCAGGTAGGGACGCCGCTTGATAGCACTTCGAGCTACTTCCAGCTGGATAGCACTTCGACGGTGCCCGCTTCAGCGGACTGCAATGCGACCACGAGCCTTGGGCGCATGATTTGGGTGCCTTCGGCGACTGCGGTGAACCAAAAACTATATATCTGCGGCTATAATTCCTCCGGTGCAGTAACCTGGTCTTCGTCTACGTTTGGAAATTAGGCTAGGCAAAAATATCTCTTGACTGATTTGTCGCACTTCTAAAGAGTGGTGCTATAATTGCCGTATGACAAAAATAGCTATTAATGGTTTTGGACGTATCGGGCGCTTATTTTTCCGTGCGGCGTGGGGAAATCCGGAGTTGGAAATTGTTGCGATAAATGACTTAGGTAATCCGGAAAATCTCGCCTACCTTTTAAAATACGACACGACCTACGGCCGTTATGGAAAAGATATTAAAGCCACTGCGGATTCACTGGTTATTGATGGCAAAGCAGTTAAAGTCTTGCAGGTAAAAGATCCGGCTGAGTTGCCCTGGAAAGATTTGGGTATAGATATTGCAGTGGAGTCTACTGGTCTTTTTGAATCTTTTGAAAAAGCCAAAGTGCATGTAGATGCGGGCGCGAAGCGGGTGATTATCAGCGCGCCAGCCAAAGATGATGAGGGAGTGGACGGTGGCAAGACAATTTTGATGGGTGTAAATGACGGCGAACTCAAAACCACAGTCTTGAGTTCGAATGGTTCCTGTACTACGAACGCGACCTCGCCCGTGATGCAGATCATGTCCGAAACGATCGGCATTTTGAAAGCGCATTTGAATACGGTGCACGGTTATACCGCGACGCAGAATTTGCAGGACGGTCCGGCCAAGGGCGAAGATCACCGCCGCGGCCGCGCCGCGGCGGAAAACATCGTGCCGTCTTCGACGGGCGCGGCAATTTCTGTGGTACGCGCGATTCCCGCGCTTGCCGGTAAGTTCGACGGCATGGCGATGCGTGTACCAGTGCGTACGGGTTCGATTGCGGAAATAGTCTTCTTGGCGGCTAAGAAAACGACCGCCGAAGAAGTGAATGCGATTTTCGAGAAAGCGGCAGCGGAATCGCGTTGGCAGGGGATTATGAAGACCACCCGCGATCAAATTGTTTCTTCAGATACCGTAGGTGAGCCATACGGGGCGATCGTGGATTTGAATTTCACCAAAGTCATCGATGGGGATCTGGTGCGGGTTCTTTCCTGGTATGACAATGAGGCCGGCTATGTAGCCATGCTTTTGAAACATGTTCTTGCGGCCATAAACGCATAGTGATTTGCTACACTTAAAAGATGAAGTCATTCCATACGTTTGCCATAGCCCTCTTTATAATCAGCGGGGTTTTGGCTTTAGGTGCGGTTCTCTCGACTGGAAATCATGTTAAAGCGCAAACTGCGAGTCAGTTGGCTAAACAGGTGCTTCAGCCTATTGAAGATCTGCCTTTTCCCTCGGGCGGAACGTACACTTTGAAAAGCGGTACGACTAATTTAAATGCAGCATATAAATTCGCACCGCAAGTTAAAGGAATGAGCGCGGATGTACTTAGCCGATATGGAGCCAATAATGACGGTATTGATACGTTTCTCGGTCAGGCACGCAAAGGTATCTACTTTGCTTTCACTAACTATGCGGCGATTGCGGGTCGATGGGATATTTCCGATCCTTTCTCGCCAGGGGAACCGGAAGTCATTCGTCTCTCTCATGGTGTCTATGGCGGTAATGGCCCATTGAATGACAGTGGTTTTGCTCATGATGGACATTATCAGGGCGCGGCAGTCGCGGAAAATACCGATGGTACCGCGCGTTTCGCTTTGGGTCACGGTATGTTTTTCAATAACGATCAGGGCGCGGCGGTCGTGAATTATGATGGCAGTTTGGCGTTTGGCCAGACTTTCAATGAAGTTGATGCGAGTCGTTTTTCTGGCAATCGTTTCGGAGAATCCCCTTTGATCGCGGACGAATCCTCTTCTGGCCGCGCGTTCTTGTATGCAGCGGGTTCTACCCGCTATAGCTTGGCCGACTCCGGCAATGGAGCGAATATTAGAGTTTGGGATATGACCGATGCCTCCGGCGGTTTCAATGTGGATGATCCTTTAAAGAAGGCGGGTACCATCGGTTGGGCAAATGTGGCCTCGCTCGCTGTTCTCAAAGTGCCAGGACAGGCCAACCACATTTTGGCGGCTAAGCTAGGACCGACTAACGGTAGTGGCGCGGCAACGGGGGAAATCCGCTTGGCGGAAATTTCCGCGAGTACTGGTTTGCCGGTGGCTAATAAATCCTATAAGACCAGCAGCGTTACTTTGGCTGCTGCTTCTTATGATTTAACTAAAGGCAATAAAGAGCTGCCGCTCGGCGATCTCCAGAGCGCAATTGTGGGGGGTAAACCCTATGTCTTTGTGGCGGAAAAATTTGCGCCGACCAGTTTTACCATTCTGCCTTTCCAGGGTGCTTTGACTATCGGTGTTTATAAGGTGAATCCAGCCGATCTTACTTTGTCTCGAGTGGGCAGTGTCGTTATCAATAATACGGTGATGGGCTATTGGAAAGTAATGGATGCAACCGATGGTAGCTCGCCTTTGATTTTGGCCTTTAGCGTGAATAGCAGAGCGGGTAAATTAGTGACCAATGAAAATCCGCCTCAGATCTTGCAGTACAGCATCTCTGGCAAGAGTCTGACCGGCAAATATTATATGGACAACGATTTTGCGGTTTACAGCACTGCGCCTATATTTGCGGGTGGAAGTGGCGCAAATGTTTCTCAATCGGCGTTTACTATTCCGGCCGAGGGTGTGGCCTTTCCGTTTAAGAAAGGCGATGTGATTACTCCGCAATGGCCAGCGCTTGGCTTCATTCAACCGAGCGGTACGGCTAAATATTTGTACTTTTATCGCAACGCATTTACTTTGGCGGGTGCGACGGATCAGTTGGATTACGAATTCCCGGATGGACAGTACGTATTTTCAGATCAGGATTCAATTAATTGGTGGAAGACAACTCACGTCATTATACCCGCATTTCGCGGTTATACATCTCTGCGCATAGACAAAATTGATGTATCCGCTTTTACCGGCGGCACTTCGTCGGGAAACGGTACGGGTGGTTCGGGGAATGGAGGTGGTACAGGAGTGAATGTGCCGCCGCTCGCCGGCGGGGGAGCTTGCTACCAGCAGTTCAGAAACTTGTGCGATCAGATCCAAACCCTGCGACAGCAGCTTTGCAAATTGGTGCCGACCATCTCATTTTGTTCGACTGGTTTCACTGGCGGTGGAGGCGGTACGAAGACCCCAGACCTGGCCCAGTAGCTTAATGCTTCCTTTACGTAAAGGAACTTAGGATGTAAGGTGCGCCTTCATAGATCGTCACACACCCTATACGCCTATGAAAAAATTCTTCTTTACGTCGGTTTTGATTGTCCTAGTCCTTTTCGGAGGGGTGGGTTCCTTTGCCGCTAACGCACAAACCGTCTCGAGCGGTACCGGTACCGCGACCGTAGGCAACGCCACGATCGCGCCGGGCTATACTGTTTTGCCGGTCCAAAATTACGATCGTGCGGATGATGAAATCGTCCAGCTGAACAACCTCACGATTCAGAACGTGATTGGCAATACACTCTATGCTTCGCGCGAGGGTGCCGGCGGTTGTTCGAGTTTCTCTAGTGTTCAATCCAGCCCTCAGTCTATTGCTTGTCCGGTATTCGCGCCGAATGTTTTGTATCAAATCAGCGTGAGTAATGACGCCATTCTGCTTCTTCGAACTCGTGCACGCACCTCACTCGGTACCTTTGCAGTTGGCGATCACATCAATGTATTCGGGTTTTTAGATCGGCAGTCGCAATATATGCAGGCTTTAATCGTTCGCGATTTGGATAAACCGAGTGTTGGTTCGGTAAGTTATTACACCCAATTCAATAATGTGAGCGCGGTAACCGCTCCGACTGCTTCGTATCCTCCAACGACGATGGATATCGTGTTTTCGCCGACTCCTTGCGCGCTTTATAGCGGCCCCGTTGGCACTCGCCTCAATATGGCGTGTCCGTATGTGCCGACAGGTCCTTCAGGTGTATTTATGCTTGCTAAACATACTGTGAATATCACAACCGAAACGGTGATTCTCGATCAGTATCGTCGCACCATGCCTCTTGCGGCAGTGAAGGCCGAGGATCGATTAAACATATTCGGCAAATATGATCCTTCGACCGGAACGATTACCGCTCTCATCCTGCGTGATCTTTCCTCAAATGGCAGTGTCTCCGGCACCGGAACATTGCGCGTGACTGTGAATGATCTGAACATCCAATGTTTCCGCGCGCCATGCGGTCCCTTTGCTGGAATCCAAGTTTCTCTGCGCGGACTCAATTCTTCGTATTCAGCTTCCGGCCTCACGGACGGCAATGGCCAAGCAGTATTCTCCGGTTTGAATCTCGGTACGTATCAGGTTACGGCGGTTTCCGCTAACGGAAAATCGATGACTCAAAATGTGACGGTTGGTCAGGGTATGAATGATGTATCGGTCACCATCTCAAACTCCGTAACAAGTAATTCTCTGCAGGTTGTCTCTCCGAATGGGGGAGAGGTTTTGACGCGCAACTCTCAGTATCAGCTGCGCTGGAATGTACCGGCGCTTGCGGCGGGACAGTATTCCGTGGGTAATTCCTTTGATCTTTTTCTCGCGCGCAAAGGCGTGCAGGGTGATGCGGTCTATGCCGTACAGTATCCGATCGCGAAAAATGTTTTCCTGGATTTTGGCATGACCCAAGGAACCTATCAGTGGAGCGTGGGTCAGACTATGGACAATAGTGCTTCCAGTGACGGTAGTAACTACTATATTCGGGTCTGCTACGCGGGCACGCTTACCTGCGATGACAGTGACGCGCCGTTTACGATAACTTCTGCGGGAACTTCTGCTGCTCCGCACATGTATTCTCTCGCGCCTTCTTCGGGTCCGGCTGGCACGACGGTTACCCTCACGGGGAGCGGATTCGCTTCAGCGGGGAATATCGTGCACTTCGTGGGAGCGAATTACTCTGCATATCTTCCGAACATCACTTCGAACGGCACCAGTCTTACGTTCTCCGCGCCCGGAGAGTCTTCTCTCGCTTGCTTCTATTCCACTCCGCAGTGTTTGGCTCCGAGCTTTCAATTGCCGGCGGGAACCTATGCGGTGTCTGTAGAGAATGCTCAGGGGACTTCAAATCAGCTTCAATTTAATCTCCAGCCGAATGCGCAGGTGCTTCTTTCCTCGATTTCTCCTTCGGCCGGTGCAGTGGGTACCACTGTTACGCTTACGGGATCGGGTTTCACGACGAGTGCAAATAGCAACCGGGTGATTTTCGGACAGTATCAGGCTGCCGCAGTAACGTCCGCAAACGGCTCCTCGATTTCTTTCACGCTGCCGTCATATCTCGGGGCTAATTGCGCGCCGAACCAAGCTTGCCCGATGTACGCTCTTGAGCTCCAGCCGGGAATGTATGCGGTGCATGTGGAGAATGCGAACGGTATTTCGAACAATCAGAGTTTCCAGGTCTATTAATAAACAAAAAACAGCCGGATTCGGCTGTTTTTTGTTATCCCCAGATACGAGCCTTGCAAAATATTATATACTACAGTATATACTATAGTATATAATAGTCGTGAAATCGAAAATTACTTAATCATGCCTAACCGCAAGAAAGGGGATACGACCCGCAAGCTCATCAAGTTTGCCGGTTACAGCGTGGCGGTAACTATTCCGCGCGCCTTGGTTCGTGAACTTGGCTGGCAGGATGGCCAGAAAGTGGTGGTCGAGAAAAAGGACCGTCACATCGTAATACGCGATTGGAAGAAGTAGCGCTCGGCAAAAAACCGCCCTATGCAGGGCGGTTTGTGCTCTTTTTTTGTTCTTTCTTGAAAGCACTGTGGCTCTTCAATATGTCAAATGCAGGCTCCGCGCTGTATAATAACGGCATGGTTATCTATTTTGGTTCGGATCATCGCGGTACGGCGCTCAAGGATAATCTTCTGGCATTCGTCAAGAATTTGGGCTACGAGGTACTCGATACGTATCCTACGCCCTCACCGGATGACGATTACCCGGACGTGGCTGGTATTGTGGGGAAAAAAGTAGCGGAAGATCCGGTAAACAGCCGGGGAGTTGTTCTCTGCGGTTCGGGTGCGGGAGTGGATATTGCTGCAAACAAAGTGCGCGGCATTCGCGCCGTTCTGGGTTTGAATCCTGACCAGGTCTACGACGCCCGTCATGATGATGACGTGAATATTCTCGCATTGGCGGCGAGTTTCGAGGAGCCGGAAGCCGCACAGGCGATGGTGCGGGTTTTCTTGAACACTCCATTTTCCGGCGAAGAACGTTTCGTCCGCAGAATAGAGAAGATCAAAGAGATCGAGAATTGGCCTCGGGTAATATGAATTTTACAATTTAACAATTTTCAAAACGATGTAATACTTGAAAATTGTACATTGATTGGAAATTGAAAAATTATGGCAATCATCATCCCTTCTATCAACTGCCCAGTGAGAGCCACCGGCGAGGTGCTCGAAAAGATTTCGATTGCGCGAAAATTTTCGGCTTGGGTACACCTCGATATCGCGGATGGCGCTTTTACCTATCATAAGAGCTGGAATGAACCCGCCAAATGGCCTCATGCGCATGCCCCGAAGACGGAAGTACATCTTATGGTTGAGGAGCCCTTCAAGTATGTCGCGGAGTGGAATACCGTGCCGGGAATTCAGCGCTACATCGTGCATAGTGAAGCAGTAACTCCGGGTATGTTTAAAATTGTGGCGGACAAGGCGCGAGAGCGGGGGAAGAGCGTGATGCTCGCGTTAAATCCCGAAACGAACCCGGAGACATTGAAACTCTATCTCCATGAGACGGTGCAGTTTCAGATCCTCGCGGTGCACCCGGGATTGTCCGGTCAGAAATTCCAATCTCGGGTTCTCGAGAAAATCTCTTGGATTCGGCACCACGCGCCGAATGCTATAATTGAAGTTGACGGTGGTATTACGCCCGAAACCGCGCGCCTCGCGCATGCGGCCGGAGCGGATATCTTGATTTCGGATCATTATATTTTTGATTCGCATCACCCCGAGCGAGCTTACGAAGAATTATTGTCGTCCTGAATGTAATGAAAGACTTCGATTGCCATATACTTATGGAGAACTTGCATGATCACAAAATGAGCTTCTTGGAAGAGATGGCAAACACCATCCGCCAAGATGTTATCAAGATGCTTGTTGCCGCTGGCTCCGGCCACTCTGCCGGGCCGCTTGGCATGGCAGATGTGTTTACCGCGCTTTATTTTCATATCTTAAATCACAAGCCGAAAGATCCCTTGTGGTTAGATCGCGACCGGCTCGTGCTTTCAAACGGACATATCTGCCCGGTGCTGTATGCCACGCTTGCTCGCGCTGGCTATTTCCCCGTAGAAGAGCTCAAGACTTTACGTAAAATCAACTCGCGTCTCCAGGGGCACCCGCACCGCAATGCCTTGCCCGGCCTCGAAACAACTTCGGGCCCTCTGGGCTCCGGACTCTCGCAGGCGATTGGATGCGCGCTCACTGCCCGCTTGGATCACAAGAAGTGGCGGACGTATGCGCTCCTCTCTGACGGCGAGCTTCAGGAGGGGAATACCTGGGAAGCAGTGATGTTCGCTGGAAAGGAAAGATTAGCGAATCTCACCGCGATTATCGATCGCAATAATATTCAGATCGATGGATTCACGGAGGATATCATGCCGCTCGAGCCGCTGAAGGATAAATTCGAGGCCTTTAATTGGCACGTGATTGAGGCGAACGGTCATGATTTCCCGGCGATTATCGGCGCCGCGGCAGAGGCCAAAGCGATCCATGAGCGTTCTACGGTTATTATCATGCACACGATTCCCGGTAAAGGCGTAGATTTTATGGAAAATAATTACGAGTGGCACGGCAAGCCGCCGACGCGTGAGGAAGCGGAGGTCGCGCTTAAAGAACTGCGCACGCTCCGAGGGAAAATAGTTTCAGAGCATCAATGATACACTAAGATAACAGTCGATCATTCTGGGCGAAGCGAAGAATCTTTTGTGAATCAGGATTCCTCGCTGCGCTCGGAATGACGAGCGAATGAAAGGTCGGGGAACAGATAATTACTACAACATGGAAACTATGGAAAACGGCGGACATATGCACGGCATGGGAGGCCATCATCATGGTTGGCACTGGAGCTGCTGCATTATGCCGGCTCTGTCGTGGATCTTCTGGGCTCTAGCAATCGTATTTACGATCGCTGCCTGGGTATCGGTAACGAAAGACGTTACGGTATGGAACTATGGCGCTCAGTGGTGGATTGTGAACGCGCTTATCTTTGGTCTCTTGGCCCTTTTTGGCCGTGGCCGCAGATGTGGCTGTATGTGCTGCGCGGGCGGTATGTATAAAGTAGAGAAATAACCTCAAGGCATAGCCCGCCGCGTGGTGGGCTGTGGCAAGGGCGGGACGAGACACTCGCGCTCTTGCGGACATATTATGCTTTCAAAGACAGCAAAACTCAGTGCGAAATTATTCGACGCGAAAGCGCTGCAATTGCCTACCCGCGACGGCTATGGCGAAGGGATTGTAGCAGCTGGGAAGCGCGATAAGAATGTAGTTGTGCTTTCCGCCGATCTTACGGAATCCACGCGCGCGGAAGCATTTAAGAGAGAATTTCCGGAGCGTTTTTTTGAAGCCGGTGTCGCGGAGCAAAATATGGCAACGGTTGCTGCCGGGCTTGGCGCACAGGGGAAGATTCCTTTCATATCTTCCTACGCAACGTTTTCTCCCGGCAGAAATTGGGAGCAGATCCGCACCACGATCGCGTACAATGATTCCAATGTAAAAATTGCCGGTCACCACGCGGGTATTTCGGTGGGTCCGGACGGAGCCACCCACCAGGCGATTGAAGATATTGCCACTATGCGGGTCATGGCGAATATGAGGGTCATCGTGCCGTGCGATGCGATTGAAGCTCGCAAAGCAACGGAAGCAGCAGCAAAAATTTGGGGACCGGTGTATCTGCGTTTTGCCCGTGAGAAATCGCCGGTGATGACTACAGAGCGCACGCCGTTTGTTCCCGGCAAAGCCTATGTGATGTGGGAGCCGTCGGCAACATTGCGCCCGCGGGCACTCATTGTGGGTTGCGGACCATTGCTCTATCAGGCACTTCTTGCCGCGCGTGAGCTTGAGAAAGAAAAGATCGGCGTCATCGTATTGAATTCGCATACCGTAAAGCCTTTGGACGCCAAAACAATTACCACACTTGCAAAGAAAGCGGGAGGAGTAGTGACGGTGGAGGAGCATCAGGTAAGCGGCGGTCTCGGCGCAGCTGTAGCAGAACTCCTTGCTCGCGAAGCACCCTTGCCTATGGAATTTGTCGGTATGCAAAATGTTTTTGGCGAATCAGGCGCGCCCTCGGAGCTTGTGGCAAAATACGGCATGGATGCGCCTGCGATTATCGCTGCGGCAAAGCGGCTCTTGAAACGCTCAAAGTAGCTCGGCGCACAAGTTCTCGGGCATAGGGATTTAATGCCCGAGAACTTGTGCGTCTTCGCTGGTTTTCCTGCGCTCTGTAAACTGTCCGCTCCAACCTGATATACTATCCCTATGCAATACGACTTTGTAGCTATCGGCGACATTGTTACCGATGCCTTTATCAAATTAAAAGAAGCTGAAATTACCGCGGATGCTTTAGGTGAACACCGGATTTTGTCTATGGCATATGGCGGTAAGATTCCGTATGAAAATGTCTGGGTGATTCCCGCCGTGGGAAATCCCGCGAACGCGGCGGTAGCGGCTTCTCGCCTCGGACTGAAAAGCGCTCTTGTTTCGGATATAGGGGATGATGTCCAGGGCAAGGAATGTCTGGCGTCCCTGGCCGCGAACGCAGTTTCTGCGGAGTTTATCCAGTCCCACTCCGGCATGAAAACCAATTATCATTTCGTTTTATGGTTCCATGATGACCGTACTATTTTGATCAAGCACGAAGAATATCCCTACGCGATGCGCAACATGGATAATCCCCGCTGGGTCTATTTCTCTTCGCTGGCGGAGCATTCTTTGGATTTTCACGATCAAATTGCCAATTGGCTCGATGAGCATCCGAATACGAATTTGGCTTTTCAGCCCAACACATTTCAGATTAAATGGACTGATCGCCTCAAGCGTATTTACACCCGTTCCGAGATATTTTTCTGCAACAAAGAAGAGGCGCAGATAGTTTTGAATTCCAAGGAAGAAGATATAAAAATTTTGATGCAGGGAATCCGTGCGCTCGGGCCGAAGATCGCGGTTGTAACCGATGGACCCAAGGGCGCGTATGCGCAGACTGAAGCGGGTTCGTGGTTTATGCGCCCCTATCCTGATCCGAAACCTCCCTACGAACGCACCGGTGCGGGTGATGCATTTTCCTCAACCGTGACTGCCGCGCTCGCGCTTGGCTTGCCGCTCGAAACTGCCTTGTGCTGGGGTCCGGTGAATTCCATGTCAGTCGTCCAAGAGGTGGGCGCTCAGGCGGGTTTATTGACCCGGGAAAAATTGGAAGCTTTTCTCGCCAAAGCGCCGGAGGATTACAAACCAAAACCGATTTAGTACATGACGTTACAAGAAACAATCCAGCAATCGAGCGGAAAAGCCATCGGACACTTCAATATTTCCGATCTCATTAGCCTCAAGGCGATTTTTGAAGCGGCCAAAGAGCTCAACGTGCCGGTCATTATCGGTACCTCCGAAGGGGAGCGCGATTTTATTGGCGCGAAGCAATCAGTGGCGCTTGTGAGAAGCCTGCGGGAAGAATACGGCTACCCGGTTTTCGTGAATGCCGATCACACGCATTCATTTCCGAAAGTGCAGGAAGCAGTAGTTGCCGGTTACGACAGTATTATTGCGGATTTCGCGAAATTGCCGCTCGAAGAAAATATCAAGGAGACCAAGCGTTGCGTTGAGTACGCCAAATCAATTCGCCCGGAGATTATTATTGAAGGCGAGCTTGGGTATATCGGAAGTTCGTCGGAGATTTTCAAGGAACTTCCGGAAGGTGCCGCGATTACTGCGGAGCAGATGACTCGCCCCGAAGATGCAGCGCGATTTGTAGCGGAAACCGGCGTGGATATGCTCGCCCCCGCTGTGGGCAACATTCACGGTATGTTCGAAAACGCGCCATCGCCGCGATTGGATATTGAGCGGGTGAAAGCGATTAAGGAAGCCGTGAAGATTCCTCTTGTTTTGCACGGCGGTTCCGGGATTCTTGACGAAGATTTTACTGCGGCAATTGCCGCGGGGATTTCCATTATTCATATCAACACCGAAATTCGCCGGGCCTGGAAAGAGGGCATGATCGCGGGTCTCAAAGGTGATAGCGTCGCGCCATATAAGCTTGCCGCGCCGGCGGTGGATGCAGTTAAGAAAGTGGTGCGTCAGCGCCTTGCGCTGTTTTCTCATTTGTCATAAGCTGGAACAAGTCAGCGGTTTTTAGAAAGGAGTGCAGGTGAGAATCTATTGGGAAATCCGCTACGTCACTGAGAATCATGGATTTAGGGTGGAGAAACTTTGCAATGCGCAAGGAAATCCTGTTCGGCGCGAAGATGAGGTGTATACCCGTTTCATTGAGCGATGCCAAGAGCTCGAAGCCGCCAAACAATGTGTTGCGCCATTTTCTTTTAAGGAGCTGCCAACTTTGCACAAGATTGAGGACTATACCGTAGCTGCCTGGCCGGAAAGTGGTTTGCCGCCAGAGTTGCGTTTTATGTTCGAGAAAGTAGAGGCGATACGTTCTGCGGTAAAGTCTACCTGAAGGAGAGCCGCCAAGGCTAATCTTGGCGGCTTTGTATTTTGAACCTCGTTTCCGGTAATTATTCCTTCATTCGTCCGTCATAGATTGCGGAATTCTTTATTTTTTACGTAAACTGGTCTTCTTGAAATATTCCGGAAAAGCTGATAAGATTGATGTATATGGAACTTCAGACGACTTCCCGCACTGCTTTTGGCAAAACAGTACGCCATCTTCGTAACGAAGGGCTCATTCCTGCCCAGTTTTATGGTCATGGCATGAAAAATGAGACCCTCACGGTAGACCGCAAGGTTTTCGAAAAGCTTTTCAAACAAGCTGGCGAAAACACTGTTATTACCTTGCTTTTGGATGGGAAGAAGCAGCCCTGTCTGGTTCACGATGTGCAGCATGATCCGGTTACGAATGAAATCATCCACATTGATTTCTACGGAGTTCGCATGGATGAGAAGCTTACCGCGGCGGTGCCGGTGGAATTCATCGGCGACGCGCCCGCAGTAAAGGAAAAGGGTGGTGTGGTCAACAAGGCTGTTTCAGAAATTGAAGTTGAAGCATTGCCGGCTGACTTGCCCCATTCGTTTAGCGTTGATCTTTCGGTTCTTGCCGAACTGAACCAAAGCATTTACGTAAAAGATATTGTGGTTCCTAAAAACGTCAAAGTACTTTTGGATCCGGAGACCGTGCTCGTGACGGTAACCGAACCGGCTCCGGAAGAAGAAATCACGCCTCCGGCCATGGACGTTGCGGACGTGAAAGTGGAATCTGAAGAGAAAGCCGCAGAACGTGCCAAGGATGAGGAGGCAGCTCCGAATGCCTAATACACCACGCGAGAGATCGAACATTCTTAATTTAAGTCCCCGCCGTTTAACCTTACCTGTTAAGGAATTCTTTAAGACCGTCGCGGTTTTAACCGCGATCGGCATGATGATCATGAGCGGTCCCGCCGCGGCGCCTACCGCGAACGCGACCGTTGATGAAGACCGCACCGCGCTTGAAGCACAGCTTCGAGATCTGGAGGGCCAGATCACGCAGTATCAAAATCAGATTTCGACCTATCAGAAGCAAGGCAAGAGCTTATCGGGCGAGATCAGCAAATTGAACGCGCAAGTTTCAAAACTCAATCTCCAGATTCGTGCCATAAACCTCAAGATCAGTGATCTTTCCGGCCAGATTACCGCTACCCAGCTTAAAATTACCGATCTCGAGAATTCTATTGATAAGGATGAGGGCAATCTCTCCTTGCTTTTACGCCAACTCTACCAAAACGAATCTGCTTCTACGTTCGAAGTGCTTTTGAGGAACCCCACGCTTTCCGATTTCTTTAATGATCTCTCGAACACTTCGATGGTGCAGGAAAATTTGCGTACGACCATCCAGCAGATTAAGGATCTGCGCGATGAACTTGCCGGCAAAAAGGAGGAGCTTACGGTCGCGAAAGCGGACGCGCAGACCCTTGCGGCGGCAACCGCTGCTACCGCGCAGGATGTGAAGCAAACTAAGAGTCAGAAAGATCAATTACTTAGCCAGACCAAAGGGCAAGAGTCTAAATATCAGGCGATGCTCAAAGACACGCAGGCCCAAGCCGCCCAAATTCGTGCGCGTCTCTATACACTTTTGGGTGGTGGCCAGATGACCTTTGGTCAGGCCTATCAATACGCGAAAGTGGCAAGTGCTGCTACGGGCGTGCGCCCTGCTTTTTTGCTTGCGATTTTGGATCACGAATCCGCACTCGGTAAAAATGTCGGTCAGTGCAGCTATACGACTGCGATGAATCCGAAAGAGCAGCCCGTCTTCCTCGCTATCACCGCACGCCTCAATATTGATCCGGCGAAACAGAAAGTATCGTGCCCGAATGCCGACGGTGTGTATGGCGGCGCAATGGGTCCGGCGCAATTCCTGCCGTCAACCTGGCAGGGGTACGACGCGCGTATCAGAGCAATTACGGGCGCGGCAGCTACGAGTCCCTGGAATAACCAAGATGCTTTCATCGCCGCGGCCCTCTACCTGCGTGATGCGGGTGCGGCGAGCAATGAGCGCATGGCGGCAGCGAAATACTACTGCGGTGGTAACTGGCAGCGCTACGTCTGTACTAATGTCTATGGACAGCGCGTGGTAGATAAAGCCGCCAGCTTCCAGAACGATATTGACGTCATCGGCGGATAGAGGGTGGGTGATTGCATATTAAGGTTTGAGTGCTACAATAACCGCCCATGACTGTTCCTCCCCGAAAAATTGTCTTGCCGAACGGACTGCGGGTGATTTTGGCGCCGCAACCCGGTGTTACTGCCACGGTCCTCGTGCTTGCGGAGGCAGGTTCGGAATATGAAGAAAAGCGCACGCTTGGCATCTCGCATTTTTTAGAGCATCTCGTTTTTAAGGGAACCAAGAGCCGCCCGGAGCCGGGCATGATCATGGGCGAGCTAGAGGGTTTGGGCGCACAATATAACGCTATGACCATGCCGGAGCTTACCGGCTATTACGCTAAAGCGCGTAAGGAGAAACTGTCGCAGATTTTGGATTTGGTTTCCGATATGTACCTGGAGCCGATTTTTCATGCTACAGAAATCGAAAAAGAGCGGGGCGTGATCATTGAAGAAATCAATATGCGCGAAAACCTTCCTGGCTGGCGTTCGCATTTTCTTTTTATGGAAACGCTCTATGGCGATCAGCCGGCAGGTTGGAACGTGATTGGCACCAAAGATACCGTACGCGCCGCTACACGGGAAGATATTATTGCCTACCGGAGCGCGCGCTACCATCCGGCTTCTACTATTATTATTGTGGCAGGCGATTTCGAGGAAGCTCTAATCCTCGCTTTTATTGAGGCGCGGTTTGGTTCTTTGATCGCCACTTTGCCTCCCGCTAAAATCGCGACCCAGCTGCGGGAACCGGGTGTTCGCGTTACTTTACAGGATCCGAAGATTTCGGATCAAGTCCAGATTATGTTTGGCGTGCCTACGTTTTCCGCTATGGATCCGCGGCGCCACAGCGCTGATCTCTTAGCCCACGTTCTCGGTGGGGGAATGAGCTCGCGTCTGCCGCGAAGGATTCGCGAGGAAATGGGCGCTGCATACTCCGTGGAATGTGAAAGCCATGCGTCCGTGGATCACGGTTATTTTGCGGTGAGCGCAGGGCTTGCGCCCGCGAAACTCGAGGATGCACTGCAGGCAATCGTCGAAGAATGCGGCAGGTTACGGGATGAGCTCATCCCCGAAGCAGAATTGCGTAAAGCAAAAGACCACTTCACGGGTATTTTTATGCTTGGTCTTGAGACCTCGGATTCGCTGGCCGATTTTTACGGTGATCAGGAGCTTTTCTCAAAAGAGCTTTTGACTCCGGAGCAGTTGGTGGAAAAGATGGAACATATTACCGCGGAAGAATTGCAGTCTTTGGCTCGGGAGATTTTTAAAAAAGAGATGTACACCCTTTCTGCTGTCGGCCCCATCGAGGATGCTGAACCGCTGAGGAAGATATTAGAGAATCCGCCACTCTAAACTTCTTGATACGAAAAAGCGCGGCTCGTGTACGAGCCGCGCTGATTTTACTTCTTCGCGATTTTTCGCGGTTCATCCGTTCCTTGAAGGGTGAAGCGGACTGCAGCCTCTTCCCACGCATGCCGTTCGGGATTACTTGGAAGACCATCGGTTCCGACGTATCGCGTGGGCACAGTGTGCCGGTAGACCGCTTTTACATGCGCCGGGTCGATCAGGGAACGATCGCCTTGCGTCCCTGGATAATCCAGTCGCACCTCGATTCTTTCTAAGCCGGTGTCTTCTGGCTTCAGACTTCCCCCGATGCGCATGATGGTGCCATCGTTGAATTCGATGAGATCACCCGGGACGGCCTGAAGAAGAGCGGAGGTGACGTGCTGTTGGCGGTTCTGCTCAGTAGTGGAGAGAGCTTCTCTGCGGCAGTTCACCATGAAGAGTGTCGTCGAAACAAGAGCAATGAGCACCAAAAACCTTTTCATTTCTTTCTCCTCTTTGTTTTGCGGTTATATCCCACTATTTGATTCCCTAAAGGACTGGCTAATATATACTATATATTGTATATATGTCAAGCTTGCATCACCTAGAGCCTTTATCCCGTTTACTATTTACTGGTTACTCTTTACTATGAACTTATGGAAAAGCGGATTGTGACCATTTCCTGGACCGCGTTGTGGCGGATATTTATCTTCCTCATTTTTGCGGCCATTCTTTTCATGGGCAGGGATTTCATCCTCGCTCTCTTTCTGGCCCTCGTTATTTCTTCCGGACTTGAGGGGATTATCGCGTTTTTCGAAGGACATCGCGTGCCGCGTACCCTCGCCGTTATTCTTATCTTTCTCGCGGGAGCGCTCTTTGTCGCGATTCTCGTCTACTTTGTGATTCCGTTCATCCTGGTGGATGTGAATAATTTACTCTCGGGCGATAATCAACTGCTTATTGGGCGTTTACTTTCACCGCTTCGGGGCACAGAAGCAGGCCGATCGCTCTCTTCGGCGCTTAATAATCTTGCCGGAGATTATCTTTCCAAAAACGGATCACCGCTCGGATTTTTCTCGCAGGCACTCGGCGGCGCGGTGCTTGCGGTTACGGTGCTTATCAGCTCTTTCTATCTCTCGCTTACGAAAAACGGCGTGGAACGCTTCATTCGGGCGGTCTTTCCAAACGTGAACGAAAACCGGGTTATTCGCATTTATCTTCGCGCGCAGAAAAAGATCGGGCTTTGGTTCCAGGCGCAGCTCGTTTTATCGTTTATCATGTGGTTTTTGGTCTGGATCGCGCTTTCCGTCCTTGGCGTCAAACACGCTTTTGTGCTTGGTGTACTAGCGGGGTTCCTGGAACTCATGCCGTTCGTGGGGCCGATTATCTCCGGCGGACTGGCAGTCTTGATCGCGCTTACGGTTTCCGCTAAGCTCGCGTTCTATACTCTCCTCGTCTTCTTATGCGTGCAACAGATTGAAGCGCATTTCCTGGTGCCCCTCGTCACGAAGCGCGCGGTGGATCTTCATCCGGTCATTGTCATCATCGCGCTCTTAATCGGTCTTGAGATTGACGGTATCTTGGGAGCGTTAGTGGCGGTGCCGCTTGCTGCGGTCGTGCAGGAAATTGTAGAAGCGCGCGCAGAAGAAACTGAAAAAGAGAAAGCGGAAGCGATTATCTAAAATACAGAATTTAGGATATAGAATTTAGAATTTAGGTGTCCTGCTTTGCTTTTTAGTCTCAGTTTCTATATCCTAAAATCCATTCCCATGGAACGTTTTTATATAACGACGACAATACCATACGTGAATGCGAAACCGCATATTGGTTTTGCGTTGGAAATCGTGCAAGCTGATGTTATTGCCCGCTGGCGGAAAATGTTGGGGGACGATGTTATTTTTAGCACCGGTACTGACGAACATGGCGTAAAGATCTATCGTAAGGCGCTCGAAGAAGGAAAGGATCCGCAAGTCTATGTAGATGAATACGCTGCGCATTTCGGAGACCTTAAAGAAGCCCTTTCTTTGAGTTACACGAATTTTATTCGCACCACTGATCCAGCACACAAAGCCGCCGCGCAAGAATTTTGGCGGCGATGCGATAGAAACGGTTATATCGAGAAAAAGCTCTATTCCATCAAATATTGTATGGGGTGCGAATTGGAAAAAACCGACTCCGAGCTCGTAGATGGCCATTGTCCCATTCATCCGAATTTGGAAATCGAGATTCGCGAGGAAGAAAATTATTTCTTTAAGTTCAGTGCGTTTGGCGATAAACTCCTCGCTCTCTATCGAGAACGACCTGATTTTGTTGTTCCAGATTTTCGACTGAAAGAAATAGAAACCTTTGTCGCCGCTGGTCTTCAAGATTTCAGCATTTCTCGTCTTAAAGAAAAAATGCCTTGGGGCGTGCCGGTGCCGAATGACGATACTCAGGTCATGTATGTATGGTTCGATGCGCTGGTGAACTATATTTCCACTTTGGGATGGCCGAACGACGAAAAGCAGTTTTCCGCATTCTGGCCGGGCGTGCAATGCGCGGGCAAAGATAATTTGCGTCAACAGTCCGCCATGTGGCAAGCAATGCTTTTGGCTGCCGAATTGCCTCCGTCAAAAAAGATCGTGATTCACGGTTTCATTACGAGTGGGGGACAGAAAATGTCGAAGAGTCTTGGGAATGTTGTCGATCCCTTTGAGATCGTTCGCGACTATGGCACCGATGCGCTTCGCTATTGGCTTTTGCGTGGAATGACTCCATTTGAAGATGGTGATTTTACGATTGAGAAATTTAAAGAAATCTACAATGCCGATCTCGCGAACGGCATTGGCAACCTCGCCGCGCGTATTTTGAAAATGGCGGTGGCTAATGATGCTTGGTCTGAGGCACTGCCAGACGTGCAAACTGTCTGGGCAGAAGAAGGCATGAAAACAATCGTTCCTCATCTAGACCAATTTAAATTTGATCAAGCGATCGAAGCGGTCCGCGCACGTGTCGCCGAGCTCGACGAGCGCATCCAAGAGAAGCAGCCCTTCAAGCTCGTGCATACCGATCCGGATTCAGCGCGCCAACTGGTGCGTGAGCTGGTGCATCAACTATGGACTATCGCCGTATTACTTCAGCCCTTCATGCCCGCGACCGCGGAGAAAATTCAAACGGCGATTCAGCATAAAGAAATCCCGCCGATTCTTTTTCCGCGCTTATAGCGTCATCCCGCGACCCTGCCTACCGGCAGGCAGGTTGATCGCGGGATCTCATGGGATCGCGCGGCTCATACCGCGCGATGACAAACAAGAAATGTATTACATAGATTCTCATACTCATGTGCAGTTTAAGCCGTACGACGAAGATCGCGAGGCGGTAATGGCTCGCGCTCAAAACGCCGGAGTGAAAATGATTTTGGTAGGTACGCAAATGACTACGTCCCACGAAGGCATTACACTTGCCGAAAAGTACCCTGAAGACGCTTGGGCGACCGTGGCCATCCATCCCAATCATTTTGTACCGGAAGAATTTTGGTATCACGACAAAGGCGAACAAGATCATCCGCTCCCAGAAAAACTCGATAGCGTCCGTTTAAAGGAGTTAGCCACTCATTCCAAAGTTGTGGCGATTGGGGAGTGCGGTTTAGATTATTTCCGGCTCAAGGGTACAGAAGAAGAAATCCAAAAAACCAAAGAACTGCAAAAAGCAGGTTTCAGAGAACACATCCGCGTGGCTCGCGAAGTCGGGAAACCGATTATGATCCATTGCCGGGACGCGTTTGAGGACGTGATCGAAATTTTGAAAAACGAAGGCAAAGACCTGCGCCCCGGCGTGGTGCATTTTTTTACCGGCAAAATAGAGGATGCCGAAGAACTTCTTGAGCTCGGCTATTCGTTCACTTTTGGCGGAGTCATCACGTTTACCAGGGATTACGATGAGGTCATACAATCAATTCCGATTGATAGAATCCTTTCTGAAACCGATGCTCCTTACGTGGCACCGGCGCCCTATCGAGGCAAGCGTAACGAGCCCGCTTATGTTGTGGAAACTGTGAAAAAGCTAGCGGAGTTGAAGGATGTGGATGTGGAGGAGATGCGGGAGGAGATTTGGAAGAACGCTTGCCGAATTTTCAGCCTTTAGATTCGCTAGACTCTATTCACGAGTTCCTCATCTCGCGCCCCGTACCCTTGTCAATAGCCCACTTGACACGGCCTATTGACAAATCTGTATTCTTGGAGTAAGATATGCAAGCTAATCTTGCTCTTTGAGTCTTCGATCTGTGGCGCTTCAAGGCGTCGAACATCAACCGAATGCATCTGAGGAGGTGCGATAATGCGAAAGGCATGGTTTGTGGTTTTTCTCTTCATCATCTGCGCGGGGAGTGCCTTCGCAGATTGCAGCAACACGCTTCGTATCGGAGCGGATCCCAAGGATCTGAACCGACAGTTGAAGGATGGCGAATACATTCTCACCCTGGCCGCGCCTCTCTGCGTCGACGAAAATGCAGGACACAAGAGTCACGTTGTGGGCTCTTTGCCTGTGGGGACCGAGATTGTCGTGCGTCATGGTGATAACGGCAAAGTGATTCCGGTCTGGGTCAAAAGGTGCGGCAATGACATCAACAAAGTTCTGTCAGACCACATCGAGTCCTACGCTGAGCGTCGTGAGGAATACCGCGACTCCGACTATTACGACGATGGCGTACCGGTGACCAACTCGACGAATCATAGAGAGGAGCGATCCTCTCGTGAAGCGTGGAGAGAGGGTCAGGGCCAGAGCCGTAGTGATGATCGCTATATGACCCGCGAGGAATTCCTGGCGGCCATTGCAGCGATGAACAAAGGCAGCGAACCTTCCAAGTGGGATCGGTTCTGGACGGGTTTTGATCGGGCGATTGCTGTAGGCGGCGTGTATATGAACTACCGCACCTATCGCGCGCTCAGTAAGCCCATCCGGGTGAAGCCGGTCGGGTGCTATGGTCTGGGGTGCGGACGACCGACCCCGCCGCCACAGAACTCCTGTCCGACCTGCACGCCGGGCCCCCCGCCGCCCCTTCCCTGCCTGCCGGGCAATGTCTGTCACTAGCAGTATCTAGCGGGTGAGCGCAAAGCGCTCACCCGCATTTTTATTATTTGACAAGGATGGTCGACAAAGCATAGGATAGGGGACTAACCCTATTGACACCACTACTTGACATAAAAAACAAGCTAGTCTATAATATACCTGCAAATAAGATTCCTTGGAAATTAGCGCTTTTTCATCTAATTTTCCTGGAAGTCCCTTATTATCCCACCTACACATAAACCTTTATGTCCAATATTCTTAAAAAAATGCAGATCGCCGCATTGGCGCTCATTCTGGTATCCACGTTGGTACCTTCGTTTGGTTCCGCGTTCGCCCAGACTGCGGCGAATGCTACCACGCATTATGCCGACAATATTACGCAGACCTCCGCTAACCTTTACGGTAGCGCTACTTTTCAACCGGTTTATGAGCGGTTTGAAATTAGAACTTCGAATGGACAAGTCTATCAGGTAGATGCCAACAATGGTTTCGGTACGGCCTATAATCTTCAGCCGGGTACGACTTACTCTTACCGCTACGTGGCCTACGATGGTTCGCAGACCTGCTATGGTGATTGGGTAGATTTTACTACGCTGAGCTCAGTTAATCCGGTGGCATGTCATGCTTCCATTTCTTGGAGTCCGAGTGTTGTAAACTCCGGTCAGGCTGCTACGGAAAGCTGGACGGTTACCGGTGCGGATTCCGCGACGGGTTACTGCACGGGCATTGATCAGGCCGAACATGGTATTGGTCTCGGTCCGCAGTCGTATACGTTTTACCCCACCCAGACCATGACCTGTACGGTCAAGGCTTTTAAGGGCGGACAATTGTGCGACAGCGCTTCGGCAACGGTGACGGTTAACCAGCCCCAGCAGGTGTGTAAAGATACGACTGCCAACAATTACGGTCAGCCCCTTCCGTGTACCTATACTCAGAAGTGTCTTGATACGACTGCCAACAATTACGGTCAGCCCCTTCCTTGCACGTATACGCAGAAGTGCTTGGATCCGAACGCGAACAATTATGGACAGCCGGGCGCGTGTACGTACACGCAAAAGTGTCTTGACCCGAATGCTTCGAATTACAACCAGCCGGGTGCTTGTACCTACACTCAGAAGTGTCTCGATCCGAATGCCTCGAACTATAATCAGACTGGCGCTTGTACGTATGTGCAGATCTGCCGCGATACGACCGCGAATAACTACGGTCAGCAGGGCGCGTGTACGTATACGCAGCGCTGTCTCGATCCTTCGGCTTCGAACTACAACCAGACTGGCGCATGTACGTATACCCAAATCTGTCGCGATACCTCGGCTAACAATTACGGCCAACAGGGTGCGTGTACCTACACTCAGCGTTGCACGGATCCTTCCGCTACGAACTATAACCAGGTAGGTTCTTGCACCTATGCGCAGCGTTGTAATGATCCGTCTGCCACTAACTATGGCCAGGTGGGTTCCTGTACGTACCAACAGCGCTGTCTCGATCCGAACGCTTCGAACTACAACCAGATCGGTACGTGTTTCTATCCGCAACAGCGTTGCACCGATCCGAACGCTTCGAACTACAACCAGATCGGTACCTGTGTGTACCTTTCGCGCTGTAGCGACCCGAATGCATTGAACTACAATGGCTCCTTGCCGTGTCAGTATCCGGTGCAACAGTGTCAGGCGCCGACGGTAAATGTCTCGCAGGCGACCAATATCGGTTCTCAATCCGCAACCTTAAATGCCTTCATTGATCCGCATGGCCGCGCGACGTCCTACTGGTTCGTCTACGCGCCGACGGGAGGCAGCGGTGTGCAGACTCAGGGCCCGATCTATACCGCTCAGAACGTCTTCTCGAGCACGTATAGCTTGCAGTCGGATACGAATTATTCCTTCAACGTTGTCGCGCAGAATAGCTGCGGCACGACCTATGGTCAGAACGTGATGACCTTCCGTACCGCGCAGAGCGGCGGGGGAGGCACGGTAGTAGTGAATACGCCGCCGCGCGTGGTTACCACCATTACCGGTTCGGTAACGGGCGGTTCCTGCTTGGTACTTACGCCGTCCATTCAACCGGGCAATCCTTTGCCGGGACAGGAGTTCGTTTACTCTTTGACCTATCGCAATAATTGTCCGTTTGATTTGCGCAACGCTTCGCTTCGCACCTATCTGCCGAACGAAGTAAGCTTCTCGGCGACGAGTCAGCCATTCCTCACGCGCGATCTCAATGTCATCACCTACAGTCTCGGCACGGTGCCGATGAACTTCCAGAACACGATTCTCGTGAAGGGTGTGGTGAACTCCAATGTCTTGCCGGGAGCGAATCTGCTCTTCCGCTCGGATCTCTCGTTCTTGGATCAGAAGAGCCGCGTACAAACTGTCTCTGCCTCGCTTACTGCGGTTACCGCAGGTGCCGCGGCGGTAGGCAATGTTGATCAGGGCGTGGCTCTAAACGGCACTGCCTCGGTCTTCTCGAGCCTCTTTGGCTTCCTGACCTCCGGCTGGTTCTGGTTCCTCTTGTTCCTACTCCTCCTCGCGCTCTTTATCTTGTGGCTTGCCACGAGGAATCGCGAGTTGGTAGTAGCACACGAGTAAGCTTGATAGGTGTTTTATGGAAAGTGCTCCGCAAAAACGGCGCCCCCAGTGGGCGCCGTTTTGGTACGCCTTCAAATTTTCCTGAAACGCGCTACAATGCCTTGTATTATCTGTCATTCCGAGCATGTCGAGGAATCCTCTGATTCTGGAGAAGATCCTTCGACTTTGCTCAGGATGACCACTTTTTATGAAATACGATTTCAAAAAGCTAGAAAAGAAGTGGCAGAAGATTTGGGAAAAAGAAGGGGTATATACCGCCAAAAATACCGGTACGAAAAAGAAACAGTATATTCTCGTAGAGTTCCCATATCCCTCCGGCGAGGGATTGCACATGGGGCATTTGCGTCCGTATGTGGCAGGGGATGTGATGAGCCGTTTCTCGCGCATGCAAGGCTACGAAGTTATGTACCCCATGGGTTGGGATGCCTTCGGGTTGCCCGCCGAAAATTTTGCCATTAAACGCGGTATCCACCCGAAAATTACCACTGCGCGCAATATTAAAAACGCCAAAGCTCAAGTGAAGAGCTGGGGGATTAGCTTTGATTGGAGTCGCGAGGTGAATACTACTGACCCCGCTTATTACACATGGACGCAATGGATTTTCTTGCAGTTCTACAAAGCAGGCTTAGCCTATGAATCAGAAGGCCTCATTAATTGGTGCCCGAAAGATAAAACCGGTCTTGCGAATGAAGAAGTTATCGGCGGGCGGTGCGATCGTTGTGGAACTCTTGTAGAGCAAAAAGTGGTACGCCAATGGTACTTGAAGATCACCGCTTACGCGGAAAAACTCTTGGATGGCTTAAAGAAGCTCAACTGGCCGGAAGAAATCAAAGCGCAGCAGGAGCATTGGATTGGAAAAAGCGAAGGCGCGGAGATCGATTTTGAACTCACTCCATCTTTGCAATCTGGAGAAATAGTTTTTGCGTCTAATAATAAGGGCAAGCTGAAACGGATGCAGAAATTAGTGAAGGCTGCCGGGCTTTCTGTAGTTTTAAGAACTCCCGAAGAAGTAGGAATTAAAAATTTCGATGTTCAAGAAACTGGGGCGACGCTCGAAGCTAATGCAGAGAAGAAAGTCCGCGCTCTCTATAAAAAAACGAAACTTCCCATTCTTGCGGATGACAGTGGGTTCTTTATCAAGGGTGATCTTTTAGACCCCGTTAAAGTTAAGCGTAATGCCTTGAAAGGTTTGGATGAAAAAAAGCTGACTATTGAGGCGATTGGTAATACAATGCTCAAATATTATCAATCCATAGCGGATTCTTATGGCGGGTCGGTGGATGCGGAATGGCACAATAATTTGTGTTTGTTAACCCCCGATGGCAAGATTCGCCATTGTGAAGCCGTTCGACCGGTTACTTTGACGAATACTCCGTGCGGAAAGATGGATCCGTACTTGCCGCTCCGGCCGCTGTATATTTCGAAGGCGACTGGCAAGCATGTACTTCTCCAAAATGAGAAAGAAGAGCTTCTAGAATTAGAGCCGATTACCAATGCGCTGCGTGATTTGGTAAAACCTGCGATAAAAGTTTTCACGACTAGACCGGATACCTTATTCGGCGCGACCTACATGGTGCTGGCACCAGAGCACTCATTGATCGAGACCTTAAAGGGCCAAGTTCGAAATCGAGCTGAGGTGGAAACCTATGTAAAAAACTGCGTGAAGAAAACCGAAGAGGAGCGAACTCAGAACAAAGAAAAGACGGGTGTTGAGCTCAAAGGCATCAAAGCGATAAACCCTGCGACTCAGAAAGAGATTCCGGTATGGGTGGCGGATTATGTACTTTCCGGCTACGGTACTGGCGCGATTATGGCGGTGCCCGCGCACGATGAGCGCGATCAGGCTTTTGCGAAAAAGCATCATCTGCCTATTATTCCCGTAGTTCAGCCGGTTACGGGTACGCCGCATGGCGATGATTATGAGAAAGAATCTATTGTGGCTATCGTGCGCGATCCGAAGCATCAGAAAACATTGATGTTGAATTGGGGTCCGCGGAAAACGAATTATGGCGGTACGCTTTTTATCGGTGGCAGCGTAGACGATAAAGAAGATCTTTTGAAAGCGGCGCTCCGGGAAATTAAGGAAGAAACTGGCTATGTGGACTTGAAACTCATGGGGCAAACGGATGTGCCGGTGAATAATTATTTCTACAGCAACACCAAGGACCGTCACATTAAAGCGAAGATATGGGGATTCCTCTTCGATCTTCAAAGCGACAAGCAATCTGCGGTGCGTTTAGATGAGGGAGAGAAAAATAAATTCAACCTGGAATGGGTGGCTAACGACAAGGTGGCAGGAACTGTGGATGACGCGGGGCACAAACTCATCTACGACATGTTGCTCCAAAACGCGATTTATTCCGGTCGCGGTGTTTTGATGAATTCCGATACGTTTAATGGTCTCGGGACCGCAGAAGCGCGTACGTCCATTACGAAAGCATTTGGCAAAACCAAAATTCAGTATCATTTACGCGATTGGGTTTTTTCCCGCCAGCGCTATTGGGGTGAACCCATTCCTCTAGTGCATTGCATGAAGTGCGGTATTCAGCCAGTGCCGGAAAAAGACTTGCCGGTGAAGTTACCCTCGGTCAAAAAATACGAACCGACTGGTACTGGCGAATCGCCGCTCGCCGCAGTCAAGAATTGGGTTCAAACTAAATGTCCGAAGTGTAAGGGCCCCGCGAAGCGCGAGACGAACACTATGCCGCAATGGGCGGGAAGCTCCTGGTATTACCTGCGCTATACCGACCCTAAGAATAGAAAGCAGTTTGCTTCGGCAAAGCTTCTGAAGCGCTGGTTGCCGGTAGATATGTACTTTGGAGGCATGGAACACACCACGCTCCACTTGCTTTACTCGCGTTTTTGGCATTTGTTCTTGCACGATCAAAACCTTGTTCCGACTGCGGAGCCGTATGCGCGCAGAATTCCACACGGTATCATTCTGGGACCGGATGGAGAGAAGATGTCGAAGAGTCGTGGTAATGTGGTGAACCCCGACGAAGTCGTCGCGCGATTTGGCGCGGATACGCTCCGCATGTATGAAATGTTCCTGGGTCCACATGGCGCGACCGTAGGCTGGAGCGACGGGGGTATTGTAGGCATTGCGCGCTTTTTGGAGCGGGTATGGAAAGTATTTCAAACTCAACCCGTGAAGGCGAGTGATACAGCAGTGCTGCAGTCTCTCCATCGCACGATTAAAAAAGTAGGCGAAGATATTGAGGGCATTCGTTTCAATACCGCAATTTCCGCGCTCATGATTTTCTTGAATGAAACTGAAACCAAGCCGTGGGATAAGAACGTGCGGGAGAGTTTCGTAAAAATTATTGCTCCCTTCGCGCCGCATCTTGCGGAAGAATTGTGGTACACGGTATTGGGGGGCAAGAAGAGCGTTCATACTGCCGCTTGGCCGGCATTTGATCCGCGACTCGTGAAGACGCAAACGTTTACCTTGATTGTTCAGGTAAATGGCAAGATGCGGGCGAGCATAGAAGCTCCCGCCGACATCTCCGAGCATGATGCTCGTGCATTAGCGCTCTCCGATTCGCGTGTGCAAGAGCTCCTCGGCGGGAATGATCCGCGCCGCGTGATTTACGTCCCCGGACGGCTCATTAATATTGTTGTGTAAGCCGCAAAGGCCCCGAGAGGGGCCTTTGGTATAATCTATGTATGCATGCTCTCGTCGGAGTACTTCTCCTCGTCGTGGCTCTTGGTGCGGCCTATTTTATGTATCAGGCGGGACTCTTCCAGCCTGTGACGAATATCTTTAGTAATATCGCGACGGGTTATAGTCAAAGCTATAGCACATCCGCGCCCGGTGTTACCTCGCCCTACTATAAGAATGTGCGCATCGGTTTCGTGGCCCTCGCCCCCACCTCTACGGCTCCGAGCGAAGTGGATTTGGTAGCGCATCCGAAAACAGGAGGTTTCAATATCAGTGGCTGGGTGATTTCCACCGAATATGGACGCTTTAAGATTCCACCGGTTACGAATCTCTATTCGCCTTCGGTACCGAATCTGCCGCCGGAGAATATTTTTGTCCGTGATGGGGATCGTATCCGTGTTTACACCGGCGTGAGTCCCTTCGGTCGCAATGAGCGCATTACCCAAAGCGAGTATCGCATCTGGCTCGGAAATTTTCTGCCTGCTTCGCATGGCACCATTGTGTTGCGCGATCAGAATGGCTTAGAAGTGGATCGATACGTGTATTAGGTATCAGCACGAGCATGAGCATGAGCGGAGAGCAAATAGCAAGTGACGAATAGATTGTCATTCTGAGCGCCGCGAAGAATCTTCTCCTGTTACTATAAATATTATATACTATATTATATAATATTTTATACTCACTACTCACTAGAACCTCTTCTCATGGATCACGTTGCGATCATGAAAAAATCCTGGGGTTTGATTCCCAAGATTCTTTCAGGTGAAAAAGTAATCGAATCGCGTTGGTATCAAACTCGCCGGGCGCCGTGGGGTAAGATTGCGGCGGGAGATACGGTCTATTTTAAAAATTCCGGCGAGCCGGTTATGATGATGGCGCGAGTTTCTAAGGTGCTTTCGTTCGATGAACTCACACCGAAAAAAGTAAAGGCTCTTTTGAAACAATATGCCGCTGCGGACGGACTTTCTTTTAAAAGCCTGCCGAAATTCTACGAGCGATTCAAAAACAAAAGATACTGTCTGCTCATTTTTCTAGAAACCCCGCGCCTCATCAAGCCGTTTCAGATCGACAAACGTGGCTTTGGTCTCATGGCCGCCTGGCTTAGCGTAGGCACTATCCGGAAGGTGAAGATATAACGAGATTACTTCCGCTCAGCGAGTTTCACGGCGAGTTCAATTCTTTTTCCATTACGAAGTACGTCTAGTAAGATGGAGTCTCCGACATCCAGGGTTTCAAGAATGTCCTGAATCGTGCGCTCGCGGGTAATCTTGTTGCCGTCTATCGCGAGTACGATATCATGCTCCGCCACACCGGCTTCATACGCCGGTGAGCCCGGTACCACGCCTTTGTCTTTGGGTGATTCGCCCATGATGAGCGCCCCGTAATTCGTCGGGAGATTGGTCTTTTCCTGAAGATGATCGTCAATCACGACATAGCGCAGGCCGAGGAGCGGTCTTCGAATGCGTCCGTATTTTTTAAGATCGTAGAGATCGCGTTCGACGGTGTTGATGGGGATCGCAAAGCCGATGGAGTGGGCTCCCGCGACAATCGCCGCGTTGATGCCGATCACGAGACCTTGCATATTAACGAGCGGGCCGCCGGAATTGCCGGGATTAATGGCCGCGTCGGTTTGAATAAGTCCGCGCATTTCCGTGGCAGGCGCGCCGGGATCGGATTGGGCACTAATGGAGCGGGAGAGTCCGGAAACGATGCCGCGGGATACCGTATTTTTGAAAAGTCCCAGAGCGTTTCCAATTGCAATAACGTCTTCACCGAGTTCCAAGTTTGAGGCGTTGCCAAGCTTGAGGCAGGGGAGATGCTTCCCGTCTATTTTCAAGATTGCCACGTCGTTTAGCGGATCGCGGGTTAGGATTTCCGCGTTAAATTTTTTGCCGTCGTCGAGCACTACGGAATAGGAGGCGTTCACTTCACCCACCACGTGCTTGTTGGTAACGATGATACCGTCCGGGTTTACGATAAACCCCGAACCACCGCCTACCTGTACCAGACCGTGCGCGTCAATCAATTCGTCCGGGATCGCGAGGGTCTTGCCGTCCGCTTGTTTGGGCAAATCCGCCATCACTTCCGGAGTGAGACCGCGCTCGAAGTCTTCTAATTTTTCGGCAACAACAATGGTGACTACCGCGGGCATGATCCGTTTTATGATTTCTACCGCGCGATTTTTGCCGAGCATGGGCTAAGTATATCAATTTTCAGATAAAAAATCCGCCACCAATGATTTGGTGGCGGAACTCTTAGGCGATTGCGCGGAGTTTTTTGAGGTTGCGTTCTCCGAGCGCAATTGCCGCGGCGCGCTGGAAGCCGCTTTTTTTGAAATCTTCCGGCAGGCCTTCTACGAATTTCGCTGTCTCTGAATCAATTTCCATGAGGCGATTCAAAGCTTCCTCCACATCCCATTCATAGGAAGCGTCGAGGTAGCGTTCGATGATGATCATGAGCGCGAGAACCCGCATTTGCCTTTTCGGCCCGGTGAGTTCATGAAAGAGATCGGTGTCCAGGCTATCATTGAAGTGAATCAATGAGAGATCCGGAACTTGGAAGCAACTCTTTTTACGCTCCAGTAGGAAATCCAACGCTTTCTTCAGTGTGACTTTGCGGGGCTTCCGCTTATACGTGCGCTGTACGAGATCTTTTTCCGTTGTGATCGTGATCACGGACCCTCCTTAATTTATGAGCGGCAGGAAAGCGTCTACTATGAGTTTCGGTTCCAGAGGAAGTTTTGCGGCATGGCGAAGTTCCTCGGAGTTGCGCTGACCGGTTCCCAGGGCGAGCGCGAATTGGAGCGGTGTCTCATGGTAGCGCTCGAGATAGGTTTCATGGTTTGCAAGAAACATCGCAAGGTACGAATCGAAGTGCTTTACGGCGCATAGCCATTTCGCCCGTTCGGTTTTCTTTTCCATCCACTCGTAAACGAAGGAAGTCAGGAGGAGCGGGTGAAGCTCGGACGGATCGGCGAGAAACGTTGTGGTTTGCTCGTGGGGTCTCACGATCACGAGTTGGATGGCACCTGAGAGTTCAGGGTATACATGGCCTCCGCGCTTGAGTTCCTCGGTCAGCATTACCATCGCGCCATGAGTGGTTTCGTGGAATTCCTTCCTTTTGGTGCAGCGGTTGATATTGAGCACGATTTGAATCATTCGGCACCCCTTTCAATTTGCTAGGATATACCGTAATACTTTCGATGCTTAGTGTCAATGCAGGCTTACTTCAAAGAATTCCAGATAAGATCGAAGAGCAGTTTTTGGGTTTTCGCAAACGAAGGGTTCTCTACGATGAAGAGCATATTTTCAAAACGCGGGGATATAAAAAGCACCAAGTCGCCGCAAATGATTTCGGTAAACGGAAATTTGTACCGTGGCGGTAATAACTTTGATTCCCGGTTTTCGGCGAGATCTTTGGCGCGGATTTCCCGGGCATATTCCGAGTCGCAAATAAGCTGACGGCTTCTGATGCCGAGTTTGCGTTTCTTCTTGATAATCGCGTCGAGAATATATTTCTCTTTCACGAAATCAAGGAAATTTTCGCCTTGGGTGATAATGCAATATTCTTTTTCGCCTGAATCAAAAATTTTATCCCATACCTGCTTGAAGCCGGAGGTACCGTAGAGGAAGTACACCCGCGGATGGGAGGGCGGCGCATGCTTTTGACTCTCGAGAATGGGCACGTAGGACTCAAACTCCTTGAGGCGTTCCTCGATGGTTTTGAGGAGTTGTGCCGGCGGTACGGCAATATAGAGTGTCTTTTTGCGCCGCTCAGTTTGAAGGAGTGCGCCCGCAGCTAAGAGCTCATCAACGGTGTAGTAGGCAGTCGTTCGTTTTATATCGGATTTCTCAGCAAGCTGTTGGATAGTCGCTTCGCCGAGTTCCAAAGCGGCAAGATACACCTTGGCGGCTTTATCGGAAAGACCTATGTTTCGGAGGGCATGTACGATCGTCTCAGTCATACCTGAAGATTACAATATTTGCGCTTTTGGTCAATTTAGTTTGTCGAAAAATTCGTCGTCGGAAAATCTAGTATCCGACTCCTGCGCGCCATAAACTCATGGCAGTTACTTAAGAAGTCTGCCTACGCTCTCGGAGCTATGGCTCGACAAAGGAGGATATATGGTGTTGGCATGGTTGCTCCTCATGCACTTTGTGGGGGATTATCTCTTCCAGACTCAGTCCGAGGCGCTCGGTAAAGCGATGGGGGCATGGTACAACCGCGCGATTCTGAATCACTGTGTGACGTATACACTTTGTTTCGTGCCGGTCTTCGTCTTCTACCATATTAATCCCATCGGCATCGCGGCGATTTTCTTTTCGCACTGGTTTTTGGATCGGCGTTGGCCGGTCATCTGGTGGCGCGAACACATTACGCGCAATTCGAAAGAGAGCATCGCGCAGACGTTCTGGCTCACGATCGTGCTCGACCAGATCTTCCACTGCACTGTGCTTTTCGCGATCGCCGCAACCCATCTCAGCGCCCGGTAAGCCGGGCGCTGTTTTTTTGTTTCGTCGATTTTTCCTCACCTTCGCGAATCTTTTCACTCATGAAATGTGGCTTGCGCTTTAGGCGCAAGCCACGACACCATACATCTCTTTGCGTGACCACCAAGCCATATGAGGATGCGGCAGCTCGAGCGTCTCTCCGATCCGAAACCCATAGGGATTGGCATCGCTTTGAAGGTGAGCGTATGCTGCGAAGAAGATAGTTCCGTAGGAAGCGATAACGATTTGGATGTTTTGCTCCTCGTCAACTACCACAACCTCTTTGCAGCACGTATCCCTTTCTTCATCGAGGAACACGCAACCACCCATCATTGCTTGCACAACGTCCTTGCTTCGCACCGTGCTCTTGTAGTGCAGAGGTGAGCCTTCGGCTGCTCTCGTATAAAAAGTGTACATGCGTACCTCCTCGCTAGAGTCTAGCTTAAATAGTGGTCTCTGTGTAGCTGGGTCACGCTGCCGTCATAGGCACATCTTTCGCCAACACCATGTTCGAACCTCTCTTTTTGTATCCAAAGCGGTGGGGGTGAGATTCGAACTCACGAAACCCTTTCGGGTTTACCACATTTCGAGTGTGGCGCTTTCGACCACTCAGCCACCCCACCGCTTTGGATGCTTATCTTCTTCTCGCTTTAGCTCACACGTTGCGAGCCGAGTTTGACTCGGCGAGTCGAAGTGTGGACCGTACCGGATTCGAACCGGTTGCCTCTTCTATGCCATAGAAGCGCTCTACCAATTGAGCTAACGGCCCGTAAGCAAATTACCCATTAAGGTCAGGTCATTATAAACTCTTGCGGAGAAGTAGTCTATACGACACACGCCCTTATAATTCGGATGTTTTAAGCCTTTTCCATTCGTTCGAGGATCTATTCTAGCTTTGTAGAATTTATTCCTTGGTATATTAGTTAGCCGTGACCAAAAGTCCTCTAAATATTCAGTATCTTGGCCATCACGACACTGAACTGTACAACGAAACTTTAACTCGTCGATACCATAGCAAGCTCTCAGCAATTTTAAAAATAGCGATATTATTCCGGGGTCAGAATTTCCGAAGGTCAAGGAGCCGCGACGTCTCTTGGAGCCTTCTGCAAGATACAGTGCCGCTAGAATCAATTTAGAGGTATCTTTGTTTAAACTTCTTTTCAGTGTTGCAAGATTTTCTTTTTCAAGAGCTCTCAGTCTCGTCAGATTTTCTTCTTTTCGTTTAAGAGCTGCTTTTTGTAATCCGATATTTACTTTTGACTTGATGTTTAATTCTAACAGCCCCTTTTCTTTTGTGCTTAATTCTATATCCGCAAGCCAATAGGAAAGAGTGCTTTTTGGGACATTGCCTATCGCGTCTAAGATCTCCGCATACGTTTTTCCTTTTCGACGCAATTCTATAGCTATGTCTCTTGTTGTCATAGAGTAAATTGTACTGCGGATTCCTCCATGTATACAAAAAATTGGATGTGTATAATATTTAGGATTTGCCCTTGTAGCTCAACGGATAGAGCGGACCCGTCCTAAGGGTACGATGGGAGTTCAATTCTCTCCAAGGGCACCGTCGAAGCAACGTCCCCTATGTCACCTAATGTCCAGAGCCCTTGGAAATCAAGGCTGTTTTCGCATATGACTTGACGCAGGGCTGTCGAAGTGCGCGACCACTTGAGAGGAATCGAACTCGCGTGCTTAACTTGATGCTATGCCCCGCCAATACAAATTCCGCGATCAACACGACGTGATCAGTCGCCACAGCGCCGATGAGATCGCTCACTTTGAGGCCGCACGCGAAAAGTTGCGGATATCCAATATCCCAAGAATCAAGCGGCTCCTTACCAACCTCGATACAGCGAAGAAGGCCGAGAACTTTCTTGAATACCTCGTGGAGTTCAACATTGCACACATCCTTCACCAGAAGAATGTGCGATTCGCTTACGAACCCACCGGCGGTGATGATTTCGCTTGGGACGACATCATGCTGAGTGTCAAATCCATCCAACCAAAACAGTACGAATTGGAGGAGGAGGCGGTTCTCGATCGGCTCGAGGCACAAGCGATCGCGACTGGTCGCCCTGCCGAAGCAAGGATAGTTATCGGCACAACGGAACGCACATTTAGGGTAGAGCCAAAGCTTCTCTCATGGGAGAGGATAGAAATGGGTTCGGCAGAACCGCTATTGAGCGATTTGAAATACGGCGGTCCGCTGATGCAGTATCTCGCGGAGCTTGAGCAAAAGCAGCATTCGGGCAAAAAGATCGCATTTTTCTTTTCTCAGTCAGAAGCTTTCGAGGATTGCGTAATCGAAGATCTCGCGTCTTGGTACTTCCGTCTCCCGAACTCCAATCCAATGTTCGCCGGACAGTATGACGCGATGTTTAAAACCAAGAACGGCAAGGTGGCTCGCGCTGATTCTATCGACGCGATCGTTTTCATGATTCGGCCTCGCAGCGTTCTTCTCTGGCCGTCCGATTCCTGGAGCGAAACGCACAACGATCGGAAGCGCGTAAGAATATTCTCGAGAGACACGAACTTAGAGAGCGAACTGCTTGCCACATTGATGCCGTAACTACTATCGCTTGTGCCCGCGCTTCAGGTGAAAGATTTCAGTCTGCGCGTCGAGACCCGCAAGCCGATCAGCCTCCGCCTGCATCACTGCGATATTGAATCGTCGATCGTCCGCCGGATCGTCTTTGATCCTCTTCGCGATATCGAGGAGGAGCAATGCGTACCGGCGTAGGCGCTCTTCGATTTCTCTGCTCTCTTCATCTGACACCTCCTGCGTATCTCGGAGGTCTTCGATGGATCGCTCCTCGCATCCATCGGATGGTTGATTTGTCATACGCTCAGACTAGCTGCCAATAGAGTCTTGACGCGATTTATGACCGGAGTATTGTAGTAAGCACTTCGCGATTCCTATGACACAGGGATCGCTCCAGCAGCCTGAGCATTCTGGTTCCGGTAAGCTAATACCGCAAGCTTGCCAGAAAGACGAGCTGCCGATAGAAGGAAGAATTGGGAGTGTCACACTTGTTCGGGGTATCCGCTAGCCCCTAACAGCCTTAAAAGGCAAGGTGCCCAAGCCGGTAGTCCGCAACGGGTGGTTGATTACACTCGTTGCGGCTTTTTTATTTTCGGACATTGTGGACATAGGGGACATTGCCGGAACCAATCTAAGCAGCTATTGTTTGAATGTCGTCTGGGTCTGGCGGGAACAATTTCGCACGCAAAGCTTCAACTTCATCGCCGCCTCTAGAAACCCAATCCCATAAGGCCTTGATTTTCCTGCGCGCGGTTCGAGGTCTGACCCCATTAAGTGCACATGAAACGGATTTTTCCATGGGTAGTTCCGGGAGCCGTGTTCGCGATTGGTATCGCGGCTGTTTTTGCCGCGCGTCTTGTGCCGCCGTCAGTAAACATTTCTTCGGATACGGTTTCTTCCGGCACCTCTCTTTCTACGGAGCCTCAGATTCGTCTCATGTTTGTAGGCGATATTATGCTTTCCCGGTTGGTTGGTAAAGAGATTGCGGCATCCGGCGACTGGCGCTATCCGTTTTTGAATATCGCTTCAACTACTTCCTCGGCGGATATCACCTTTGCGAATCTCGAGACTACGGTATCTTCGCGCGGTCACAAGATCGGCAGTGAATTTTCTTTTCGTTCCGATCCGCGCGCACTCGAAGGATTGCCCTATGCCGGAATTGATGTGGTTTCAATCGCGAACAATCACATTTGGGATTACGCGGATGATGCATTTCTTGATACGCAAAGGCATCTCCGTGAAGTGGGGATAGCGTATGCAGGCGGGGGATCAAACTACGAAGAGGCGCACACTGCCGCTCTTTTGAACGCGAAAGGCACGCGCGTCGCCTATCTCGCCTATACAAATCTTCTGCCTAAATTTTTCACTCGTCCTGCTTCAGTTCCGGCTTCGGCTTCGTACGATGATTGGGCGCGAGTCGAAAGAGATATTGTGAAGGCCAAACAAGAAGCGGATATTGTAGTAGTTTCTTATCACTGGGGCACTGAATACGAAACCCACCACAATGTGGAGCAGGAGGAAATCGCTAAGAAGACGATTGATGTCGGTGCGAATCTCGTGATCGGCTCGCATCCTCATGTGCAGCAGGAGATTGAGCAATATAAAAACGGCTGGATTGCGTATAGCCTAGGGAACTTTGTATTTGATCAATATTTCCAGCCGGAAGTTATGGAGAGCCGGATTTTTGAAGTGGATCTTGCGGGTAAGACCATAGTGGGCGCAAAAGTCATTCCGGTAGATATGGGCAGGCAAGCTCAGCCAAAAGTTTCCGGAGAGCCGATTGAGCTCAAATAAAATGGGCGCTTTGAGGGCGCCCTAGTTTTCCGTGTTGGACCACGGAATCATGCGGAAGGAGTGAAAGAGCGAAAGAGAGGAGATCTGTACCATGAGAACCCACCGGAGGTAGTCGTGAGTTCCATTTCTATTATTCCCCAATCTCTGCTAAAATCAAGCCCGTCAAAAGGGCCTATAGTTAAGTGGTATAACGCCTCGTTTGCAACGAGGAGTGGGGAGTTCGATTCTCCCTAGGTCCACTACTTCGACTCGCTTTTGCTCGCTCAGTGCAAGCCTCAAAGTCTGATCTGCGTCGTAAACTGTTCACTGAAATATTATATACTATATTATATAATATAGTATATAATACTGCGAGTAGGACCGGATTTTTTGTTTTTATAACAGACATTGAAAAACATTACGGTTTTGCGTATAGTGCTTTTTAGTATCGAGGAGGCAGAGATGCAAACCTTTGAGCTGTGCGGTTTTGTAGGAGTCTCTGAAGGGCAGAATGATTGGGGTTCCGAAGACATTTCTGAAACGGAAGTGCATGAAGTGATCGAAGCTCCGAATCAGAGCGATGCGATCCGTCAGGCAAACCTGAGGATCGCGGAATTTCGCCTGCGGCACGAAAAAGAGCACGGTTCACTCAAAACGTTTCGGACGAATCTCGCCTTGCCCCCGACGGTCCCGCCCTGGCGGTACTGTTACCCGCCCAAACAAGAGTCGTAGTTTTTCGCGGCGTCCTTCGGACGCCGCTTTCTCGTTTTAGAAAGTACGCTATACTGTGAGGCATGAAAGTTACTCTTTATATGGCGATTACGGCGAACGGTTATATTGCGACCGAGGCGGGGGACTCGAGCTTTACTTCGGAGAACGATGGTAAGAAGCTCGCGGAGCTTGCACGGAAGATCGGCAATGTTGTCTGCGGTCGGGGCACGTATGACGCGCTTGTAAAAGACGGCAAATTCCCGATGCCCGGAACGTTGAATGTCGTCATGACTTCCGAGCCACCCCAAACGGAGCCGCTTGAAAACGTACTCTTCTTCCAAGACTCAGCTGAAGAAGTGCTTGAGGAACTTGCGCGGCGCGGCTTCTCTGAGGCGCTTATTGCCGGTGGTGGTGCCTTAAATGGCAGTTTCCTTACGGACGGGTTGGTGGATGAAATCTATCTTACCGTAGAGCCGATTCTTCTTTCCTCGGGTATTCATCTTTTTGAAAACGCTGACTTTCGTCGAGAGCTTGCGCTTATCGGTACGGAAAAGATAGCGGACGACGAGATTCAGCTCCATTACGCCGTAAAGAAGGGCTAAACATGAGGGTCTTTTTCTGCACTGGCAGCCCGGGAAGTATTTTGGTATAGAGAATATAGATGCTTTACAAAGAAAGGAGGGCGCCATGCGCCGATTTGCGGTACTACTTGTGTTTGGCGCGAGCTTGGCAGCCGCGAATGTCGCGGCGTGTGATTTTGAGAAGGCCAGACAGGAAGCTCAAACGCTTTTGGCCAGTTTGCCCCTTCAGGTGAGCGGGAGGGAGGAGTACGTACAAGTTTTGGAATTCCCGAATGGGGATTCTGAGCCAATGCGTCCGCATATGGATTACGCTTCGCGAGAGATCGGTTTTGCTCTCCTCGAAATGGAGACGTGCACGGTGCGTTGGTTCAAGGAGTCACGTCAGATAGTTCGTGGGCGACTCACTGCGCCTTCTCCTGGTCAGGCTCGCTTAGCGCCAAGGGCTTTCAAGCCGATCTGGAACGATTTCAATAGTCAGACCACGACCGGCGATCCAAAGCGTGTAGTGATTGGCATACAGTGGGTCTTCTTTAGTCGATCGGGCAGCATATTCTACGTTCCCTATTCGGAAGATTTTGCCGGAGCTTTTCCTAGTTTAGGCGAGATTGGCCGGCGGCATTTTCTTTCAGATATGGATGAGAGTCTGGCTTTCCTTTTGAATCTCGGCATGATTGATAGCAATCTCGAAAGAGAATTGCACGCGATGTTGCCGCTGATCTTCGCGAGCGAAAGCATTGATCCCTTCGAATTCAAAGCTGCGGACATGAACACTCGCGCACGGCTTATGGAGGAACCATTTTTGATTTTGGGCGCGAATGGCGAGATTGCCTACACGCTCAAAGTGAGCTCCGCTGGCGCCAGAGGACCGATGCAGGTCTATGGGAAGTCATGCGATGATGTGCACAAAAATTTCCCCAAAGCTTTTCTCGCGGAGGATTGTAATAGTGGACAGCTAGGAAGTCACAATCACATCGCGAACATCATGGCTGCGGCGCTGGAATACAAACTCCATCGCGCGACCCTTGTGCGTTTGCTCGGTCGGGGAGTGCTTCGTCGGCACGATTTTTCACGGATGATGATGGCTTCCTATAACGGTGGTCCGGGTCATGTGGTCAAAGCGTTCCGGGCCTATGGCGAGAATTGGGAGCGTGCTCACTATGTAAAGGTGGGCAAGAAGAAGGTTCTTTCCAAGAATTCTCTCCTCCTCGAGACAGTGGACTATCTCTTCAAGTACACCGCCCTTCAAGCTGCCGCGCAGGCAAAGCCAGGTGCAGAAGTTGCAATGAGCGGGACGCGTTAGCGTCCCGCTTTTCTTTTTGCTTAGGGAACCATCCGTTTGTGCCTCAATTCGTGCAAAATCTTGCAGGGCGCCACGATACGAGGGTCTACAATGCGGTAATAGATGTTCAAACCCTTGCGACGAGTGAGCACCAGGCCATTCAGGCGTAGGAGTGCCAGGTGCTGCGAGATATTGGCCTTGGGGAGCTTCGTAATCTTGATGAGGGTCTCTACGGCGACTTCACCTTTCTTTAAGATATTGAGGATTTCAAGGCGTTTGGGGTTCGCGAGCACTCTATAAATAGAGGCATTGCGGCGGTAAGCCTCGCGGGGAAGGGGAGATTTCATAATTTGCATGATTCTAAATTAGATGAAGGGTTCTGTGAAGAGGTTTATCCACTGGTATCCGTTCCGGGGGGGATACATAATCATTCTACCTCTGAATGGAGGCTCTAAAAATTCATTTTCAAACCCCCAATTTTAACCCCTATGTCGACCAAAATTTCCGCAGAGGTGAAGCACAAAAATAATTTCCTTACTCGCCATTTTACAAAAGAAGGAACGCATCCATTCGATGAAGTGATGTGGGTGAAACGCGCGATTAAAGTTACTACAGCAAAAGGAAACGTGGAACGCGAGTTGGAATTTCCGGAATTTTGGTCAGACTCGGCGTGCAAAATCGCCGGCAGCAAATATTTCCGCGGCCGCATTGGTTCAACGGAATGGGAATCGTCCGCGAAGCAGATGATTTCACGCGTGACGGCCACGCTCCGCCGTTGGGGGTTGGAGCAGGGTTATTTCGCGGGCGTTGAAGAAGCGGATGCTTTTGAAGCGGAGCTCGCCTACATTCTCGTGAACCAGCGCGCGGCGTTTAATTCGCCGGTGTGGTTCAACATGGGCATTGATAAACACCCGCAGTGCTCGGCATGTTTTATTTTGTCGGTTGAAGACAGTATGAATTCGATTTTGGATTGGATCCGCACCGAAGGATTGATCTTCAAGCGCGGTTCCGGCGCGGGTATCAACCTCTCGACGCTCCGCAGTACACGCGAAACACTTTCCGCCGGTGGTCATTCCTCTGGTCCGGTTTCTTTCATGCGTGGCGCGGATGCGGTTGCGGGCATGATCAAGTCCGGCGGTTCTACTCGCCGCGCGGCGAAGATGGTGGTTTTGAACGCAGATCATCCGGATGTCATGGATTTCGTTCGTGCGAAAGCGGAAGAAGAGAAAAAAGTGAAAGCGCTTATTGAGGGAGGCTACGATATGTATGATCTGAATCACGAAGCGTGGAATTCGATCCAGTATCAGAACGCGAATAATTCCGTGCGCCTCTCGGATGAGTTCATGCGCGCGGTAGCTCAAGATGATGAGTGGCAGACGCGTTACATCACGACTGGTGATGTGGCAGATACCTATCGCGCGCGCGAGGTGATGCAGGCGATCGCCAAAGCTGCCTGGGAGTGCGGCGATCCAGGCGTGCAGTACGATACGACTATCAACAATTGGCACACGATTCCTTTGGCGGGCCGGATTACCGCTTCGAACCCCTGCAGCGAATACCTTTCGATCGATGATTCGTCCTGTAATTTGGCTTCTATTAACCTCCTCCACTACTTAAAGCCGGATCGTACCTTTGATGTAGAGGGCTTCCGCCACACTGCTCGAACCGTTTTCCTGGCGCAGGAGATTTTGATCGATCAGGCCTCCTACCCGACTGAGAAAATCGGTGAGAATACCAGAAAATTCCGCCAGATTGGCTTGGGCTACGCGAACCTTGGTGCCCTCCTCATGACCCTTGGCTATCCGTATGATTCCGAGAAGGGTCGCATGACAGCCGCTGCGGTGACTGCCTTTATGACCGGTGAAGCCTACAAGCTTTCCGCGGAAATTGCTGCGCAGCGCGGACCATTCTTCGACTTCGCGAAACATCGCAAGGATGCGTTGCGCGTCATGGATATGCACGCCGCAGCGTTGGATAACGTGCGAACCGAAGATGTCTTCGATCCGGCATTGGATCGCGCCGCGCGGAAAGCATGGAAAGAAATGCTCGTACTCGGTAAGAAACACGGTATCCGTAATTCCCAGGCGACCGTACTCGCGCCAACCGGTACCATCGCACTTATGATGGATTGCGCGACGACCAGCGCCGAGCCGGAATTCGCTTTGGTCAAAATGAAGCAGCTCGTGGGTGGCGGTTACATGCAATTCGTGAATACCACTGTGGAACAAGCCTTGCATAACTTGGGTTACAGCGAAGACGAAGTGCGCCGCATCGTGGATCACGTAAAAGAGCACGGCACGATCGAAGGAGCGCCAGCGATCAAAGAAGAGCACTTGGCGGTATTCGATTGCGCGGTGAAACCGCAGAACGGCGCGCGCGTTATTTCCTGGGAGGGCCACGTGCGCATGGTAGGCGCGGTGCAGCCGTTTATCTCCGGCGCGATCTCGAAGACCTTCAACATGCCGAACGAAGCAACGATTGATGACGTGATGAAGGCGTACACTATGGGTTGGAAGCTTGGGCTCAAGGCTTTCGCGGTTTACCGCGATGGTTGCAAAGCAGCTCAGCCTTTGACGGTCGGTGAGCGTAAGAAGCTCGGTTCGGCAAAGCCCGTACGCCGCCATCTGCCGCGCACCCGCGCTTCCGAGACTCACAAGTTTTCCATCGCCGGTCATGAGGGTTACTTGACCTACAGCACCTTTGAAACTGGCGAGCTCGCAGAAGTCTTTATTCGCATGTCGAAACAGGGTTCGATTCTTGCCGGACTTCTGGATGCTTTCGCAATCGGCGTTTCCGTTGCGTTGCAATATGGCGTGCCCCTTTCAGATCTCGTGGGTAAATTCTCGCATAGCCGCTTCGAGCCGTCCGGCTTTACGGGTAACAAAGAACTACCGGTGGCTACTTCGGTCATTGACTACATCTTCCGCTACCTTGCGCTTCGCTTTTTGCCGATCGAGGAGTTGAATGACTTAGGCGTTGCTTCCGCAACCGGCAATTCTCTGAGTGCGCCGGAACCGATGATGGAAAAGCATGAAGCAGCACCAGCGCCGGTTCAAGTTGCTGTGGCACCGGTCCAGGTTTCTCATCCTGTCGCTACGCTCGCTTCGGTTAAGCCTTTGGAGCGCAAATCCGCAACGCCGGTCTTGGCTGGCGGTATCTGCAAAGCTTGTGGCGGTATGCTCATCCAGACTGGAACCTGTAAGACCTGCATTCAGTGCGGTACTTCGAACGGAGGCTGTTAAGAGCAGTGGGCGGTGAGCAGAGTATTTCAGGGCTCCGGCAATTGCCGGAGCCCTGAAGCTATTTTGCTATACTCATTATATGAACATTATTGAAATCCCCGAGCCGAAGCTCTCGCGGGTGCTTTTCGCGGATGCGCGATTCGCGTGGGTATGGCTTGTGGTGCGGGTCTATGTCGGGTACGAGTGGTTTATGGCGGGTTGGGAGAAGATGGGAAGCTCAGTGTGGACTGGTCCGGACGCGGGCAAGGCAGTCGCCGGATTCCTCGCTGGCGCGCTCGCGAAAACAACCGGTGCGCATCCGGATGTTTCCTCCTGGTACGCGGCGTTTATTACCAATTTTGCGGCGCATCATACTGCTGCGTTTTCCTATATCGTCGCGTATGGTGAAGTTGCGGTAGGTGCAGGATTGATTCTCGGTGCCTTCACTGGCATCGCGGCATTCTTTGGCATCTTCATGAATCTGAATTATCTTTTTGCAGGCACGGTGAGTACGAATGCCTTTTTGCTCATTCTCCAGCTCTTCCTTATTCTCGCCTGGCGTAATGCCGGCTGGATCGGATTAGATCGCTGGCTTTTGTCGTGGCTTGGCGTACCCTGGCAGCGTGGCAAAGCATTCGAGAAGTAGTAAGACAAGCGCTCATCGCTTAGCTTGCCGCAGCCGAGCTTATCCGCTAGTATCCAGTGAGCATTTTTAAGTATACGGAGGCCCGCTGTGCTCGAATCCTATATCGGCATTACTGATTTCACGAGTTTCGCTGAGGTCGAGCGGATGCTCGCTCTCTTTAACGCGCATCGTAAACCGGGGTCTACGCGTTTGCTCCATGTCGGCGTCATGATGAGTTATAAGACGTTGAATGGTCTGGAGACCAAATGGGCAAAAGCTTTTCCGCCGAAAGGCACCATCGCGAGCATCTTCGCTTCTTCGGAGGTCATGAATTGTTTGCATTACGCCAATTATGATTTCAACCCGAACCTGCGGCATAGTCTCGCGGAAGCAATCGGTTGGGGCGGGAGCGGCATCACTGCATTGCAGCTCGATATGATCTGGCCTGATCCGGAAGAGATCCGGCGAGGCATCGCACTCGCGAAGAAAGAAGTCGAAATCATCCTTCAGGTCGGTAAGAATTCCATGGAAGAGTGTTTTTACGATCCGTGCATGGTAGCCAAGCGGTTGGAAGCCTATCGCGGTATCATCCACCGAGTTCTTCTCGATAGGAGCATGGGGAGGGGACTCAGCATGGATGCGCCCGGTTTCATTCCATTCGCCGAGGCTATCGAGCGGAGGTTGCCGGAGCTCGGCATCGGCGCGGCAGGCGGTTTGGGTCCTGGCGGTGTTTGTCTTGTCGGGCCGCTCAAAGACCGTTTTCCGAATTTGAGCATCGATGCGCAAAGCAAACTGCGCCGGAGCGGCAATGCTCTCGATCCCATTGATTGGGACTTGGCCGAAGCGTATCTCAGAGAAGCTTTAGAGCTATTCGAGGGGTGAGCAATTCACCCCTCTTTTGTCTATAAAGGGGTCTTGACAGAGCGTATTGACATATTCATACATAAGTATTATAATATAGGCAGACTTGCAGTTGCACTCATTACTAACTCATGAATGCAGTCTGCGGGCTGCACCTTGAAAGAAAGAGGTCAAAGATGATCATTGTGACGCAGTACCGTGAGCGCGATGGTGAACGCCATGCTCAGACAACGCTCGGATTCAGCGATCCTCTGAAGGCCATCGGACACATGGCGAAGGTTGAACTCGCCTTTGGTGCTCGGGTCGTGAGTGTGAACGACAACCGGATCGAGCTCGAGACCTCCATGATGGACTTCGTCGACACATCGAGTTTTGAAGGCCCGCCAGAGGAACTTCGACCGCTTCTGGATCTCATCCACTACTATCTTCTGGCCGACAAAGATCATCACGAAGCTGTTTTTGGTCATGCAGTCAAAACCATCTCCGAAACAAAGGAAGAAGGAGCGAAGACTCCGCTTTTCCTCTCGCTCATGGGGCCGATGCTCGTCGGCATCAATCGCCTCAAAGTGGCAGTCATGCTCGCTGCGGGAGTGACGGATGAGGATGACATCGAGGCGGGTATGGATGCCCGAATCGAGGACCTCACGGCCGCAGCCGGGCTTCAGGCGGAAGGCGCATGTTCATTCCGCGAAGCACTGCACCCCAATTGAGCCCCATACGAGCCCCGCTCGCGTGGGGCTCGTTTATTTTTTAAAGATACCTAATGACTTTTCATGGAGTCTCTTCCGAAGGCCTTGAAGCGTTGAAGCAGATTGTCAGCGAAGAGGCAACCTTCCTGCAGGATGAGACTTTTATCCTGCATGCCGATGCAGCGCCATAATAGAAAAGAGGAGCGTCACAGCTCCTCTTTTGTTTTGTGCATGATTTGACGACATCTTTCTATTATTGTAGGGTGTCTCCGGACAGTACTACTGTCGTTCATTAACAATTCTTCCATCGGAGAGAGCCCGAGAGGCACTCCGAGCTTCCTCGAATGAGGAGGTTGAAGGCCTAGTGCCGGAAAGGAAATTCCCATGTTGTTCCAGTTGAAGGGAGATATCCAGAAACATCGACCGCTCAATGATGATCTTGGTCAGAGCCAATGCCTCAGAGGTTTTTGCGACTCGACCAACAACTACCCCGAGCGTGTCAAAAAACTCTTTAACGAAGTACGTTTCTGTTTCGAAAAGTTTGAGAAGCTATATGACGAAGGTGCTCGTGGTGGTAAGGAGTTCGATGATTGGCAGGCCAAAGCGACTGCTGCTCTGGGGTGGCTCATGCGTGCGATTGCGGACGACCAGTTCGCTCGTGACTACACAAAGAAAGCCTACCTCGTCGCAACAAATCGTCAGCAGTTCGAAACGACCGTGAAGCTCCTCCATGAAGTGCCGTTTGGCATGACTCAGCCGATTGAATTCCTGACATTATGTCTTTGGCTAGGCTGGGTGGATGAGAAGGATTACGACGAAGCGGCCAGGATGTTTGGCGTGATCATGGATATCAAAGAAGCCAAGCGTAGATCTCATATCTACTACGAAGAGCTCGCCGCTGCTCTGCCAAAGGCTCTGAAGTTCCTGAACGACAGTACGGATATGAATAAGGTTGAGTGCGCCTACTGTGCTTATGTTACAAAGTGCGGCGAAGGCACCGGCGGCGATAACGCTCTGATCATCAACTATTTGAGAGGGGCATGGGTCCGTATGACGGATCCTGTCGTCCTTATGGCACAGATGAGAGCTTTGCCCCTTCTTCGCAATGGCTCATCCGCGGCGTATGCTTACATTGGAGAACATGTCTCCGAGGGTCTTGTCGCGCTCGATGCGGAATGCAAGTCACTCATTGCTCGCTTGGGGTCCGGTGGCGAGGCGCATGTAGTGAGATACTCGGGAGATTTGAGACTTGCATCCATCTCTGTAGTACGGCGCTACGCCCTTTACAAGACCCACCTGGATAATCTGGGCCAGCTTCGTGATTCTTTGTTGGAGGATGCCAAGAAGGAGGTACGGCGTTGGCGGGAAAAAGCGCAGACAGACATCGCCATCCACATCGACTTCGACATCCTAAACTATGGGACAAAGGTGTCTTCGTTCATGATTGACGCCTAATCGCAGTAATAACGGCAGAGTTCAGATTATTCTGGGCTCTGCCGATTTTTATTATAAAAAGGCGGCTCCTTATGGGAGCCGCTTTACATTAGGCCATCGTGTTTCCACCACTTCAACTCGCGGAGGTTCTCGTAGGATGCGTGTAAATCGATATTCGAATTCATCTTCGTAGAGTCTGAGAATCTGTCCCGCGACCCATTTTGGGTCGAGCATGGTACTCATGTCGCGTGGACTTTTTTCCCAGTATCGAGTTGCCATTCCTGCGGGTCCCACGACGAGTACTTTGCCGACACGCGGATCAAGGGACAAGGAATTTGCGAACATGGCGAGGCCAGCTTTTACTGCGGTATATATTGGCTCGAGAAGTCGCGGTGTCCACTGCGACGTTGAGGTGATCGCAATGAAACCCTTCAGAGCATCTTGTCTGTCAATAAACTGCTGCACCAGGAAAACAGGAGCAAGGAGACCGACATCGTTCATTGCCAAAATGTCCTCGTCGGTCAGCTCATCTATTCTCCCTTCCTGATAAAACCCCGCGGCATAGATAAGAAGATCGATATCTGGAATTTGGGGAACAAATTCATTGAGCTTATCGTCAAGGAAGCCTTCATCCAATTCGAGCCTGAAGAACTTGATGTTTTCTTCCTTTGGATCGCATCTGCCTGTTACAAAAACCTCATGATTTCTCTGAAGTAGGCGAGCAAGTTCCAAACCGAGCCCGGAGCTTCCACCCACAATTAATGCCGTAGGTTTCTCCATGTACTCTCCTCAATTTCAAGTCCAATAGCTACTCACAATCTAGAGGGGATTTGCGTCTTTGTAAAGCTCAGTATTATATAGCTATCTGCCCATTTTCCTTAGGTTTTCTCCAGGCACGGATTGCGCGAATAATAAGAATAGGATAGTAGATCAAAAGTCCAATGATAAAAAAGAATAGTAAGATTCCGCCTATTAAACCTGCGAGTTCATAATTTCCATATTTAAGAAATAGGAAAGAGATTACCACAGTTACGAGGGGTGCTAGAAATAAGACAAGCCACCGGTTCCGACCAGAAAGAGAGTTTGCTAAGGCAATAATGACTACGACTCCCCACAAAGGAGTGAAGAGCCCAATTAACTGAACGATTCCGACTATTTGATATGCCAGGTTCATTAGGAAAGCATAGCTCAGAGATGGCATTATGTTAATCATTGTAGATATTTCCCATTAAATATTTTAGTATGCAAGCAGTAATTTGAAGCACTACGGGAGGCATGATGACCGCACCGCAACTAAAGCATGCTGGCATAGATCTTGAGAGCATTTTTGCCCAAATCAAAAATCGACTGGCGCAACCGGCGGGTCTTAGGAATTATCAGAATGATATCCTTGTCCCCGAAATCGAAGAAAAAACGCTCGATGAAAATGGTTTGAACGAGCTTGTGCTGAGGATCGCCGAGAAAGACTTCTTCGAGCCGACCTTCTTGATTCGAAGCAATAAAGCCGAGCTCTTAGAGATCGGATATATTCATCGTGAAACAAGCATATTTCATCATAGGGCCTGGACAGGTACATTTTCTTTTGAGGACCAGTTAGGACGAGCCAGGCAAGAATTTGTCAACGTGAAACTGCGCCTCGATGCCTTAAGGGCCAGCCTTATGGAAGCCGACTGCGTTGTCAATTTGCAAGTCCGTAACCGGACGAATAACGAAGTGGACGGTATTGGAGATTCAGTCTTTAAACTTTGCCTGTTTTTCTTTCAGAGATAAATTAATGAACGACGCCATCCGGCGTCGTTTTCGTTTTCGAAACAGGATACCATTTTCGGTCAAGTTATAAAGTAATTACCCTTCGCATACTTTTCGCGCGAAGGGTAATTGATCAGCTTTTCCGTCCTGATGGGAAAATTTCGTCCAGTAGGGCGATAGCCTCGATGTCCAGATCAGTGTTCGGGGTGGGTGTCTCTGGAGAGAGTTCTCTTCTGGGATCGAACGAGATATCACCGTAACCTTGTGGTGGCGATTGTGGAATCATTGTTCCCCACGACGGCAGCAATGGAGGGTGCAAGGACTTTTTTGGTTTTGTCATACATTCTCTCATGCGAGACGGAAAGTTGCGCGGATGACCGATGCTGGCGGCAGAGCTTTGCACGCCTCGTACTCTTCTTCGGTAAGTTCGAGAGAAATCTGATAGAAGGGACAGGGCAGAGGGCTTGGATCAATGCCGTCGCCGCCACCGAAGGACGACAGCTGCAACGCTCGCGAAACCTCGCTGTGCTTCGACGGCGGAATCATCCCAAACGATGGCGAGACGTGCTCGTTCTTATGTAGCGAATGAATCGCCAAGTCGTCACTCGTCACGGCATTCATGTCCACATGGCCCTTGAAATGCTCGTTGGTTTCGAGCGGAAGCTCTCGACTCTCGAAAGAGCAGATGAGCGTACGCCCAACCAGATCGAGCGACATTGCGATACAGAAGCGCTTACAAGTTTCCGCATCGAGCGTGAGGGATGATTCCCCATTTCGCCTGAACGGATCACCCTCCAGCACGATTTGGAAAGGTGCATTACTAACTCTTGTGGCCTTGACTTCGTGAATTCTGAATTCCTTCGTGATTCGCACGGGAATCCTCCTTTCTGTGGTTGATTGTTGCGGTTCTTCTAGGAGATTAACATTAAAAGCTTGATTTATAAAGCTTAAAAATCAGAATGAAAATTTCTTTTGCCTTTATTTATAAATGCATTTCGTTTTCGCCAAAAATCCCATACAAATTAGCCGCCGAGCGCAGCGAGGCGGGCAACTCGCATTTGCAAATTCCTTTCTGGTGGAGGCGGTAAGCATGGCCGTGTTCTGCAAGCAGGCCCTGCCTACCGGCAGGCAGGACTATGCACTTCCTATATGAGAGTTCCTGTTTAGGAACTTACATTATTGTGGTCGGATTCCGAACCTACCAGACCTCTCTGGCTTGTCTGTTTTTCCATGCGCAAAGCGGTGGGGGTGAGATTCGAACTCACGAGACCCTTTCAGGTCTGCCGCATTTCAAGTGCGGTGCCTTTAACCACTCAGCCACCCCACCGCTTTGTGCAGGATTGCGATTTATTAACAAATTATAGATTTGTATAAATCGGGAACAAGACAGTCCCATTCGACCACTCTGGCACGCCTCCAACGAAAGCTATTCTACCGCTTTTCTGGATAAATTAAAGGAGCTAAGATGTGAGTGATATGAGCGCTAAGGCGATTAATCATTTTAAATCTGTGGATTCGAGACTTGCGGCCATCGCAGCAAAATTGAAACTGCGGCCACTTCGGGAGCAGGGGAACCATTGGCGATCGCTCGTCCGCGCGATTCTTTCCCAGCAGATTTCGAGCAAAGCGGCGGACACGATTATCGCCCGATTCGTGGCTTTGTTTCCGGCGCACGATTTCCCGACACCGGAAGATATCACTAAGGCTACCCCGGCCCGCCTCCGCAGGGCCGGTATTTCCCGTCAGAAAATTTCATACCTCAAAGATCTTGCGAAACACGTTTTACAAAAGAAAATTGATTTTCAAAAAATAGAAAAGCAATCCGATGCGGAAGTAATCGCAGAGCTTGTCGCTGTGAAGGGGATAGGGCAATGGACGGCGGAGATGTTTCTTATTTTCGAACTGCGCCGCCCGAATGTGTATTCCGTAGGCGATCTGGGTTTAAAGAATGCAATAAAGAAGCTCTACGGTATGCGCAAAAATCCGACTCCCAAGCAGCTTGAAAAGATTTCTGCGCTCTGGTCGCCTTACCGCTCTCTCGCCTCACGTTATCTCTGGGCTAGCTTAGACAATAATTAGAAAAAGCCTTGCCTGTCTTCGCAGCTTTAGCGAAGGCCTGTGGATAAGTATATATTGTATATATCTAAACTTTCTATAATATATATACATGGCTCAACCAATATCACTCACCCCAAAGCAGGAGCGGTTCTATAAATCTCTCAAGAAATATATAGAAAAGCGCAAAGAGGCACCGACGGTGGCAGAGCTCATGGATATGATGGATATATCTTCGCCGCGGGGCGTGATCCAGTATTTGGAGGCGCTTGAGCGCAAGGGGCTTATCCTTCGAGCCAAAGGAGAAGCTCGCGGTATTCGCATCATGGAAGTCACTCGTGAAATTCCGCAGGTAGAGATTCCCGTCTTTGCTTCAGCGGGTTGTGACAATGTAGCTACGCTTGCGGAACGCATCTTCGATGAATATGTATGCGTGGCGCGTGACTTGCTGCATGGGCGAGATTTAAAACATGTAGTTGGTATTAAAGCCTCGGGTAATTCCATGGTAGATGCCGGCATTAACGACGGGGATTATGTGCTCTGTGAAGTGACCCAGAATATTCAAGAGAATGATCTGGTTGTAGCGATTATTGATAACTTTGCAGTGATTAAGAAGCTTGAGTACGCCAATAATGCCGTGATCTTGAAGCCGGTGGCTTCTGAACCGCAATACAAGCCGATTATTCTCCATCGCGATTTCCGAATTTTTGGCAAAGTACTCGATGTATTCCGGGCTCCGCAAAAGGGCGATATCGAAGTCGTTCCCTTGTATTCCAAATAGTTCCTATGACTTTTCTCAATATCAAAACTGAACATCGCGACACTGAATCCTGGGCATTTTTCTACGGCTTCTTTTTTGCAACACTCGCAGCAATGCCACTTCTGCTCGCGCAATTCGATTTCGCCTGGCCGTATAAAATCGCGCTCTTCTACGTTGGCTTCCTTCTTTCAGCTTGGGTTTCTCTTCTTTCCTCCACTGGTCAGCGCGCTTTGCGTGTTCTCCAGCACGGCGTCCAGAAATCTGCCCTCAAGTTTGCCGCGCTCCTCTAGTTTTCCTCCGAAGATAATAAGCGGATTTAAGAAATCTTCCGTGCAATATACTCTTTTTCTCCGGATGGGGTGGAGAGGAAAATCTTTTCATCGACTTTCTTGCCGATGAGTGCTGCACCAAGCGGGGAGAGATGGGAAATACGTCCTTTGGCAGGCTCTGCTTCCTCGGGACCAACGATGTGATAGGTTTTCTTTGTGGTTCCTGATTCTAGAATAACTTCTGACCCTAGTTGAATGGTTCCGTTTGCATTGGGTCCGGAGGGAATTACTTGAACGCGTTTTAGTTTGTCTTCCAAAGTAAGGATTTGCCACTGTGTGCGGCGCATCAATTTTTTCGCTTCGACATATTCGGCATTTTCGGAGCGATCGCCATAGGCGGCCGTGCGTGCGGTCTCCTCGATAAGCCCGGGAAGGATTTGCTTCAAACGAGTAAGTTTTCGCTCCCATGCGGCGACTCCTTCTGCGGTCATAGGGATTGCTGCCGCAAGCCACTCTTTTTGATACAATTCACGATCTTTTCTAGAAGCCATAGGAGGATTATAACGTACGCAGACTATAATTAGGGTATGGGCGGTAAGCGGGTTATTCTTGCGCGGCCGATTGACGAGCTGGATGCGATACTTTGATGGCGTTTGCGAGGATGCATAGGGTTTGACTTTTGTGCTCAGGCTTAGTTCAATGGGTGTATGACGAACGGAGAGGTCTATCACGAGCCAATTGCTGAATCATGGAAAGAAGAGTTGCCCCGTTTTGGGGAAGAAATTGCCGCGGCGCTTCGCGCCGAGGAAGAGCGTAAATTTGAGGAGGAATTTGCGGCGGATTCCCGCGCGGTGCGCCGGGGCATCATCGTGGCGAGTATGCTTACCGTACTTGCTATGATTGAGCAGACCGCGGCTTCGCCTACGCTTGACTGGCAGGTTTTGGCGGCGAAGAAGCTAAATGATATGTTTCACTCCGGTTTCGGCGGGGTATCGGACGAGATTTCTTTTCGGGCGAGTGCGGTTCTGAACTGGCTTATTCTCGCGGCAGATGCCGTGCGGATTGATATCAAGAGCGGCGGAACGCTCGCTCACGCGCTTCGCTCCCTAACAGAAAAAATCACTTACCACGCATGACCGATCTTCCTTCCATCGAACCGCTTGAAGAGATGCTCGAAGCGATGCATTGCGACGATAAACAGAAAGAAACACTGCGTGATGATTTGGTGCGCTCTATCGCCTTGAATACCTCGCGACGCCTGGCAGGGTCGCTTTCCGAAACGGATAAAGAAGAATTTGCGGTCAAAGCGGAAGATCCGAAGACGCTCTTCCAATTTCTCGAAGCTCGGGTGGCGCTCGATGCGTTTCTCGCAGCTACGCAGGAAGCTACCGCGGAAGTGATGGGCAAATTTATCGCGAACCTGGATCACCATATTCCGAGCGTGGCGTAATTTTGATTTTCCGCTCTATTTTTGGTAGAGTAAGCCGGAAAATTGGCCGCTGCGATATCAAGTTTTGGCGAGCCGATGCCACCTTAGCTCAGCTGGTAGAGCAACACTTTCGTAAAGTGGAGGTCCCCGGTTCAAATCCGGGAGGTGGCTCCAGGATTTAACTAGGCGAATAGTAAAAGAGTAGAATTATTCTTATGGACGATGTGACAAAAGCGCTTGCAGAATTGGAAACGGAGACCCGCCGTTTAGGCGGGCGGCTTTGACCTTGATGCCAAACGCAAACGGATTCTAGACATAGAGGCCGCCATGAGCGCGCCTGAATTTTGGCAGGATAGACAAAAAGCGGACATGCTCATCGCGGAGATGGGTGAATTGCGGAGCTTAGTCGAAGAATATGAGGCGGTAGAGAAATGTATCGCGAAAGGAGATTGGGAACACGCGGCGCGCGCGTTTAAAGCGCTTGAACTGAAAACGCTATTTACCGGCGCGCACGACACCGGCAATGCGATTTTAAGTATCTACCCGGGTGTTGGTGGCGAAGATGCGGAGGACTGGGCACGGATGCTTTTTCGGATGTACGAGTATTATGCCAAGCGCCGGGATTGGAGTTTTAAGGAGCTCGATGATAATCCGCGCAGTTTAACCGCGGAAGTGAAAGGTCCTTACGCTTTTGGCTATCTCGTGGGCGAGATGGGCGTGCATCGCTTGGTGCGCATTTCACCCTTCGACGCTAAAAAGTTGCGTCATACCTCATTCGCTCTTGTCGAGATTTTGCCTGATCTGCCAGAAGTAGATGCAGCGGCCTTAGAGATTCCTGAAAAAGATTTGAAAGTGGAATTTACCCGCGCCGGTGGCCCGGGCGGACAGAACGTGAATAAAGTGGAAACCGCGGTGCGCATTGTACATGTGCCGACCGGGATTTCAGTTGCCTCGCGCGCGGAGCGATCCCAGAGTCAGAATCGTGAGAAAGCGATGTCGCTTTTGAAGGCCAAGCTCATGCTCATGATGGAAAAAACTCAGGCAAAAGAGCTATCGGAGCTTCGTTCGAATGCAAAGCCGGAGTGGGGAAGTCAGATTCGGTCCTATGTACTGAATCCGTATCAGCTCGTGAAGGATCATCGTACGGAAGTGGAAAAAGGAAACGTGGATGCGGTCTTAAACCGAGGAGAGATTGACGAGTTCATCGAAGCCGAGATCGAGCTCCTCAGTAAAGAAAAATAAAAACCGGGGAATTGCTTCCCCGGTAAAAATGAGATCGCAGAACCCTTCCTTCGCCAAAGCTGTGGAAGGGCGCAGTAAATTGCGCGATGACAGAATGTCTTAATTGAAAAAAGAGATTGAATTTGGTATGGTAAAATAAAGGCGCAAACGCCTCATTTTATTGGAATTTGGGCGTGATAGATTAGAAAAACGCTACTTATGATTGCTTTTCAAAACGTAAGCAAAGTCTACGCGGGGCATGTGCCCGCTCTGGAAGATGTGACGTTCCGTGTGAATCGGGGAGAATTTGTTTCAATCGTGGGCCGCTCCGGAGCGGGTAAATCCACGCTCATCAAACTTTTAATTGGCGAGGAAAAGCCCAGCAAAGGCAGGGTGTTTTTCGGCCAATATGAAGTGAATAAACTCAAAGACGCTGATTTGCCGGCGCTCCGCCGCCATATCGGCATTGTTTTCCAGGACTTCCGTCTTTTGCCGCAAAAAACGGCATACGAAAACGTAGCCTTTGCCTTGGAAGTTGCGGGTCGTCCACAGAATGAAATCGATGAACTCGTGCCTCAGGTACTCGATATGGTGGGGCTTTCGGATCGTTTGAATAATTTCCCCTCCGAGCTTTCCGGCGGTGAAAAGCAGCGCGTTGCCATCGCGCGCGCAATGGTACACCGCCCGGAAGTCATTATTGCCGATGAGCCGACCGGTAATCTGGATCCGATCAATACGTCGGATATTATAAATTTGCTTTTGAAGATCAATGAGCTTGGCACCACGCTCATTCTCGCCACTCACGACAAAGAAATCGTGAACAGCTTGGAGCGGCGCGTGGTAACAATTGATCACGGCAAGGTCGTCCGTGACGAAGAAAAAGGAAAATACATACTCATTTAGTTATGGTTACCGTTATCTCTCGCATCATTCATTACGGATTCAAGAACTTTTGGCGCAATGGCTTGCTCTCTACCGCCACAGTAGCGATTGTAACGCTCTGTCTCATGATGTTTTTGGGACTCATCCTCGCCAATGCTACGACGAACCGCCTGATTACACTGCTTCAAGATAAGATTGATATCGAAGCCTATTTCAAAACGAATACGCCGGAAGACCAGATCCTCGCGATTAAATCTTCGCTTGAGAAGCTGGGTGAGGTCCGCTCCGTGACCTATATTTCTCAGGAGCAGGCGCTTGCGGATTTTAAAACGCGTCACGCGGATAACGCCCAGATCAGCCAGTCGCTCGATGAGCTTAAGGAAAATCCACTCGAGGCATCGCTGCGGGTCGTGGCAAAAGATCCCAGTCAATACGAAACTATTTCTTCGTATCTCAACACGCCGGATGTGAGTCAATATCGTGATACGGAAAACCCGATCACGTATGAACAGAAAAAAGCGGCTATTGATCGTCTCGCTTCTATCATTACCAGCGTGAATCGCGGCGGGTTTCTCATTACGCTCATTCTCTCGATCATCGCCGGTCTTGTGGTCTTCAATACCATTCGTCTTGTAATCTACTCGAACCGGGATGAGATCACGATTATGCGCGCGGTTGGCGCCTCAAATACTTTCGTGCGCGGTCCGTACGTCATGGAGGGTGTCATCATTGGCGCGCTTGCCGCGCTCGCTTCGCTCGTTCTTGTTGTTCTTGGACTGCTCATCGCACCGCTTTTCTACCACGGTGATTTCGGATTGGGCATACCGGACTTTACGCTTCTCGGGTATCTGGGAAGCCATGCACTGCGCCTCATTGGTTACCAGCTTCTCTTCGGTATTGGACTCACGGTTATCTCGAGTTTCATCGCCGTGCGCCGTTATCTCAGAAACTAGGAGGCTATTTCCTCCACCTCTTCAAAGGTGGGATCATTGCGTTCGCTAATACTTCCGCTTGTTCCTCCTCTAGACTCTCGTGATTCATCATTTGGCGCACGGATTTTTTAATCATACCCTCAAGCGTGAGTGCGGGTTCCGTGAAGGCGCCTTTCTGATAGCAGAAACTGCAATATTCCTCATTCACGGATTCATCTGCGTTCGTGCCATAGAGGTTGGACTTTGCTTCGGCTCCATCGAAAGGCATTCCACAGGACTGACAACGCACATGGTTATGGTGATCAGTGTTCATAGCTGAACTATAGCGCACGGCGCATCTATTGCAAGATGAGATGGGGTGTGGCATACCGTCTTCGATACTTGCTTGCCAGTTTTCTTCGGTGGTCTATACTTTTTCCATGAGTCTTAAAACTGCCGGTATCGTAGTTGTTTCCGCTCTCGTGATTCTGGGTGGAGGATGGTATGTGGTCTCGAAATCCCATACGGCGAAACCCTCGGAAGCTTCAGCGCCTCTTGCGAAGCCTTGGGTGCAGGTAGTCACGCCGCCCGCGACCGTCACGGTTTCCTCAAGTGCTCCACGCGCGCTTCAAACCGGAGACGAAGTGAGTGAAGGGGATACGGTCACGACTGGCGCGAAAGGCAGGGTGAATATTTATTTTCCTTCCGGTGCTACCGCGCGTTTAGATCAGAACACTAGTTTGGTGATCGCTGCCGCGTCTCAAGATCAACGGGGAGTTTTGGTGAGCCTGCGCCTTCTTAGCGGGCGAGTGTGGTCTAAAATAGCTACCGTCGCAAACGTTTCTACCTCGTGGGAAGTGAAGAGCTCGAACGCGGTGGCAGTCGTGCGCGGTACCGCCTTCAGTTTTGAATATAAGAATGGTCATTCGCACGTCGTGGGCGCGGAACATACCGTGCAAGTTTCGCCGCTTGATCCGAAGAGCGGTTTGATCATTGGAAATCAGGAAGTCGCGGTTCATGAAAAAGAACTTGTCGATATCGGCGATAGTGATGCGCCAAAATTTCAGAATGGTAGCGCACACATTGAGGTCAAGGCCGCCGGAACGCTCGGTACCGATCAGTGGTTTAAGGACAATCAAAACCAAGACAGCATTTTGGAAAATCAGGTGAGTGAGATTCAAGCCAAGGGAGATAGCAACACGTCTTTGAGCAGTAGGCTCAAGGAGGATGTTAGTCAGGGGTCATCGGGCGATACGAACACTTCGCCTTCTTCGGGTACGACCAATACTACGAATTCCTCGCAAACGAGCGGTACAACGGGCACGACTGGTTCGAGCGGTACGAGCGGTGGCGGAAGCGGCGGAGCTACGCCGACTGCGGCGAAACCGACCGCGTTGATTATCCGTCCGAAATCAAGTCTCACGGCGATAAGTGAAGGTGACCGAGTGCTCTTCACGGCGCTCCTTAAGATGTCAGATGGCACGATGAAAGATGTGACTTCCGAAACGTCCTGGAAGGTGAGTGGGCCGATCGGAACTATGCAAGGCGGGGTTTTGCTTGCGGCGCTTGATCCGAGTCTGGGTGATGTACCGAGCGCGGACGGCGAAGTTTTGGCAACCTGGCAGACGTTTTCCGCGAAGATCGCGGTTACGGTTAACGCAAAAATTGAAATCTTAGATACCACCGGTCAGTAACGTGCATAAGCACACCCTCACATATTTCGGTATTGCTTTAGGAATTGCTGTACTCGTAACGGCGTCCTTTCTCTTCAATCTCTTTGCGGGTCCCGAACGATTTTTAGAGGATCTTTTGATGTCGCCGCGAGCAGTAGATCCGCGTATCACGATTGTGAGCATTGATTCGGAATCGCTCCAAAACATTGGCGCCTGGCCGTGGCCGCGCGCTGTTTTCGCGAAAGCATTCTCGAACTTGAATGCCGCCGCTCCCAAAGCCGTAGCGCTCGATGTCATCATGGCAGATGCTTCGCGTTCCGGCGCGGCTGATGACGCTGCGCTCAAAAATGCCCTTCTTCACGTAACGTATCCGTTAGTGCTTCCCGTCGAGGGCGGCACGTTGCTCTTAGAGAAGAATGCTCCGCCCGAAGCGAGTGAGCTTATCACGCCGCTTCAGAGTTTCCTTGCTGCACCGAATGTAAGTTTGGCCCATGTGAATCTCGTCTTGGACGCGGATGGCGTGGCGCGCAACGTGCCGCTCGAGATTCGAAACGGGGAACAAGCATTTCCAAGTTTGGCGCGTGCCGCACTTCAAAAAGCCGGAGTACATATTGAGGGCAGGAACTCTTTGGAACGGATTGTGTACGCGGCTCCGCCAGGAGGCATACGCGAGATTCCCTTCAGCAGATTTCTAGAAGACAATCCACCGGATCTTAGTGGCGACATAGTTTTTATCGGTGTTACCTCGCCGGATCTCCATGATGAAAAGCCGACGCCGCTTTCACGGGGCACGGAAATGCCGGGCATAGAAATCCAAGCGAACATCGCCAATATGTTGCTTCAAGGCTATCGTCTTGCCTCGCCGCCGGTGTGGCTTGAGGTGCTCTACATTCTTTTCCTCGCACTCTTGCCAGCATTCTTTTTCTCACGTTTTCGAAATTCTCTTTCGCCGCTTATCGCGAGCCTCGTTTTAGGAGCGGGTATCGTTTTTCTCGATGCGGTGCTTTTTGACCAAGGTGTACTCTTAAATATCATTCACACCACGCTCGCGTGTCTTCTTTCCGCAGGAGTACTTTTGGCATACCGCTATTTCCGCGAAGAACGCGAGAAGCGGGAACTGAGAGAAGTGTTTTCAAAGTATGTGGCGGGGGATGTCTTGAGTGAGATCATGAAAAATCCGAAAGCGGTGGTTTTGGGCGGTGAGGAAAAGGAGATTACAGTGCTCTTTTCTGATATCCGCGGTTTTACGACGCTTTCTGAAAAAGTGACGCCGAAGGAGCTCGTTAGAATTTTGAATATCTATTTCACGGCTATGACCGAGGAAATCCTCAAAAACAAAGGCGTACTCGATAAATATATTGGTGACGCGATTATGGCATTTTGGGGCGCGCCTTTGGACGACGCGGACCAGGCGGAGCACGCGCTTCAGGCTGCAGCGGGCATGATGCGCCGTCTCGCCGAAGTGAACGCGGGATTGGAAGCGAATGGCGACCCGACGATCGCGATTGGTATCGGTATCTACACTGGTCCGGCGGTCGTGGGAAATATCGGTTCGCGGGAGCGGTTCGATTACACTGCGATGGGGGACACGGTAAACGTTGCCTCGCGTCTCGAGGGGCTAAACAAAGAGCACAAAACGACCCTCATTATTGGCGAGTCCACTCGGCAAAAGCTCAAAAATGACTGGCAAACTGAGCTTTTGGGCGACGTGCATGTGAAGGGCAGGAACGAGGAGGTAAAGATTTATACCGTAAGAAATATTATATAATATAGTATATACTATATTATATAATATTCGCTCGCTCAAGTCAGCGGAGGTGCGTTGAACTTTTCTTTCTCGAGCTGATTTAAGACGCGGTGGATATCCTCAAGGCCGTTATCAGTTAAGACTGAGCAAAGGAAACTGTTTTTGTTTTTTTTCTTGAGTGCGGCAAGTTTTTTTGTGGCATCTGGCTCTCCGATTTCATCTGCTTTGGACAAGAATACATACTCGGGTTTCTCGAGGAGTTCTTTGTTGTAGGCGCCGAGTTCTTTGCGGATGATCGCGTAATCTCCCGCGGGATCTTCCGATGTCGCGCTCACGAAGTGGAGGAGTACGCGCGTGCGTTCGATGTGGCGCAAAAATTTCACGCCAAGTCCTTTCCCCTCAGACGCTTTTTCAATGAGTCCGGGAATGTCAGCAAGGATCAAGCCGTAGTAAACGCCGAGATTGGGTTCGAGCGTGGTGAAAGGGTAATTCGCGACCTTCACCGCTGCCGCGGTCAGAATATTGAGCATCGAAGATTTTCCCGCGTTGGGGAATCCTACAAAGCCGACATCCGCAATGAGTTTCAATTCCAAGCGGACATGATGCTCTTCGCCGGGCAGACCGGGTTGGAAGCGTTTGGGGGAAGTATTGGTGGGGCTCCGAAAATGGAAATTGCCTTTGCCGCCATTGCCGCCTTTCGCGAGCAGAATGCGTTGGCCGATGGTTACGATTTCATCATGCCAGTCATACTGAAGATTGTGTACGACTGTGCCTACCGGCACTTTGAGGATGATATCTTCGCCGGCATGACCGTCCCGAAACTGCCCGCGGCCATCTTCGCCATTAGCCGCGAAGAATTCTTTTTTGAAGCGAAAATGACGCAGTGCGCCGATATCCGCCACGCCTTCCACGTAGACATCCCCGCCCTTGCCGCCGCTCCCACCCGCGGGTCCCAGGGCCATCATATTCTTATTGAATGCGACCGCGCCCTTGCCGCCGTGGCCGCCTCGGAGCGCTATTGTCACTTCATCGATGAGCATTGACTAGAATTGTACGGGAAAACTATTCAAAATCCTAATGTTTTCAAGACGAATCTTCTCTTCATGAGAACTTTAGGAAATCCACAGTTTTACTTCGAAAAGTAAAGGTTTTGAATGGTATTCTTATACATATATTAAACCTCTTAATGGAAGCGAGTTTCCCCAAAATTAAGAGACCATTCGGCCGGGTCCTTTTCGGTTTGTTTTTTGCGTTATTTGTAGTGCGCGTAGTGATTTTGCCTGCACCTTTGATTGCCGCAAGTGGTGTTCCTAAGATCATTTCCTACCAGGGTAGGCTTACTGACGCGAGTGGTAATCTCTTGGGCGGGAGTGGTACCACGTATTATTTCAAATTCTCGATCTGGAATAGTCCTACTGTGGGATCGGGTTCGCGTGTTTGGCCGATTGCTTTGCCAGGTATCGCCACGAGCACGCTTAGCCAAGGCGTCTTCAATGTAAATATTGGTGATACGGCGAGCGGCTACCCGGATGCGTTGGATTATGATTTCTACACCTCTTCGGATATTTACTTGCAGGTAGAAGTAGCCACTTCGAGTGGAGGCACGTACGAAACGCTTTCGCCGCGCCAACGCATTGGCGCGGCGGGCTCCGCCATCAACGCGGAAACGGTGAACAATCGCATTGACAGTGCCGGTCAGGGCAACTTCGCAACCACTACCATTTCCGGACTCACGGTTTCGGGAACTTCGACCTTTAATGGACTTTCCGCGCATCAGTTGCTTTCGTTCACCACTGCTACCGGTACCGCGCTGTCGCTTACCACAAACGGTAATGCGCTCACGGTTACGAACGGCTTAACGAGTCTTCAGGGTCTCACGTTTACAAACGCCACCGGTACGAGTATCTCACTCACGTCCTCCTCGACCTTGCCGTTTTTGAATTTCACGAGTGCTACCGGTACGAGCGTAAGCGCTACGAATGTTGTCGCAACGAATTTACAAATCAGCGGAATCACCGGCTCAACGCGGTGCTTGCATGTGGATGCGAACGGTGTGGTGTCCGGCACGGGAGGAGATTGCGGTTTGAGCTCCGGCGGAAATCCTGGTGGTTCGGATGGAGCATTGCAATTTAATAACAACGGATTTTTTGGTGGCGACGCGAATCTTACTTGGGTTTCTTCTACGCAGCTTTTTACGGTGAATGGTACCTCATCCTTGCAGTCACTTTCTTTCACGAGCGCGAGCGGTACCAATGTAACGACTACGAATTTACGTACCACCAACGCGATTATCGGTTCGCTTACCGGATTGCTGAAGGGGACGAATGGCACGGTTGGAAGCGCTTTGAGCACTGATTACGTTTCTTCGACCGTCGCGGGAGCGGGAATTGTGCTTTCCGGTACTACCGGGGCGGTTACCGTGACCAATAACGGCGTGCTTTCTTTTAACGGCGCGACTGGCACTATCACTTTTGACTCGTACGCACCCGGTTTTATTACGGCTACGTCTACTGCATTTGTTTCGAATAGTGCATCCTCGAGTTTCACCGGCAATGCAAATAATCTTTCCGATTTAACAAATACTTCTACGGCGCGCAACAACTTGTTGGGCACTGGTACCGGTGTTCAATACTTGAACGGCAATGGATTATTCGTCCAACCCAGCACTACAAATATTACGGAAGGTACCAATCTCTATTACACCGATGCGCGTGCCAGGGGAGCATTATCGGCGGGAGCAGGGCTCACGTATGATTCCTCGGCCGGTACCTTCACCAATATCGGTGTCACTTCCTTCAACGGCTCAACCGGGACGGTCACCTTCGATCCATATACGGCAGGATTTGTAACCGGTACATCTACTGCCTTCGTCGCGAACAGTGCATCCTCAAGCTTCACGCGCAACGCAAATAATTTGTCTGATCTTACGAACACGAGTACGGCGAGAAGCAATCTTGGCGTGCG